>Ga0209317_1003342_pt1 | contig 10208 bp, 9 predicted proteins | sample RifGroB2_FD_183994 | JGI IMG/M metagenome (GOLD analysis project Ga0209317, IMG submission 183994) | Soil microbial communities from Rifle, Colorado, USA - Groundwater B2 (SPAdes) (version 2) | ecosystem: Environmental > Terrestrial > Soil > Unclassified | place: Rifle, Colorado | collected...
CCTCCACTACCGTATAAGGCTGATCTTCAAAAACGATTACTTTACCGGATTTTAATTCATTGTAGCTTATCATGTTTAATATGCTATATAATCTTTTAATACTTGATATGCTACAATGAAACCATACCTCAATCAAGCTTGTTGTAATATTATGAAAGGTCGCCAGAGGGGTTAGTTTCAATAATATTAGTAACATGAAACAGTTAAGAGAAATAGACAACCAGACTCATGATCTTTTAAAAGACGAGGAGGTTTTGTCTATTTCTCTTAAAAACCCATCCGCTTTTGCTTTGCTGGTGGACAGGTATCAGATGGCCTTCATTAAGGCGGCTTATAAAATAGTAAAAAATAAAGAAGAGGCGGAAGATATAGTTCAGGAGGCTTTTACGAAGATTTATTTAAACGCCGGCAAGTTTAGAGAAGTGGAAAACGCCACTTTCAAAAGTTGGGCTTACAAGATAACGCGCAACGTCGCTCTTAATCATTACGGCAAGTTAAAGAAAGATTACGAAAGATACGGTCGGCTTGATGACGCGCCGGCGATGGCTTTCGCGGACAACAGCATGGAAAAAGAATTGGTCAGAGAGGAAACGGCCGGTTTCGTAAGGAAAACTCTTGAATTTTTACCCAAGCAGTTTGAAAGCGCGCTGAAAAAATACTACATTGAAGACAAATCGCAAAAGATGATAGCCGAAGAGGAGGGTATCACTCTGGCAACGGTTAAAATGAGACTTTTCAGAGCGAGGAAAATTTTTAAAGAAAAAATAAAAACAGAAGAAAGACAATTGTCATGGATAATATAAGAAAAGAATTTGATTATTGCGCCGATGATCTCAGCGCTTTCAAAAAAAGAATCATGTACAGAATTTATTGTATTTGGTTTTTAAGATCAGCCTATTCCAAGATGGCGCTTTTTGCTCTATTCTTCATTGTTTCTTCTCTATATATATCTTTCCCGAGCGTTATTAAAAATGCCATGCTTAGCGGCGTTTCATTTGGTGAGATATTCGGTTTTCTGTTCAGTAATTTTTTGATTGCCGACTTGGTGGCCAAATTTTTCGCGGTGATTATTGCTTTTACGGCCGGTTACGCGGCATGGGATGTTGCCAAAAAAATTAAATATTCACATATTCCAACTATTGCAACCAGATTTATCGGAGGAAGAAGAGTGGCGGAAGTAAATTAAGATCGGCAATGAGGTTAAGGACGAAAAAAGCCATAAAGCCCTATCAAAGGGCTGTTTTTATTTAAAAAATATGATATATTTAGCTTGTTATGATACTTTCAGACAGGGATATCAAGAAGGCTATTAAAGATGGCAGAATCAAATTTGATTCCAAGCTTAGCGCCGATCAGATTGGGCCGGCTTCCGTGGATCTTAAACTTGATAATAAATTTAAGATTTTCAAGCAAGGCAAATATCTTCATTTGGACGTTAAGGAAGGCATTCCGCGAGAGTTTATGGAAGACGTGATTATTAAAAAAGGCGAGGCCTTCATCTTGCATCCCGGCACTTTCGCTCTTGCTTCCACTCAGGAATATATTTATCTGCCCGATGATATCACCGTAAAAGTAGAAGGCAAAAGCACGCTGGCCAGAATGGGTATTTTGGTGCACACCGCCGGCTTTGTGGATCCGGGTTTAGAGCTTTCTAATCAGGCAAATTTGCCGATTGCCATCTATCCGGATATGTACATTTGCCAGATTGATTTTCACACCATGTCCAGTCCATCCGAAGTGCCTTATAATAAACGCAAAAAATCTCTTTACTCCAAGAGCATCGGTCCCAAAAATGCCGAGACAAAAAATTTATTTGAGAAAAAATAATGAATTTTAAAGAATATCAAGAAAAATCTCGCAAGACGGCCTTGTATCCGGACAATGGTAGTAATTTCATATATCCGACTCTTGGTCTTGCCGGAGAAGCTGGTGAAGTGGCGGATAAAATCAAGAAAGTTTTAAGAGACAAAGGAGGAGTAATCAGTGAAGAAACAAAAAAAGAATTGGAAAAAGAACTCGGCGACGTATTGTGGTACTTGTCTCAGATAGCTAGTGAATTGGAGCTCTCGCTTGAAAATGTCGCTGTGAAAAATATAGAAAAAATATATTCGCGGCTTGAGCGTGGCAAGCTCGGAGGAAGCGGCGATAACAGATAATCTCTTTATTTTGCCGTCTTTTAGTGTTAAACTGATTTTATGGAAAGCCAAAATGACAATAAGTCCCAGACAGCCAAAAGAGAGGAAGAGACTCTGAAATTCTGGCAAGAAAATGATATTTTTAATAAAACTCTTAAGAAAGAATCGCCCAAGGGCGAGTTTGTCTTTCATGAAGGGCCGCCTTTTGCTACCGGTCTGCCTCACTACGGCAGTCTTCTCGCCTCAATAATAAAAGATATCATTCCACGCTATAAGACAATGCGCGGTTTTCACGTTCGCCGAAGGTGGGGGTGGGATTGCCATGGTTTGCCGATAGAAAACATGGTGGAGAAAAGCCTCGGCATTAAGAGCAAAAAAGAGATAGAAGAAATGGGAGTGGAAAAATTTAACGAAACTTGCCGCGCTTCAGTGCTTTCTTGCGCCGGAGATTGGAAAAAGTTTGTGGAGAGAATCGCGCGCTGGGTGGATTTTGATAATTCGTATAAAACCATGGATGTCTCTTATATGGAGAGTGTGTGGTGGGCTATAAAACAAATTCACGAGAAAGGCCTTTTGTATGAAGGAAGAAAGGTTCTTATGTATTGCCCAAGATGCGAAACGCCGCTAGCCAAGGCTGAAGTGAATATGGATAACAGTTATAAAGATATTACCGAGGAGGCCGTAACGGTGAAGTTTAAACTTAAATCCGGTCAAAAGATTGGCGATTTTACGACAGATAATAATACATATATTCTGGCATGGACTACTACGCCGTGGACGCTGCCGGCGAATTTGGTGCTGGCGATAAACGAAAAACTCGTTTATCAGGTCAAAAGTCAAAAGTCAAAAGTCAAAACTACAGATCAAAATTTAAAAATTATTATTGCCAAAGAAAGAAGTTTGTTGGCGGACAGCGAGTATGAATTAGAGAAAGAGCTTAAAGGTGAAGACCTCATTGGTCTTGAATATGAGCCTTTGTATGAAGTTGCGTTGTCGGAAGAAAAAGAAAAAGCATATCGCATTGCCGCCGCGGAGTTTGTAACCGCCGAAAGCGGCACTGGCGTGGTGCATATCGCGCCTATGTATGGCGAAGATGATTATAAGCTTGGTCTGGAACTTGTTTTGCCGGTAACGCCGCTTCTTGATCAGAGCGCGCACTACAACGCTAATGCTCCAGAATTTATAAGAGGTCAATATTACAAAAAGGGTGGCAAGCTGGTGAAAGAAGATTTGGAAAAAAGAGGTTTGCTTTTCGCCAAGGCTCAGCATACTCATTCGTATCCGCACTGCCATCGTTGCGATACGCCGCTCATCTATAACGCTCTATCCTCGTGGTTTATAAATATCCAAAAAGTAAAAGACCGTTTGATTGAATTAAATCAAACGATAAATTGGTATCCGTCGCACTTGAAAGAGGGAAGATTTTTAAATAATCTCAAAAGCGCGCCGGATTGGAATATTTCCCGCAATCGTTTCTGGGCCTCGCCCTTGCCGATTTGGAAATGCAAATGCGGCAACTGCGCGGTAATTGGCTCTATTGAAGAGCTTAAAAAGCATACTAAAAAATCAGGCAATAAATATTTTGCAATTCGTCACGGAGAAGCGGAAAACAACACTAAAAGTATCGTAAGCACTAAATTTGAAAATAGCGAACAGTATCCTTTAACCGAGCTTGGCAGAAAGCAAGCTCTTGCGGCTGCAGAGGAACTTAAGAGCAAAAAGATTGATCTTATTTTTTATTCCGACTTCAGCAGAACGAAAGAAACGGCGGAGATAATTGCCGGCGCGCTTGGTATAAGTAAAGATAATTTTATGTCTGATGAGAGATTGAGAGAAGTAAATGTCGGCGTGTTTGAAGGCAAGACGGATAAGGAATATCATACTTATTTTAAAAATCAGCTGGAAAAATTCCATAAAGCGCCGCCGGAAGGAGAAACGCTAAACGAGCTTAAAAAGAGAGTGGGCGATTTTTTATACGAAACGGAAAACGAATACAAAGATAAAAATATTTTAATTGTAAGCCATGATTATCCTCTTTGGATGGTAATCTCAGCCGCTCTTGGCAGAAGTGAGAAAGAAACTGTAGTCATGAGAGAAGAAAACGGCGGCCGTGATTTTATAAAAAACGCCAAATTTTTTGAACTTGATTTTACGCCAGCCCCGCATGACAGAAATTATGTCACTGATCTGCACCGGCCAACTTAAACTGGCTTGCGATAAATGCGGCGGAGAGATGAATAGAACGCCGGAAGTGCTTGATGGTTGGTTTGAGTCCGGCGCCATGCCTTTTGCCGAGCATCATTACCCGTTTGAAAACAAAGAGGAATTTGAGGGGCATCAAGTGGGTGATTTCGTGGCTGAGTACATTGCTCAGACCAGAACATGGTTTTATTATATGCACGCCATTGCCGGCATGCTTTTTGATGGTGTCAGTTTTAAGAATGTGGTAACCACCGGTACTATTTTAGCCAAAGATGGCAGCAAAATGTCCAAATCAAGGGGCAATTATACCGACCCGATGGAAAATTTGGATAAATACGGCGCTGACGCTTTGAGATATTATCTCTTAACAAGCGTGGTGATGCAGGCGGAGGATGTTAAATTCAACGATGAAGAAATAAAAGAAGTTCACGGCAAAATCATAAATATGCTGTGGAATATTTATAAATTTTTTGAGATGTATAAGGGAGAGGGCAACAACGAGAAAAATTACGAGAAGAGCGAAAATGTATTGGATAAATGGATTATAGCAAGATTGGATCAATTGATTCAAGAAGTAACGGAAAATCTGGAGTCATATAATACGGTAAAGGCGGGACGTCCGATAAAAGATTTTGTGGACGAACTCTCCACTTGGTACTTGCGCCGCTCCAGAGACAGATTTAAATTATCAATATCGCAAGATGACAGATCTTTCGCGCTTGCCACCATGCGGCATGTTCTAACGGAATTGGCAAAAGTTATTGCTCCTTTTGTGCCGTATATTGCCGAGGATATCTACAAGGGATCGGGCGGCAACAAAGAGAGTGTGCACTTGGAAGAGTGGCCGATCGCTTCGCTCAAAATAAAATCTAAGGTCTCAAATCTCAAATCTGAAGAAAAAATAATTGAAGATATGGACGAAGTGAGAAGGCTTGTTTCGCTCGGGCTTGAGGCAAGATCGGCAGTAGGGATAAAAGTGAGGCAGCCATTGCAAAGATTAAAAATTAAAAAATCAAAATTCAAAATTAAGGAAGCTCTCGCGGATCTTATTAAAGACGAACTGAATGTTAAAGAAGTTGTTTTTGATGATAAGATTTCCGTGGAAGTGGAGATAGACGCCATCATCACGCCGGAACTTAAAGAAGAAGGCGAATTGCGAGAATTTATAAGAGCTGTCCAAGACGCGCGCAAAAAAGCCGGACTTACACCTGAGCAAAAAGTGATTATGCAAGTTGAAGTGGATGCTGCCGGCAAGGCGTTTGTGGAAAAGTTCTCCGAGGAAGTTCAAAAAACCGCCGGAGTGGAAAAATTGGAATTTGCGGAAAATATCACAGACGGGGAAGAAATAAAACTTGGAGAAAAACATCTAAAAATAAGGATCGTTTAAGTGTATGAGAAAAAAATGATTACTTGACAGGAGTATTGCTAAAGTATATATTGATGATAATGAAAATAACAAATTTCAATATTGTATCATATTATTATAGAACTGGCTTAAAAAAGGGAGGTTAGTTTTGGTTGCCGAAATAAAAATTTAGACACCTAAAACTGACCTCAAGCGAGATCAGTTTTTTAGTTCTTTTAAAATTTAATAAAAAAGGAGGAAGTAAGTGAAGAAAACTATTTACCTACCGTCAGAAACAAAAAACAAATTAGGTATTGTAGAAAGAATTGTTATCAATGATTATTTAATAATCGGAAGCACTTCTGGACTTAAGAAAATAAATAATGAAGACTCAATTGGCTGTTTTACAAACAAAGGGGTTATACGGATATGCATTGCGGATGGTCATTGGGGAGAAAAAGCTTCTAGTTTGATAACAAGACATTGGCTTAACAGTGAATTGGAATTTCCAAATAATTCTTTTGAGTCAAAACAGGAAACAAAAAAGATAGAAAACAAGCTGTATAAAAAGTTTGGCAAGCCAGCAATGAACGAAAATAAAGATTTCACTCCGGAGGCAAGTTTTGTTGCTGTTGAAATCTCAAACGGCAGTATCTCTATAATTAGTTATGGTGACAGTAGGTTACTCATAGCAAATAACGGAAAACTCAAATTCAAGCAAAAATGTAGTAATACTTGGCTTGGTGCTTTTTCTTATCTTGGACTAAGAGAGCGAGTATCTGTAGAAAAAGCGGTTTTCTTTAAAAAGAAGAAGTTGGCTGAGAATGATTGTATTTTTCTGTTTACAGATGGAATAGATCAGTGTATCTATGAAAAAGATACTATAAGCTTTGAAAAGATAGCAATGCTATCAAAAACCAATATTAAAGACATCTTTGATGAATTATTTAAGGAAGTCTTTGATTACGGTGCAGAAGATAATGCGAGTCTTGCTGTTTTTAAATATTCAAAAAAATAGCAAGGTTGTTTAAACTGCTGAATCTTAATAACACACAATGACAGCCAATCAGTTAAGGAGAAATAAAATGCATAATAAAAGAAACGAAAAAACAATGAGAGAAATGTTTAAAAAGCAATCACATGATATTACAGATAATATTGACAAATTCATTAAGCCAATAGATGATATTAAGATTGGTTTTGAATCAGAAGTTTCTGTTTTTAGAGAAGACATTTCTATTGATGAATTAGGGCAAATTAGAAATGAGATTATAAAAGAAGTGGAAAATGAATGTTACGACATGGAATTAGGTGTTACACAAATTGAATTCAGAACACCGCCCGTTTATTTAAATGGAAACCGGCAGGGTTTTAAAGATTTGTCTGTTGTTTATAAAGAAAATTTTGAAAAACTCTTAAGAATTGCAAGGCAAAAAAATGTTTCGATTCTAAGAATTGGGAGCAACCCATTTTTTCCTATAACGAATACTCCGCGGACAAACAAGATGAAATATAAAATTGTTCCGGATTATCATAATTATTACAGGCAAAAGATGATTGAAACGAAGATCGGGATAAACGGCCTGAAAATTGAAGCGGGAGATGCCGCAATCGTTTCGTTATTCCAATCATTTCAAATCAATGTTGAAGCTAAATCACTCGATGACTCGATAGACAAGATGAACAGATCGTTCATGATAGGGCCTTACATTCTTGCCTTAAGTGGGAATTCCAGATATTTGGAGTTAAAAGATACCGGATTTAACGATGTAAGATTTCCTGCTTGGGAAATTAGTCATGATACTAGAAAAATAAAACAAATCATGAATGATTGTAATTTGCGGGTAGGATTGCCAAACCGTTACTTTGTGGATATTGCAGATTACTTCCGAAGGATACAAGAGTTTCCTTTCATGTTGTTTGATGCGGAAAATGCTTTTAAAATAGGCATAGGTTTAACATGGATGGACACTAGGATAAAATTCATTGACAATTCGGCGGTGGTTGAATTTAGATTAATTCCAACTCAACCGAATATTGAAGATGAGATTGCGTTGGCAGAATTTTACGTAGGAAGATTGACATACTCACAGGTTAAAAATGAAATTCTTTTACCCTTATCCTTAGTGAGAGAAAATCGGTTTAATTGTTTCCATTACGGTATTAAAGGCAATTACTGGTATATTTCTGACGAAGGAGTAATTAGGAAGGATAAAGGACGGCATGTTTTGGGGCTTGAAACAAAGAGGGCAGAAATTGGTTTGGAATTTGCTTCTTTAAGTAATGGTTCCGTGCTGGAAAAAGTTTTTACCCGTTTAGATGAAGGTTCTCCGTCTGACAATCTTTGTAATTTGCTTAAAAAGCAAGTAGATGTGGATAAAAAGGAAATGGTTTATGCTCTTGCTTCCTCCAAAATGTTAATTTAATTTTTATGAACTTTAAAAGCCGCCCATTAAACTACGGGCGGCTTTTTCTCACTTAATTTTTAAAATAATAAATTTATGGTATATTACTAAAACTTATGGCTACAAAAAAATCAAAACTTCTTTTTCTTGATATACTAACTGATAACTCCGTTGTTCGTAATAAAATTGAAAAATTTATATATAACGGCAAAACATACGGAGAAGAAATTAGAAAGATAATAGGTTTAAAAAAAAGCGAATTTGATTGCATAGACGCTTATAAAAATGTATTTCCTAATCTTAATAATTATAATGGTATAATAATTGGTGGCTCAACCGAAGATCCGATAAATGGCACAGAAAAGAAATGGGTTTTAAAAACCTATGACTTTATTAAATTAGCAATCAGTGTTAAAATTCCAATACTTGGAATTTGCGGCGGGCTGCAATTTGTTGTAAGGGCTCTTGGAGGTGAAGTTATTTATAATCCAAGAGGAAGGAACTTTGGAAGCAATATTATACACTTAACGAAAGAAGGTCTTTTAGACAAGCTTTTTAAAGATTTGCCGGAAACCTTTAAAGTTTACTCAAGTCATAAATGCATTGTTAAAAATCTAAAAAAAGACTGGTCATGCCTCGGTTTTTCCGAAAAAACTCCTTTTGAAGCCATAGCAATTAGCGATAGTATAAGACTTGTGCAATTTCACCCGGAGATGACTACGAGTGCTATAAAATCATTAAGTCTTTTAAGAAAAGATTCTTTAATTAAAGAAGATTATTTAAAAGAAAGCGGCTTCGATGAATTTTTGCAGACATTGAACAGTGATGAGAATGTTAACAAAAAAATATTGAATAATTTTATTGATAATTTTGTCTAAAAAATAAATTTAAAAAAAGAAAAAAGATTGATATGTAAAGCAACGTAAAATATAATTAATTAATAAAAACAAATAAAAAAACAAAATTATGGAAAAGCTTCAGAATAAAATTTGGTATAGGGCACTGAAAGTAATTTTTGTAATCGTATTTATATTAACCTTAGTTATTGTTGCAGGTGGCATTTACACTATTTCAACAGAACAACAGAGTCTAGTAATAAATTGTGACAATGGTAAGAAAATTATTAAGAATGAACAAGATGGCTATACTGACATTGGAAAATATCGTATATATAGGGAATGTAGCGAGGTTGATTATCGATTATCACAATCAAAAAAGAAAGGAGGCACTCTCTCAGAAGAGAAACGAAAAGAATTGGATGTGGTTGTAGAAAAGATGGTTACAGGCGGATCTTCAGATAAAGAAATCCAAGAACATGTAGATAATTATAAGGAAGCAAATGGGGTTGAATCTAACGAAGTCAACAGACTAACAAGAAATCAATTTCAAGAATTAAGAGACAGAGGGCTTTCTGTGGAACAGATTGTGGCTTTTGAAAAAAGTAAAACTTATACCTTAAAAGAATTTTTCGGTGACACAGATATTAGTAATGGATTCATAAAGAATTCCGATGATGTATTGATACTGGCTAATTACAAAATTTTATACGAACAAAAATACTCTTCGTTTAATATTGCGAGTTTTATACTCGCGGGTGTTATTGTAACCATCCTAATCTTTTGGGTAATAACAAGAATTTTCTTCTATGTATTTTTTGGTGAGAAATTTTTTAAGTTAATACAAAGACATAATTCTGATATATAAAAGTAAAAGAAAGCAATAAATATATCAAGGGTATCAACTTTGACGAAAGTGCATATAAAGACAGACGAGATGAGTTTAATAAGTTGCTTGAGTATCTTCAGAGTATAGCAAAAAAAGAAAAAATTGCCGTTTGTTTTGATAAAGTAGATCGATTCTCTATGAGCGTTTTTTGTAAGCGAGCTGACACGCTTTATGAAATAGCAATAGCAGACAAAATAGAGCTTTATTTTGTATCAGACGGACAAGTAATAAACAACCCGATGTCCGCAGCAGAAAAGTTTTTCTTAAAAACCGGAGAAGAAAACAGAGTTGAATTCGTGCCGTATAAAACGCACGAGGATGTATGTTTGGCTGTTGGGAAAAAGGAAGTAAATTACGGCGTGGTTGCGATTGAAAACGTCATAGACGGTGTCGTTA
>Ga0209317_1003343_pt1 | contig 10204 bp, 9 predicted proteins | sample RifGroB2_FD_183994 | JGI IMG/M metagenome (GOLD analysis project Ga0209317, IMG submission 183994) | Soil microbial communities from Rifle, Colorado, USA - Groundwater B2 (SPAdes) (version 2) | ecosystem: Environmental > Terrestrial > Soil > Unclassified | place: Rifle, Colorado | collected...
CTCTTCTCCTCTTCTCCTCTTCCCCTCTTCTCATTTTCTCACATTCCCCTCTTCCCCTCTTCCCCTCTTCTCCTCTTCTCCTCTTCTCACATTCTCCTCTTCCCCTCTTCTCCTCTTCTCCTCTTCTCCTCTTCTCACATTCTCCTCTTCTCACATTCTCCTCTTCCCCTCTTCTCCTCTTCTCCTCTTCTCACATTCTCCTCTTCCCCTCTTCCCACATTCTCCTCTTCCCCTCTTCCCATTTTCTCACATTCTCCTCTTCCCCTCTTCTCCTCTTCTCCTCTTCTCAACTTCTCCTCTTCCCCTCTTCCCATAATTCGAAATTATTCAAAGTAATTCATGGTACGGTATCCGCCTTCTTTAAGCCATGCGTCCTTCTTCATGAGTTTAATGTCAGACTGCATCATGTCGGTAACCAGCCCTTGCAGATCATATTTCGGTTCCCATCCCAGTTTGGTTTTTGATTTTGTAGGATCTCCAATCAACAGGTCAACTTCGGTTGGCCGGAAATATTTGGGATCAACATTGACAATGGCATTCGACAAACTTCCTGCAACAAGTTCAGGAACCATTCGTGCTTTAATTCCGGCCACATAGTGCGATCCGACTTTTTCGATGAATAAATTTTCATCAATACCGACCAGGAACCCTTTTTCATCTGCACCTTCACCGGTGAATGCAATATCAAGTCCGATTTCGGCACATGCCATTTTAACAAAGTCACGGATGGTGGTGGTGATGCCGGTTGCAATCACATAATCATCAGGTTGGTCTTGCTGAAGGATCAGGTACATAGCTTTTATATAGTCTTTGGCGTGGCCCCAGTCGCGTCTCGATGAGAGGTTTCCCAAAAAAAGCTGGTCCTGCATTCCTAAAGCAATGCGGCTAATGGCACGCGTGATTTTACGTGTCACAAATGTTTCTCCCCTTATGGGCGATTCATGGTTAAACAAAATTCCATTACTGGCGTGCATCTTATAGGCTTCACGATAGTTTACCGTGATCCAGTAGGCATACATTTTTGCAACAGCATAGGGTGAGCGGGGATAAAACGGAGTCTTCTCTGTTTGTGGCACTTCCTGCACCATTCCATATAATTCGGAAGTAGATGCCTGGTAAATTCGGGCTTTCCCGGTTAATCCAAGCAGGCGTACTGCTTCTAAAATCCGGAGAGTTCCCAGTCCATCAGCATTGGCGGTATATTCGGGAGTTTCGAAACTAACGGCCACATGACTCATGGCTGCCAGATTGTAAATTTCGTCTGGTTGCGTCTCCTGAATAATACGGGTAAGGTTCATACTGTCGGTCAAATCGCCGTAATGAAGTTTGAATTGCCGGTTTTCAACATGCGGATCCTCGTAAATGTGGTCAATACGATCGGTGTTAAACAACGATGAACGACGTTTGATACCATGAACCATGTACCCTTTTTTTAGCAGGAACTCACTTAGGTAAGCCCCGTCCTGTCCGGTTACCCCGGTTATTAATGCGGTTTTTTGTGTCATTTTTATTATTCTGGTTTGAAAGTATCAAAAATCAGACTGATACAGAATCATGTTGATAATGTTTTTGGGGTCAAACTGGTCACTCTAAATTATTTTATTTATTTTTCGCCCAGTTGTGCGGATTTGCTGAGCGAATAGCAATCCAAACAATTGACTCTGAAAATGGTTATTAATAATTGAATATTTCTTGTGTGATTTAAGTGGCTTATTTTTAATGTTTTGATACTTATTAGCATGTTTATAAACTGTCTTTTCCTGCCTTTGGAATAACATTTGGAATTAACCAAGAGTTAAAAATTCAAAGGATGAAAAAGATTTACGAAAAAGTGGTGAAAAAAGTATTCCTGTTCCTGATAATGGCCGGCTTTTCTTTGTACTGTATGGCCACCACCTACTATATAAGTAATACCGGCAATGATGCCAATTCAGGTTTAACTACTGCTTTGCCCTGGAAAACCTTGGCTAAAGTCAATGCAGCTACCTTTAAAGCTGGTGATCAAATTTTATTTCAAAAAGGTGATACGTTTTATGGAACTCTAATACCTAAAAATTCTGGTATTGAAGGAAATCCAATTACATTTGGAGCTTATGGCACAGGCGCAAATCCTATTATTACAGGGTTTACAACAGTAGCCGGGTGGACTGATGAGGGCGGCGGTATATATTCTAAGGTCATTACATCAGAATCACAAACCAACATGGTTACGATTGATGGAGTGCAATATGGAATGGGACGATACCCAAATACAACATATTTAACTTATGAATCTGCTTCGGCAAATGTTTCTATTACAGATAATACTTTGGGCGATGCAACTAATTGGATTGGCGCAGAAGCTTTAATTATTAAAAACGCTTACACTATTGATCGCTGCACAATCACAAATCACACTTCTAATACGCTCACATATATGAGCATTGGTTCTGCGAGAAATGCAGATGCAACTGGAAACTATTTTATACAAAATGACCTAAGAACATTAGATCAATTTGGCGAATGGTATCATAACACATCTACGGGCAAATTTTATATGTTTTTTGGTGCAACTAGTCCAACGACAAAAACAGTTAGGGTAGCAACTTTAAACAATGTCTGTAAAGTCAATTATGCAATAATATACAATACACTTGATTATTTATCTTTTTCAGGCACAATAAAAGATGCCATAAGTGCTGAAAGTGCCTGTCATTATTTAACTGTTCAAAATTGTGATATTTTATTTGCTGGTTTAAATGGTATTTGGTGCGATGCCCAAAACGTGACAATTAATGCCTGTACTTTTGATTATTGCAACCGTATTAGTATCCTTAGTGTTGGTATAAATGCAACAATTACTAATAATTCTATATCTAATAATGCAATAATAGTAGGTCAGGGGAATGTTTGGTTGGCAGGAATATCTGCTGTTTACATTTATAGTAATAATCCTACCGTTCTGAACAATATTATTCGGAATACAGCGACTAATGGTATTCTTCTTTCCAGTTTGGTTGATGTTGGTATAATTAAAAATAATTATATATATAGCACTTGTCTTTTAAATAGTGATCATGGCTCAATTTACACTGATGGATCACATACAGCCTTAGTAATTGATGGTAATTTAATTATAAAATCATTAGGCAGTGGAATATATCTGGATGAATATTCAACAAACATAGAAGTTAAGAATAATTCAATTTCTGAGTGTGCAATAGAGGGAATTAAATTACATAAAGCCAATAATAATGTTATTAAAGATAACATTGTGTATAATTGTCAGATTGGGTTTGGAATGCAGAATTGGTTAAATGAAGATAATTTATCAAATAATACACTAACGGGTAATATATTAGTTGCAAAAAAAACAACTCAATATCCTTTTAGGTATATTACAAGATATACAAGTTATACAACAACTTTTACAACTCTTACATTCAATAATAACTATTATACAAGACCAATAGACGATATAAATACAATCAATACAAATTTACCATCTTTGTATGATCAATATAAAACATTAGCTCAATGGCAGACTGTTTCAGTTCAGGATGCCAATTCAAAAAAATCGCCTCAATCCATTACCAACGAAAATGATTTACAGTTTGAATATAACGAAACCAAATCAGCTAAAACTGTAAGTTTATCTCAACCGATGATTGATGTGAAAGGAACCAAATATGTCGGAAGTATTACGTTGCAACCTTTTACTTCAGTAGTATTGATGAAAGATTTAACTCCAGCCGTTGTTCCAGGCACTCCTACTTCAGTTGTTGCCACTGCCGGAAATGCAAGCGCTTCAGTAACTTTTGTTGCACCCTTAAGTAATGGTGGTTCAGCAATTACTGGATATACTGTTACTTCTATTCCTGCAGGGGGAGTTGATGCCAATGCCGGATCAACTTCACTTACTCACACCATTACCGGATTAACGAATGGCGCCTCATATACATTTACTGTTAAGGCTACGAATTCAGTTGGAACCTCAGTGGCTTCATCTGCTTCAAATTCGGTGACTCCTAAAGCCCCTGTTGCCACTGGCTTCCTGTTTATAGGCCCATCTTCCGGTAATGTAAACAGCGCTTCTGCAAACTTCACGGTTACTCCTGATAATCCTTATACCGGAACAATTACGATCACTCCAACTGGTACAGGAAGTGAGGGACTTTCAGCAAAAGTTCTTACATTCTCCAGTTCTTCCACAGCTCAAACATTCAGTATTACCCCAACTGCTGCCGGAAGTATTAGTTTAGCACCAACAAACAATGGTTCACTTACAAATCCTGCCATTTTAACTTATGCTGCAAATGCTGTTGTGCCAGCGGCTCCAACTTCAGTTGTTGCTATCGCCGGAAATACAAGCGCTTCAGTTTCATTTGTGGCGCCAGCGAACAATGGTGGTTCGGCTATCACTGGTTATACGGTTACCTCAATTCCAGCAGGTGGAACGGATGTCAATGCCGGATCAACTTCACTTACTCACACTATTACCGGTTTAACGAACGGTACTTCATATACATTTACGGTTAAGGCTACCAATTCAGCCGGAACTTCGTTGGCTTCAGTTGCTTCAAATCCGGTGATTCCAAGCGCACCTACTGAATATTCTCAAATACTTGAACTCAAAAAGGGGTACAATATGATTTCAACTTATGTGGCTCCTTCCGATCCTGTTGTTATTGTTGTGACCCAACCGATTGTTGCTGATGGAAACCTGATTAAAATTCAGGATGAATCTGGTAACTCTTATGAAAACTGGGGCAGTTTTGGTGGTTGGATTAATAACCTGGGTTCTTTTCAGCAAACAGAAGGTTACAAGATTAAGGTGGCCGAAAATTGCACCCTTCAGGTTACAGGCCATTCAATAGCACTGCCATTGGATATTCCTTTAAATGCAGGATGGAATATCATTTCATTTCCAAGAACTGACGCATTGGATGCCATGATGATTATCCAATCGCTGATTGATCAGAATAAACTGATTAAAGTTCAGGATGAAACTGGTAATTCCATTGAGGATTGGGGTGTTTATGGCGGCTGGAAAAACGGCATTGGTAACTTTGTGCCCGGAAAAGCTTATCGGGTAAAAATGAGCGCCAGCGCAGTCCTTACCATTCAGCAAAACTATACCAAATCGGCAAATACTCCGGTTTATTCAGAAAAAACTAGTTATTTCTCAAGTCAGGCTGAAGGAAACGGCGTTGACCATATGAATATCAATATTATTGGATTGCGGGAAGCCGGATTATCAGCCGGAGACGAACTTGCCGCTTTCGATGGCGATGTTTGTGTAGGAACACTTAAAATTACAAATTCAAATTTGACTTTGGGAACTGCAAGTTTAATAGCTTCCTCCTCAACTGGCAGTCAGCATAAAGATGGCTTTAAAGATGGCGCTTCAGTTCAGCTTTATGTATGGAATCAGATAAGTGGATTAGAATCTAAAGTTGAAGCAGCAGCAATTAAAGGATCACTTAATTATCTCAAAAATGCAAGTATCCTGGTAAAAATGAAATCTTTGACTACAACAGTTGCTCCTCAAAATGCAAATATGATGCAGACTGAAGTTTTTCCTAATCCAAGCCAGGGTCGGTTTACCGTTCGTTTCTCTGAACTTCCTGAAGCAGGAAGCCGTATCGAGGTACTTGACCTTTCCGGAAGAAAAGTGGCTTCACGCCTGATTACAGGAATTTCTGAGGAGTTAAACCTATACGGACAAGCAGCCGGTCTATATCTGGTAAAATCTATTCTGGGTTCAAGTGAAAAAATACAAAAGTTGGTTATACAATAATTAGTTTGGTTCGATTCGGTATGATTCCCCGGGATTGGTTCCCCGGGGTTTTTTTTGTTTAATTTTTTCTTTAATGACGTACACAATAAACATTAAATTGCCAATTAAATACCGACGCCACATCCTTCTGGGTTCTTTGACCAGACGATATAACCATTCCAATCCAAGATTAATCATCCATTTTGGAGCACGATTAATAATTCCGGCATAAAAATCAAAAACCGCTCCAATGCAACAAATATGGCCTACCTGTAACTGGTTGAAATGCTCGTAAGCCCATTTTTCCTGTTTGGGAGCCGTCATCCCTATCATTAAAACATCAGGTATAAATGCATTGATCCTGATGAGCATAGCAGAATTATCATCTTCAGAAAACACCGGCTTATAGGGGGGAGAATATGTTTCAACCTTTATTCTGGGATATTCCAGATTTATCTTTTCTTTAATCTGGTTTAATGTGGTCATTGTGCTACCCAGGAAGAAACATTTACCTCCTGTTTGTTGGAGTCGTTTCAACTCATAAAAAAAAAGGTCAGCTCCCGCAATTTTTTGAAGTTTTTGTCCAGTTAACCATCGTATGGCCCAAACCACACTGATTCCATCCGGTATCAAAACATCACTACTTAATAAGGCCTGATAATATACTGCATCAATATGAGTCAAATTGTAGCAATACGCATTGATCGTGGTGATCAGAAGTTTTGCCCGATTAGGTAATTGATTCAGTTGACGATTATGGATTTGAAATGATTGAAGCATAAGCAACTATTTTAAATAATCAAGCTGATAAAGCCGTATATGTTCTTTAAGCTGATCATCGGAATCAAAACGATACCGTATTTTTCGTGCAGGATTCCCTCCATAGATTGAATAAGGCTCAACGTCTTTGGTAACAACTGAACCCGCAGCAATTATACTTCCTGTTTTTATGGTTACTCCAGAAAGTACAATTGATCCGAGACCAATCCAAACATCGTCTTCAATAACTATCTTTTGGTTAAGTCCCTTCCAATTGTAGTCCTTATCTCTTATCTGTTTTGCCAAGCGGATAGGAGTACCTATCTGTTGAAAATGATGGTCATAGCGGCCAATTAGTGATACATGATTAGCAAAAATGACATTATTTCCAATAGCTACATCACATTCAATAATTGAATATTTACCTATATAGAAATTGCTCCCAATCTCAATATTATGTTTTGCCCAAAGAAATACACATCTGCCCGAATGAAAATTGCGACCAATGTGATAATGATTCCATTTATAGTTTACTAGATACAAATCTCGTAACCTCTTAAAAAAGATACTTATTGCTTCCATTTTATATTAGTTTCCAATGCTTTAGAATTGAGTTTTTTAAATCTGAAACTGAATATTGCTGCATTTCCATTGATTTAATTAAAAGGTTTTCTTCAGGTATATTAAAACAATCCAGCATAGACCGGACAAATTCTTCTGTATTTCTATTTTCAATAACATACCCATTTATTCCATTTTCAATTAATTCTTTTGCACTACTGAAATTGGAACAAACTACAGGTTTTGCACATGATACAGCCTCTACTAATGATGTAGCCCAACCCTCAACATAAGAGCCCATAATATATAAATCAGCTGCATTAAGATATTTTGCCAACAATTGATGAGAGATTCTACCAGTTATTTTTACATTCTGACCAATCTTTTCCTTATCAATATACTCTTCAATTTTTAACCGATCCTCACCATCGCCTAAAAAAATGAATATCGAATTAGGATAGATATTTTTAAACTTTAAGAAACAATCGAGCATAAATTTCCATCCTTTAAGTTGACTTAAACGTCCTGTTGTTACTATGATCTTATCATGCAGAGATAATCCCAATTCTATTCGTTCATTTTCTTTTTGTGTTTTTCGAAAAATGTCTGTATTTACTCTTGTCGGAAATTGTATTACTCTTGAAATTGGTACTACACCCTTGCCTCTATTAATAAAATTATGAATCGAGACATTATCAGCAGATGCAAGGATAATTTTTGCAATATTAATTTTTCTAAAATAAAAATGGTCGAAAATTTTTGTAAAAAATTTTCCGTACCAATATCTGGAAATACTCATTGGATTTTCAACACCGGGTATTCTTGCACACAGGTTCTTTAAGTTACTTCTATTTAATGCGAAAAGTACCTCGGGTGTTTGAATAAATATATTCTCAATACCTATGCTTAAAATTTGTCTTTGATATCTTTTTACAAGGAAATATGATTTTAATCGGATTGGAATAAATGTTTTTTTGTTGGTTTTCTTTACTTTTCCAACCGAAAAATAGTCATAAGTAATACCATCAATTTCCTTTTTAATCCATTTACCTGTTGGAGTATTGTCAGTTGAAAGTCCAACTAAAACCAATTGATTCCCGAAGGCAGTGAGCATTTGCTTTGCAAAGGATAAATATCCTCCGATTGGATAATCAATAAAGTTGCATATCTCAATTAATAGGATTTTTTTTGTTTCATTTTTATTGCTTTTATACATAAATATTACAGTACTTATTAATAAAATTAAGTATAATCTTATGTTGTTTTTTCAAGGACAACTACGAAATTAGGATTTCTCAATTTAATTTTCCCAAAACTGAATAGCCAGAGTACAGAACTAACAAACGCCTGGATTACATACATTAAAAGATTTTGCTTTATCTTCCTTTGAAAATCAGGCAAATTTTCAAAGGAAAAATAAACTATTTCAAGATTATTTTCATGTGCAAGTTGTTTTATTTTATTTGGGCTAATGTCTTTTTTAAGATATGTTTTAAAAGGGCCATTACCATTTATGCCAGCAGACCGGTATTTAAGTATATTTCGATAAAACCAAATATGTATAAATGTTGGAGTAAATTTTGTAATAATTCCTTTGACAGACCAAATATTTGGCAGAGCCAAAAAAAGAAGTCCATTGGGTTCTAGTGCCTTAATAAATTTAAGTATCACATTCCGGGGATATTTAATATGTTCTAAGACATACCAACAAATTATAACGTCAAATGAAGAATCTTGAAAGTTATATGTCTGAAGGTCGGTACAAATTTTATCGGAAATATAATTATTCCTTTCCAATTGCTCAATAGAAATATCAAGGCCCGTAATCTTTAATTTTTTAGATAATTCCAGATGAACTTCGGATCCACATCCGGCATCTAGAACTCTAATTTCACTATGATTAGTAAAATATTTTTCAATAAGCTCCGTCAATTGTTGCTTGTTCATAATGTATGAAATATTTAGTTAATATAACTTCAGACCTTCAATTTTATAAATTTATAGTATTTAGAAATAACGTTAATAATTATGAGTCCAGCATTCTAACTTTTTCAAAGTATGTGTCTGGATCAGCAGGATCAAAAAACTCATTAATCCAAAACGATGTTAATAAATCCTCAGTACGGGCATTGGAAATATTATGAGTGTACCAAATTGGCATGTCAACAAAAGCTGGGATTACGCTATCAAGTTCGAAGTGACATACTTCATTAGTCCCGATCTTATGTAACTCAATTACAGCTTTACCCTGTATTACTGTAAATCTTTCAATTTTGCAGGTATAAAAGTGTTCTCCACGGGTAATTCCTTTATGAGTGGTCGAATATGAGAACTATCCTCCTATCTATCGATGATTTTACAGTTTCTACAAAACTCCCCCTATTATCCGTATGCTTTTTCAATATGACCGGGAAATGATTTGAATGATCTATATACGATCGGAAGTTATTAAAAAGATTCAATTCAAATCTATTATTAATTTCAGGGATAGCTTTATTTTCATAATATTGTATTTAATAATTTTCGAGTAATGCAAGTATCTCTGAGACCTTTGCTTCAGATGTGTTTGCTATGGGATAAATAGGTGCAGTTCGTTTCTGTTCGATAATTTGCCATATTTATGCAACTAACTCTTGGAGCGAAATTGAAAACCGTACTTTCTTCGGCGATAAAATATATAATGACTCCCAATATTTTCAGGATGCTGGAAATAGCCAAAACTCATTGATGTTAACCCAGTTAAGGCTGTCAAAGGTCAGGTTGAGGCGTTAAAGCAATGGAATAAAACCGCAAGTGACCTGTTAACTACTGCTGTTTCAAAGATCAGACAACCTATCGAATCGTTATTCAATTGGCTGATTGAAAAAACAGATATTCAAAGAGCGTCAAAAGTAAGATCGACAAAAGGTCTAATGGTAAATGTCTTTAGCCGACTAGCCCTAACTTACATTGCTCTTATTTTCAACTCTTAATTGGCATGATTTTTTTGATTGGAGAGGATTTTATTCCCTTATTTACCCAAATAGGTCATGACTGTCCACTTAAAATAAGCTGAGTGACAGTTGTTTACAATCGAGTTCTTTGACATCTTTGTAATCTGTATTTGCAAATAGTTCATTTACAGGT
>Ga0209317_1003346_pt1 | contig 10200 bp, 6 predicted proteins | sample RifGroB2_FD_183994 | JGI IMG/M metagenome (GOLD analysis project Ga0209317, IMG submission 183994) | Soil microbial communities from Rifle, Colorado, USA - Groundwater B2 (SPAdes) (version 2) | ecosystem: Environmental > Terrestrial > Soil > Unclassified | place: Rifle, Colorado | collected...
ATTAAAAATCAACTGGGATGCAGGCAGGGATAGATCATCACCCAAAAAAGGAGATCCATCTATGAGTAGAGAACTGGTTCCAAAGAAATTGTTTCTGTTGCCCGCATTTACCGCAGCTCTGTTGTCGGTCGGGGCCCTGGCCTTTGCCGTGGATGGAGGTAATCGCGTGGGTGCCGGGTGCCTGGAATGCCACGCCGAAACGGTGCAGGCATTCTCCACGAACATCCATGCCAAGGCCGGTGCTTACGGCTTCACCGGTGCGGATTGCGGGTCGTGCCACGGGGCGACCGACGTTCATGTCAAGTCGGGAGACCCCTCGGCCGTCACCAATCCGGCACAACTGGACGCGGAGGCAGCCTCTGCCCTTTGTCTCGACTGCCATTCCAAGGGAAAGGGACAGATGTACTGGCACGGCAGCATCCATGAAAGCCAGCAACTTTCCTGCGTCGCCTGCCACAGGATTCATGGCGGCCACGACAGGCTCCTCACGGCCAAGAGCGAAACCGAGGTCTGCATCACCTGCCATGTCGACGTGCGCGCGGACCTGTTCAAGCGGTCCAAGCACCCGATGCGCGATACCTCCAAGTCCTCCGGCGAGGGGAAGATGGCGTGCTCCTCCTGCCACAACCCTCACGGCGCAAGGGCCGAGAAACTCATCAGCGCAAACTCCTTCAACGACAAGTGCTACGAGTGCCATTACGAAAAGAAGGCCCCGCTTCTTTGGGAGCACTCCCCGGTGAAGGAGGATTGTCTCACCTGCCACAATGCCCACGGCTCCTCCAACGACAAGATGCTGGTCACCAAGGTGCCGCGTCTTTGCCAGCAGTGCCACATGCAGGGGCGTCACCAGACCGGAACGCTGGGAACCAACTCCACTTATGCGTTCAACCGCGGCTGCCTGAACTGCCACTCGCAGATCCATGGAACCAATAACCCTTCCGGCGCAGTACTGCAGCGGTAAGTGACAAGAGAATCCTAAATCTCAGGAGGTTACCAATGAAGCGAAACAGCTTTACACATACCGCTGTGGCCATGCTGGTTATCGGCGGCATGACTTGCGGAACGGCACTGGCGGAGACGGAGATCATGGGGGGCAAGGCAATTGTGAGCGGTGAAGTCAACGCCGGTTTCCAGCAGACCATCGTTGATGGCGAATCCGCCAAATTTGAGGAGTACCGTGACGTCGAGCAGGGCATTCTGCTGAACGACTTGCGCCTCAAGGTCGACGGCGTCACCACCCCCTACTACCTCGACATCAGGATCAAGGACCTGGTCCAGGATGACGAGTTCTATGGAGTGAAAGGCGGCAGCCATGGAAAGTACAACTTCGGCCTTTACTATGACGCCATCCCGCACAATTTCAGCCACGGCAGACTGCTTCTCAATGATCTGGGAGGGGGAAGGTTCGCCATAGGCGACGTGGTGCAACAGCAGTTGCAGATTAACGAGGTGCTAAGAAGCGAGCGTCTGACCTATGATCCGGTCACCGGCGCCCCCCTGGGAGCCACCAGTTTGGCCGGCGGAGCGTTCATAAACCCCGCGGATGCTCAGAACATGGCTCTCGATGCGGGGATGACCGGAATCGTGAACAATCTCTACGGCTCGGCTAACAGTGTCAAGTTCGGGCTGAAGCGGGCAAAGACCGGGTTCAACTTCGACATCGTCCCGTACCAGGACGTCAAAGTCTGGACCAAAGTGAGCAACGAGAAGCGGACCGGCAATAGACGCATCAATCAAGGGACCTACGAGCGGTACAACAACGGCGTTACCACTGCGGCCGATCTCGGACATATCGTCGATTACTTCCTGGTAGCCGGGGTAGAACTTCCGGAGGCGATCGACTACCGCACTACTACCTTCAATGTCGGGACCGGGATCTATAAGAAACAGTGGCTGGCTGACCTGGAATACACCTTCACCAATTTCGAAAACGAGGTGCACTCGCTGGTCTGGGATAATCCCTTTAGGTTGGACTCTGCGTCGGCGACCACGGCTGCCGGCGGAGTCGGCAACCCTTTCAACCGCGGGCGCTCAGCACTCGGGCAGATCACCCTTACGCCCGACAGCCATTCACATGACTTCACTGTTTCAGGCTCGGCCGAACTGCCGATGCACAGCAGGTTCACCGGCACCGTGAGCTACGGCTGGGTGATCCAGGACGACGCCTTCGATCCCTATACCCTGAACAGCGCTATCATCGCAGACAACGTCGCGGGAACCCCCGCGGCTGTCGGACTGGCTCTGCCCCAGGGCGACCTCGACGGCAAGGTCGCCACCCTGTTCCAGAGCTATCAGTTGACCAGCAAGCCGATCGAACCGCTGGCGGTCACCGCTCGCTACCGCTACTATGACTACGACAACAAATCCGACAATATCCTGTTTCCCGGCTACTCCGCCTTTGGAGATTCGTTCTGGAGGACGGTGAAGAACGACGTGCCCGGCCCGGATGCCCCGGTGCGCAACGAGGCACTTTCCTATACCCGGCAAAATGCCGAATTGGCATTCGATTACCATGTCATGAAGCCTCTGACTTTGACATTGGAAGGTTTCTGGGAAAATTGGGATCGTGAACAGCTGCGCATCGACGAGACCAACGAAGTAGGGATAGGCGGCGGGTTCGTCTACAAGCCGACCAGAACCGCAAAAGTCAAAGGAACCTACCGCTATGCCCACCGCACCGTTGACGGCTACATACCAGGCGCCACAGCGGAGAACCCCGAGGCGATCGGGCTTCAGAACTACGACTGGGCGGATAGAGTCCGGCACAAAGCCGACCTGAGACTGCAGATGACGCCCATGGCGGCTTTTACCGTCGGCCTGTCAGGGCAGTATCATAATGACGAATTCGGCGATGAAAACAGGTTTGGGCTCAAGGAAACCGACGCCGTAACGGGCGCTATCGACGTCGGTTTTGCAGTCACCGATCAGCTCTCCCTGTACGCCAGCTACGCCAAGGACTTCCGCAAGGGGTACATGCAGGCCGCTGCCAAGGATGATCCTTTCGATGCCCCAACCACAACCATCGACGATCCTTTTGCCGGCGACAACTTCAATCCGCTGAACTACTGGAATACCGACATCTACGAGAAGGTCGACACCGTCGGTGTTGGGGTGACCGTCCAGATGATTCCCGAGAAGCTGACCCTGCATACCAGTTACAACGTCTCCTTCAGCAAAATGGACTTCAATACCTACAACCCGAATGGGTCGGCCAAGCTCCTGAACGCCGAAGCTCAAGATTGGCCCCAGGTCAAAAACTATTATCAGGAAGTGAAGACCGAGATAGCCTACAGCTTCACCAAAAACCTGAAGAGCGGTGTGACCTATGTGTACGAAGTGTTCAACCAGCACGATTTCGCCAATACTCCGGCTTATATGGCGGGAGCCAGCTTCGAGAACAGCACGAAGTACCTGTTCACTGGCGCGAACAACCTGAGTTACGACGCGCATGTCGTCGGGGCTTATGTGAGCTGCAAGTTCTAAGCGAAAGCTGATTATGGAAGATGTCACGGGCGCCGGCCAAGGCGCCCGATTTTCCTTCGGCATCAAATGCGGACGCGCGACAATTTAGTGAATTCATCGCTAAGGCACCCCCCTAACCCTCTCCCAAAGGGAGAGGGGACTCATGGAGCGGCTCTTTACCACGCCTCAAGATTCTCTTGGGCATGTCGGCGGTTCCATCTCAGACCTCGATGCGGAACTGCGCGCCGCTACCCGTATTGCGCGCGCTCAAAATGCCGTTCATGTTCTTCTCGATGATGGTCTTCGACATGAACAGTCCGATCCCTGTCCCCTGCTCCGGCCCCTTTGTGGTGAAGTAAGGCTCGAAGATCTTGTCGATGATCTCCGGAGCAATGCCGCCGGCGTTGTCGGTGACCGTCACCACCGGCCTGCCGTTTTCATAGAACACCCTGATCACGATGCTGGGGCTGGCCACCTTTCTTGCCAGGAAGGCGTCCCGAGCGTTGAGCAGGATGTTGAGCAGCACCTGGGAGTATTCGTTGGGGTGGCCGTTGATGACGGGATCGCCTTCCTGTTCCAGTTCCATCCTGATGCCTTGTGCCTTGAAGCTCCCTTCCAGCAGGCACAGGGTCTTGGCGATCACCTGGAGCACCTTGAAATCAACCTTTTCCCCATCCGGCCTGGAAAAGTTGCGAAAGTCCTCGATGGTCTGGGACATTTGCCTGATGATTTCCATGATCTTGGCGACGTTCCCCTCGAACAACTCCTTGGTGAAATCTCCCCTTTTGTAGGTTATGGACAGCTCCTGGGCCAAAAGTCCCAACATGTTGAGCGGCTGGCGCCAATGGTGGGCGATGTTGCTGATCAGCTCGCCCATGACCGCCTGGTGCCCCTGGATCATTAGTATCCTGTCTTTCTCGCGTAGCTCGTCCACCGCCTTTTTGATGCGCTCCTCCAGCGTTTCGTTGAGCTGACGGTAATTTTCCTCGCTCCTGCGCAGGGCATCGCGCTCCGCCTCGAGCGCGTTCACCTTCTTCTCGAGTTTCCGGGTCAGCGCCTCCACATGCATGCTGTCCAGCACATCCGGATGCGCCAGCGGCCGGGCCGGCACCGGCAGACGGTGCATCCGGTATCTGTCAATCACCCGCTTCACATTACCGATAAAATCGGCAACCTCCATCGGCTTTACCAGAAACATCGAGGCCCCGAGACTCAGCGCCAGCTGCTCGTCCTTCCCCTCGGTGTAGGTCGCCGTGTAGAAGATGAAGGCGACGTGGCGCAGCCTGTCGTCCGTCTTTACCTGGCGGCACAGCTCGAAACCATCCATTTCCGGCATCATGATGTCGGAAATGATCAGGTCGGGTGGAGCATCGAGCGCCATCTCCAGCGCCCGGGCACCGTTCGCGGCACTGGAGACGGCATACCCCTGGCTTATGAGTGCCCTCTCCAGTAACACCCTGTCATCCGCGTTGTCGTCAACGATCAGTATCTTCATGCTCTTCCCCTATCACGTTCCTGATTTGGGACAAGACCAGTTCCGGATCGATCGGTTTCTCTATGTAGCCGTCGCAGCCGGCCGCCAGGAGCCGCTCCCGATCACCGGCCATGGCGTAGGAGGTCATGGCGATGACCGGCGTGCCGTGGCCCAGCGCTGCGCGGATGCTGCGCAGCACATCGGTGCCGTCCATATCCGGCAACTGGATGTCCAGGATGATGAAGTCCGCCCTGTTTTGCAGGGCGAGCTCGATCCCCTGTCTGCCGGTGCCGGCGCCGATGGTCCGGTAACCGTACTTCTCCAGGAGCCTGCTGATAAGCACCATGCTGTCCGGGTGGTCTTCGATGATGAGCGCGGTTTTCATGACGTCCCTCCTCCCTCTCTCCCTTGGTCAGGCGGCTCGAGGACGCGGCGCACGTCCCGCGGCAGGCTCAGGGTAAAGGTGCTCCCCTCCCCCTCGCGGCTGCGCACCGAGATGGTGCCGCGCAGAATATCGGCGACCAGCTTTGCCGTCAGATAAAGCCCCAGTCCGGTACCCCCCGCCTGCACGCGCAGATTCGATTCCAGCCTTTCAAACGGCTTGAACAGCCTGGGCAGGTCAGCTTCCGCTATCCCGATCCCGCTGTCCGTCACCGACAGCTCCAGTCGCCCCTCCGACTCCCGCGCCGCCACGACGATGCTCCCCTTCTCGGTGAACTTCACCGCGTTGCTCAACAGGTTGACAAGGCACTGGAGCAGCCGCTTCCGGTCCGCATACACCGTGAGGCCGGCGGGGAGCTCCCGCTCCAGGGGGAGCCCCTTCCCCTGCAACTGCGGGGTCACTATGGCTACTGCCTCATCCACCAACTCTTCAATGGGGAACTCCTCCAGGAAGGTACCGATCTTTCCCGCCTCGATCTTGGAGATGTCGATGATGTCCGAGATCAGTCCCAAAAGGTGCTTGGCCGACCGGTAAGCCCGGGTCAGGTTATCCTGCTGCTCCTCGTTGAGCGTCCCCGATAACCCCTGAAGGGTCATGCCGGTAAAGCCGATGATGGCGTTGAGCGGCGTACGCAGTTCGTGGGACGTGGAGGCGATGAACATGGATTTCAGTCGATCCATTTCCTGAAGCCGGACGTTGGCCCGCTCAAGCTCCGCCGTACGATCCTGCACCAGCTGTTCAAGATGAACCCTGTAGTTGTGCAGCTCGGTTTCCGTGCGTTTGCGCTCCGTGAGATCATAGATCAGTCCGACCAATCCCGTGATCTGGCCGCTGTCATCCCGCATCGCGGTCACAGACAGAAACGTCGGAACGCGCGTCCCGTCCTTGCGAGTGGAGATCCACTCGTTTTCCTCGGGCAGGTTACGCCGAGGGCGGGCAGCAAACACCTCGAATCCCGGCAGTACCGATTCGCCCAGATCGTCAGACAACTGAAGGGCGCGTCGCGCGATCTCCTCCCGATCGTGCCAGCACACCGGTGTCAGTTTTCCAACCACTTCGTCGGCCGTGTAACCCAGCAACCGCGCGGCGGCGCGATTGAAACTGCTGACAATTCCATCGGTAGTCGTGGAGACGATGCCGTAGGCCGCGTTGTCCAAGATCGTGCGCTGGAAGAGGGTGAGCCGTCGCAAATCATCTTCCCGTTCCTGGATCACCCCCATCATGGCGTTGAAGCTCTGGCCAAGCCGGGCCACCTCATCGACGCCGGAGGCCGGCACGCGGCGGCTGTAGTCGGCCTGGGTGCGAACCTGTTCGACGGTCTTGACCAGGGTGGAGATGGGACTGATGATCGTCATTTGCAGAGCCGCCAGCAGGCCGAGGGTGATGGCCACCAGCAAGACGAGCACCCCAACGGCAAACGCCAGCACAACGTTTCGAGTTTGCCGGTTCAGCTCGTTCAGGCTCATGACGATGCGCAGATGCGCGCCGTCTTGCAGCCCCTGCATCAACTCCGCGCTGTTATGGTTCAGGTAAACGCCATCGGGTTTGAGCGAAGAGGGAAGGTATGTTGCCTTGGGCCTGCTGCTGTAGATGGCCAGCAACCGTCCATCCCGCAGATGGATTTCCGCTTCCGAAATTTGCGGATTGGTCCGCAGCGTATTGAGGATTTCCTGCGCACGCACGGGGTCCTCGAAGGCCACCGCCGCTTCCGTCCCGACGGAGACCAGTTGCGCGTAGGGCTCCATGATCTGCCGCGCGCGACGCTCCAGCGTGAGGTTCTCAAAGAGCGCCAACGCCAAGCCCGCCACGGCGAAGGCCATGATCGCCACGCCCCACAGCACGATCGCCAGCCTGTTGCGAATGCTGCGTCGTCGAAACATGGATCACCTCTGCTTGCGCACCACCCCGTTCTCCAGTACCTCATGGGTGACTTCCAGCATCTTAGTCTGAATCTTCAAGGAAACGGAGCGGGCCTGATCGAGGTTAACGCTTATTTCCACGTGGTCTTGGACCTGGAACCGGATGATGCCGCCCCCCTGCAAAAACCCGGGTGCATCACCCACCGTCAGGACCGGCCGGTTCTTGAACTCGGCAAGGGCGGCGCGGCGTTTGGCGCCCTCCTTATAAGCCACAAAAACGATCTGGCAGGACGGTAATTTATCCAGCGCCTCCGCGCGGAAGATTTCAAACGTGCGCCCCTGTTCCGTGCGCCCCTTGAGGGTCTTCTCCAGCACCTCGCCAAAGGGGTCCCTCCCCAGTATGCAGATGTTCCAGGGAGAGCTGTCGTCGGCAAAGGCATGAGACGGCCACGTCACGTAGCGGGCAAAATTGCGCAGGAAGGCGGCTTCGACCTTGCTCGCTTTCGCAAACTCCTGGCCCGCTGCAAAACATGGCAGGCAAAAAAGCGACAGCAGACCAAGTAAACCGGCCCAACAGCCGGCCCATGACAGGCGTCGCCCGCGCAGCCGCATTTCTCCGCGCCACTGGGCGCTGCTGGTGGTTCTTACAGTGCTCATCATAATTCCACGCCCCCCTGCTGTATTAAGCCTTACCATAGAAGGCCCGTTCCGAGTCGAGCGCGACCACGCCCGACGCCAGGACCAGCATGCGGGCCGGGGTCAGAACCTGGCCGTGACCGTGAGAAGAAACTCGCGGGGGCGTCCCCGCGTGCTTTGCGAGGGGCGGTAATGTTCGTCGGCGAGGTTCTTGCCCATGAGGTCCCCGCTCATGCGGTGGCCGAGCCACTCCCATGAGTAGCCGACCAGCGCGTTGAGGAGCGTGTAGGTCTGACGGGAGGACCTTGGTCCGTCAGGCAGGATCGTCTGGTCGTACACGAAATTGACGCCGCCGCCGACGTAGGCGCCACTTAAGATGCCTTGCGTGAAGTTGTAGCGCGTCCAGAGGTTGGCGAGGTGCGGCGCGCTCATCTGCAGGGGGGCGTCGTGAAGCAGTTTTACGTTCTTGTAATTCGCCTGTCCGGCGGCATCGAGCGTAGAGGGGTCCTGGGCGAGGATGGCGGCATCGCTGCCGCTGAACTCGACGATCCGCGCATCCATGTAGCTGTAGGAGAGGTAAAGCTGCCAGTTGTCCGTCACCGTGATCGTGGTGTCCAACTCGACGCCGCGGGAGCGCTGCTCGCCGCTTTGGACATTGAAGATCACCACCGAGCCGGCGGAGGTCGTCTGGGCGAGATCATTGACGATGTTCTTGTTGCGGACGTCGAAGAAGGTGAGCGTGCCGGAGACGCGTCCGTCGAGCAGGTCGGTCTTGAGGCCGATGTCGTACCCCTGGCCCTCGGTCGGGGCGGCGGGCGTGGTCGTCCCGTCGGGATTGAAGAGGATTTGCGAGCCGGGGACGAACGACTCGGCGTAGGAGGCGAACGCCGAGAGACCGGGGGTGAGCTTGTAGAGCACGCCGTACTGGGGGGTGACCGCGCTCTCGGTGAATTTGAGGTCGGGTCGGTTGGTCAGATGGTCGATGAGCCGGCTTTCCGTCGCGGTCAGGCGCCACCCGGCGAGCACGAGCAACCGGTCGTCGAAGAATCCGAAGGTGGTGCCGACATAAACGGACTTGTCCACGTAGTTGGTGGTGTGGTCGGCCGGGCTCGCGGTGAGCGCGGAGAGGGGAATCGTGACGACGCGGTTCCAGGTGGAGGGATCGCGCAGGTCCCAGAGCGGAAGCGGCGACGCGGTGGGGTCGCTGCCGAGCGCCGGGTCGTTGGGCGCCTGGCCGGCCTGGTTGTCGAAACTGCGGTCGATATACTGCGCGCCGAGGAGCAGGCGCAGGCTCGTGCGGCCGAACTTGTACTTGCCGACGGCCTCGGCCTCGTAGGTGTCACCCCGGTTGGTGTAGGTCTGCCGTCTGAAGCGGCGGCCTTGCAGGAACGTGGTGTTGTCGGCCATGCCTAAGTTGCCGGAGAAGAGCGCGTCGACCTCGTAATCCTGGCGGGAGTAGCCGGTGCGCAGGTTCCAGTGATCGTCGGCCTTGAAGTCGATCCATGCACCCAGGCCGTTGGTGTCGCTGTGGCGAAAATCGGCGTAGGACATGCTGTTCCAGTTGTCCGGCAGGCCGGGCACATCGACGCCCTGAAGGTTGGGGTCGGACGGGGTCGGCACGACGCCGTTCTGGCGGCCGTAGCCGGGCTTTTGCATGAGCTGCGGCTCCTCGACCTTCCGGAATTTTTCATACCTGAGCGAGAGGCTCACCCGCTCGGAGGGCTGCCAGAGCAGGGACGGGGAGATGTCCCAGGAGTGGGCGTCGTAGGGGTCCCAGTAGTGGATGTCATGGTCGTAGGAGGTCGCGAACCGGTAGAAGAGCGTTTTCGATGCCGGTCCGGTCAGGTCGGCATCGAAGCGGTATTGGCCGTAGGAGCCGTAGGTGGCATCGGCGCTGGCGGCGAATTGGGGCTGGGGGCTCTTGGTGATGATGTTGACGATGCCGCCGGGAGCGACCTGGCCGTAGAGAAACGAGGCCGGGCCCTTGACCACCTCCACGCGGGAGATGTTGGTGAAGTCGAAGATAGAGGGGCCGTGGAAGCCGTCGCGCAGGATCTGGATGTTTCCGGGGGTGGAGCTGACCGCGAAGCCGCGGATGGCGAGGTTGGCGTTCCCCTCGTTGAAGTCGTTGCTGCGGTAGGTGACGCCCGGCGAGTAGCGAGCAACGTCGAAGATGTTCACCGGCTTCTGGTCCTTGATGAAGGAGTTGGTGAAGGCCTGGATGGCGAATGGGAGATCCCGGATCGGCGTGTCGAAGCGGGAGCCGGATACGGAGTTCGAGGCGCGGTAGCCTTTGTCCAGACGGGTGGAGACGTCGAAGGGGGAGA
>Ga0209317_1003347_pt1 | contig 10190 bp, 11 predicted proteins | sample RifGroB2_FD_183994 | JGI IMG/M metagenome (GOLD analysis project Ga0209317, IMG submission 183994) | Soil microbial communities from Rifle, Colorado, USA - Groundwater B2 (SPAdes) (version 2) | ecosystem: Environmental > Terrestrial > Soil > Unclassified | place: Rifle, Colorado | collected...
TGGCTGGCCACGCTGGGCTTCAAGCCACAACGCGTGGCCGATACCCCGGCGCTGGTGGTGGCACGCACCTTGGCCATGCTGATCAACGAAGCCGCCGACGCGGTGCAGCAAGGTGTTTGCACGCCTGAAGGTGCTGATGCGGCGATGAAGCTGGGGGTGAACTACCCCGCTGGTCCGTTCGAGTGGCTGGCGCAGTGGTCTACCCCCGCTGTGCTGGGCGTGCTGGACGCGCTGGATGCCCACTACCGGGGTGAGCGTTACCGCGTCAGCCCCTGGTTGCGCCAACGCCCGTGGATGGACGTGGAGGCGTCATGAAATTTGCAGATTTTTATGTCGGGCAGATCATCCAGGCCGGGCCGGTGGCGGTCAGCGAGGCAGAGGTGATCGGGTTCGCTAGCGCCTACGACCCCCAATGGTTTCACACTGATGCTGATGCCGCGCAACACGGTCGCTTTGGTGGCCTGATCGCCAGCGGCTGGCACACCTGTGGCCTGGCGATGCGGCTGGTGGCGGATGCGGCGCTGCACGGTTCCGAGTCGTTTGCTTCGCCGGGTCTGGCCTATGTGAAGTGGCCACACCCGGTGCGCCCGGGTGACCATTTGTCGCTTAATGCCACGGTGCTGGAATCGCGCCGCTCCAGCGGCAAGTCGCATCTGGGCATCCTGCGCTGGCGCTGGCAGCTGTTTAATGACAAAGGCACCGAGGTGCTTGACCTGGAAGCCACCAGCCTTTTTGACCTTTCCAAAACATGACCACCCATGAATCACGCCTCCCACGCTTTTATCTGTGATGCCATCCGCACCCCCTTTGGCCGCTACGGCGGCGCACTCTCGGGCGTGCGTGCCGACGACCTGGGTGCCATCCCGTTGCGTGCCTTGATGGCGCGCAACCCTCAGGTCGATTGGTCTGCCCTGAGCGATGTGCTCTTGGGCTGCGCCAACCAGGCCGGGGAAGACAACCGCAACGTGGCGCGTATGTCGGCACTCTTGGCCGGGCTGCCGCAAGAGGTGCCCGGTGCCACCATCAACCGCCTGTGTGGCTCCAGCCTGGACGCGGTCGGCACGGCGGCGCGGGCCATCAAAAGTGGCGAGGCGCAACTGATGATCGCCGGTGGTGTGGAGAGCATGAGCCGCGCCCCGTTTGTGATGCCCAAAATGGATGCCGCCTTCAGCCGCAGCAATGCCGTCTATGACACCACGATTGGCTGGCGCTTCGTCAACAAGCTCATGAAAGCCCGGTACGGCGTGGACTCCATGCCCGAGACAGCCGAGAACGTGGCCACCGATTTCAACATCGAACGAGAGGCGCAAGACTTGATGGCTCTGCGCTCGCAGCAAAACGCGCTGCGTGCCCAGCAGAGTGGTTTTTTTGATGCCGAGATCACCCCGGTGTCAATCCCGCAGAAGAAAGGCGACCCGGTGCTGGTGATGCAAGACGAACACCCGCGCGCCACCACGCTGGAGTCCCTGGCCAGGCTCAAGGGCGTGGTGCGCCCGGATGGCACGGTCACCGCAGGCAATGCCTCGGGCGTGAACGATGGGGCTTGTGCCCTGCTGCTGGCCAACGAAGCGGCCGCCGCACGCCACGGCCTGACACCGCGCGCCCGGGTGCTGGGCATGGCAGCCGCTGGCGTGGCCCCACGCATCATGGGATTTGGCCCGGCCCCGGCCACGCGCAAGGTGCTGGCCCTCACCGGCCTGAGCCTGGCGCAAATGGACGTGATCGAACTCAACGAAGCCTTTGCCGCGCAAGGCCTGGCGGTGCTGCGCGACCTGGGGTTGGCCGACGACGATGCACGGGTCAACCCCAATGGCGGCGCCATCGCCCTGGGCCACCCCCTGGGGGCCAGTGGTGCGCGCCTGGTGACGACAGCGGTGAACCAGTTGCACCGCAGCGGTGGCCGTTATGCGTTGTGCACCATGTGTATTGGTGTGGGGCAGGGGATTGCGCTGGTGGTTGAGCGGGTGTGATGGTTAGCGCTTGCGCGTTTTGAGGACAAACTTGGGCTCATATATTTGGACCAATGTTGTGATGAGCTTCTCAGCTTGTGCGATTACTGCCTGGGCTTCTCCCTCGTTACAAAATTCCCCCTGATGCGCGATTGCGTTGCGCTTTGCGTTGATGTCTTCGGCGATTTTCTTGAGCGACTTCAGTTTCGTGTTCTTCGCCTTGTTTCCAACGCTGATCGGGAGCAACAGACGGTCGAGTTTTCCAGCAAGACCATTAGCCCAACGAAGGAGGCTATCGACAAAACTGGAGTTGAACCTACTGTTAAGCTCAAACTCTCGGCGAACCGCAAACGTGGCTGCAATTTCTGCCGCAGTCGCGGCACGAACAATAGCGGCTGACCACTCTTCTCTTGTGTGAAGCCCCGACAACTTGTGCCACTGCTTCTGTACTTTCTCAAGGTCAGTCAGTTGTTCATATGGCGTCTTTGTATCCATGAGCAATCCTAAGCGCTAACAATCAGCGTCTATCCGCCGCGCTGTCATGCTTGTAGAAACCATAAACACCTCCCGCGGCGGACAAACCATGTTGGACTGAACCGCCTGCGTGGGCGGTGGCGATAGGGGATTGCAAGCTTCTCCCCACTTGTGTCATCAGATCATAACGAGACAGAGGTTCCCATCCGTCAGCCAGTCACCCCGTGCACGCACAAAATAGCCCCCGCATGAATGCCCAGACAACCCAGATTTTGAAGCCCACATAGGGCTTTGTCGACGCGACGCACAGATCTTCCCCCGCTAGCTTCGCATTTATTCATTCTCCCCTCTTGAATATGGAGTAAAACCAGCCTGTAGCCCTTATCCTATGTGCGCAAGAAGCTACAAATTGAATAGCGGCTAAAGAATTGAAGACTGCCGACACCCCCTTGCTTGCCGATCTTGAGGTCACAGTTTGTGACCTCAAGATTCAAGTTTTCTTGCTGGTCTTACTGATCGTTTTGCCTGCGGGCTTGTCCGTCTTTTCCTGAGGGTGCACAAAGCCGATAGGCCGTTTGGGCGGTGCTGGCGGTGTGGTCAGCAGATTGGTCATCGAATCCACCAGCTCGGCGATATTGCGCTCGTGCACTGATACCTTGCGCTCCAGTGCGTGCACCTTGCCCGCCAACTCCCGGTTGCTGGCCAGCATGCCGCGTAATTCCACGAAGGCGCGCACCACATACACGCTCAGTTCGGTGGCGCGCGGACTGTTGAGCAAGGTGGCCGCCATGATGGCTCCGTGTTCTGTAAAAACATGGGGGAGGTACTTGCGGTGCTGCCCGCGCCCGGTCTTTAAGGTTGCAAATTGCAACCTTAAAGCCGCGAACTCCTCCTCGTTCAACTGAAACATGAAGTCTTCGGGGAAACGCCCCCGGTTGCGATTGACCTGCTGGTTAAACCGTTTGGTGGTCTCGCCATAGAACGCTGCCAGGTCGGCATCGAGCACCACCCGCTGGCCGCGAATCAGGTGGATGCGCTGGGCGATGTCGCCAATGGACAGTGGTGCAGGTGCGGGGGAAATTGTCATGGCAGGCATGATAAAGCACGGTCGTTGATCACATTGGCCAGCTTGGCATAGTGCAGGGTCTGGCTCAACTCATCGACCAGCACCGGGCTGCATACAGGGCAATGGTTTTAAACCACCCGTGTATCACCCACCCCGTGGCTATTTCCCCAGCCCAATCGGCGCAGGGGCATGCGAGACAATTTTGGAAAACAGGCGGTCGTAAACCGGGTCACGCGGGTACTTGCGGGTGAGCGGGTCGCAGTTGGTGGCAAAGGCGGCATCAAGTTCGGCCCAATCGGCGGCGCTCAAGACCTTTTCGGCGGCGGGCAGAATCTCGGTTTCTTCCAGGCGCATGTGCGCCAGATAGAACGCCAGATACGCCTTGGCGGCGGTTTCAAACGCAGCGCGGCGGGAGTCGCCAATCAACTCCCAGGCCAGCAGCAGGTGTTGCAACTCGCGCACGGCGGCCTCGCCTCGGGCATGGTCAATGTCGAGTTGTGCAATGGCGGGCGCGGTTTGTGGCGCCAGGCGGGCAACGCGGGGAAACAGCAGCTCGGTTTCCTTGGTGTGGTGCAGGCGCTCGGGGAATTCGTCGATGTAGAACAGCATGGCGCGCAGCACATTAAAAAAGCCCTCGGGCTCGTTGCCCGGGCCACGATCCAGCATCAGGCCAATCGAGCGCAGCATGGCCGACAAGGCTTCGTGCTCGTCGTGGATGATTCTCAAACTTTCTCGCAACATGCGGCCTCTCTCCGGTAGGGCATCCAATGGGGTAGGGCGCATGGGCCTCAATAAATTCAGTGGCCCATGCGTTGGCATGAGGTGCTTGCCTCATGCCAAAACGACGTTTCAGGAATGCTCGATACGCACGTACTCAAAGTCCTTGGGCTGGTTGTTGATGCCCACGCGCGGGGGCGCAATCCAGCTGGCGTATTGGCCGGGTTCCATGCAGGGCTTCATCAGTGAGTTGATGAAGTCGTGGTCGGTGTCGTTGCACAGCCATTCACCGTGCTGTGCGCCCCAAGCCTCGTCACTCAGCAACTCACCTGCTGGGCTGACATTCACTTCGGCAAATTCGCCGATCTTGCGGTTAAAGGCCTTGTGCGGCTGCTTGAACTGGAAGGCGATGCCGGATTTTTCGATCACCTTGTTCCAGCGGTCGATGCCACCCTGGCAGTCGGTGATGTAGTCGTCCAGCAGGCGGCTGTTGATGGCGCGCAGGGCGGGCACTTCTTCGGTGACAAACTGGCCGTCGATGACACGCAGCACGGCGTAGCTGGCGTGTTCCAGTTGGTGGTCATCGGCGATGGCGGTTTCGTTGAAACGGCCCTTGAGCCCGGCGCTGAAGGCGCTGGCGGCGTTGGACGAAATCTCGGAACCAAACAGGTCGCGTGTGACCGACATGTGGAAGTTGGCCTTCTTTTGCAGCGTGGGCAGGTCGATCACACCCAGTTTGCGAATGGCTTCCTTGGCATAGGGGTCGGTGATACCGGCGGCCTTCATGGCCAGGCAGGTGGCCTCGATGGTGCGGCCAATACCGGTTTCACCGACGAATAAATGGTGGGCTTCTTCGGTCAGCATGAAACGGCAACTGCGTGACAAGGGGTCAAAGCCCGACTGCGCCAAGGCAGCGAGTTGCATCTTGCCGTCGCGGTCAGTGAAGTAGGTGAACATGAAGAAGCTCAACCAGTCCGGCGTGCGCTCGTTAAAGGCTCCCAAAATGCGCGGGTTGTCCTGCTGGCCGCTGCGGCGCTCCAGCAGGGCTTGCGCTTCTTCACGGCCATCGCGGCCAAAGTACTTGACCAGCAGGTAGACCATGGCCCACAGGTGGCGGCCTTCTTCCACGTTCACCTGGAACAGGTTGCGCATGTCGTACAGGCTGGGCGCGGTGGCCCCCAGAAAACGCTGTTGCTCCACCGAGGCCGGTTCGGTGTCGCCCTGCACCACGATCAGGCGGCGCAGCAGTGAGCGGTATTCACCCGGAACTTCTTGCCAGGCTGGTTCACCCTTGTGGCGGCCGCAAGGAATGGTGCGGCCCTCTTCCTTGGGGGCCAGCAAAATGCCCCAGCGGTATTCGGGCATCTTGACGTGGCCAAACTTGGCCCAGCCGCTGGGGTCTACGCCCACGGCGGTGCGCAGGTAAACATCGGCATTCTGAAAACCGTCTGGCCCCATGTCTTTCCACCAGTCAATGTAGTTGGGTTGCCAGCCTTCCAGCGCGCGCTGCAACTGTTTGTCGGACGACAAGTCCACGTTGTTGGGGATCAGGTCGTCGTAGTTGACGGCCACAAAAGCATCGTTCTGGACGGCTTCAACGGCTTCAACAAGGTCAATGGTTTCGCTCATGGTGTCTCCTGCAAGATGGTGGAATGTGGACATCGAATTCATGCAATATATTGCTTTTGTTGAATTCGATGGCTGCATTTTGATGCACTTATTGGCTTGAAAGTTTGATCTAGCGCAAACTTAATAGGCATAATGATGCATGTTTATGAAAAAAATGACCATCATGAAGGTTTGAAAGGCGGGTTCAGCGGAAGATGCAGTGACTCTTGAGGGTTTGATTATGGTTATGTTTGATAACTACAATGACATCTGAAGTGTGTCATTTTTCATGTGCCTTCCCTCGTCAATCAAGATTACAGGAGACTTTCATGGACGTTAAAAACCTCGTCGCCATCGACATTCACACCCATGCCGAAGTGAGCTGCTGGAACCCGTTTGACAGCTATGGCGAGGAGTACGACCGCGCTGCCGACAAGTACTTTCGCAACAGCCGCAGGCCAACCATTGAAGAGACCATTGCCTACTACCGCGAACGCAAAATCGGCCTGATCATGTTCACGGTGGATGCCGAATCCCAGATGGGGCGCAGGCGTATTCCCAATGAGGAAATTGCCGAGGCGGCCAAAGCCAATTCCGACATGATGATGGCCTTTGCCAGCATCGACCCACACAAGGGCAAGATGGGCGCGCGTGAGGCGCGCAAGCTGATTGAAGAGTTTGGCATCAAGGGCTTCAAGTTTCACCCCACGGTGCAGGGCTACCACCCCTACGACAAGATGGCCTGGCCAATCTACGAGGTGATTGCCGAATACAAGATGCCCGCCATCTTCCACACCGGACACAGCGGCATTGGCAGCGGCATGCGTTGCGGTGGCGGCCTGCGCCTGGCCTATAGCAACCCGATGCACCTGGACGACGTGGCGGTTGATTTCCCCGACATGCAAATCGTCATGGCCCACCCCAGTTTCCCGTGGCAGGACGAGGCGCTGAGCGTGGCTACGCACAAGCCCAATGTGTGGATCGACCTGAGTGGCTGGAGCCCCAAGTATTTCCCCAAGCAACTGGTGCAATACGCCAACACCTTGCTCAAGGATCGCATCCTGTTTGGCAGCGACTACCCGCTGATCACACCCGACCGCTGGATGAAAGACTTTGAAGAAGCCGGCTTCAAGCCTGAGGTGATGCCCGGCATCTTGAAAGACAACGCCGTGCGCTTGCTCGGGCTGGGCTAAGCCTCTGCCCATAAACTCAGGTTCCCTGTAAACCTGAGTCCCTCATGAACCCAAGCTCCCTACTCCCGCAGGCCGATGTCCTCAACCACGCCGGGCTGAACCGTCAGCACGTGTTTGACCTGGCCGCGTTGCCCCCTGATCTGGTGGCTCCGCTTGAACCGGCACCGCATGAGCGGCAGTTGATTCTGTTTGGGCATGCGGGTCGGCGCTTGTGGCAATGCGTGCAAGCCGAGGGCATTCACAGCGCACATCCGATCGACGAGTACAGCGTGCGCACCGTCAACACCTGGTTGGCGCAGGCCTTGCCACAAGCGCGCGCGCGTGTGGTGTTTCCGGGCGCGCAACGCATTGGTTTGCAACGGCTGGGGGCGATCGCAGGCTGGCATCGTGCCGCGCCTTTTATGGTCGGCATTGATTCGGTGTGGGGCAGCTGGTTTGCCTACCGGGTGGCGATCCTGACCGACACGGCCCTTCCTCCCTCGGCCCCGATTGACAACGGTTACCCTTGTGACAGCTGTGTGCACAAGCCCTGCATCTCGGCATGCCCGGCCGGGGCGCTGGTCAGCGGCCGCTTCAATTTGCCAGCCTGCAACGCGGGTAGGCTGGCACCTGACTCGACGTGCTCACTGGGTTGCCTGGCCCGCAGTGCCTGCCCGGTAGGGGCTGAGCATCGCTACGACGAGAGCCAGATCCGCCACAGCGCAGCGGGCTCGCTGGCGACGATTCGCAGCTACCCCACTCGCCCTTGATGACACGCCTTCGTCAGTTGCTGATTACGCAGTCAAAGCCGCCGCATTGGCTGCCAACCAGTCAGCAAACGGTTGTGCTGCCACACCAGTGAGCTTCGAGAAGTCACCCGTGACCTCGGCCACGCGGCCGGTGGCGGTATTGGTGTCGAACGAGGCAAACACCGCAGCCAGCGGCTCGGAGAAGCCCGCGCTCACCATGCCCTGAATCAGGCCCGCCAGCGGCACATGCACCACTTGCAGCGGTTTGCCCGCGGCTTGCGACACCTGCTGGGCGATTTGCTCGGTGGTGAACGCCTCGGCACCGCTCAGGGTGTAGGTGTTCTTGCCGGTGTCTTTGACCAATGCGGTGGCAGCAGCAAGTGCCAGGTCGTCGCGGGCGATGTGGGCCACCTTGCCTTGCTCGGCCGCGCTGTACCACTGGCCGCTGGCCAAGGCAGACGGCAGCGACATGAACAGGTTTTCAAAGTACCAGTGGTTGCGCAGCACCGTCCAGCCCTTGAGCGCACTGCTGGCCAGTGCGCGCTCGGTGCCGGCGTGGTCGGGCGCAATCAGCAGGGGCGAATTCTCAGGCAGCGGCATCGAGGTGTAGACCACATGCGCCACGCCCGCTTGCTGCGCTGCAGCGACAGCGGCCTGGTGCTGCGCCAAGCGGCGACCGGGGCGGTCCAGCGCGTCGGTGCTGATGAGCAGCAGGCGATCCGCCCCCGCAAAAGCACTGCGCAGCGAGGCCGCGTCGTCAAAGTCGGCGCCGCGCACGGTGATGCCCTTGGCAGCCAGGTCTTTGAGTGTTTCGGGCTTGCGCGTGGTGGCAATGATGCGTTGCGGGGCCACTTTCAGCGTGTCCAGCAGGTGGTGAATCACGCGTTGACCCAGGTGGCCGGATGCGCCGGTAACGAGCAGGGTGGAAGTCATGTGGATGTCCTTTAAGTTGAAATGAAACAAAATCCGCAGCGGTGTGATGTGGTATTTATTCAATACCAATATTCACTTTGTTTGTTGCTAATGGTATGGTACGGACTGCGGACAAAAATACAAGAAGGGTTCTGAAAGTCACCAGGTTCCCTTGAAGTAACCATCAAAACCGGTTGATCACCCTGTTGCAAAGGAAAGACCATGGCAGTACACAAATCAAAAGTCGATTGGGCCGAGCGTTGCCCGATCCGGGACGTGCTCGAACGCATGGGCGACCGCTGGAGCATGCTGGTGCTGTTCACACTTGGCGACCACCAGAGCCTGCGCTTCAGTGTGCTCAAAAACGCCATTGGCGACATTTCGCAGCGCATGTTGTCGCAGACCCTGCGTCGCCTGGAGCAGGATGGCCTGGTGCTGCGCACCGCCCATGCCACCGTACCACCCCGGGTGGACTACGAATTGACCGCGTTGGGGCAATCATTCCTGCTGCCAATGCGCAATCTGCTGCACTGGGCCGAGCAGAACCACCAGCAGGTGCGTGATGCACGCGTCGCCTACGTGCCGCCGCCCCGGCATGAAGCCTTGTGAGTCACGTCTGGCTTTTTGAGGCAAATTGACCTGTAGCCCAATAGATACCTGGGTAAGAAGCTATTAAAAACATAGCATTTCTTTAAAGTCAGAACACATGGCAGCCCAGTGCAGGGGCAGGGTACCCGCGCTCAATGACGGGCGGATGGCGGGTTGGTCTCTCATGCTGAGCGCCAATCCTGTTGTCTTTACAAAAAAACCTTGGGGCAAAATCCCGCCATGACCCAAGCCACAACCCAAGCGCCCGCCTTCACGCTCTACGATGAGCCGGGCCACCTGATTCGCCGCGCCCAGCAAATCGCGGTGTCCAAGTTCCACGAGGTGCATGGCCGTCAGGTCACGCCGATTCAATATGCCGTTCTGCGCACGCTGTTTGAATCGCCCGGTGTGGATCAGGTGACACTGGCGCAACTGATTGCGCTGGACACCTCCAGCACCGCCGACATCGCCACCCGGCTGGAGGCCAAGGGCTGGATCCTGCGCGAGGTGCTGCCGCGCCGCCAACGCAGCCTGTCGCTCACCCCGGCGGGTGAAGCGGTCTTGCAGGGCATGCGCTCGGGCATCGAGCAGATGTACCTGGGCATGATGGACAGCCTGGACGCTGCCGAGCAGCGCGAGTTCATGCGCTTGCTGCGCAAGTTTGTGCATTTGAACGACCAGCAAAACAAGCCTGACGAGGTTAAAAGCAAGGGTTAATCCCGATTAAATTGGGCTGGTATTGCGCCCATTCATTCCGTACAATGAATCACATTCAGCATACTGAATGAAGTTGCTGACCAGTCGCCCCTGCATATCCGCTTGCAGGCTATTTTGAACCAATGAGGGCCTCATCATGTTCCCCAAAAACACTTGGTACGTTGCCGCCACCCCCAACGAAATTGACGAAAAGCCGCTGGGTCGCACCATCTGCGGTGAGCGCATCGCCTTCTATCGC
>Ga0209317_1003349_pt1 | contig 10187 bp, 7 predicted proteins | sample RifGroB2_FD_183994 | JGI IMG/M metagenome (GOLD analysis project Ga0209317, IMG submission 183994) | Soil microbial communities from Rifle, Colorado, USA - Groundwater B2 (SPAdes) (version 2) | ecosystem: Environmental > Terrestrial > Soil > Unclassified | place: Rifle, Colorado | collected...
AGAGACGATGTCGATCAAGGTCACCGGATACCCTGCCTTGGCTGCAAAGCCTAGGAAAAAGGTTACTGCCGCGGCTACGGGACTTGCGGTAATCCCCATCTGCGAGGCAACGCTGGAAATGGCCATGGGACGCTCAGGGCGGATCTTGGTTTTCAGAGCCACGTCTGATATGACCGGCAGCAGGGCGTAGACCGCATGACCGGTGCCGCAGCACACGGTCAGGAAGAAGGTGGAGAGCGGCGCCAGGATGGTCACGTATTTCGGATGCGCGCGCAACAGCTTTTCCGTCAACTGGACCAGGTAGTCGAGTCCGCCCGCCACCTGCAGGGTCGCCGACGCGGTGACCACCGCGAGGATGATCAGCATGACGGCGATGGGGGGCTCCGAGGGAGCGCTGCGGAAACCAAGCACCAAAACCGAAACGCCCAGGCCGCCGATGAGCCCCAGCGCCACACCACCTCTGCGAATGCCAAGAAGCACCGCTCCCAGCACCAGTACGAATTGGATCCAAAACATTGCCATGACAATCTCCTCTGTTCCAGGGTTAGCTCTGACGAAGCCGCAGGGCCTCGCGCCTATTTAACCCTTACTAGAGCAGGCATGGTGCCAACATCGCCTTAACCAGCTAAGTGACCGGTATTACGGGGCAAAGGGGCAGGCGAAACGGCTGAAGAGAAGAGGAACTTGCATAACCGCAGGGTATGGCACTCAGGAGGAAGCAGGACAAAAAAGATGTGATTACAGCGGGATAGGGCCGGTTATAACCGGAGATTATCATTATAACCTCAGGTTATGCCCGTTCATAAGCAGAGAGGATTTCTTCCGAAATTCGTAGCAGCGGCATTCCTGCCGCGATTGTCGCAGCTCAATCGCGGCAGTAATGCCGCTGCTACGGGAAACCCTTCAGGTCCGGTTCAGCTTTGCCGCATCTTCAGACGCTTGCTCAGGGCGGGCTGGGAGATGCCGAGGAGCCGTGCCGCCAGCGTCTGGTTGCCGTTGGCCCGGTCCAGTGCCTCCAGGACCAGAAATGCCGCCGCATCGCTGAAGGTGGGAAGTTCGTCGAATCCGGAGAAAGGGTTCTGCTTCGGGGATACGGCAACCACCGCCCCGGCTTCCGCCTGCGCGGACTCGACCGCCTTGACAAAGCAGTCCATGGAGAGCATCCGGTCGCGGTGCACGCTGACGGCATCGAACACCATCGCCTTCAACTCCCGGACATTGCCGGGGAAGCTGTAGGTGGACAGGAACTGCGCCAGTCCCTTCGGGGGTGTCGGCTTCTTCTTGCCCAGGGCCTGCGCCGCCTCTGCCAGGAAGTGATCGAGCAGCAGCGGGATATCGCCGCGCCGCTCCCTCAGCGGCGGAATCTGCACCCGGTGGGTACGCAGGCGGTAATAAAGGTCGCGGCGAAACGCCCCGGCGCTTTCCCTGGCCGAGAGGTTCTGATGGGTGGCGACCACGATCCTCGCCTTGAGACGCTTGGGGAGGTCGCAACCAAGGGGGAAATATTCCCGCTCCTGGAGCAGACGCAACAGTTTCACCTGGGACGGTATGCTGAGATCGCCGATCTCGTCCAGAAAGAGCGTCCCATCGGCAGCTTCCTCAACCATGCCCCGCCGGACCTGGTCCGCTCCGGTGAAGGCCCCCCGCACATGGCCGAACAGGGTGTCGGCAAAGACCGTGTCGTCGAGCCCGGCCACGTTGACCGTCACCAGCTTGCCGCGGCAGCCGCTCAGCCGGTGGGCGGCCTGGGCGATCAGCTCCTTCCCCACCCCGCTCTCCCCCGTGATCAGCAGCGGCTGGGGGCTCTTGGCGACCGCCTCCACGTAAGCGAAGATATCCAGCAGGGAGCGGTCGCCGGTGACGATGGCGGAGAACGCCTCCGGATGGGACAGTTCCCTGGAGATCAGCCGGTTCGACATCTCCTGGAACTCGCTCCTCATCTCCACCATCCTGATTGCCCTCAGCACCCCGCCTACGATCCGGTCCTCCTCGTCGGTCTTGACGCAGTAATCGAAGGCGCCAAGCTTCATGCAGCGAACGGCGGTCTCCACCTGGTTCAGGCCGCTCACCACTATGACGGCGATCTCCGGATGACGCTCGGCGATCTGCCCCAGGAGTTCCTCACCCGAAAGGTGCGGCATGGTGAGGTCCAGCAGGACCAGCCCGATCCCCCCCTCATCGAGGACGGAGAGGACCTGGCGGCTGTCACTGCAGGTCTTGATATTGCTGATCCCGCCGCAACACTCAAGGGTCAGCGCCAGGGAGCCGAGCCATGCCGGCTCATCGTCGACCAGCAGGACGCCGAAATCGGGGTACAGGTTCTCGGTCACGCGCTAATTTCCTCCTCATAGGCCGGCAGGGTGAGGGTAACGGTGGTCCCTTTGCCGCTGGAATGAAACTCCAGGGTGCCGCCATGCTCCTTGACGATCCCTGCCGAGACCGACAGTCCGAGCCCGGTCCCCCCCTGGTCCTGCTTGGTGGTGAAAAACGGGTCGGTGAGGCGCGACAGGTGCTCCGGCGCGATGCCGCTCCCCTCGTCGCGCAGGCGCAATACCACGGTGCCGCGGAAGGCGTCGTGCCAGGTCACCAGCTCGATGCCGCGGTCGGTGTCGGGCAGGGCCTGGCAGGCGTTCAGGATCAGGTTCACCAGCACCTGCTCGATGCGCTGGGCGTTGCCGCGGATGCGGGGCAACGACTTGCGGTACTCGGCGCTGAAGCGCGTGGTCGCCTTGCGGATCGACGGCTCCACCAGCCGGACGGCGGCCTGCGCCGTGGCGTTCAGATCCAGGATCTCGTTGCAGTCGGTGTCGTCGCGGCGGGCGAAGTCCTTCAGGTCGTCGACGATACGCTTGATCCTTTTGCCGGCATCCTGGAGCTTTTCCAGGGAACGCGGCACCTCCTGGCTCATCCTGGAATATGGGAGCCCCCCGCAGCTGAAGTCGCCGTTCTCCTGGTAGTAACGCTCCAGGATCTTGGCGGCGTCGGCGTGGAACCTTTTCAGGATCGGCACCTCGAGCAGGATCAATCCGGTCGGGTTGTTGATCTCATGGGCCACCCCGGAGACCAGGACCCCGAGCGCCGCCATCTTGTCCGCCTGCACCAGCTGCTGCTGGTGCAGGCGCAGCTCCTCCTCCACCTGGCGCCGCTCGGCGATCTCCCGGGTCAGGTCGGCGGTGCGCAGGGCCACCTGCCGGTGCAGCGTGCGGGACCAAAGGGCGAAGCCGCCCAGAAGCAGCACCAGCGGCACCACGACGACCGCGGCGTACTTGGTGATGGTCCACCATTCCATGCGGGGCGGTTCCACGACCCCGAGCCACCTGCTGTAGATCACCTCGTACTGGCCGGTCTTTTTCAGGATCGCCAGCCCCTCGTTGAAGCGCGACAGCAGCTCCGCATTACCCTTGCCGACCGCATAGCAGTAGCGATGGGCCGCCACGTTACGGACCACCGGAACCAGGTTGGTCAGCTTCAGTTCCCGGATCATGTACATGCCGGGCACGATGGCGACCACGGCGAAATCGATCCGGCCGGCGGCGACCAGTCGCAGGGCATCGGCCGGGGTGTCGGTCAGGGTGAGCCTGTCCCCCACCCCCTGCCCTGCCAGGTAGTCGTGCATGATGCCGCTGCGATGCACGGCAACCGTCCTCCCTTTCAGCTCGCCCAGGGAGTCGACGGCCGGCGCATCCCCGCGTGCGAATATCGCGTGGTTCACGACGGCATGCGGGAGGGAAAAATCGACCTCCGAGGAGCGTTCCGCCGAGTAGGACATCCCCTGAAGCACGTCGACCTTGCCCGCCTTCAGCGCGGCGCGCATGTCGGACCAGCTCCCGAGGCGAAACTCGACCTTCATACCCATCACCTCGGCTATGGCCCGGGTCAGGTCGACGTTGTAGCCGGCGGGATGGCCCGACTGGTCTATGAATTCGTAGGGGGGGTAGTCGCGGTCGCCACCGACAATGACTGTCCTGATGCCGGGGGGGCCGACTTCCCCGGCGCCCGCGCCGGGAAGGGGGATGCAAAGAAGAAGAGCCAGAACTGCAACGAGGGAAATGACCGGTTTACCGGGAGCCGCCGATGGCGCCGGGCTCCCCGTTTCCCCGGGCATGCCGGGTTCCGGAGAAAGGGGGCGTCGCCGGGTGGCCCGGGCGAAGAGAAGGGATATGAACGGCAGCAGTTTACCCATAGCTGAAGTCAGGGGGGCCTATGATTTGGTCTGATAGCGCTCGTGCCAGATCCTGGCGGTATCGATGTCCCGCATCACGCCGTGCACGTCCGCCGGCACACCGCTTTGCACGAAGCGGCCGGTCAGCAGCGAAGCCGGGGTGAGTTCGCCGCTTGCGTAAAGCTTCCAGATCTCCCTGCCGTAGTCGGTGGTAAGGAGCTCCGGCGCGAAACGGCCGAAGTAGGCGGTCATGTTTCCCACGTCCCGCAGCAGCATCTTGCCGGCGTTGTTGTTTCCGGCGGCGTCGATCGCCTGCGGCAGGTCGATGATGACCAGTCCGTCACTGCCGGAAAGCACGTTGTACTCGGAGAGGTCGCCGTGGACCACGCCGGCGCACAGCATGAGGACGATCTGGCACATCATGAAAAGATGCCCTTCCCGGGCCTGCTCCGCCGTCAGACGTATGTCGTTCAGCCTCGGCGCGACCTCGCCATGCTCGTCGAGCACCAGTTCCATCACCAAAACGCCGCCCACGTAGCTGTAGATCTTGGGCACCCGCACGCCGGCGTCCGCCAGCCGCTGCAGGGCGTCCACCTCGGCGTTTTGCCAGGCGTCCTCCTGCTCCTTGCGGCCGTAGCGGGTGTTCTTCTCCATGGCGCGCGCCTGGCGGCTGTTCCTCACCTTGCGCCCCTCCTGGTACTGGGCCTGCTGGCTGAAGCTCCGCTTGCTCGCTTCCTTGTACACCTTGGCGCAGCGGACCTCACCCTTCGAGTGGACCACGTACACCTCAGCTTCCTTGCCGCTCATCAACTGGCAGACAACCTCGTCCACCAGACCGTTTTGCACCAACACTTCGAAACACTTAGGGGTTTTCATATTTCCGCACTTATACTGTTATTTAGGCAAGGGAAACCATTCCGGGAATCTTTCCTTGCTACGCCTCGATCCCGGAATACTGCAGCAACTCCGCCTCGCCATCGGCAGCCGTGCCAGGCTCCTCGAAGCTGACCCGCCCGACCTTTCCCGCCCTGAGTTCCCGGAGAAACGCCTCCGCGGCCCGGTGCACGTCGACCACGCCGCCGCTCACCAGGCAACCGAGATAACGACCTATCGCCTCGACCACCTCGTGCGGCGCTTCGGGGAGTTCCGCCAGCTTGTAACGCTCCTTGAGCAGGTTCGGGTAGCGGCGCATCATGTAGGCGGCGGCAAAAATCCCGACGTTGGTGTAGTCGAGGGCGTTGGCGCCGATGGCGCCGCTGGTCGCCAGCCGGTAAGCTCCGCCCTGATCGTCCATCACCGGCCAGAGCAGCCCCGGCGTGTCGAAAAGAAGGATGCCGTTATGCAGGTCGATCTGCTGGGGACGCAGGGTGATGGCCGGCTTGTCGCCGACCTTCGCGATGCATTTGCCGGCGAGGGTGTTGATGAGCGTCGATTTCCCGGCGTTGGGAATGCCGACCACCATGGCACGGACCGGCCACCCCGGTTTGCCGCGGTTGGGGGCGAGCTGCTTGCAGAGCTTTACCAGCAGCTTTGTTTCGCCGAGCCGCTTGGCGGACAGCGGCAGGGCGCGCACCCCGGAGACCTTCTGGAAATTCTGCACCCACGCCTTGGTTATATGCGGGTCGGCGAGATCGTTCTTGTTCAAAACCTTGATGCACGGCTTGTTGCGGCGCAGCTCTTCCAGCAGGTGGTTCGAGCTGGAGAACGGGAGGCGGGCATCGAGCACCTCGATAATCACGTCGATCTTGCGGATCAACTCCGAAATCTGCTCGTGGGCCTTGCTCATGTGGCCGGGATACCATCTTATCGTCATGTACGTTTTTTCCTCTGCATTCGATAATCTTTGCTGCAGGCGCCACAATACCACAGAGAGAAAGGAAAATGGTTATTTTCTCCAGATAAAACAGCGAAAGCAGAGCCCCTGGTGAAGCTGCAGCCGCTTCAGGTCTCATTGAAGGAGCAGCCACCGGCCAATTAATATTAACCGTGTTGACTCCCCGTGGCACTCCAGCTAACATTGCGATTATTAAAAATATCAAACGCAGCTGGTGCCGCGCAGGCGCCGTAACGAGCACAACATTCAAGGAAGACGGACATGACAGACTTATTAATAGCGGAGGCAGTGCGATTCACGGTAATCCATGAGAAGAAGAGCTACGACCTTTACCAGAAGGCAGCCATGACAGTACCGGACCAGGGGAGCAGGCAAATATTTGAAAGGCTGGCGCGCGAAGAATCGCGACATATCGATGCATTGCTGAGGGAGCACCCGGGAACCTGGTGCAGTGCGCTGCAGCAGCCCTGCGGTCAGCAGCCTGAAATCGACCCCGAGCTGAATGAGCCGCGTGGCAATGGCCTTTTCGACCAGTTGCGCCACGCCCTGCTCGACAAGCGCTGGTGTATCGACCTTTATGCGACCCTGGCCAGGACCTTCAAGGAGCCGTCACTTTGCAGGATTTTCGAGGTGGCACAGGAGATAGCCCGCAAACAGTTCAGATTGATCACCGAGGAGTACCGGGAAGCGGATCTGACACTTCGCAACCCCGGGAAAAATCGGAGGGCAAGGCGGACCCACACCAGGGCCGGCATCCAGCCGGTGATCCCTAACAAGCACTCACAGTTGTTCTTCTCAATGCTTGACTCCGGCCGCCAATCGCAGTTCTGAGACTCCCCCTCACCCGCTGAGTTACCCGCGCATCTTCCGCAATTAAGGATCAACCCCGCAGGAGCGGCATTCCTGCCGCGATTGCCGCAGCTAAATCGCGGCAGCGATGCCGCTCCCCACCGCGACAATCGGCCAGGCATAGTTTCCTCCTCATGACTTCTTCCAGTAGGGCGCATTCACCGGCATGATCCAGCGTACCCCGCCGCGCGGGTCTTCCGTGTCGCCGGCATAACGGGGGATCAGGTGGATATGCAGGTGCATGACCGTCTGGCCGGCGGCAACGCCATCGTTGATGCCGATGTTGAAGCCGTCAGGATTTCGCCCCGCCAGCAGCAGCCCACGCGTCTCGGCCAGCAGGTCAAGAAATGCGGCCTGTTCTTCCCTGGTCGCCTCGAACAAAGAGGATATGTGCCGCCTCGGGACGATAAGGGTGTGGCCGGGGGTCACGGGAAAGCCGTCAAGGAAGGCTGTCGCGTGCTCGTTGGCCAGCAGGAGCTTCGATTGGTCAGCATTACAGAAGGGGCAGTCGGATTGGGTCATAGCTTCCCTTTTTCGTACAGATCTGTCAGCCGCGGTCATCGTTCACACGCCGGAGCGTTGGAACGAAATTCGGATGCCCTACAGCCGTGAGATCGGCAAAATCCTGTAGGAGCGGCATTCCTGCCGCGATTGCCGCAGCTGATCGCGGCTGGAATGCCGCTCCTACAATAATGATGCAGACTCCAGCGTCTGGCACCGCCGGCAAACCGGAAGGCCGAAGCGTCCCAGGATGCATTCCAACGCGGGAGCATCGGCACGCTGGTGAATCGACGACGAGGCGACATCATAGCAACAGTTAACAAGTGAAGCAAGGAGGGAGCCTTTACCGGCAGATTCAGCGTACCTAGCGGCCGAGTCATAGGTATCGCCGTCAACCCTGAAATCGTGCTAGGCTGGATTTCAAAGGCAAAACCACAACAGTCAGCTCGGCAGCAAAGGGAGAAAGGATCATGACAATTCATGACAACCTCACGCAATTACCCGGCACAGCTGAACTTCCCCCTCCCTCCGCGGATCGGATCGAACAGGTCCGCCAGCGCCGGGGCCAATCATACCGTCCGCGCACCAGGCACCTGCGCCCGGACGGACAGGCAAAATACACCAACCGCCTCTTCCTGGAAACGAGCCCCTACCTGCTGCAGCACGCCCACAACCCGGTGAACTGGTTCCCCTGGGGAAACGAGGCGTTCGACCTGGCGCGGCAACTTGGCAGGCCGCTGCTGGTGAGCATCGGCTACGCCACCTGCCACTGGTGCCACGTCATGGAGGAAGAGTCCTTCGAGGACGAGACGGTAGCGCAATACCTGAACGCGAACTTCATCGCCATCAAGGTGGACCGCGAGGAGCGACCCGACATCGACACCGTCTACATGAGCGCGGTGCACGCCATGGGCCTCCAGGGAGGGTGGCCGCTAAACGTCTTCGTCACCTCCGACAGGAAACCCTTCTATGGCGGCACCTACTACCCCCCGCACGATTACGGCGGCGGTCTCGGCTTTCTGAGCCTGCTGAAAAGAATCAGGGAGACCTACGACAGCGCCCCGGAGCGGGTGACCCAGGCGGGATTGCAACTGACCGAAGCGATCCGGAGCATGCTCGCGCCGACCAAGGGTGGCGCGTCTCCGCAGGAGCTCTCCCTTGACCTGGCGGTTCAAGGGTTCCAGGACCGTTTCGACGCGAAAAACGGGGGGGCTATGGGGGCTCCCAAATTCCCCAGCTCCCTGCCGGTGCGTCTTTTGTTGCGCGACTACCTGCTAAAGGGCGACAGGAACTCCCTCTTCATGGCCGACTTCACCCTTAGGCGCATGGCCGCCGGAGGCATCTGCGACCAGGTTGCCGGCGGCTTCCACCGCTACGCCACAGACGCTTCCTGGCTGGTGCCCCATTTCGAGAAGATGCTGTACGACAACGCGCTGCTGGCGATCTCCTATCTGGAGGGTTACCAGGCCACGGGTGCGGGCGAATTGGCCCAGGTCGCCCGCGACATTCTGCGCTACCTGCAGCGGGATATGGCGTCGCCCGAAGGCGGCTTCTATGCCGCCAGCGACGCAGACAGCCTGACCGGCAGCGGCCACAGGGAGGAAGGGTTCTTCTTCACCTGGACCCCGGAGGAGCTGGCTGCCGTTCTTGGCAAAGAGCGTAGCAAGGTGATTGCCGCCTATTACGGAGTGACCGAGGGCGGCAACTTCGAGGGGCGCAGCATCCCGCACCGCGAGAAAACGGCGGCGCAGGCTGCAGGTGAACTACAGATCACCGAGGAGGAACTGGGGAAGATCCTGGCCGAATCGCGCGAACTTCTCTACCAGGCACGCAACCGTCGGCCGCTGCCGCTTCGGGACGAGAAGATCCTCGCCTCCTGGAACGGTCTGGCCATTTCGGCCTTCGCACGTGCCGGGCTGGTGCTGAACGATATCGACGCGGTCGATGCAGCGAAAAGGACCTCGGCTTTCCTGCTGCAGAGCATGATGGCCGACGGCAGGCTGTTCCACAGCTATCAGGAAGGGACGGCAAAGGGAGAAGCGTTCCTCGACGACTATGCCTTTTTCATTGCCGGGCTGATCGACCTTTTCGAGGTTACCGGGGAGGCAAGCTGGCTGGAGCGGTCACTGGAACTGGCAGCCGTCGCACAGGACCAGTTCGAGGATCGGGAACTGGGAGGCTACTTCATGACAGGGCCGCGCCATGAGGAGCTGATCTCCAGGGAGAAACCGGCGTATGACGGCGTGGTCCCCTCGGGCAATTCCGTCATGATCATGAACCTGTTGAGGCTCAACTCCCTGACCGGGCAACCCCGCTTGCTGGACCAGGCGAAACGCGCACTGGATGCCTTTGCCAGCCAGCTTGCCTCGGCCCCGACCGCCCTGTCGGAAATGCTGCTGGCGCTTTATTACCTGCATGACACGCCGAGGGAGATCGTCGTCGTGGCACCGGCCGGGAAACCGCAGGCGGCCCAGCCGCTTCTGGACCGGTTGCGTACAGTATTCCTTCCCAATCGGGCACTGGCAGTAGTTTGCGAGGGAGAAGAGATGCAGCGGGCCGGCAAGCTGATGCCGCTACTGAGAGACAAGAAAGCCGGCGGCGACAAGGCCGTAGCCTATCTATGCGAGAACAGGAGCTGCCGCCAGCCGACCAGCGACCCCGAAGAGTTCCAGCGGCAGCTGAAGGAGACACAGTAAGCCGGAGTAAAGACGTAATGGGAGCAGATAAAATCTGAAAAGGCAGATCAAACACAACCAAGCTTTTGTGACCTGCGCAATGCACACAAAAAAGGCCGTCGCCCTTGGGAGGTTTTCCCTGGCGACGGCCTTGCATCTCACGCCA
>Ga0209317_1003350_pt1 | contig 10183 bp, 8 predicted proteins | sample RifGroB2_FD_183994 | JGI IMG/M metagenome (GOLD analysis project Ga0209317, IMG submission 183994) | Soil microbial communities from Rifle, Colorado, USA - Groundwater B2 (SPAdes) (version 2) | ecosystem: Environmental > Terrestrial > Soil > Unclassified | place: Rifle, Colorado | collected...
GAAAAGGCGCCTGCGGCCGAGGCCAAAGGGGACGGCAAAGCAAGTTCCAGTTCGGATACGGGAGAGAAAGCTCCGGCAGAGAAAAAACCAGCCAAGTCCGCGACCTCTGAATCCACAGCTCCATAAACTCCAGCACCCTGTTTTCCGCAAAGGTTCAGCAAGTCTTAAGACACTCTGTTTAGACGGCAGCACGACCGGTTTTGGCTTCCTGCCGCCCTGAGAACGCTTTACTGCTGAAATTCAGGGTGCTGGAAACGAGCCTAAGGAGCCACAATTTACCCTTTATTGGACCTGTAATTGCCCTTGACACTTGACTACCCCATAAGGTAAACCCTTAGCCCTATTAGATAGTGGGAGGAAAGAGCGTTGTTTTAGGACAGGCAAGTAGGGGAAATAAGGTACCCTCATTTTATTAATGAGGCAAACATGAGGGGGCAAAGAAGTTGGTCTTGCTCCTTAATAGCCAAAGGATGGTCAGAAATGGCCAACACATAAGGCGCCATATCCTGAGTTTAGGGGTCGGCGCCTTTTTATTTTTTGGGAAAGAAGGTCTGCGATGGCGAAATGCAGTAATTGTGATAAGGGAGCCGCTAAATGTCCAAGGTGTCATGGAACGGGAAGAGTTGGTGGAGGTATTCTGACAAGCAGTTCCAAATGCGGCAACTGTAACGGCTCAGGGAAGGTAAAGTGTGGGGTGTGTAACGGCAAGGGATACATCTAGCCGGACGGAAATACACCGATTGCCCTGGAGGCTTCAGAATTAATAATTTCTATTTATCAGAAAGGAGTCTGACATGGAAGGTTTTCTTGGTTTCCTCATCATCATCGGAGCTGTAGTAGCCTACTTCTATTACAATTCAAAAATCGTTGAGTGTCCGTCATGTAAATGGAAAGGCAGCAGGGGACGATGGAGAAAGGCAAATGGATGCCCAAACTGTCATACCGACTTACGACCTGTGGTAATCCAATAAATGTAAATCGTGGCCACGGAAAGGGAGATTTCTTAAGACATCTATGTCTGGTTTCCTCGAACCCCTCCTCCCAATCATAATCATGTTGGCTGGCCTAGGACTTGTTTTGGGTTTGCCAGTCGGGAAGCTAGTCATGAGTGTTGGAACAAGATGGATTATCTTTTCGGCATTAGGTTTGTTGCTCCCTTTATTTCCCGTCCTTCTCAATTACGTCCAAAATAACCCTCCTAAATCATTTCATGACGTAATGACGTGGATAGGCGTTTCAGTCGTGACGCTTTCGTTCCTTCTCCGGCTTCTATTTGGTGCAGGATTCACAGGAAGGCTTTTGGAACATCTTGCTTTTTCGACTTTATACGATGTCTTAAAAGGGATTTTCAATTTGGTTTTCACCGGGTTAGAAAAGATCTTCACTGTTTTTTTCAAGCTTTTAAAAGCTTTATTGAAGCTCTTTTAAAGAGTAACAAACTTGTCCTTAAAGCTGCGCATTTATTACAACGCCGTCTTTGGAGCAATCGGGGGTCTACTGGCTTGGTATGTCCTAGGTCAGTTTGGCGCAACTTATAGTGTGATTCTTAGGGATATCGTCGCCGGGGCTTTTGTTGGTATCCTCATCGGTGGGCTAATGGGTAGTATCGACGGGGTTTTTGACAGGTCTCTATACAGGGCGGGTCGCGGGGCTTTTTATGGCGCTGAGTACGGGTCTATAGGTGGAATAGCCGGGCTTCTTATTGGGGAGCTTACACTCTGGTTCATGGGAGGGGGCCTGCTCGGCCGCGCCACCGGCTGGCTTTGCTTGGGTCTGGCCGTGGGAATAAGCGAGGGGATTGCAAATAAAGCTCCGAGAAAGGCCAGCTATGGGGCATTGGGAGGCAGCCTAGGGGGGTTTCTGGGAGGGGCAATCTTTGAGTTCTTACGGGGTTCTTTTGGAAGCTATGCGCTTAGCCAGGCCTTAGGGCTTATCATCCTCGGGGCTTGCATCGGCTCTCTTGTTGGCTTTGTTGAGGAGATTTTCAGAGATGCGTGGTTGATGGTTATAAGTGGTAAGCAAGAGGGAAAGGAGTTCACCTTAGCAAAGAATGTTACGACTATTGGTAGGGACGAGAAGTGCGACGTAGCCTTATATCACGATCCAAAGATTGCCCTACAGCACGCGCAGATTGCTCGAAAAGGCGGGCAATTTATTCTGAATTCTGTGTCCGGTCCCGATAGGAAGGTTTCTGTGAACGGGCAAGTGGTCAGTGCTTCTGCGACACTGAAGAACAACGATCGAGTTACCGTGGGATACTAGCCTACTATTTCGGTGGAAGGAAAAAGTTATTGGCAAAGAGATAAGCGCTTGACTCGCCACGATATTAAAATGAAGGTGGTTAATTTCTTTCGGTCGGGGGTAATTTTCTTCGCGGCAGTTTTTGCTTTGTCGCCCATCATTGTTTCTGAAGCTCGTGCCCAGATCTTCAGCGCACATCTTAGCCAGGTAGATAAGAGTGAATTCCCAACGATAAAACTTTATTTAGACTTAGTGGACAACACGAATAGACCTGTTGAAGGCATTGCTAAGAACGCTTTTAAGATTTTTGAGGATGGGCAGCTCGTAGAGGTTGCCGGTTTTGCAGATCCCAGCACACCTCGCCCGCTTACCACAGTGCTTGTTCTAGACCGCAGTGGCAGCATGGCTAAGTATGGCAAAATAGAAGGACTTAGAACCGCCGCCTCAATGTATGTCCGCTCCATGAAAGAAATGGATCAGACAAGTGTAATTGGTTTTAGCGATAGCGTACAAGAAATTCAGCCGCTCACTTCCCGAAAGGATTTATTGAACGGTGCTTTGGAGTCTCTAAGTGCAGGTGGCGGTACAGCTTTTTACGATGCGGTACATAAGGCAATCAAAGTTGCGAGCGACGTAAAAGGAAGGAAGGTTGTTCTCGCTATTACTGACGGGATGGATAATAAAAGCTCGAAATCAATAGGCAAACCAGTAGAGCTCGCAAAGCAATATGGCATTCCAATTTACACAATTGGCCTGGGAGCGAAAGCAACCGGGACCTCAGGTGAAGAGGGAATTTACGAAGAAGGGCTTCGCAATCTAGCAGAACAGACCGGGGGTTTGTATTTCTATGCTCCATCTGCTGCAGAGTTGGCTGGCATATACGAACAGCTTTCTCGCCGATTTCAATCCGGTTACGAGCTTGCGTATATTACTCCTCGACAAATCGAGGACGGCACCACTCGGACCGTCTCGGTAACGGCGAGCCTTAAAGATAACAGCTTAACAGCTACCAATTCATATTACATGCCTGGAGTTATTGTTCCCTCAGCGAATCCTTACCTTTTCGTCGGCCTGCTTATACCTTTGCTGCTGCTTATATTGGCCCCGACAGCTTTAAAGAGACTCGGGCCCATCCATATTTCTATCCTGTGGAGCCGGATTACAGGTTGGTCCCAAAAGGGGAAAACGTTTGTAAAACGTTCCAGAGAAAGTCTAACTGCTGAAGATGCACTATACCTAGGTCCGCTAGTAAGCGGCTCCTCAAAAGCGCTTGCCGTGAAGAAGGGGGTCTACTATATTGGGTCTGATCCTGGAAATAATCTTGTGATTTCTCATGCTTCAATTTCGCCGAAACATGCCCGTATCCAGTGGGAAAAGGACCGATATGTGGTTCATGACCTTGGAAGTAAAGCAGGTACCTTTGTCAGCTACTCCGGAGACCTTACCTTGGAGAGGCGGATAGATAAGAGCGCATTAAAAGTTGGTTCATCTGTCAGATTTGGAGAGATTTACTTTCGTTTTTGTGAAAAGGTCTAACATCGCGCTTAAGAAGAATTGAAATACAAACTCATCATACCACAAAGGAGGAAAAGATTATGGCATATACAGCAGAAATCAGCCGGCTGAACCCGAGTTGTTTTTTGTTTCTGATTGATCAGTCCACTTCGATGGATGGTCCCTTTGGAGAAAGTGCAGGGAAAAGGAAGGCAGATGGTGTAGCGGACGCTATAAACCGCCTTCTGCAGAATCTTGTCGTTAAGTGCACCAAAGCAGAAGGTGTACGCAACTATTATGACGTTGGAGTCATCGGCTATAGCCAACCTAATGAACACGACACAAATGTGGGTCCTGCTTTTGCTGGTGCGTTAGCCGGTAAGGAATTCGTACCTGTCAGTGAGGTCGCTAACAACCCAGCGCGAATCGAAGAACGTACCAGGAAAGTTGAGGACGGTGCCGGAGGGCTTGTAGACCAGACTTTTAAATTCCCTGTCTGGTTTGACCCAATCACGAACGGCGGCACGCCAATGTGTGAAGCTTTGCGTTTTGCATGCCGGGTCTTAGAGGGTTGGGTGAATGCCCATCCCAGCTCATATCCGCCCATGGTGATAAATATTACTGATGGTGAGTCAACCGATGAAGGAGACCCGTTACAAGAAGGTGAGAGAGTTAAGACGCTCGCAACAAACGACGGGAATGTGCTTCTTTTTAACTGTCATATCTCTTCTCATGTTGGATCTCCAATCGTATTTCCCGATACTAAGGCAGGATTACCTGACAAATTCGCGGAGTTACTTTTCGAGATGTCCAGTGTTCTGCCTCAGGGGTTACTTGCAGCAGCACAGAGTGAGGGATATGTTGCTGGGGCTGAAGCTCGGGGCTTTGCCTTCAACGCGGACTTGGTGGATCTAATCCGGTTCTTAGACATTGGAACCCGCGCATCTAATCTGCGGTGAGTTCACTTCCGCGAACTTTGGATATATCCCTCGTGGTTTGTTGTGCTTCCACGTTCTGGCTATCTAAAGCAGGCAACGCACCAGAAGAGTACGAAGACGCTTTCCAATCCGTCCCACTCTTAGAATGCTTTGCTATCGCAGATGGAGCAACAGAATCCTCTTTTGCCGGGGAGTGGGCGCGTATCTTAGTGAGGGCCTTTGCCACAGATTCCTCTTTAACGATCGCATCAGGCTTAGAGGGACTAGTTAAATGGTTAGAACCCTTTCAGCGGGAGTGGTTTCAAACTATCAATTGGGAGGGATTACCGTGGTTTGCAGAAGAAAAGGCGCGGGCAGGAGCATTCTCGACACTTCTAGGGCTAAACTTCGAGAAGCGGGATTGCAAGAAAGATCTACCCACCTCTGGCTCTTGGCATGCTCTTGCCATTGGTGATAGTTGCCTATTTCAGGTACGTGACGACACTCTCTTGAGAGCTTTCCCCTTAGCCCGATCTGAACAATTTAGCAACTGTCCACCGCTCTTATCGAGCAAACAAGGGAGTAACCACGGCGTGTTGGACCAGGCTTGCCTCGCTGAAGGTAGTTACCAGCCAGGCGATCTCTTTTTGCTCGCGACAGATGCTCTTGCACATTGGTTCCTTGGCCAATTCGAGAGAGGAGCTAAACCTTGGGTGGAACTTTCTGCGATCCCCGAGCAGGCTGACTTTGAGATGTTCGTCACCCAACTACGCCAAGAGCATTTAATTCGAAACGACGACACAACCCTCATACTAATTACCTTTCCATCAATTACCTCTGGAAGCGACGAGCGTACTTCAGAGGAAAAAGGGAGTTAGGAAAGCCATGGCATGGCCCCAGTTGACGGATTATGGGGATGTGATTCAGAGTCCTCGTCAATCCTTCAAGGATCCAGAGCTTAAAGTAAGCCACCCGAAGCTCGGTCCAACGGGACTTCCTTTTTTGATAAGTGGTAATTTTGCAGTTGTCTGCGAAATGCGTAACAGTAAGCAGCGTTTGGCAGTCCGCTGTTTTTCCCGTCCAGTTACTGATCAGCAGCGCCGCTATAATCTCATAAGTCAGCGTTTGACGGACCTGAAGGTCGAATCTTTGGTAGGATTTGAATTTCTTCCTCAAGGCATTCTGGTGGGAGGGAAGTGGTATCCGATTGTAAAAATGGAGTGGGCGGACGGAGAGCCACTGAACAACTTTGTAGAGCGCAATTTACAAAAACCTGTTGTCCTTCAAGAGTTGGCTCGTAAATGGAGGAGACTTATTGGACAACTGCGAGGCTTATATATCGCTCACGGTGATCTCCAACATGGCAACGTATTGGTAGACTCTGGCGGGAACGTAAAGTTTGTTGACTACGACGGAATGTTTGTTCCTCAGCTTCGCGGGGAAAAGAGTCCGGAGTTAGGACACGACAACTTCAGGCATCCAAAGCGGACCCCTGACTATTTTGATGAGACGCTCGATAATTTTCCAGCTCTGGTGGTTTATGTATCGCTTCTGGCATTAGCGGCTGAGCCTGGATTATTGAATCAATTTCATTCGGGTGAAAATTTGATTTTGAGCGCTTCAGATTATAAGAGCCCGACGCGGTCAGCGGTGATGCAGCGGCTTAAGAAAAATCCCGATCCCCAGGTTAAATACCTCACAGAATGCCTTGAAAGATACTGTCATGGCTCAATTAAGCAGGTTCTTGACTTAGAGAAGATATTAGAAGGCGCCCCGGCCACTAAAATTTATAACGCCTCATATACCCCATCCCACCAAACCTCTAAACCTGCTAAACCTAGCCCGCAGATATACTCCATCCCTCCTAAATCTGCGGTTCCTAAAGCTGCCAAACAAGCTCCTGTACAGCCGAAGCCTATAACTCCGCCGAAGTCGTCGCTTACAGTATCTCCTCAGACCCAGCCCATAAAACAATCTTCTTCCACATCATACCAAAGCGCTGTCGATGAAATCACTAGACTATCGAAACAGCTCCTGGTCATCTCAGTCATTCTATCGCATGCCTTCATTTGGCTTTTGCATTCAGTGGGCCTAAGTCCTATGGCTATGTTTACAGCTGCAGGGCTAACTGCGTTCGGGTATTCGGTTGTTTTTGCAGGGCTCGTGCTTGGATCGATTTGGGTAGCGAAGAAAAACAATGACAACGGTATGGGGTTAGCAGTTTTTTGTGTTGGTCTTATCGGCGCTGTTGTGTTAGCGAAGCTGGACGCACTCGATTTTGTCCTCATACCAATTTTAACTGGCGGAGTGACATGGCTATCAACCCGAAGCCAGGCTTTAAGGCGAAAATTAACTGCATACCTAATTTCAACTGGGATTGATAACGAGTCTCGTTCCATAGTTAGAACAAAATTGTTGACACCAACCGGTATTTTTCTAGGTGCCTTGCTAATTGCTACGGTTGTGCAAAAAGGTATGGGTACATTTCCATCCTTACCTACATTTTATCCGCCAGCTCAACCACTTCGTCCCCCTACTCAACCAGTTCTTCCTCCAGTTCAAGCCCCGGCTCCCAAGACTAACGTACCAGCTGTTGCGCAGCCCCTTCCTTCCGGTTTGTTGAATACTGGCAGAAATTATCTTCAAGTAATGACCGATTTTGCCTCAGAAGAACGGGGACTCAATAAGGAGGGAGAGATTCAGGAAGCAAAGCGCCAAATTGAAGAGATGGATGTCAAGAAGCACCTAGGCCGTGGTAACAGAAGAAGAGCGAGAGAGGCTAACAAGAAAGGGTTGGCATATCAAAAAGAGGGCAAGATTACGGAAGCTCTTCGAAGTTTTCGGGAGGCCAACCGTGCAGACAGAGGCGATGTGGAAGTCCTAAATAACCTTGGTTATGCGTATGTGCTTTCAGGTGATTTAGCCTTGGCCGAGGAATCCCTGACTTTGGCCTTACTTCTCTCACCGGCCAGAGCTAGTGCTTGGGCTAATCTGGCTCAGGCCTATGCTAAGCAAGGGAAGGAAATACCAGCGGTGGCTTCGTTTGCCAACACCTACCGGTTTTCACGCGACCGGAATAAAACCTCCCAATTCCTGCGGGATCTTGCCGAGACTCACGATGATTCGCGGATAAGGAATGCTGCACGAAAGGCACTGCAACTCAAGCTGCTGGAGAGCGGTCTGCCCCCCGAGGCCATGTCATTACGACAAATCATTGAAGACAAGCTTCGCCACGAAGGATTTAGAGCTATACAGGTTCAAGAGGTGGGTTCAGACTTGATCCTTAACGGGGAAGTTAGAAGCTTAGAAGAATTTGATAAGGTTAAAAAATTGGCTGAAGGAGCGGCTGCGAGCCAATCCCGCCGGGTAAACTGGGCGAGAGTGAAGGTTGTGCCGGAGAGTAGTGGTGCAAGTCCTGGCTCACCGATGGTAACCAGTTGGCTGGTCCGAAGGATCATAGTTAGACTTCAAGATGCGGGGTTCACCCAGATCAGGGTCGAGCAATCAGGACGCGACGGAATAAGGCTAACTGGTGAGGTCCCTTCTGCGGAGGATCGTGATAAAGTTGTGGAAATTGCGAACCGAGAGATCAAAGGGTACTCTCTGGTTATTAAAGGGGGAATCAACATAGCAAATGTGCGTGTGAAACAAGTTAAAATAGGCGAAGAAATGGCTGAGCTTCTTAGGCGGGGTCACCTTCTTTTGGACCGTGGGGAGTACGCACGGGCAGTATCGGTATTGCAGAAAGCAAGAGAGTTAGATCCTAATAATAAGGAGGTTTTGAACGATTTGGAAAAAGCTACCAAAGCTTGGGATGCTGAAAAGAGTTTGGGTCTCCAAAGGTAAGGATCGAGTTTATCATTACGTATGGTACTGGTCTGTAGAGCAATAATAGCTGCTATTCTCCTGTTGCCCTTTCTATATGGAGAGTCATTTTCACAAAAGCGCGAGCCTTTATCGCTCGTTGAGATCGAGACCCTACTAAAAAATTTTGTTTCGCCAAAACGGGTGATGACTCTGATGGAGGAAGTTGGGGTTGATTCTGAAATAACCGATGAAGCGAGAGAAAAACTCATAAAAGCAGGGGCAGATGAAGAGTTCATCTCGGACCTCAATAGGATAGCGCTGGAGTGGAAAAGGAAACGGCTAGAAGAAGAGCAGAGGAGGGCTGAGGAAGAGATACGCACAGCTCCGATGGCGGTGGTCCCAGCGGGGGCATTCTGGATGGGTAGCGCCGATGGTAGGGAAAATGAGATGCCCCGCCGCCGGGTCTATCTAGATACCTTTAATATAGACAGGTATGAGGTCACGAACTCTGAGTATGAAAAGTTTATGAAGGCTACGGGGCATGGTACGCCGGAATTCTGGAGTGATTTAAGCTTGAACGAACTCCAGCAGCCAGTGGTAGGAGTGACCTGGCACGATGCTGAAGCTTACTGTAAGTGGGCGAAGAAGAGATTGCCCACTGAGGCCGAGTGGGAGAAGGCAGCTCGGGGCACAGACGGGAGAAAGTATCCTTGGGGAAATGACGAACCCGACAGTAGCAAGGCTAACTACTATTTCTGGTGGCTATTTTTTACTAGAACAGCTCATGTGGGAAGTTATCCTAATGGGGCATCTCCCTATGGCGTTCATGACATGGCGGGGAACGTGTGGGAGTGGGTAGCAGATTGGTATGATGAAAGCTATTACCAGCGGGCTCCCGAGCGAAATCCGAAGGGTCCAAACTCTGGTCAATACCGCGTTTTTCGGGGTGGGGCCTGGCTCATCTACCCCTGGGACCTGAGATCTTCCTATCGCTATGCGGAGAATCCGATGTACCGCCACCACTACCTCGGCTTCCGTTGTGCCGGGTAAGTTCAGTGTTCTTGGAAGGGGGGTCAAGTCACTCGATGTCCATAGTTAAGTCGGATTTAGTGCCAGGCTTTGATAATTTTATATTGGCGTTTCTCTTAGGAGTGCTGGGTTGAAAAGCAAAATATAAAAGCCTGGCACGATGCCGTCGATTAAAGACATCCTCGATCACCCTCGTGATTACGAAAATAAGGAAGTCGTAATTTAAGGGACAGCTGCCGGGTCCGCAGCGTCGCTTCTTTTCGGGAGGCACTTCGAGATACCGGAACAATAAGAGTGATCACAGAAGAGGTGCTGCCAAAACAAAAGAAAAAGCCCCGCGTTACGGCTTACATGAATGCGATGGGAAGCTAGGATGGAGTGCTAGATCGTGCTGCGTGAAAAGACCGAAACGGAAGGTCAACGGGGCAAATAAGGCGTAGCTAGTAGTCCTGCCTCGCTATCGATTGCAGGTTATTTTTTCCACCTAAGGCCCTTGTCGAGAAGAATGATTAGGAGACCGATAAGGGCAAGGATGCCGAGTACAGTAAATGCTGCCATAAATGGGTTCATTAAGCCCGATTATAGGCCAGAATTGGGCAAAAAAACAACGAGGTGGGTATTCTGCTCAATTCGGCCAGGCGTTCCGAAGCAATCCGGCCGGCTGTTCCGGGGATTCCGGCCGGGGTCGGAGCGAA
>Ga0209317_1003351_pt1 | contig 10178 bp, 7 predicted proteins | sample RifGroB2_FD_183994 | JGI IMG/M metagenome (GOLD analysis project Ga0209317, IMG submission 183994) | Soil microbial communities from Rifle, Colorado, USA - Groundwater B2 (SPAdes) (version 2) | ecosystem: Environmental > Terrestrial > Soil > Unclassified | place: Rifle, Colorado | collected...
GATGACGGAGTCAGAGTCCGTTGCCTTACCGCTTGGCGATACCCCATCGTTGAGAGACCAGATTAATATCAGATTCCTGACGCCAAAGTCAAGCTTCTTTTTTTGCCTGCGCCACCTGTGCGCCTGCTTCTATCGCCTTGACGTTGGCCGGGATGAACCTGTGGTTGCGCTCCGGGAGCGCCTGGGACAGGGCCGAGGCCAGAGAGGAAAGCTCGACCACACCGGTGAGCGCGACGTAGGCCCCCAGCGCCACCATGTTCACCATCCTGGGATCGCCCAGATCGGTGGCGATCTCGTTCATGGGGACCGGCGCCACCTTGATGTCGCTGCGGTTGAAGGCCGAGACGTCGACCAGGGACGAGTTGACGATGAGGATCCCGCCGGGACGGACCCGTGCGCCGAAACGCTCCAGCGACGCCTGGTTCAGGACCACGAGCACGGTCGGCTCCCCCACCACGGGGGAACCGACCGCGCCGTCGGCGATCACGACCGTGCAGGTGGCGGAACCGCCCCGCTTTTCGACGCCGTAGGCGGGAAAGTAGCTGACGTTCTTCCCTTCATCTATCGCTGCATAGGAGAGCAGGTTCCCGGCCAAAAGCACACCCTGGCCACCGAAACCTGCTATCAATACATCTTTGCGCATCCGCGTCCTCCTGAAAGCCGTTCAACGTTCAACGTTCAACGTTCAACGTTCAACGTTCAAGGTTCAACGTTCGAGTTCTCGCTCAGTGAGTTTCCGCTGCCGGCCTGACGGCGCGGAAGGCTCTGCGTCACTACTCTTCCTTCTTGAAGACCCCCAGCGGGTAGTAGGGGATCATCTCCTCGCCTACCCTGGCGGTCGCCTGGAGCGGGTTCATCCCCCAGTTGGTCGGGCAGGCGGAAAGGACTTCCACGAAGGAGAATCCCTTGCCCCGGGCCTGGTAGCCAAAGGCCTCGCGCATCACCTTCTTCGCCTCCAGGACGTGCTTGGGCGAATCGACGGCCACCCTCGCGGAGTAGGCGACGCCTCCCAACTGGGCCAAGAGCTCGGCCATCCTGATCGGGGAGCCGTCCTTGGACCTGTCCCTGCCGTAGGGGGAGGTGGAGGTCTTCTGCCCCACCAGGGTGGTGGGAGCCATCTGGCCGCCGGTCATGCCGTAGGTGGTGTTGTTCACGAAGACGACGGTGATGTCCTCGCCGCGGTTGGCGGCGTGGATGATCTCGGCGGTGCCGATGGCGGCCAGGTCGCCGTCCCCCTGGTAGGTGAAGACGAAGTTGTCCGGCTTCGCGCGCTTCACGCCGGTGGCTACGGCGGGCGCCCGCCCGTGGGGAGCCTCGACGACGTCTATGTCGAAGTAGGCATACAAAAAGACGGAGCAGCCGACCGAGGCCACGCCGATGGTTCTCTCCTGCACTCCATGCAGGTCCATGGCATCGGCCACCAGGCGGTGGATGGTGCCGTGGTGGCAGCCGGGGCAGAAGTGGGTCTGCACGTCCTTCAAACTCTGCGGTCTTTTGAAAACCTGTTGCATTGGATCAACCCCTCTCAGGCCTGGCGCGCCGTCTCGTCGTAGTTCTTCCTGATCACTTCGAGCAGCTCTTCCGGTGACGGAAGGGAGCCGGCTCCCGGCGGCCTGCCGTAGAAGGAGACCTGTGCGGCGGCGCCCACGCTGAGACGGACGTCCTCCACCATCTGCCCGGTGTTGAGTTCGACGACCAGGACCTTGCCGGCACGTCCGGCGGCCTCAGCCAGGGCCTGTTCCGGAAACGGGAAAAGGGTGACCGGACGGAACAGGCCGACCTTCATCCCCTCTTCCCGCGCCATGGTGACGGCGGTGTGGGCGATCCTGGAGACGGAGCCAAAGCCGGCGACGACGAGACGGGCGTCGGCGGTCTCATACTCCTCGCAGATGCACTCCTTCTCCTTCATCACCTGGTACTTGGCGTGCAGGTGCCAGTTGTGCGCCTCGAGCTCGCCGTCCCCCAGGAACAGGGACTTGACCACGCGCTGCTCCGCACCGCTCTTGCCGCGTACCGCCCATCCCTTCTCGGGAAGCTCGCGCGCCGGGCGCGGGTTTTTGACCAGCGCCTCTTTCATCTGGCCGATCACGGAATCGCCCAGGAGCATCACCGGTGTGCGGTAGAGGTCGGCCAGATCGAAGGCGTGCATGGTGAGGTCGTACATCTCCTGCACAGAGTTGGGCGCGAGGACCGGGATGCGGTAGCCGCCGTGGCCGCCCCCCTTCACGCACTGGAAGTAGTCGGACTGGGAGGCGTCGATGCCGCCAAGCCCCGGACCGGAGCGGGAGATGTTGATGATGACGCCGGGCAGCTCGGCCCCGGCCATGTAGGAGATCCCCTCCTGCTTCAGGGAGATGCCCGGGCTCGAGGAGGAGGTCATGGCACGCGTGCCGCAGGCGGAAGCGCCCAGCAGCATGTTGATGGCTCCGATCTCGCTCTCGGCCTGGATGAACTCGCCGTTCAGCCTGGGGAGCTCACGTGAAAGATATTCAGGGATGTCGCTTTGCGGGGTGATGGGGTAACCGAAGTAGTAGCGGCAACCGGCTGCGACGGCGCCCATGGCTGCGGCCTCGTTCCCTTTGACAAAAAGCCGTTTAGACAATTGACCCTCCCACAGATCCTGCTGATCGGGGTGCACCTCGAACCGTCAACGCGGCCCCGGGCGATGCGGCCCGGCAGCCGGCTGCTCTATCTGCCGGCAACGGTTCTCATAGTGAACGAAGGTGATTACTTGAAGACAGTTATGGCGACATCAGGACAAATTTCGGCGCAGAGAGCACACCCGGTACACTGCTCCTGATCTGGAGACTCGGCCGGTGCATACCCCTGGATATTGACCTTTTCACACAGTCTGATCAGCTTCTTTGGGCAAGCAATCGTGCAGATACCGCAACCTTTGCAGCGCAACTCGTCTATTACAATTCTACCCATGCCAAGTCACCCTCATAGTCTCGTAGCCCCGCTTCCGGCCATGCAATCAGCGACGAAAACTAGCAGAAATCTGTCAGGCCAGTCAACTTTTTTGTTTACACCTGTGGTTTGTCGCTTGATTTTAAATCTGTGTGTAGTTTAATAATAAGCGACTCATGTACATATCCTAAAAATTTAAAAGGAGGAGCGAAACGATGGCATCATCACTGCTCGAATTGACGGCAAGCATTGTCTCTTCTCATGCCTCGGTTACAGAGATGTCAGGCGAAGATTTGCTTCTTGAACTGCAGAAGGTGCATGGCGCCCTGCAGAAGCTGGAAGTGGAAACCGGCGAGGAAGCAGAGAGGGATGAGGCCAAGGGGCCCGCCGTCCCGCTCAAGAAGGCCTTCCAGCCGGATCAGGTGAGTTGCATGATGTGCGGCAAGAGCGGCATGAAGACTCTCACACGCCACCTCGCCCAGGTCCATGGCATCAAACCGGGTGAGTACAGGAAACAGTTCGGTATTCCCAGCAGCCAGGCCCTGACCGCGAAGAACTTCTCCGAGGCACGCAGAAGGATGGCCCAGGAGAAGGGGCTCGCCGACAACCTCGCCAAGGCACGTGCCGTGCGTGCGGCGAAACTGGCCGCCAAAGGTGGTCCCGAAAAAAAGCCCGCGAAGGTGCCTCGCGCGCCGAAGCAGAAGCAGCAGATGAGCGCGTAACCCGAAATGTGATGGTGTCTGCCGGCCTGCAGTGGGATGGTTCCGGCTTTCCCGAGGCGCCACAGGGCGATTCCGGGGGGGCCTTCCCCGCCTGAGTTCCTGCCTCAGTGGCAGGTTTTGAATATAATGAAAAAAGCCGCCTTCCGGGCGGCTTTTCTTCTGTCTTCACTGCTGCGCAATGTGCTTACTACCTGCGCGGTGCCGTCTTCCTCCTGGCCACCACGCCGGTCTTCCTGGGTCCCCGTCCGGTGCCGCTTGGGACCGTCTTTCGCCTGAGCTTCGCCACCTCATCGGCCGTCAGGTGCCTGAAGTCACCCGGTTTCATCTCGCCGATCACCAGGAAGTCGTAGCGCGCCCGCTTCAGGCGCACCACGTTCAGCCCCACCGCCTCACACATGCGCCGCACCTGGCGGTAGCGCCCCTCGTGTATGGTGATCGAGATCCAGGAGTTGTTCTCGCTCTCGCTCACCGGGAGCACCTTGGCCGGAGCGGTCATGCCGTCTTCCAGTTTCACCCCTTCGGAAAGCTTCTGGATCTGGGCCGGCGATACGTGTCCGCTGACCCGCACCAGGTACCCCTTGTCCACCTCGTGGCTCGGGTGCATCAGCGTGTTGGCGAGGGCGCCGTCGTTGGTCAAAAGAAGCAGCCCTTCGGTGTTGTAGTCCAGGCGGCCGATGGGGTAGACCCGCTCGCTGATCCCCTTGAGGAGATCCGAAACGATGGGACGCCCCTCGGGATCCTTCATCGTGGTCATGTAGCCGACCGGTTTGTAAAGGAGCAGGTACACCCGCTTCTCGGCTATGGAGATCGGCTTCCCGTCCACAGTGATGGTGTCGGTGTCCGGATCGGCCTTGGTACCCAGTTCGGTGACCACCGTGCCGTTCACGGCCACCCTACCCTCGGCGATGATGGTTTCAGATTCGCGCCGAGAGGCGATCCCCGCCTGTGAAAGTATCTTCTGCAAACGCTCCTGCATCTATTCTCCTAAACTGTGGGGATTTCCCCCTGCTCACTGCCAGCACCACTCATAGCATGACACCCCCTGGCACCGCAACTGTTAACGGGCCCGGCGGCATCACCCGGGGCTCTGCGGCACTCATTTAGGCTACGTCATCGGCATCGATACTTCCAACTATCGCCTCACTGTTGCCTTGTTGTCCATAAACTGCTAAAAGGGTGGGCTGCCGATTGGACAGACTGACACCAGGAAGTAAGGAGTAGAAACAGATGGAGATGTCGGATGTAAGAGAACTCACACTAAGAAGGAACAAGACTATTGCCGGCGCGCTGCTGGTCGGCGCTGCCCTGCTCTTCATAGTGGCACGCCTGCAGCACGCCTCCGGCGTTTGGGGATGGGTGGCGGCGTTTGCCGAGGCGGCCATGGTGGGCGCTCTCGCCGACTGGTTCGCCGTGGTGGCGCTCTTCAGACACCCGCTGGGGCTCCCCATTCCGCACACTGCCATCGTCGCGGAAAAAAAGGAGAGCATAGCCGACAACCTGGGGCAGTTCATCCAGGAGAAGTTCCTGGCAACAGAGGTGCTGGTGGAGCGGATGAGGGAATTCGACCCGGCCCGGCACCTGTGCAACTACCTCCTCTCCCGTCAGAATGCCGAACTCCTCGCCAGGGGCGTCACCCGCATCATCTCTGAGTCGATTGACTTTTTCGAGGACGAGCGGGTCAGCAAGGTGGTGAGCGCGGCGCTCAGCGACCGGATCGACAGGTTCGACGTAGCCACCTCCGCGGGGAATCTCCTGGAAAGCCTGAGAAGGGAGAGCCGCCACCAGGTGGTGCTGGACGAGTTGATGATGCGCCTGGGGGCCTGGCTCGCGACACCGGAGTCGCAGGAGAAGATTGCGGTGGCCCTGGACAACTGGGTCGACGCCGAGTACCCGCTTCTGGGCAAGTTCATCCCGAACCGCCCCCAGTTTTCCCGGAATGCCGGCGAGAAGATCGTGAATAAGGTGAGCGCTTTCCTCGATGCGGTCAACGCGGACCCGACCCACGAGTTGCGGCACGAGTTCGACAGGGCCGTGGGGGACTTCATCGTGAAGCTGAAGCACGATGAGGGGACGAGGGCAAGGGTGGAAGAGCTGAAACAGGAAGTGGTCAACAACCAGCAGCTCTCACACTACGCCAAGGGGCTGGTAAGCGATCTGAAGAGCTGGATAGTGCAGGACCTGGACCGCGAGCACTCCAGCATCCAGCGAAAGATTGCGGACGCCGCCGTCGCTTTGGGCAACACCCTCTCCAAGAGCAGCGAGTTGAGCGACTCGATCAACGAGCACCTGGAAAGCGTGGTGAGGAAGTACGCCGGCAACCTGAGGAGCGGCCTGGCCAGGCACATCTCGGAGACAGTGAAGGAGTGGAAGAACGAGGAGTTCATCAACGAGATAGAACTCAGCATCGGGTCGGATCTGCAGTTCATCAGGATGAACGGGACGCTCGTGGGCGGCATGATCGGTATCTTGCTGCACGCGGTGTCGCAGATCATAGGATAAAATCTCCCTCACCCGGCCTCCGGCCACCCTCTCCCGGAGGGAGAGGGGTTGCACCTCCCTTCTCCCTCCGGGAGAAGGTGCCCCAGAGGGGCGGATGAGGGGATCGCCATCTACGCCACCGTAGGCACCGGCATTAACGACAAAAGGGGGCATGGCTATCGCGGCCATGCCCCCTTCTTTATTGCGTCAACCTCTCTGAAGATTATTCCGCGAAGCGGCTCATCTTCCTGAACTTCTGGTAGCGCAGCTCGATCAGCTCCTCGGCCGGAATCGCCTTCAGTTCCTTCAGGTTCCTGGCGAGCGCCTCGTGCAGGTTCCCGGCCATGGCCTCGTGGTCGCGATGCGCGCCGCCGGCCGGCTCGGGGACGATCTCGTCGATGACCTCGAGGTCCTTGATGTCCCTGGCGGTGAGCTTGAGCGCCTCGGCGGCCTGGGCCCCCTTGGTGCCGTCGGACCAGAGGATTGCGGCGCACCCTTCCGGGGAGATGACGGCATAGACGGAGTGCTGCAGCATGAGGATGCGGTCGCCTACCGCGATGGCCAGCGCGCCGCCGGAGCCACCCTCACCGGTGATGACCACGATGATGGGTACGGTGAGGCGGGACATCTCCCTGAGGTTCCTGGCGATCGCCTCGGCCTGGCCACGCTCCTCGGCGCCGATGCCGGGGAATGCGCCCGGGGTGTCGACGAAGGTGATGATGGGGAGTTTGAAGCGCTCGGCCATCTCCATCAGACGCAGCGCTTTCCTGTACCCTTCCGGGTTGGGCATGCCGAAGTTGCGGAACACCTTTTCCTTGGTGTCGCGCCCCTTCTGGTGACCGATCACCATGACCGGCTCGCCGTCCAGCCTGGCCAGACCGCCCACGATGGCGTGGTCGTCGCCGAAGTTGCGGTCACCGTGCAGTTCCACGAACTCGGTGAAGATGAGGCTCAGGTAGTCGAGCGTAAAGGGACGGTTGATATGGCGGGCCACCTGGGCGGTCTGCCAGCGGGAAAGGTTGGCGAACATCTCTTCACGCATTTTTTCCGCCTTCTCTTCGAGTCTGGCGACCTCGGCCGACAGGTCGACCCCCTCGGTGGAAAATGCCAGCAGTTCCTGGATCTTCTTGTCCAGTTCCGCCAGCGGCTTTTCAAACTCCAGATAGCTCTGCTGCAGTGCCATATATTCTCTATCTCCTTGTTTTCAAATAGAAATAACTACAAACGCCCTGAGGCTACTCGAAGGACACGGCATTATAGCCGAAGAGATTACTCACTTCCACTGTTAATTCTTCACTGGCGGCCACTTTGTAAACATCTGAGAGCCTGATGGTCACCCGCGAGCTGTTTTCTATGTCGAGGTGCAGGAAGCTGCGACAGATCCCCTGGTAGCGGGAGATGATCTCCTTGAGCGTCTTGAGCTTGCCCGGATCGGCTTCCTTCGCGTCTATGGTGAAGTTCACCCTCCTCGTTTCCCGCTCGACCAGGTCGCGCAGGAGCACGATGTCGCTGGCCATGACCTTGGCCCCCTTCTCGCCCAGTTCCACGGTGCCGGTGACGTGGATGGGGTCGTCCCCCTTGAGAAGCTCGGAGCACCTGGCGTAGACGTCGGAGAATACCACCACCTCGACCGAGCCGACCAGGTCCTCCAGGGCAACGAAGCCCATGCGGTCACCCTTCTTGGTCATGATCTCCTTCAGGCTGGTCGGCACGCCGCAGATCTTAATCTCGCTCTTCTCCTTGGCCTCCAGGATCGAGGAGCAGTCCACGGAGGAGAAGCGCCGCATGTCCGCCACGTAGCGGTCCAGCGGATGGCCGGTGATGAAGAAGCCGATCGCTTCCTTCTCGCAGCCCAGGCGGTACTTCTCGTCCCATTCGGGGATGTCGGGGAGGCGGTTGCCGGAGCCGTTGGAGCCGCGCTGGATCTCGGCTGCGCCGAAGAGCGAGGCCTGCGCGCTCTCGCGCTCCTGCTGCACGCGCTGACCGTTGACTGCGGCGTCCTCGAGGGCAGCCATCAACTGGGCGCGCTTCGCGCCGGTGCAGTCGAAGGCGCCGCACTTGATCAGGGCCTCGATGACCCTCTTGTTGACGCGGCGCTGGTCGACGCGCTCGCAGAAGTCGAAGATGTCCTTGAAGGGCTCGTCGCCGCGCGCCTCGATGATCGCCTCGATGGCGCCCTCACCCACGTTCTTCACCGCACCCAGGCCGAAGCGCATCGCCTTTTCCAGCACGCGGAAGGAGCGCAGCGACTCGTTGATGTCCGGCGGGAGCACCTCGATCCCCATCTCGCGGCAGTCGCCGATGCTCTTGACGACCTTGTCGGTGTTGGCCATGTCCTCGGTGAGGAGGGCTGCCATGAACTCGACGGGGTAGTGGGCCTTGAGGAACGCGGTCTGGTAGGCGACCAGGGCATAGGCGGCGGAGTGCGACTTGTTGAAGCCGTACTCGGCGAACTTGGCCATCAGGTCGAAGATCGCGGCGCACTTTTTGGAATCGAGGCCGAGCTTTTCGGAACCGATCAGGAACTTGTCCCGCTCCTTGGCCATCTGCTCGGCGTCCTTCTTGCCCATGGCGCGGCGCAAAAGGTCCGCGCCCCCGAGCGAATAGCCGGCCAGCGAACGGGAGATCTGCATGACCTGTTCCTGGTAGACGATGACGCCGTAGGTGTCCTTGAGGACCGGCTCGAGCTGCGGCAGGTCGTACACCGTCTGTTTGCGGCCGTGCTTTCTTTCGATGAAGTCGTCCACCATGCCGCTGCCCAAAGGGCCCGGACGGTAGAGGGCGCAGACCGCGATGATGTCCTCGAAGCAGGAAGGCTTCAGCTTGACCAGAAGCTCTTTCATGCCGCTGGACTCGAGCTGGAAAACGCCGGTGGTGTTGCCGGCCTGCAGGAGCTTGTAGGACTCCTCGTCGTCGTCGCGCAACAGCGTGATGTCGAAGTTCGGGTCCTTGCCCGCCCTGATGTGCTTGCAGGCGTTGTCGATGACGGTGAGGTTCTTGAGACCGAGGAAGTCGAACTTAACGAGGCCGATCTTCTCGACGTACTTCATCGAGTACTGCGTGGTGAGCGAGCCGGTCTTCTGATCCTTGTAGACCGGGCAGAACTCCTCCATCTGCCTGGGCGCGACCACGAGGCCCGCGGCGTGGGTCGAGGCGTGGCGGGCAAGCCCCTCCAGGCGCAGGGCGACGGTCATGACCTCCTTCACCTTGGGGTCCGCGTCCATCAGCTCCTTGAGCTTGGGCTCCTGCTCCAGCGCCTTCTCCAGCGTGATGCCGAGCACCTCGGGGACCAGCTTGGCGATCTTGTCGACGTCGCCGAAGGTGAGGTCGAGGGCGCGCCCCACGTCGCGGATGACGCCGCGCGCGGCCATGGTACCGAAGGTGATGATCTGGCAGACCTTCTCACGCCCGTACTTCTCGACCATGTACTGGATCACCTCTTCGCGGCGATCCTGACAGAAGTCGACGTCGATATCAGGCATGGAGATACGTTCGGGGTTGAGGAAGCGCTCGAACAGCAGGTTGTAGGGCATCGGGTCGATGTCGGTGATCCTGATGCAGAAGGCGACCAGCGAACCGGCCGCCGACCCCCTGCCCGGGCCGACCGGTATGCCGTGGTCCTTCGCCCAGTTGATGAAGTCCGCAACGATCAGGAAGTAGCCCGGGAACCCCATCTGCCTGATGCAGTCCAGCTCGATCCTCAAGCGATCCCAGTACCCCTTCTCCTGGTCCTCGGTGAGGTTGTACTTGATGCGGATCTTCTCAAGCCGCAGGACCAGCCCCTCGGTCGCCTCGCGCTCCAGTTGCTGGTCCAGGGTCTCCCCTGGCGGGGCCTCGTAGGCCGGGAAATAGTAGGTCTTGAAGTCGAACTCGAGGTTGCAGCGCTCCGCGATCTTGACCGTGTTCTCGAGCGCATCCGGTGCGTAGTGGAACGCCTTCGCCATCTCCTCCGGGGTCTTCACGTAGAACTCGTCCACGGAGAAGGCCATCCGGGTGGGATCGCTCATGGTCTTGCCGGTCTGGATGCAGAGCAGGATCTCGTGGGCGCGCGCGTCTTCCTGGTTCAGA
>Ga0209317_1003352_pt1 | contig 10175 bp, 8 predicted proteins | sample RifGroB2_FD_183994 | JGI IMG/M metagenome (GOLD analysis project Ga0209317, IMG submission 183994) | Soil microbial communities from Rifle, Colorado, USA - Groundwater B2 (SPAdes) (version 2) | ecosystem: Environmental > Terrestrial > Soil > Unclassified | place: Rifle, Colorado | collected...
AGACCGAGCCGCTTGGTTGCTGCGACAGATTCGACAACCTACATGAACCGGATCAACCTGTCAACCGAAAGTTTCAAGGTTTTTTCGGAGGGCTGATCCAGTGGATCAATCCGGACTGAGAGTCGCGCACCGTCAGGTACTTGAGCTCTGAGTCTTTTTCCTGCTGGTTCATATTCGGCTTGAAAGAGCTGCCCTGCGAAGTCAAACTTTATAACAAAAGGTTCTGCGGCCGTCAACCCTTTTTTCCATCTTAATGAGTAAATTTCTCTAACAACGAATTTTAGCCCTACCACTTAGCTGGTACCCTACTGAGAACGAGAGGACTAAGTCGCGCTCTGGTAGCGATGCTACAAATTTGGATCCGGGGCGAGGTGCGTAATTCGGTTGCGGGGGCGGGAGATTAGATCCATTAGTCAAAGATACTTATTAGTAGAAGGGGGTGCCACAAGGACAAATATTACTCGGGGCAAAACGGGTTGTCAAACGTAAAAAATGGTAACTCCGTGCAGAATCGTCAAAAGTTTTTCCTGACCCCATCCCCACATTCCGGCTCCCTCATCAGACACAAAAAACAAACCAGGGAACGAGTTCGGCAGGCCCGTAACACTTCCTTTTATAGTAATGGACGACACATCCGGGCCAGCCAGTACTATAAGAAACCTGATTAGTGCGGATCTGCGCGGATCTGCAGCATAAGACCTCCCCCCTTTGTAATAGGGGGGGCGGTGGGGATTTTACCCCGGTTGCTACGGAGTACCGACGGCGTCTAAAGGCAAATCCCCCTAAGTCCCCTTTTTCAAAGGAGGACTTTTCACGGCACTGATGCGAGCTGCAGATCAGCACTAATCAGAGTAAGGAATGATACGGGCGGGGATTACTCACTTAGAATGTACAAAAGATACAGGCTGCGATCATCCTTTAGTATAAGGAACGATGCAGCCTGGGATCACAACCTTTGAATATAGGAACGATACAGGCCGCGATCATCCTTTAGCATAAGGAACGACGCGGCCTGCGATCACTACCCTTTAGTATAAAGAACGGCTACCGCGCGAGCAGGGACCTCGCCGACGGAAACATAACCATGGGGCTCTGAAGATTCATAGTAGATACTGTCACCCGGCAGGAGCCGCATCACCTCATCCGCATAATGGAATTCCAACTCGCCGTCTATCAGGTAAACGAACTCCACTCCCTCGTGACTATAGAATAGGCTATCGTCCCAGGCGCGCTGCTCGAAGTCGACCAGAAACGGCTCAACCTTCTTCTGGCGCATGCCTGGTGCCAGCGGCTTATACATGTATCCATGCTGCACCGCATCCTTGCCCGGCCGGCGCTGGCTTCCGGTGGACTGCTCGCCACGGGTCAGCACGAACTTGGCGCGGTCTCCCGCTTCCTCGAAGAAGAAATGGATGCCGACCTTGAGTCCCTTGGCGATTTTCAGCAGCGTCGCGATGGGAGGCGTAACCTGATCGTTTTCGATCTGAGACAGGAGCGGCTTGGAAAGCCCGGTAATGTCGGCCAGGGCCTGCAAAGTCAGCCGCTGCTCCTGGCGAAGCCCGCGTACCTTCTCACCCAGCTTCATCTCACGAATTTCCTGCTTTATCTTCTCTTGCACGTGCCCACCCCCGATTCTTCTCCAATGATGCATATATAGGCAAAACGGCATCCCGCGTCAAGGGGTATTTGCACCAGGCACCCAGAGCGCCCCGAATAGGCGAAGGGGTTGACATCAGAACATATTTTGGCTAGGCTTTTACCCGTTCCGGCCCGCCGGCATCTAATTAAGGAGCAAGTCATGAAAAGCGCCAGAATCCTCATCGCCTGTCTGATCATCTCCAGCGCCCTGCTCGGCTGCAAGAAAAAGCAGGAGGGTGGCTATTTCGAATCGAACCGCAAAGAGAGCGTCGATGCCCCGATCAAGGAGGTCCCCAAGGATATCCTGGCCACCCAGCAGGCCTTCATTAATCTGGTGAAGAGCGTAACCCCCTCGGTCGTCAACATCTCCACAGTAGGAAAAAGAAAGCTGGTGCGCCCCTTCTTCGAATCGTCACCTTTTTTCGAGGAATTCTTCGGCGAGCAGGGTGGTCGCCCCCAGTACCGCAGGGAACACAGCCTCGGTTCCGGCTTCATCATCAATAACGATGGCTTCATCGTCACCAACGACCATGTGGTCCGGGACGCGGAGACCATTCAGGTGAAGCTCTCCAACGAGAGCGTCTACACCGGCAAGGTGATCGGTTCTGACCCGAAGACCGACATCGCGGTGATCAAGATCGACAGCAAGGAGCCGCTCACCGCGGCCGTGTTCGGCGACTCCAATAAGCTGCAAGTAGGGCAATGGGCGGTGGCCATCGGAAACCCCTTCGGTCTGGACCGAACGGTAACCGTAGGCGTTGTCTCCGCGACCGGCAGATCCAACATGGGGATCGAGACCTATGAGGACTTCATCCAGACCGACGCATCCATCAACCCGGGCAATTCCGGCGGGCCGCTACTTAATATATACGGCGAGGTGATCGGCATCAACACGGCTATCGTTGCGACCGGCCAGGGAATCGGGTTTGCCATACCGGTGAACATGGCGAAGCAGGTGGTGACACAGCTAATCAACAAGGGTAACGTGAGCCGTAGCTGGCTCGGCGTCTCGATCCAGTCGGTGACCGAGGAAATGGCGAGCTCTTTTGGACTTCCCAAAGCGAGCGGCGCCCTGGTGAATGACGTGGTACCGGGCGGCCCGGCGGCGAAGGCCGGAATTCTGCAGGGCGACGTCATCACCTCTTTCGACGGCAATCCCGTTAAGGACGTGCGCCAACTGCAGCGCGTCGTGGCGGAGACGCCTATCGGGAAAAAGGCGCCGGTGGAGCTGTACCGGAATGGCAAAAGGATCAGCGTCCTGGTCACGACCACTACCGCGGAGAGCGCGCAGGCCCAGCAGCAAAGACCGACGGAGCGCGAGGCGGGCGCGCTGGGGCTCTCGGTTCAGGAGCTGGGCCCCGAAATGCGGGCGCAAGGTCTTTCCGGTGTGATGGTGAGCGACCTGGAACCGGGCGGGATTGCGGAAGAGAGCGGCGTGCAGCGCGGCGACGTGATCGTCTCGGTGAACCAGAAGAAGGTAAGCAATCTGGCGGAATACCAAAGAGCCATGAAGGATGCCACCCGCAGGGGGGCCGTGGCCCTCCTGGTCCGGCGAGGAACTGCCAGCATCTACTTTGCTCTAAAATTAAGATAGTAAGTTGGGCGAAAACTGAGTATAGTGACCCGTTGATATCGTCAGCCGGGGGATATACATGAGCCTCATAGAAAACCGAGATCAGGCCAGGAGGCTCGCCAGAGCCATAGTTTCTGATGTGGCCGTCTATAACCGCGAGAAGGTCGAGCAGGGGATCAAAGAGGATAACATCTTTGAAGTACTGCAAGATCAGTTGACCGAGGGGAGGGAACATTTCCAATCACGGGTCAGCAAAGAACTGGCAGAGTCCAACATCTTCGATATCGCCGTAGTCGACGTATTGATTAAAAGGGCGGGAAAGATCGAATCGTCCATCTGGTAGAGAATACGACTTTTCATTACACATAAGGGCTCGGGCGCGCTTTCATTCGAAACGCGCCCTCGCTTTTTTTACGGGAGGTTTTCCCTCCCCGGAGACACAATATGGAACCGATTGAACTTACTTTTTCGAGCGAGTGGGAGCCGGAGCGGCTGGATAGCTTCATTTCCCGCAGCGTTCCTGAAATTACCCGCTCCGCAGCGCTTCGGCTGATCGAAACCGGCTTTGCTACCGTGAACGGGACCAAGCAAAAGCCAGCCCTGAAGTTAAAGGGGGGCGAGCAGGTTTCAATCGTTATTCCGCCGCCGATAGCTGCAGAACCGCAGGCGCAGGATATTCCGATCGAGGTGCTCTACGAGGACTCCGAGGTGGTCGTGGTCAACAAGGCGGCCGGCATGGTGGTGCATCCGGGAGCAGGCAACCCCGAAGGGACGCTGGTGAACGCGCTCCTCGCCCACTGCAAGGACCTCTCGGGAATCGGCGGCGAGCTGCGTCCCGGGATCGTGCACCGCATAGACAAAGACACCTCCGGGACCCTGGTGGTTGCCAAGAGCGACCGCGCCCATAACGCTCTGGCCGACCAGTTCAAGGCGCACACCATCAAGCGCGTTTATCTGGCCATTGTCTACGGCAACCTGAAGGAAGATAAGGGGCGCATCGAGACGATCATCGGCCGTCACCCGACCGAGCGCAAGAAGATGTCGACCAGGGCAAGACACGGCAAAGAAGCGGTCACCCATTGGCGGGTGCTGGCGCGCTACCCGGGAGTGACCCTGCTCAGGCTTCGTCTTGAAACCGGGCGCACCCACCAGATCAGGGTGCATCTCTCCGAGGCGGGACACCCGCTGCTGGCCGACGAGATGTACGGCGGCGGCGGCCGGCTTTCCGGCGTAGGGGATCCGGTCCTGAAGCAGATGATCAAGGCGATGGGGCGGCAGGCGCTGCACGCCAAGACGCTCGGTTTTCTACACCCGACTACCAATGAATATCTCGAGTTCGACACCGAACTGCCGGCTGACATGGCGGGGATACTCGCGTACCTTGACGATAAATATAAACATGAAGCTGAGAACGACCAGGTCTGAAGCTTTAACGCAGGATCGCGGTGAGAAACGAGATCAAAAGCTTTGCCCCGGTGACGCGGAAAAAACGAGATCAAAAGCTTTAACGCGGGGACGCGGAGACGCGGAGGCGCAGAGAAAAAGCCAGATCAAAAGATTCAACACAAGACGCAGGGAAAGGCTACAACGGGTAAGGCAACAATTAAAATAGAGTAGGAAAAGCTATAAGAACGAAACATTCCAAAACATTCTACGCAAAGACGCAGAGGTCTAAGACGCATGGGGGACCAACGGGGCTAGGCTTAGCTTCCCCGATCGGTCACTTTGCGGCTTTACGCCTTGGCGTTTTTGCCGTTAACGCTGCGCCTTTCATGAATTGAATTATCACGAGGAACTAATTATGGAAATGAACAAGTCGGGAAAAATCCAGTATCTGAAACCGAGCTTATCCGGAACGACTGCGATCGCGGGATTCACCACGCGGCATGAGGGGGTCTCACGCCCTCCCTATAACTCCCTCAACCTCGGCACCAACACCCTCGACTCTCCGCACAGCGTGGAAGGAAATCGCAGCCTCCTCGCCCGCAGCTTCGGCTGCACGCTGGACCGCTTCCTCACGGTGACTCAGGTGCACGGCACTGATCTGCTGGTGATTGACACTCCGAATCCGGAGTTCTCGCACTTCCTGAAGCTTGAGTGCGACGGCATCGTCACCAACCAGCCGGGAATCATGATCGCGGTATCGATTGCGGACTGCGTTCCGATCCTGCTGCACGACCCGGTGCAAGGTGTGATAGCCGCTCTGCACGCCGGCTGGCAGGGGACTGCAGGGAACATAGCAGGCAAGGGGGTCGATGCGATGGTGAACATGTTCGGCTCCAACCGCACCGATATACTGGCGGCAATCGGACCCTGCATCTCGGCATGCTGCTATGAGGTGGACCCGCCGGTCCGCGATGCATTCAAGAAGGCAGGCGCGGCCTGGGATCTCTTCAGCGAGGAAAAGGGCGACGGGAAATGGATGCTGGACCTTGCCGCCGCCAACCAGAGGCTTTTGACTGACGCTGGGCTCGCGCCTATGCAGATCCAAACCGAGCCACTCTGCGTCTCCTGCAATCAGGAACTTTTCTTCTCGTACCGCCGCGATGACGGAGATACCGGGAGACAGGCCGGCTTCATTATGCTCCCTGACAATCAATAAGCTGTGGCACTTGTCGTGAGCTTCTGCTATAAAACGGGCACGGCAGTTAGAATACTTACAGGAGGCGTCACCCCAATGCGGACTTTTTTCAAGCTGGCCCTGCTCCTCACGGTAACCTGCAGCATGTTTGGCTGCGCACACAACTATTACAACATTCCCCAGGAAACCCTGGAGAAAAAGGTGAGAATCGTGGGGGTCGCCCCCTTCTTCACCGATGCCGATTCCGACATCAGGCATCCGGAGAAGGGTTCCATCGTCGCCCTGATGCAGGGCTACAACGCGAGAAACGAGAAGGAACTGATCGCTCGTCTCAGATCGACCGGAATCTTCTATTCCGTACGCCAGGTAACCGGCAATCCCGACCGCCTCTTCTCCACCCTGCTGTCCAGCAAGGAGCGGCGTGACGACGCCGGGGTCATCTACAACAAGTATTTCTACAAAAGGGACGAGCTGAGACAGCTTCTGTCGGAGAACGGACTGGACGCCATCATGTTCGTCACGGTAAGCGGACTAACCAGACAGGGGAAGGTCTTCTCGAGCAACTTCATGTCCTACCTGGAAACCGATTACAACTATCTGACCATGACGGCCCAGATGCTGGACCGCGAGGGCAACTTGATCTGGGAGTACCCGAACTTCCGGAAGAGCCCTCTATCCTACCCTCTGTTCTTCTCGCTGCAGTATCCCGATTTTGACGAGGCGACGGCCAACCTGAGCGAGAAGGTCGACGTGAAATTCAAGACGGTTGCGGGGGTAACGGCGGCTATGAATCAAACCGAGCCCTCCACAGTTGACAACGGCCCCCGGGTCTCTACGCTGTACGCCAAGCAGTACGACGAGATGCTGGCACTTCTGAAAACGTACAAACCGCTCTTCGGCAAGAAAGAGACGCCGGCGGCGCCTGTCGCGGCACCTGCAGCTGTAGAGGCTCCCGCCCCGTTAGTGGTACCTGTAGTGGTTCCCGCACCGGCAGCGGCACCTGCCCCGGCGAAGGCTCCTGCGAATCCGGCTGCACCTGCCCCGGTTGTGGCACCGGAGCCGGTGGCGACACCAGATGGTTTCACCTCGGGTGATCTCGTCCCGGAAGAACGCCCGGCTAGATAGCAAGAGAGCTAGAAGGTTAAGTTCATACCTCGAAAGCAACACGAAAAAAAGGCCGGCGCTTGAGATTCACTCTCAGCGCCGGCCTTTTTTTATCCCGATTCGACTTTGTAGGTTTTGTAGGGGTGCCCCTCGCGGCACCCAAAGGCACAGGCAGGACACCCGCAAGGGGTGCCCCTACAGGACCCTGTTAAAGCTCCTCGTAATCATCCGGTTCCGCTTGGGGCGCCGAATCAGCTTCGGACTCCTCATCCTCGTCCTCGTATTCCTCGTCGCTCACCCGTTCCAGAAACACCTTGTTGCTTTCGATGAGCCTGCGAATCTCGTTGGTGAGTTCCTCAAGATCGTCACTCTCTAAGGTCACGCCTCACCTCCCTTGCGTGCCAGCGCCCTCCGGTACAGCTCCAGGTACTTCTGTACCGAATTCTGCCAGGAATAATCACAACTCATGCCGCGACGCATCAGCTTCTTCCAGAAAACTTTGTCTTGATAGGCGGTCATTGCCCTGGTGACGGCTGCCCAGAGCGCCTCCGTCGTGTACTCCTCGAACAGGAAGCCGTTTGGCGTCTTGTCGCCGTCCATCGGGTCGAACACGCTGTCTGCTAACCCGCCGGTCCTGCGCACCACTGGAACTGTGCCGTAACGCATGGCAATCAGTTGACCGAGCCCGCACGGCTCAAAGAATGAGGGCATCAGGAACATGTCGCTGCCGGCGTAGATTTTGGGAGCGAGCGCATGGTCAAACCCGCTGGCAAAGGCGATGTTACGGGCGCCGGCGGCTTTGATATCGGCCATAGCCTTCATGTAGCGCTCTTCACCGTTGCCCAGCAGAACCAGTTGCAGCGGAGCCTTGGCGAACATGGGAAGCAGTTCGCTGATGAGGTCGAACCCCTTTTGCGCCACCATCCGTGAGACCATGCCGAATACCGGTATCTCCGGCGCGCTGGCAAGCCCCACCAACCTTTGCAGCCCGATCTTGTCAACCAGCTTCCCGGAGAGGGAGGCGTGGCTGTAATTCTTCATGATGTCCTTGTCGACGGCAGGATTCCATTCGTCATAGTCCAGGCCATTCAGGATACCGTGCAGGTCATCTTTCCTGGTCTGCAACACGCCATGCAAGCCGCACCCCATCTCCGGGGTCTGGATCTCCCGGCAGTAAGCTTCGGAGACCGTGGTGACCAGGTCGGCCGAAAGGATGCCCCCCTTCAGGAGGTTCACCTTGCCGTAAAACTCGAGGCCGTCCATGGTGAAGCAGTCGCGCGACAGCCCCATAGTCTCCAGCCCCTCCTTGGGGAAGATTCCCTGGTAGGCGAGGTTGTGGATGGTAAAGATGACGCCGGTCTTGGCGAAGAAGGGGTCGTCCTTTCTCTCGTGCTTCAGGTAATGCGGGATCAAAGCAGTCTGCCAGTCGTGGCAGTGGATGATGTCCGGGCGGAAGTCCATTTTCTTAAGCAGCTCCAACACGCACCTGCAGAAGAAGGAGAAGCGCTGAGCATTATCGGGGTAATCGCCGCTTGAGGTGCCGTACAACTCGTCGCGCGCGAAGTATTCCTTGTTTTCGATGAGATATACCGGGATCTCTCCCAAGGAGGCCTGGCGCAGGAAACCCTTTTTTTCTACGCCGTCGACCATAACCGAGGCGCTCTTGCGCCCTTTCCGGACCGCCATGCCCCCCTTCTCCACGACGGAGTAAAAGGGCATCATGATGCGGACATCATGTCCGAGAGTCTTAAGCGTTTTGGGCAGTGCGCCGGCTACATCCGCCAGACCGCCGGTCTTGGCAAATGGGGTAACCTCGGACGCTACAAACAGAATCTTCATGTAAAAACCTCTAAGAGCTTAAAATTATGGGATATTTTAGATTAAGACGCCGACTAAGTAAAGGCTTTTATAACTATCCGGATTTACACGGTTCTCTTCTACACTTCCTTCGTGCTCTCCCCGTTACACCTACTGTCTTATCGTCTGTTTTTCTATTAACCGCCCCTTTCATTTCTCTTATTGTTATTTTAAATTAGCAAGCTCACAGCAAGATAGCAAACTCACCTTGCTTTCTCGGCTTTCTTTACAAGCTATTGATACAAATAATGGCTAGTTAATCTAATCACGATTTACAGTGTCAGTGCCTTTTACTACATTAACATCAATCAGACCAAATTCTCAACCTCGGCTCAAGCATCTCGTGAACCATCCTCTCTTGCCAATGGATACCCGCAAGGATCCCTACGAGAGTGCGGGTCAGTAAGGGAGCCCTGCTAGCTGCAATTAACCGGGGGTCAGGTCAGCACGGTCTCTAGCCCGGACTCCAGTTCCGGCCCTGCGTAGTTCAGAAGAAACGGAGTATCCACCGGCCAGCGACCCAGTTCGTCCCTGCTTCGGGTGTAGGTGAAGTAGGTAAAGAGCTTGTCGCCGGGGGCAAGCTGCAAAGCCGAGAGCGGGATGCGTGCCTCAAGAATCCTGCCGATACTGAATTCAGCGACGATCCCGCTCGGTCGCCAGCCTGACGGCCCCTTAACCCGCAACTCCTCTATGCTTGCCCCAAGCTCCATATCAAGCCTGAACTCGCTGCCGTGGATCAGATGCAGCGATAGGCAATCATCCTGCTGAAAGTTCTTTTCCAGCGACTGCACGCCGTCGATACGAAGGTAAAAATAGCTCCGGTCAAAACCGTAGAAGAATGACTGCAGCAGGTTCTCGGCCGCGTGCATCGCCGAGGCCTGCTTGGTGAGATCGTAAAGCCCCGCGCCAAGCCACTCGAAATAATCGGTAACAATCCCCGTTATGGCGGGGGTTATCAGCGCCGAGGGCTCCCGGACAAATCCGGCAGGAAACTGCTTCTTGATCGGCTCGTAAAGGACGCTGGGAATCTCAAGATTAAGCAGCCGGTACACGTTTATTAGATGACGGCGAAACAGCAGATCGAAACTCCCGGCGTGGGCTGAGAAATGGTCGTCTCCGTACCACCAGAACCAATCGCTCCCCTCCGCAGCATAGAGGGACTTGCAGACGAGCCGCGCCGTCTCCTCGCTGCAGTCGTGACCACAATCGTCGCTGCAGTCGCCACCGGCTTGATCATCGCCCCTCTCACCCTCCTGGTCGCCCCTCTCACCCTCCTGGTCGCCCCTCTCACCCTCCTGGTCGCCCCTCTCACCCTCTTGGTCGCCCCTCTCACCCTCTTGGTCGCCCCTCTCACCCTCTTGGTCGCCGCACTCTCCACCTTGGTCGCCGCAGCCACCTTTGTCGCCGCAGTTGCCGCCGCCC
>Ga0209317_1003353_pt1 | contig 10174 bp, 6 predicted proteins | sample RifGroB2_FD_183994 | JGI IMG/M metagenome (GOLD analysis project Ga0209317, IMG submission 183994) | Soil microbial communities from Rifle, Colorado, USA - Groundwater B2 (SPAdes) (version 2) | ecosystem: Environmental > Terrestrial > Soil > Unclassified | place: Rifle, Colorado | collected...
GCGCCCCGCGCGCTCCGGCCGCTATCAGCAGATCCTTCAGCTCATCCAGCAGCGGGTATTTCCCGCAGGTTACGGGCTCGAGATCGTTGGATAGAAGCTCGCAGATCTCGGCTGCGCTGCCATATGAACGCCGGATTATAGTGACGGGCCTCTCGCTTGTCAACCTTAAATTTTGGTATACCCACGCCGTGGAGACGTGTATGCCGGGGTTCACCAGCACGACCCACAACGACGGCACCTGGTCGAGGGCCGTGAGCTTGTCGCCGATCCCTTCGGCCAACGCGGCCTTCTTGAAGATGAAAAACGGCACGTCGGCGCCGAGCTTCACGCCGATCTCCATTAGACGCTCATCCGATAGGCCAAGCTCCAAAAGCTCGTTGACCCCCATGAGAACGGTCGCGGCGTCGCTGCTCCCCCCTCCGAGACCGGCGGCGACGGGGATCTTCTTCCTGATGTGGATCTCTATGCCGACCTCTTTTCCGGAGAGCTTCACCAGCGCATCGGCGGCCCGCCAGGCTATGTTGCCCGGGCCGTCGGGCACCCCCTTGCTGCCGCAGGTCACCCGTATCCCCGGCGTTTCGGTGAGCGCGACCTCTATCTCGTCGCACAGGTCCACCCTCTGCATGACCATGCGGAGGTCGTGGTAGCCGTCCGCCCTCTTGCCCAGAACGTCCAGCCGATAGTTCACCTTGGCAGGCGCTTGAAGTAACAGCTTTTTCACTGGCAAAACTCCCCATGTACGAAAACCCGTTCTATGTTCTATGTTCTATGTCCTATGTCCTACGTTCGAGACTTCGATACCGATAACGGGCGAAAAACCCCTCACCCGGCCTTCGGCCACCCTCTCCCGGGGGGCGAGGGTAAGCGCGTGCACCCCACCGGGAGAGCACGCGCCAACCGGACAAGGGTGAACACACGCCCCCCGTTGACGGACTATTCTGCCTTCATGACTTCGCTCATGACGCTGGTGGCGTAGGAGCCACGCGGCAGCGAGAAGTCGAGCAGCAGGTCTTCTCCCTCGCTTCGCACGGACGCGCCGCCAAGCGGAACCCTCAACGGGCGCCGCTCCCCTTCCATGCGAAGCCCCCCCGCAAGGTTGAAGCTCTCGGGTGTGAGCCCCTCTGCGGCGAGTATGCCGCGCTCGATCTCTCCCTGGTCCCCTTGCGGCTCCATCATGGTGCAGCCGAACATGGGGCCTGTGGCGGAGATCTCGAAGGCCTGAGCCCGCACGGCCTCCGCGGTCTGATCCTGAACCAGGAAGCAGGCGCCGTTTTCGTGCTTGAAGGCTATGTCCCCCAGCCCGATCCGGTCCAGGGTGTCGAGCCGCTGCTCGAGAACCAGATCGAAGAGGGAGGACTGGAAGGCGGAGAGGTACAGCCTCTTCATGCGCGGCTGCACGGTGTTGAACGCCCTGTCGAAGGCGTCGGGGCGCTGCAACAGGCGCCCGAGAAGCTCGCGCTCGACGCGGAAATGCCCCGGGAAAAGCGCCAGGCTCTCCGCCAGCTCGCCTCGCCGGTACGCCTCGATCGCCACGCGCCAGCGCTCGTCGGTCACGGCGGCGGGATCGCCTATCAGCGTGTCGACGGCCCCCTTGTAGTCGCCGCGCAGCATCGCGGCGCCTATGGCGTGGGTGTTCCCCTGCGCGCCGTAGCGCTGGACGCCGAAGCGGTTGGGAACGCCGCGCCTTTTCAGGATCTCCAGCGCCGCCTCGGCACTATCCAGCGCACCAGGCGCCACGCCGCGGACCCTGATCAGGAACCGGTTCCCCTTCAGGTGCCCAAGCCTAAGCTTGTTGCCGTGCTTGATCGCCGAGAGGACCTTTATCCCGGGGATCTCCAGGGAGAGCACCTTCTCTGGCGCCACCCTCGGTATGGAGACGGTCTGCCGGGTAACCCCGACGGCATCCTTCATCCCGGCGTAGCCGATGTCCCGCTCCTGAACCCCCAGCGCCTTGGAGAGGCGGCGCAGCGCCTCAAGGGTGGCGATGCCGCGCTTCTCGATGTGAACGAAGCAGTGCTCCCCCTCCCCTCCCGGCTGGTATGCCGGGATTTCCTCGACGATGAAATCTTCAGGGCTTCCCTTGATGGTGCCGCCGGTGCCGGGGACCTCGGCTGTCAGATATCTAAGCAATGCGCCTCCGTGAAGCCGTTTTTCAATCGGAGCATCATACCCACTACCAGCCTCTCTTTCAACTGGTTTCCATTTCTCGTTTAAAAGGGGTTCTTCCCGCGCCGTTTATCCCCTCTGCACCGAAGTTACCGTCACTTCACCCACCGGCTGAGTTATTTGCGGCCGAGATCCAATTGCTATTGTCTGCGAAAAAGCATTGCCGCCGGAGTTCATTGTCACTAAACTTTTTTCAATCAGGGACGAAAAGCCTAAGCAAATACCATTTTCCGTTGATATACTATCGTCAGCAGATTGAGATCCTGTTCAAAGGGGAACTAAGCATGAGCAGCAAGCCTGTTGTCAGAAAAAGAACCTCTGCTGAGCTTTCCGAAAACCGCAGATGGCTGAAGGAACAGATAAACCCGTACTTCTTCACTGCAATGCGGGATGAACCGGAGGCCCTCGCCCTGCTCGAGCACGGGCTTGGGTCTCTCCGGATCAACCGCCGCCTGATACTTGCCGACCGCGACAAGTCGCTGATCCTCGCCCGCGTCAACGCACCCGGCTCGCTTTACGACTCGCTGCGCCATTTCCAGGACCGCGAGATCTCCTACGCCATGATCACCCATTCCGAGGGCCCCATGCCCGGGATGGAGCAGGCGCTGGAGATACAGCGCTTCGAGTTCGACCGCAAGAAAAACGAGGACATCCTGGCCTGGAGGGAGGTCGAGCTTCCCAAGGCGCTGGCCCGCAGCGTCGCCGCGGAGCTGAGACGCAGCTACCCGGAGTTCGACATGAAGGAGTTCTACCGGCTGCTGCGCATCCTCTGGCTCAACAACGAGAACTACGTCAGGGTCTCCTCGCCGCTGCGCGTAGCACAGGTGCTCCAGCTGCAGCAAAAGGCAAGCAGGAGCGGCGGGCTCTACCTCTACCTGGAACAGACCACCGACCCCAAGGTGTCCCGGGTCCATTTCGCCGTCGGCAACCCTCCGCAAAAGGAGTTCCTGCTGCAGCTCATGGAGGTCTTCAACCGGCTGGAGATCGGCGTCAACCGCGCCTACTGCCTCACCCCGAAGGTGTCCCGGGTCCATTTCGCCGTCGGCAACCCTCCGCAAAAGGAGTTCCTGCTGCAGCTCATGGAGGTCTTCAACCGGTTGGAGATCGGCGTCAACCGCGCCTACTGCCTCACCATCTCCAACGGCGTCCACCCCTACTTCCTCGGCACCTTCCTGGTTAGCAGGCGCTCCGGCGACGTGCTCGAGACGGGGTCGGAGCTTTTTTGCAGGCTGCAGCAGGAGTTCTACAACACCCAGATCGTCTCCACCAAGGGGTACACCTACCGCGAATTCGTCACCACGGGGGTCATGACCGGAGAGGAGGCGTCGCTGACCAACGCCTTTGTCGCCTTTTGCCACACGAACCTCGCGCACAACCAGCCGGACCGCTTCGGCCTGGACGACGTGCAAAGCGCCTTTCACTCGCACCCCGAGATGTCGCTGCAGCTGGTGAAGCTTTTCAGGGCGCGCTTCGACCCCGCCATAACGGCGAGCCATCCGCTCTACGGCTCGGTGCTGGAGGAGACGGTGCAGGCGGTCGACGGCTACAACACCGGTCACCGCTACCTGGACGAGGTGCGCCGCACCATCTACCGCTGCTGCCTGATCTTCATCACGCACACGCTGAAGACCAACTTCTTCGTCCTCGAGAAGCAGGCGCTCGCCTTCAGGCTCGACCCCGCCTACCTCGCCGAGCTGGGGGTCACCGCCACCTCGGACCTCCCGCCGGCGGTCCCGTTCCGGGTCACCTTCTTCTTCAGCCGCTTCGGCTTCGGCTACCACATAGGCTTCTCGGACATCGCCCGCGGCGGCTGGCGCACCGTCATCGCCCGCAACATGGACGACTTCATCACCAACTCGAACACGATCTTCCGGGAGAACTTCGTGCTCGCCCATACCCAGCACCTGAAGAACAAGGACATCTACGAGGGGGGATCCAAACTGGTGCTGATCCTGGACGCCTCCGACCTGCGAAGGGGGGGCGAGCGGGAGATGGAGAACTGGCGCCTGTATAAGCTGCAGCACGGCGTCACCAACTCCTTCCTGGACATCTTCGTCACCGAGAACGGGGTCGCCAGAAATCCCGTGGTCGTCGACTACTACCGCGAGGACGAGCCGATAGAACTCGGTCCCGACGAGAACATGCACGACTCGATGATCGAGAACATCGCGCGCATCTCCAAGCGGCGCGGGTACATCCTGGGGATCGGCATCATGTCCAGCAAGGAGGTGGGGATAAACCACAAGGAGTACGGCGTCACCTCGACGGGTGTGGTGAAGTTCGCCGAGATCACCATGGCGGAGCTCGGCATCGACATCTACCACGAGCCGTTCAGCGTGAAATTCACCGGCGGCCCCAACGGCGACGTGGCGGGAAACGCCATGCGCATACTCCTTAGCCGCGCCCCCCAGGTCGCCATCAAGCTGATACTGGACGGGACCGCCGCCCTTTGCGACCCCGAGGGGGCCGACCGGAAGGAGCTCTCGCGCATCGTCCTGAAGGAGGACCTGGAGGCGTTCGACCCGCACAAGCTGCACGCGGGGGGGTTCATGCTCTTCAGGGGGGGGAGCCGCCGCGACGGGCTGCGCGAGCTCTTCAGGAAGGTGACCCGCACCGTGGATGGGATGCGGGAGGAGTGGATCTCGACCGACGAGTTTTCCCGGGTGTACGGACACGCCGTCCAGCGCGGCTATCGTGGAGGGGGCCAACTCGTTCATCACGCCCGAGGCGCGCGTCCAGCTGCAGAGGAAGGGGGTCATCATCATGCGCGACGCCTCCGCCAACAAGTGCGGCGTGATCTCCTCCTCCTACGAGATCATCGCCAACCTGCTCCTTGGCGAGGCGGAGTTCCTGGCGGAGAAGGAGCGCTACGTGAGGGACGTGCTGGAGATCCTGGAACAGCGGGCGGCGGACGAGGCGAGGCTGATACTGAAGAGGCGCCGCGAGCAGCCGGGCGCTCTCTGCACCGAGATCTCCGACGCGCTCTCCGGCGAGATAAACGAGCAGTACGCGACCATCTACCGCTTCTTCCAGAACCGGCCGCACCTCTGCCTGCAGCCCATCTACCGGAAAGCGATCCTCGCCCATCTCCCCCGCATGCTGAGGGAGGAGCCGAGGTACGCCAAGCGGATCAGGAACCTCCCCCCCAAGTACCTCTTCGCCATACTGGCGGCGGAGATCGGCTCCTCGCTTGTCTACCGCGGCGACAAGGAGGCGGACTTCGAGACGACGCTCAAGGGGCATTTGATGCGGAAGTTCATGTAGAAATAACAGCTTTTTTTCTGCTTGCACATCCATGCTCACTCTGTATATAAATTAGATGGGCAGCCGCGAAATAATAAAGCGATTGGAAGAAGATGGATGGCAGTGTGTAGGCGGCAAGGGTGACCACAGGAAATTCAAGCACCCCTCAAAACCTGGACACGTAGTGGTACCCTGTCCGCGCAAGGACATCCCGATTGGAACGCTGAGGCACATCTACAGGCAAGCCGGTTGGGAGTGGAGGTAGAAGATGTTGTATCCGGTGTATCTGCATGTTGGCGATGAAACTCACGCCCATGGGATCACGATTCCTGATTTTCCGGGATGCTTTTCAGCAGCCGACACGTTGGAAGAACTGCCGCGTCTGATCCAGGAGGCGGCAGAGGTATATTTTGAGGGGGAAGGGATGGATATACCGCCGCCGACCCCCCTTGAGCGGCTTGAGCAGGACCCGAACTACCAGGGAGGAGTCTGGAAGTTGGTCGACATCGACACCTCGAAGCTTCTGACAAGGTCGAAACGAGGTTAGTAAAAGAGGGGGGACCCCATGATGGGCCCCCCTCTTTGTTTTTACTTACAGCAGCCCCATGTCGTCGGAAAACAACCCCTGCTTCTCAATCATCTGGTTTGTACGACTCGAATGGCTGGCGGTTTTCATCTCTCCAACGCTCAAGTTCCTTCTTCGCCAGGACGGCTCGCTTTGCTTCATCCATTTCCTGTGCTCGTCGAATGACATCCTCCTTTCGTCCCCTCTACTTCACCTTGTAGTGCATGAAGTAGATCTGCTTCCCCTCCGCCAGGAACTTCCGCATGTACTTGGAGAGATGGTAGCCGGGGAAGTCGTGCCGGTACAGCTCCGGCGCGAACCTGTTTTCCAGGGACGACACCTGCGGAAGGAAGTTCGCCACGTCGATGCCGTAGTCGTCGAAGTCGGTGGCGAAGAAGAAGTCCGCGCCCGGGAGCATGTAGTCCATCAGGAACTCGAGGAACTCCCGGTTCACCAGGCGGCGCTTTCTGTGGCGCTTCTTGGGCCAGGGGTCCGGGCAGTTGATGTAGACAGCAGAGAGGCTCCCCTTTGGGATCCGGTCCGTGACGAACAGGCGCGCCTCGTCCCTCAAGACGCGCACGTTGGTGACGCCGTGGCGGTCCATGCGGCGGCAGGTCTTGTAGCACCCCTTGTTGTAGAAGTCTATGGCGATGAAGTTGGTGTCGGGGTGGTCCAGCGCCGTCTTCAGCATGAAGTCGCCCACGCCGCAGCCGATCTCCAGGGCGAGCCGGTTCTCGTTGCCAAAGACCCCCTTCCAGTCGGGCGGGTTCGGGAGCTCTTCCAGTTTCAGGTAGTTCGGTGATTCGATGTGAATAAAAGACTGCGTCATCATTCCCTCGTTGCGTTTTTTGTCGGGGGGGAAGATAGCACAGCCGCGCTTTGCGGTGAAGTGAAGATTGCGCCGGCACGAAAATACCTCACGGCGCAACCTTGAAATGCTCCACGAGGCGATGCAGTTGGCCGGCATGATTCTGCAGTTTCCTGGCGGCATCGGCGGAATCGTGCGAGGAGGCGGCGCTTAGCTGGACCACCTCGGTGATCTGCTGGATATTGCCGGTGATCTCGCCGGTGGTGGCCATCTGCTGCTCGGCTGCGGTCGCTATCTGGTTGATCTGGTCGGAAACGGCGTCGATCTGGTTGCGGATGTTTCCAAGCGCCTCGCCTGACCTGACAGCATCGTTTGTCCCGCGCTCAACCTCATGCACGCCTTCCTGCATGGATGCGACGGCGCCCTTGGTTTCCAGTTGAACGGCCCGTATCATCTCGCCGATCTCCTTGGTCGCCCTGGTGGTCCGTTCCGCGAGGGCGCGCACCTCGTCAGCCACAACCGCAAAGCCCCTCCCCTGCTCGCCTGCCCTGGCGGCTTCTATGGCGGCGTTGAGTGCAAGAAGATTGGTCTGATCTGCGATATCCTCTATGGTTCCGACTATTTCCCCTATCTGCTCGGATCGGGTACCGAGTTTCTCCACGGTGGCGGCCGTCTGCCTTACCTTTTCGCCAAGCCGGTTCATGCCGGCGACCGTCTCCTGCACTACGGAAACGCCCTCTATTGCCAGTTTGCTCCCGTATCGGGAACTTTCCGCTGCCAGAGAGCAGTTCTGGGCGATTTCCATCGAGGTGGCCGACATCTCCTCGCTGGCAGTGGCGACGGTCCCTGTCTGTGCCGCCACCTCCTCCGAGCTTTCAGCAACCTGCTGGTTCACCGTGGACATCTGGTCCGCCGAAGCTGACAGCTCCGTCGCGGTCTGTTTTATGGAAGCGATCATGGCCACCGTGGAGGCCAGCATGCGGTTGATGCTTTTGCCGAGTTCACCGATCTCGTCGTTGGCAAATATCCTCAACTGCACCGACAGGTCTCCGTCGGCCACCCGGCTCATGGTATCTGCCACGCGATTGAGCCTGGTGGCGAAGTTGCGGCTCAGGTACAGGACCAACAGCAGACCCAGGATGACGGCTGCCGCTCCGGTGCTTATCAGTACCCATTTCGCCCGGTTGTACACGGCTACCGATTCCAGGTATGCGGCGTCGGTATCCCGCTCTTGCAATTTCACCTGCTCTGCGAAGCTTTCATGGACTTTCCGCGTCAGCGGGATGGCTTCATTCAGCAACAGGGCTACCGCTTCATCCTGCTTCTGCTCCAGCGCCAGCTCTATTACGCGGTTATTGGCCTTTGCAGCGGGGACGATCAACTCTTTGGCGCCCTGCAGCAATTCCCGCCCCTTACCCTCCCGGCTCTCCATCGACTCCAGGTTCTTCATCGCTGCGGCGTAGCGTACCCTGGCCGCTTCAATCTTGTCTTTTTCACCCTTCAGGGCATTTTCATCCTTCAACAACACCATCGCCATGATGGCTGTGGAAAGATCATCGAGAGCCTTTGACGCCTTCGAAGCGTTAACCGTCCTGACGTAGTTTCCTTTGGCGATCGCTTCGACCGAGTTCTGCACCTTTTGGGTGGAGAGCAGCGCCAGACAGATGATCAAGACGATGATAATGAGCAAGAACCCGAACACTGCACCAAGTTTGACTGAGATTTTCTGGTTGTTAAAAGACATGGCGAAACCCCTGAGTTTGAAATATCCGGAAATGCCAGAGCTGCACTGATCATATGAAAACGGCGGTTCGGAAAAATACTTCTGCCCCCCTGTTCGGGTGCCGGCGGAAAATCTTTACGAGGTATACGGCATGAGGAAAAAAAAACTGCCGGGCGCGGGGACACTGAGAAAAACCAAGCCGGGCAAGGACGGGAAGCTGTCAGAAGAACACGGGGTACTGAGGGAGTAACGACCGATGCAGTGCCGGGCCAACCGGCGCAGCGGGCACCCGCCGGGGTTTTAATTGTCAATTGTCCATTGTCAACCGTAAATCGGTTTCTACCGTTGCGATTTTTTTCACGACGTGTTAATTATATCCGGTTGAAATAAGGCAAAAAAAGGACAAACACAAGATGAAATTCACCGAACTACAGATGCCGGAGGTGGTCCTGAAAGGGATCGAGGAGACCGGCTTTACCGACTGCACACCGATACAGGAGAGGGCGCTTCCGCTGGCATTGTCCGGCAAGGACGTCGCCGGCCAGGCCCAGACAGGTACCGGCAAGACCGCAACCTTCCTCCTTTCCATCTTCACCCGCCTCCTGAACCAGAAAAAAAGCGGCGGGGAACACCACCCCAGGGCGCTCATCCTCGCCCCCACCCGCGAACTGGTGGTCCAGATCGAGAAGGACGCCCAGATGCTCGGGAAGTACACCGGCTTCAACATCCAGGCGATCTACGGCGGCGTCGACTACATGAAGCAGCGCGACGCGCTCAAGGCCGGGGCTGACATCGTGATCGGCACCCCCGGGCGCCTCATCGATTACTTAAAGCAGAAGGTCTACTCCCTGAAGGACGTCGAGGCGCTCGTCATCGACGAGGCGGACCGGATGTTCGACATGGGGTTCATCGCCGACCTCCGCTTCATCCTGAGAAAGCTCCCGAACTACGACAAGAGGCAGAACCTACTCTTCTCCGCGACGCTGAACGCGCGGGTCATGGAGCTTGCCTACGAGTTCATGAACATGCCGGAGAAGGTCTCGGTCACCCCGGAGCAGATGACCGCCGAGCGGGTGGAGCAGGTCCTCTACCACGTCTCCCGCAAGGAGAAGTTCCCGCTGCTCCTTGGCCTCCTCAGGAAGATGGGGATGGAGCGGACCATGATCTTCGTGAACACCAAGCGCGAGGCGGAGTACCTGCAGGACCGGCTGAACGCCAACGAATTCCCCTGCAGGGTGATCTCCGGCGACGTCGAGCAGAGAAAGCGGATGAAGATCCTGGCCGACTTCAAGGACGGCTCACTCCCGATCATGATCGCCACCGACGTCGCCTCCCGCGGCATCCACATCGAGGGGGTCTCGCACGTCATCAACTACGACCTGCCGCAGGACTGCGAGGACTACGTGCACCGCATCGGCCGGACCGCCCGCGCCGGGGCCGAGGGGATGGCGATATCCCTCGCCGACGAGGACGGCGCCTTCTACATCGAGGCGATCCAGGATTTCATCAAGCAGAAGATTACGACCGAATGGGCCGAGGACGACCTGTTCGTTCACGACTACAAGAGGACAAAGCGCCCCCCCCGCACCGACGACAAACCGGGCAGGGGCGGCAAGCCCGGCGACAGGGGAAGATCCTCCGACCGCGGCAGGCCCGGCGACAAGGGAAG
>Ga0209317_1003354_pt1 | contig 10172 bp, 11 predicted proteins | sample RifGroB2_FD_183994 | JGI IMG/M metagenome (GOLD analysis project Ga0209317, IMG submission 183994) | Soil microbial communities from Rifle, Colorado, USA - Groundwater B2 (SPAdes) (version 2) | ecosystem: Environmental > Terrestrial > Soil > Unclassified | place: Rifle, Colorado | collected...
CGCCTCGGTGGAAGAAGGCTTCTATGTCACAGAGCTTATCGGTTTTGGCGTCAACCTGGTGACCGGCGACTATTCGCGCGGGGCGGCAGGTATCTGGATTGAGAAGGGGGAATTGACCTACCCGGTGGAGGAGGTCACGATCGCCGGGAATCTCAAGGAGATACTGTTGAACATAGAGATGGTAGGAAATGACCTCGAGATGAGGGACAGAATCTGCGCACCCACCATTAAGATATCCCGAATGATCGTAGCGGGTAATTAGCTTTTGATGAAGGGTTTAAGGGTTTAAGGGTTGCAGAGGTATCTAACCCTTCATCCCTGGAACTCTTGATCCCTTAAACGTTCTTTACAGTATCTTGTATCCCGTCTTTAGAACGGCGCGCAGCAAGTCATCCACTTTCGACTGCAGCAGGTCAAATTCAACTACCGCCACGCTCCGCTCCAGACTGAAATCAACGCTCTGAACCCCCCGAACGGCCGTGAGTGCCTGGCTCAGGGCGGGAAATGCTTCGGCGGTCAAGTCCTGAATGGATATGATGGCTGTGCTGGTTTTCATCGAAAGCAAGGCTTATCTTTGGCAAAACCCCGCCGTCTTTGCAATAAGGACTGCTCATTTTCCCCGCGATAGAATTTTCTTGAAAATTCTTTTGAGACGTGCAATAAGCCCACAGGCTTTTAGATTTGCCGGTTCCACCTAATCCGGCGTCATCGCCGTTGGTTATCTCCCGGCCCGGTCGGATTAGACAATCCGCCCGGGTTTTTTTATGCGAGTTTTACAAAAATAAGGAGGAAAAATGAAACGGTTTATTCTCGTTGTCAGCCTGTTCTTCGTTTCAGGGTGCGCGCAGGCGATCCATGAGATGAAGACCGACCCCGCCATCGCCGGGATCACGGGCTTCTGGGTTCATCTTGGCATGGAGGCATCTCCCTCAACCGGCGGCATCCCTTTTCCAACTCTTCGGTTCGGACATGGGACGATTTGGCGGGTAGGGGTAAGCGATGAGGTAACCATCAAAGCCGGGGAAGGCTTCGGCTCTGACACGAAAGAGAAGACTCCAGGACAGAACGGCCAGGCAAGTCTCCTTATCCAGACCAAGAATACATCGAAAGCGCTGGAGAAGATGAAAGATCTATATAGCCCGGACACTCCAGACGGGGCCGTCAAGACAGGCAGGTAGATAGTTGCCGGGTCAGCTGCTGCGGCGGCGTCATAAAAAGGCCACCGAAGGGGCTGGTTTATGATCGAGAGCCGGTTTAGCTTTACAGGCAGATGCGTAACAGGGAGCAGGCCGTCAGAGCCCAATCCTTCAGTTGCCCCAAACTTTTCGCTGCGCGAATTTGGTCGCCGGGATGGAAGCTATTTTATCCATCCGAATCTCATTCTCACCCTGCAAAATATCCGCAACCTACTCGGGCAAACGGTTAACATCGTAAAGGTTGACGAAGGGGGCCAAGGGACGCGTGGGTTTTGCGCCTCCGTTCGGGCGGGCGACCTTTCCAGACTGAAAGAGGAGTGTTCTAGCTTTCTTCAGGAGGGAAGCATTGCAAAGCTTCTTGAAGAGGGCGACCGCCTCTTTTTGGAAGCTAGGGCCTCTCCAACAGAAAGCCTTTCCCTGGAAGATGCCTTCGATACCGCGTTTTACGTAACCGCGGGATTTGAAACCAGCGGCGATCTTTTTCAGCAGGTGACGGGGAACTTTGATGGGGCAGGTCTTTCTTTCGGTCCGTCCCAGGTGAACTTTGGGACGGGGACGCTGGTGCCACTATTCCGCGGATTTGAGAAAGTTGACCCGGCCAAGCTGCGGGAGTGCTTCGGCGGCAGCGCGCACTGGGATGAATGGCGCGTCCTTTGGGAAAAACCAGTAGCGGAGCAAATTCGCTGGGCGGATCAACAGTCAACAGGGAGCAGGAAACAAGATTTCAAAGAACCCTGGCGGGGTTATCTTAAGCAAGTGGGTCGGGTTCCTGCCTTCCGGAAGGAGATGGTTGGGTTCAGTAAGACGCTATACGGGGCTAAATTAGGCAGGGCGCTCCGGTGGTTAAAAACCGTATGGCCTCAACCCATCACGGATTTGCGATGTTTTTGCGCGCTCTTTGATCTTTGCACTCAACAGGGCAGCCTGGATAAAGCCCACAGCCGGATCGAGGCCAGATTTACTCAGGAAAAACCGAAGAAGCAACGGGAGGTTGTCCAAATAGCGGTTGAAGAGCGGGCCAGAACGGCCGATCCGCCATGGCGCGCCGCCTCCATGAGCCGCCGCCTGGGGATTCTTTACGGCGGTCCTGTCTCCGCTACCGAAAGCGGGAAGACAGCCCAGACCGATAATCCCTATTTTTCTTTATTGCCGGAGATGGAGGTGCAGGGCATCGAGAAATTTGTGGGAGCGTAATAGTAAGTAAGTTTTGGTTTCTGACTGGGAGCCGGAGTCGCGCTCCGGAGGATCAGATGAAATACACCTACAAACACATTGTTGTCGTCCATGGCATCGGAGATCAAGCGCCCAACGAGACCGTTTTGGGGTTCATGAACGAATTCCTCCGGGCGCTGCCGCGCGGCAGCAACTATTCAGTCACAGTGCACAATCTTATTGAAAGCGTGGATGATCTCAAGGCGGCGCCTCAGACGATCCCGGGCGCGCTTCGCCCCAGGCGTTCGTTTCACCCCGCTTATATTGTTTTCAGGGACGCTCAGAAGGATGTGCAATATGTTATTGGATTCTCGGAAGTCTATTGGAAGCAGATACCGGATGAGTACATCCAACGGAACGGAGGTAATCTTCCGATCCCCATTTTCACCTGGGCGCGATCGATCAACACCAGGTTTTTAGAAGCCGGCCGTGCGTTCCATTTGGCAAGGGAGGCGATAGATAATCTCGAGAAAATGCTTGGGCTTTTGCGTGTTTTGGGGATCATCTACAAGAAGTCCGGGCAATTTACCGAGATCACAATTAAGTTTCTGGGGGATGTACAGATCTACGCGGAGAGCGATGAAATCCGGCAGGAAATCAACAACCGCTTCCTGAGCGTCCTGGCCGGGGTTGAAAATTTTTCACAAGAGGCGAAACTGAATTTACAGAACGATTCGGACCATGCCGGAAAGATCAACGATTTCGAAAATCGCGAGATTTATATTATCGCGCATAGCGAAGGGACGGTCGTCTCCTTAAACAGCTTAGTTCAAGCCGGTTTGCTTAGCGAAGGCGTTGCCGCCCATCCCGAGCAGCAATGGAATGAACTGTTTAGGTATGAGGAGGATCTTGTACAGGCGCACGGTCCTACGGCGAAGGCATCCTCGTGGCTTCCCCGGGTCAAAGGCCTGGTAACGCTGGGTTCTCCTATCGACAAGCACTACACGATCTGGAGGCGCCGTTTTCGACTGGGCCATCTCAAGAAGGAGCGGGAGAGGAAAATTTGCTGGTTCAATTACTGGGATCACAGTGACCCCGTGGGATATGGGCTGAAGGAAGTATTTGATCCTGACGCGGAAACGCGGCAGGGTCTTCCAGATAAAACGACGGACGCCCAGAAACTGTTTGAGGTGAAATACGATAAGGGCTTTACGCGTTATCTGGTGCCGGGGTTGGCCCATGTCAAATATTGGCAGGATAATGCCATCTACGAACATATTATTGATAAAGCGATGGGGTTGGGGACGACCCGCTGGAAATCAACGGCGGTCGGAAGCAGATGGTGGGGGCCTTTTCATCGTGCACTCGACGGCCTGATATACGTCCTCGGCCGGATCGCAACTCTCGGGGCGCTGCTTTTCTTTTTGACCAATTTGCTGAGCCCCATCTGGGAGATGGAGCAGAGCGAGAATTTACTGCCGATGATTCGGTTTTTTCCCGGTACAGAGGCATGGGGGACATGGGCCCTGTTGATCTTTGCCCCCCTGCTCCTGATAAAAGGGCTATGGAAGATGTATGGTTGGTTCAAAGGTTGGCCGGCAAAAATGATTTACGGCCTGCGAGCGCTGCTGATGCTTGCCTGGGGGCTTGCGGTCTTCGATCTTTGCCTGGAGCTTTCCGCAGGTATAGCAGTTGAAGCAATCACCATTCTGGATTGGCTGGGCTATCTGACAGGCCTGGTGGTTTCCTGCCTGGTTTGGAGTCTGCACACGACTATTCATAAGGGATTCATTCAGATGTGGCATTACACCAAAGGGAAGGGGAGCGCAGCACATGTTTCTGGTTAACACAAGAAAGCGGAACAAGGATAAAACCTTCGAGCATGAGAGGATGCCGAAGGGAAAATACAAAAGATATTTTAAACTTTGAGCACTGTTGGCACTGGGGTTAGTTAACGCGGTTTTCGGACCAGAGGCCCACAAAACGTCAAAGCAGTTAAGATGAGGTGACAAAATGGAAAATTTTCTTAACCTGCCAGAGCTTAGCAAATTAATTGAAGGTGCGTCTAATCGTATTCTGGACTATGCTGTATTATTGGCCGCAGTCGGCACGGTTACCATGGCGCTGATCGAACTGATCAAGGGCGTAACTAGAGGTCGTATGTGGTTTCATTGGCTAATGGTCAAAAAGTGGATCGGCTGGAAGAACGATCAAGCGCTTAATGAGTTATTTGCTCTTGCCATAGGGGGAAGCGAAAACGCCAATGCCCTTTATGATCAGCCAACCGGGAAAATGCTTGGCCAGCTTCAGGCTGCTGCAAACGTGGCCTTGGATTTCTCCAAAGTCTACCCCGCGTTCTATGAATTTCTTACGGCTGGAGCGGTAACGGTAGGGACAGTAAATGACCGTGAGAAGTGGAGAAACTTCTCTCAGAAAATCATACAGCCTAGACCTACTGATGCGAGCGCAATCGCCGCGTTTGAGCAGGATTCACGTGAAAGCACTCAGGCGCGAGCACGTCTCGGCAATCTGGTGACGCGAAAGCTGGATGCGTTTCAGACTAGGGTTGAATATACCTGGGCGCGGTTCAACCAACTGTTGGCGCTGATAGCCGGTTCGGTCTTCTTCTATTGTGTATTAAGTAGAACGAAGGACGTGACTAAGATCAGTATGTTCACCCTGGTTGTTGTTTCCTTGATGGGTGGCCTGATCGCCCCATTTGCTAAGGATGTGGTAACGGCGTTAACCGGTTTACGAGCGAGGCGGACATAAGCGATGGCAATAGCCCCACCGCCCAGCCTATCATTCCGCCAGTCACGCAAGGGGGGAGAAATACTTGACCCACCTGCCGCGAATCCAGGGAACATTCTGAAGATTCCTTGGCATCTCATTCTTCTCATTCATGGATACAACAACAATTTGAAGGATGGGCGAGATGCCTATGAGGGATTTCGGCGGATGCAGAAGGAGCTGGGCGATCAGGACCGAGATCGGCCCGTAACTGGCGAACAGATGGTTGATATCTACTGGCCAGGCGATGCAGACTGGGGAATCTTTTCTCCACTTTATTACATGGGGAGCATTGATAAGGCGAAGAGAACTGCAGTCAGCCTCGCCGGAGAGGTCGAAAAGGCAGTGAGAGAAAGCGGGTTCAAATTCATCGATATAGTCGCCCATTCCATGGGTTGCCGTTTAACGTTGGAATTCATCAAGCATCTAGCCTCAGCACCGGATCTCAAGGTTCACCGTATAGTCTTTATGGCTGCCGCAGTCCCGACATTCATGTTTGATCCTACCGATGGAAACCAACTACGCACCGCATATGATACCAAGCTTCAAGATGGTGCGATTAGCCTTTTTTCACCTGACGATATGGTGCTTAGTTCGGCGTTCCCCTTCGGCCAGACCCTGGCTGGTGAGGGAGAGGGTTGGTTTCCTACTGCCCTGGGCCATAATATTTGGCAAAGTCACCTGACTCCCTCTAACCTTTCGCAACACCAAGTTTTTGGAGCGGGCCACTCTGATTATTGGGGATGGAATAACGATACACTAGAGCAGGCACGGCAGGCTAACCGATATGTGCGTGAGTTTTTGCGCTTTTATGACGTGGGGGCGCGGGAAGTGTTATCCCGCCTGGTAGCTGAGAGGCAGACTGCAGAAGATCGAACGCTGGAAAATTATAGTCCCGAGGATATCGAAGATTGAAATAAAGACAAAAAGAGAGTCAGGTGTTACAATTACATATTGTCGTAATGCAAGACGCGACCCCAATTTCAAAAGCTCCAACGCCACCGCCAGACATCAAGAAAATGCTTGTTCTTCTGCGAGATGCCATAGCTGGTGACAAACAAAGCAAGTAAATGTTTCCTGGATAACTGTATTCAAGAGGATACCGAAAGGATGGAATAAGCATGGCGCTCTATGCATTTGACGGAACGTGGAACGAGAACAAACCCGAGGACGCTGAGGATACGAACGTGTTCAAGTTCAAGGAGGCTTACCAGGGCGGGAAGTTCTACCTGTCAGGCGTGGGGACCCGGTTCGGGGTTATCGGTAAGGTCTTCGGCGGTTTGTTCGGCGCCGGCGGCAAGGAGCGCATAGAGGAAGCGTATGGAAAGCTTCAGAAAAACTTCCAGGAAGGTGACCGAGTCGTCGATATTATCGGTTTTAGCAGAGGCGGGGCATTGGCCCTGGATTTCGCTAATACGATCGACGCAAGGGGCGTGCTTGGCAATCCGCACCCGGAAATCCGGTTTGTCGGGGTATGGGATGTTGTCCCTTCATTTGGGATTCCCGGGAACGACATCAACCTGGGGTACGTGCTAACGCTCCCGGATAGCGTCAAGAAATGCTTCCACGCAATGGCTCTTGACGAAAACCGGCAGAACTTCGGATTGCAACGGGTTGTGACGACTGTCGCCAATGCTACCGCTGGAGGGCGCATATTCGAGGTCTGGTTCCGGGGTGTCCACTCTGATATCGGGGGTGGTAATCGAAATGTCGGCCTGTCGAGCATTGCGCTTCATTGGATGTACAAACAAGCGCTTCGCTGCGGTCTGCCCATCCCTCAACAGGAAGTCGCCAAGCAGAAGCAGAACGTGCGACCCGGTGCGGAGATTTCCAAGAATCTCGACATAATCGCGAACAGGTACCGGACGATCTCGTGGACCGATGTCGTCCATGAGTCAGTTAGTTTTCGCGACAAGGTAAACAATCCACCCAGAGGTTTGAAGGTGGTAAACGACGACGGCCAGGTGCTGAGCAGAGGGTTTGGCCAGTGATTGATTCCGATAGATACGGTCTAAAATGATAGGTTGGATCAGAAAGAATTGGATTTATTTTCTGGTGTCTTTCGTGGTCTTCGGTACGATTGCCTATTTTTTTCGAAGACTTCCTCCCACGGAGCAGGCAAGGACAGTTCTTTCTGTCGAAGCGGGGCAGTCCCTGATCTCTTCCCCCTTGCCTTCGGGCAAGCCGGAAGGAGCCAAGGAGAAGATTCCATGAGATCCCGCAGAGCCCAGCACTGGAGATGGCCTTCAAGATTTTTCTTTCCAGTTATCTTTGCTCTCTGTCTTCTCATAGGCTGTGAGAAGAAGTCCTCCGCGCCTAGAGAGGTGGAAGCGCTCTTTAAGGGATCAGATCGCGATGCGTCGGAACGGGCGAAAATAGAGCTTGAAGAACAAAGGGCCAAGGGAGAGAAAAAAGCCAAGTTGGCCCCAAAGAAGAGGAACGGAGGCATGGCTAAAGGAGAGGAGAAAGCCAGCCGCGCACCAGCCCAACCCAATGGTCCGGAGGATAGAAAGACGGAATTGTCCAAACGGAAGCTTCCTCTCTCGCGAAGCATAGAAGAGGCGCCGCCTGCTCCCGACGGACGTGAAGAGAGCACCGTTTATAGGATCGTGCGACAGATCGTTTATCTTTGGCCTGATTCTTTCATAACCGGGAAATCTGAGGATGTTCTAATCGAGATCCGGCTTCCCGATGAAAAGCCCCCTGCTGGCGAAAAGGATCGAGGTAAAGCTAAGATTGGTGTTGAGTCTAAGATTCCCGAGCCTCGCCTGCGGGTCACTCTGAATGCTCACGGATTTGAGGTCTTGGGAAAGGCGGAGCAGGAGATTAAAATACCCCGTGCTCAGAAAACCTTTCTGAAATGGGTTGTGGTTCCGAAAGAGGGGTCCGAGCAGGAATTTAATTTTTCCTTTAGCGTCGAATATGAAGCGGACGACTTTCGCCCGGTCAAAGTTGAGCCCTATAAGTTTCCGGTCCGGGTGCGAAGCACTTTGGGTCTTCCTCATTGGATTGTCGATTGGCCGATCAAGTTCTTTGCGTCAATCAGCGGATTTTTCATATTCATTGGTGGCATTGTCTCCGGCATAGAGAATATCCGAAAGTTGTGGAACTGGCTTAGAGATCGTGGTTCTTTGCCATGAGAGCGGTAGAAGGCCCGAGGCTGTTTCACACACGTTCCCAATCCCTTCATTGCCCTTTCCCCCAAAAATCTGTAAAGCTCTTCTTTCATGCCCGCTGAATTATTTGCCCTTGCCACCGCCTTTTTCTCCGCGCTGCACAACGTACTCACTAAGAAAGGGCTGCGTTACTCCAATGCGGCCACCGCGGTCATCATCAGCCTGGTCATCAATATCATTTTCCTGTGGGGCGTCTCTTTACTCTTCGTGCCTCTGGACTCTCTTGCCAGTCCCGGAATCTTGATCTTCGTTATCGTCGGACTTTTTCAGCCCGGCCTGACCCGCTTGCTGACCTATAAAGGGATCGAAACCCTCGGGGTGGCGATCGCTGATCCGATGCGGGCGACAACGCCCCTCTTCGGGGCGCTTTGCGCGATCCTGCTGTTAGGCGAGGAGATGACTCCTCCCGTCTTCTGGGCGACGCTTCTCATTATAGCCGGCATCACCCTTCTTTCGCATCGGGGCCGTTCCGTAAATAGGATCCGCCTTCTCTATATTCTCTACCCGCTTTCGTCTTCTCTTCTTGCCGGATTTTCCCAGGTCTTGCGCAAATTCGGCCTTGGAGCTGTGCCTCACCCTTTTCTGGCCGCCGCTGTAACCGCCACCTCGTCGCTCGGCGTCTCTCTTTTAACCCTTTGGCTTTCGGGGAAAAGAAAGGAGAGCCTGCGCCTTGACCGGAGGTGTCTTCCCTATTACCTGCCGGCAGGGGTCGCGGTGAGTCTGGCGATGGTCTCGATCTATTTTGCCCTGGACTTGGGCAAGGTTACGGTGGTAACTCCCATCAGCAGTACCGCGCCCCTTTTTGCGCTGACGCTGAGCGCCCTTTTCCTGAGGGATGTAGAACGGGTGACGATGAAGATCGTCTTTGGGGCCTGTCTGATCGTCGCCGGGGTGCTGCTGATTTCGATGTGGAGGTAAATGGGGGCCTGGACCAAGAAATATCATGTCCGCTGAATTATTCGCGCTCGCCAACGCCTTTCTCTTTTCCCTGCACAACATGCTCACCAAGAAGGGGCTGCGTTTCTCCAATCCCGGCACCGCAGTTGTCACGAGCCTTGGCATCAACATGGTCTTTCTCTGGAGCGTCTCGCTCCTCCTCGTGCCTCTGGATTCTCTTACCGACTCCGCGATCTTGATCTTCGCGGTCGTCGGCCTCTTTCAGCCCGGCTTAACCCGCCTCCTCACTTACAGAGGCATAGAGACGCTGGGCGTAGCGATTACCGATCCGATCCGCGCCAGCACCCCGTTGTTCAGCGCCCTTTTTGCGATCCTTTTCCTGAGCGAGGCCATGACGGCGCCGATATTTTTCGCTACTATAGTTATTATTGCAGGGATTACGCTTCTTTCTCATCGCGGCGCTTCTTTGCAAAAGATCCGTCTCCTCTACATCCTCTACCCGCTTTCGGCCTCTCTCCTTGCGGGCGTCTCTCAGGTGCTCCGTAAGTTCGGCCTGGCGGCAATTCCCCACCCCTTCCTGGCCGCGGCAGTGACCGCCACCTCCTCGTTCGCGGTTTCGCTTTTGATCGTATTGATTTCCGAGAAGAGGAGAGCGGCGTTTCTCCTCAACAAGGAATGCCTTCCCTTTTATCTTGCGGCAGGAGTGGCTGTGAGTTTGGGCATGGTGTCGATCTATTATGCCCTGGATCTGGGCAAGGTCACGGTGGTTATCCCCATCGCCAGCACCGGTCCGTTCTTTTCGTTGACCTTGAGCGCCCTTTTCCTAAGAGACGTGGAAAAGGTGACGCCTAAAATCGTTATTGGGGCCTGTCTGATCATTTCCGGGGTGCTGCTGATTACCTTATGGAAGTGAAGGATGGAGTTATTCCGATAGAGGTCAAGAAGCCGGATTATCGGTTTG
>Ga0209317_1003355_pt1 | contig 10169 bp, 9 predicted proteins | sample RifGroB2_FD_183994 | JGI IMG/M metagenome (GOLD analysis project Ga0209317, IMG submission 183994) | Soil microbial communities from Rifle, Colorado, USA - Groundwater B2 (SPAdes) (version 2) | ecosystem: Environmental > Terrestrial > Soil > Unclassified | place: Rifle, Colorado | collected...
AGAAGCATCATTACCGCACAGAGGAAGAGCCTGCGCGGGGAGCGCCTCTTTTCGCGGCTGAAAAGCGGAGCCGAGCCGATCGCCATGAGGAAGCATTCGGCAAGAAAGAAGCCTGAATAGAAATCACCGTGAAAAACCGCCTGCACCTGATCACGGCGCACCAGGTCCCCAAGGCGAATCACGAGCCAGGCGCCGGTGAGCCATGGTATCAGGCGCCCGAGGGCGGCAAGCTCCGCGCTCTGGTAGTTACGGGACAGGAAAAAGGAGGAGAGGACCGATTCCAAAATCACGATGGCATAGCCGATGTAGATGCAGTTGATCAGGAAAAGCAGCGGCAAAAACGGGCTGTGCCAGAGCGGGTGCAGCTTGGTCGAGGCGATCAGCATCAGCGAGCCGAGTGCGGACTGATGCATCGTGGGGAGGATGATCCCCGCGACGACGATGCAGACCAGCAGCTGGTTGATCCGGGTCCGTAGCAGCGAAGTGGCGCGATGCCCGGAACCGCCCCCCCCGGGGGGGCAGGCAGCCCAATTGCGACGCACCAGGAAGTTGAGCAGCGTGGTGCGCAAAGAGGTGGGGGTGCCGCGACCGAGGGCGACCATGATGGCGGGGAGATACTCGATGGCGTGGGCGACAAGGTAACCGCTCACGCAGAGGGTGAGTTCCAGGAATGCCGAGTTCGGCTGCCAGCTGGTCGGGACGAAGAAACCGTAGGCGTTCCAGGGGCGGCCGATGTCCACCAGGACGGAAATTGCTGCCAGGAAGGAGCCGAAAAGACTGGTAAGGATGGCGGACCGGACCAGGGTGTGGTACTCGCCGCGGTTCAGGATGTAGCTGAGGATGGCGACGGCGTAGCCGCCGCAGGCGATGGCGGTCCCGATGCCGACGTCGTAGGCCACCCAGATGCCCCAGGGGTAGCCGTCGCTCAGGTTGGAAACGGCGCCGATCCCCTTGGTGAACCTGACAATTATGAAGAAGAGGCCAACCAGCGACAGGAACAACAGGGCGAAGAACGGCTTGGTGAAGACCCCCCTGGTTCCCGGGTAGCTGTTGCGGTCACTGATCATGGCGTCCCCTCTGCCTGAAGCTGGTAAAGCGAGCGCCAGTTTACGGGGAGAAGCGCCTCGCTGTCAACCCCGTCGTGGGAGGCGCGGTAGCCAAGAGACAGGGCACTACGGCGAGCCGCACAGGGAAAACCGGGCCCTGATGCCACGCATCCAAGTACAGAACAGCAATAAGAAGCCCCGGTAAAATACCCGGGGCTTCTTTGTTTTCTATGGATGTTGCAGAGCTTCTTAGGCCTCTTCGAAGAGCGCGGTGGAGAGGTAGCGCTCCGCCAGGTCGGGGAGGATCACGACGATGGTCTTGCCGGCGAATTCGGGGAGGTTGGCGAGCCGAACGGCGGCAGCGACGGCGGCGCCGCTGGAGATACCGACCAAGAGCCCCTCTTCCCTGGTGAGCCGCTTGGCGAATTCAAGCGCCTCGTTGCTGTCGACCTGCTCCACCCGGTCCACGAGGGAGAGGTCGAGGGTATCGGGTATGAAACCGGCGCCGATTCCCTGGATCTTGTGCGGACCGGGCTTTAGCTCCTGGCCGGCAAGCTTCTGGGTTATGACCGGGCTCTCTTTCGGTTCGACCGCCACGGAGATGATCTGCTTCCCCTTGGTGTGCTTCAGGTAGCGGGAGATGCCGGAGATGGTGCCGCCGGTTCCTACTCCGGAAACGATCACGTCGACGGCCCCATCGGTGTCGGCCCAGATTTCCGGACCGGTGGTCTTTTCATGAATCGCCGGGTTGGCCGGGTTTTTGAACTGTTGCGGCAGGAAGTAGCGCGCCGGGTCGGAGGCGGCGATCTCCTCGGCCTTGGCAACGGCACCCTTCATCCCGGCGGAACCGGGGGTCAGTATCAGGTTGGCGCCAAGGGCGGCAAGCACCCTGCGGCGCTCGATGCTCATGGTCTCCGGCATCGTGAGGGTGAGCTTGTAGCCGCGGGCCGCCGCCACGTAGGCCAGGGCTATCCCGGTGTTGCCGCTGGTCGGCTCCACGATCTCCACCCCGGGCTTCAGCACGCCGCGTTCCTCGGCATCCCAGATCATGTTTGCACCGATGCGGCACTTCACCGAGTAGGCGGGGTTGCGCCCCTCGACCTTGGCGAGGACCGTTGCCTGCGCCCCCTTGGTGACGTGGTTCAGTCGCACAAGCGGGGTATTGCCGATGGATTGGGAATTGTCTTCGTAGATGCGGGACATGGCGGTTGTTCTCCTTTCGGTTTGGATACTTGCTCTATAAAAGCCCTGGAGCCTGGTGACATAGATGGTGGCTGTTTTCAAGACCGGTACAACGGCGTTCCCGTGAGGCGACGCTTCCCTTTCGGGCCCTTCAGCAATGGTATTTTTATATTTATCCTGTAACGCTGTCAACTATTTTATTCAGGTTCTTGATCCAGCTGCTGTGCTATAGCGATTCCGGCAGCGTCTGCCGGTGCCGTCGCGCTGGGACCCGGTTCCGGCCAAGCCGGCTAGATCTGGTAGTCGTCGGTGAAGACCCGCATCTTGCGCGGCCGGGCAAAGACCTTTTCGCCCACCTGAAGGTCGAGTTTGTCGGCCACGTCGCGGGACAGGTCGACCTCTATCCCCTCCCCTCCCGAGAGCGCCAGGTCGATCCTGACCAGCGGCCCGACCGACAGGATGTAGCGCACCTCGGCCTGCACCGAACTGGCATCGAGAGGGACCCGCTCAATCTCGATATCGTGGGACCGGACGTATCCCACCGCCGGGACGTTGTTGGTGCCGGAGTGCTCCGGCGAGGAAAGCTGCATCCCCCCCATCTGCGCCATCCCCTCGTGCACCCTTCCCTGGAACAGGTTTACGTTGCCGAGGAAGTCGAACACGAAGGGGGTCGCCGGTCGGTCGTACACCTCGGAGGGAGTCCCCTGCTGCTCGATCTTCCCCTGGTTCATGACGACGATCCGGTCCGCGACCTCGAGCGCCTCCTCCTGGTCGTGGGTCACGAAGACGCTGGTGACGTGAATCTCGTCGTGGAGTCGCCTGAGCCAGCGCCGCAGTTCCAGGCGGACCTTGGCGTCCAGGGCTCCGAACGGTTCGTCCAGCAGAAGCACCTGGGGCTCTACCGCAAGCGCGCGTGCCAGCGCCACCCGCTGGCGCTGGCCGCCGGAGAGCTGAGCCGGGTAACGGTCCCAGAGCTGCTCAAGCTGGATCAGTTTCAACAGGGTGAACACCTTGTCACGTATCTGCCCCTTGCTGAGGCGCGACTTCTTTGGCTGCACCGTCAGCCCGAAGGCGATGTTTTCGAACACGGTCATGTGCCGGAACAGGGCGTAATGCTGGAACACGAAGCCGACGTGGCGTTCCCTGACGTCGCGGTTGGTCGCTTCCTCGCCGTTGAAGAGGATCCTGCCGCTGTCCGGCTTCTCCAGCCCCGCGATGATGCGCAAAAGGGTAGTTTTGCCGGAACCGGACGGTCCCAGCAGGGCGACCAGTTCCCCCGAGGGGACGGTGAGCTGCACATCGCTTAGCGCGGAAAAAAGCCCGAAGTTCTTGCCGACGCCTTCAATCTCGATACTCATATGGTCTACCTTTCGCCTTCGTTGATGGACATCCCCTGCTGGATCTTCCACTCCGCCACAGTCTTGATGGCGAGGGTGACCAGCGCCAGCAGTGCGAGGAGGGAGGCGACCGCAAAGGCCGCCGCATAGCTGTATTCGTTGTAGAGTATCTCCACCTGGAGCGGGATGGTGTTGGTCGAGCCGCGCACATGGCCGGAGACCACCGAAACCGCGCCGAACTCCCCCATCGCCCTCGCATTACAGAGGATGACGCCGTAGAGGACCCCCCACTTGATATTGGGGAAGGTGACCCGGAAGAAGGTCTGCAGGCCGCTGGCGCCGAGCGTCAGGGCCGCCTCCTCCTCATCGCGCCCCTGCGACTCCATGAGCGGGATCAGTTCCCGTGCCACGAACGGGAAGGTGACGAAGATGGTGGCGAGCACGATTCCCGGCACGGCGAAGATGATCTTTATGTCGTGCGCCTGCAGCCAGGGGCCGAGCCACCCCTGCAGGCCGAAGATGAGCACGTAGATGAGACCCGATACCACAGGCGACACGGAGAACGGCAGATCGATCAGCGTGATCAGCAGGCTCTTGCCGCGGAAGCTGAATTTGGCGATCGCCCAGGCGGCGACGATACCGAAGAAGAGGTTGGCCGGGACGCAGATGGCAGCGGTGATAAGGGTGAGCCAGATGGCGGAGAGGGTATCCGGCTCATGCAGGGCAGCAAGGTAGGCCTCCCAACCCTTGGCGAACGCCTCGACGAACACCGCGGTCAGGGGAAGCAGCAGGAAAAGCGCGAGGAAGGCGAGAGCCGCCGAGATCAGCAGGAAGCGCACGGCAGCAGGCTCGGAGACCCGGGAGCCGTCCTTCCCCCCGTTTTTGTGGAAACCTTTGGCGACGTGCATTTATTCCCTCCTATCAAAATTCCAGGGTTTTTATTCAGCGAAGCGCCTGCTCCATTTCTGCAGCAGGTTGATGGAAAGGAGCAGTACAAAGGAAGCGACCAGCATGACGGTGGCGATGGCGGTCGCCCCGGCATAATCGTACTGCTCCAGCTTGGTGATGATGAGCAGCGGAGTTATCTCCGAGACCATCGGCATGTTGCCGGCAATGAAGATGATCGAGCCGTACTCGCCGACGGCGCGGGCAAAGGCCAAGGCAAAGCCGGTCAGTATCGCCGGAAGCATGGTCGGGAAAATCACCCGGCAAAAGGTCTGCCAGCGGTTCGCCCCAAGGCAGGAGGCGGCCTCCTCCACTTCCCGGTCCAACTCCTCCAGCACCGGCTGAACGGTCCGCACCACGAACGGAAGACCGATGAACACCATGGCGATCAGGATCCCAAGCGGCGTGAAGGCGACCTTGATGCCGCGCGGCTCAAGGAAGCTCCCGAGCCAGCCGTTGGGAGAATAGACGCTCGCCAGCGTGATGCCCGCCACGGCGGTCGGCAACGCAAACGGGAGGTCGACCAGGGCATCGATCAGCTTCTTGCCGGGAAAGCTGTAGCGCACCAGCACCCAGGCAGTCAGCACGCCGAAGACGGCGTTGACGCAGGCCGCAAGCAGCGCCGCCCCGAAGGTGATGCGGTACGAGGCGACGACACGCGGCGCAGTGACAGCGAGTATGAAGTCATCCCAGCTGAGGGTCGCAGTCTTGAAAAAGAGCGCCGACAAAGGTATCAGCACGATGATGCTCAGATAGAATATCGTGTAGCCCAGTGCCGGACCAAAACCGGGCAGAACTGAATTCTTGCTGCCAAACAAGCCCATGGGCCCCTCCGAAATACAGGTTGAGATTAAGGTTGAGGTCAAGAAGGTTCCGACCATGGCGCTGAGCGGGCTTGCAACCGAGTGCGCTCATGGATCGGCACGGTCAGCAGTTCACCTGGCGCGGCTGTAGATCTGGTCGAAGACGGCTCCATCCGAAAAATGGGCTTTCTGGGCGCGTCCCCAACCGCCAAAGGTGTCGTCGATGGTGACCAGTTTCAGCTTGGGGAACTGCCCCGCGTATTTCTGCGCCACCTTCTTGTCGAACGGGCGGTAGTAGTGCCTGGCCGCGACCTCCTGTCCTTCAGGCGAATACAGGTACTTCAGGTACTCCTCGGCGACCTTGCGGGTCCCCTTGCGGTCGACAACCTTGTCGACCACGGTGACCGGCGGCTCAGCCAGGATGCTGAGGGACGGGACCACGATCTCGAACTTGTTCTTGCCGAGCTCGTTCACTGCCAGAAAAGCCTCGTTCTCCCACGCTATCAGGACGTCCCCCTGGCCTCGCTGCACAAAGGTGGTTGTGGAGCCCCGGGCACCTGAGTCGAGCACCGGAACGTTGCGGTACAGCCTGGTAACGAAATCCTTCGCAGTAGCATCGCTCCCACCTTTCTGCTTCAGCGCATAAGCCCAGGCGGCAAGGTAGTTCCAGCGCGCCCCGCCGGATGTCTTCGGATTGGGGGTGATTACCTTTATTCCGGGTTTGACCAGGTCGTTCCAGTCCCTGATCTGCTTCGGATTCCCCTTCCGCACCAGGAAGACGATGGTGGATGTGTAGGGAGAGCTGTTTCCCGGCAGTCTTTTCTGCCAGTTCTGCGGAATTAATTTTGCCTTGTTGTGGATCTCGTCGATGTCATAAGCCAGTGCCAGTGTTACGACATCCGCATCCAGCCCGTCGATGACCGCCCTCGCCTGCTTTCCGGAGCCGCCATGCGACTGCTTCACGGAAAGATCCTGGGAGGTTTTCTGTTTCCACTGCCTGGCAAAGGCTTTGTTGAAGTCCTGATAGAGTTCGCGGGTCGGATCGTACGAGACGTTCAGCAATTCAGTTTGTGCAAAGACGGTTGCTGGCGACAGCAGCCCAAAGGCGAGAAAAGAAACGGCGGTAATGGCTCTCCACTGCATGATAAACCTCCTGAATAAAATGAATTGTAAGTCTGAAGACACGGACTGCAGAAGAAGATCATAACTAGATACAGAAATTTATCACCCCCTTTTGCTTCTCCTCGACGTTGTCGATTCGCTCCAGGAGCTTCCCCATGGCATCGCGTATTTCCTATTGCGACTATTTACCCCACCAACTAAGTAGACTTGTATTTACCATTATACCAGCCCCTTGTCAACTTTAATTTTGCTTTGCGGCGGCACATACTACATCAATTCGGTAAAGTTATCCCCAAAGCTCTTAAATTAAAACACTTAAGCAGATCAAGCAGCCAGACACGGCATGCCATCGGTAGCTAGAATTGGCGAGCATCGGACAAGGGCAGCCCCGCCACAAATTGCACACCACAACCATGTATATTTCTGGATTTATTTCTTGACAAAAAAAGTTATAAAAATTACTCTCAGTGCACTTGTTTCCCCCGCACTAGGCCTACAGTTATCGAGGGGGAACGCCGATAAGCTGAACAACAGAGAGCGGCCAGCGTTTAATGAGCACCTTTTGGAGGGTTTGTGGGAGAGACAGAAAAGAGCTTGAGGTTCGACACGAAACTCATCCACGGCGGTACGGCGCCTGGTCCTTCCGGCGCGACCAAGACGCCCATCGTCCAGGCATCGGCATTCGCCTACAGTAGCGCCGAGGAACTTGAGGACATCTTCAAGGGGAGAGCGATCGGCCAGGTCTACACCAGGATCGGCAATCCGACCCTGGAAAGCCTGGAGAAGCGACTCGCCGTAATAGAAAACGGCATCGCTGCTATCGTCACGGCCTCCGGCATGGCTGCCATTACTACGGCCGTCATGGCGATCGTCAGAAGCGGCGATGAAATCCTCTCCTCTTCGTCGCTGTTTGGCGGCACCTATTCCCTGTTTCATGACACCCTGGCCAACTACGGCGTCAAGACCCGCTTCGTCGACCCGACCGACCTGAACGCCCTGGAGGCGGCCGTCAACGACAGCACGCGGCTCATCTTCGTCGAGACCATTGGCAACCCGAAGATGGACGTACCCGACATCGCCGCATTTGCCGCCATCGCCAAGAAGAGCGGTATACCGCTCATGGTGGACGCCACCGTCTCGACCCCTTACCTGGCGCGGATGCAGGAACTGGGCGCCGACATAATCATCCATTCCACGAGCAAGTACATCAACGGCACGTCCAATTCCATCGGCGGCGCCATCATAGATATCGGCACGTTCAACTGGCAAAGCGAGAAGTTCCCCCACTTCGAGCAGTTTTACCGCAAGTACCGCAATTTCGCCTTCACGGCCCGGACCCGGAAGCTGATCCACAAGGATTTCGGCGCCTGTGCCGCGCCGATGAACGCGTTCCTGCTCGGAGAGGGGTTGGAGACTCTCGCCCTGAGGATGGAGCGTCACTGCTCGAACACGATGAAGGTCGCACAGTTCCTGAATTCCCATGAGAAGGTGACCTGGGTCAATTACCCGGGCCTTCCCGATTCCCCTTTCTTCGAGGTGGCAAAGCGTCAGTTCGGCGGGCGCTTCGGCGGGTTGCTCACTTTCGGGCTTGCCGACAAGGCGAGCGCCTTTCGCCTGATCAACGGCCTGAATCTAGCGAAAAATCTCGCCAACATCGGTGATACCAAGACGCTGGTGATCCACCCCGCCAGCACCATCTGCGCCGATTACACGCCGGAGGTGAAGGCGCTCATGGGAGTCAGCGAGGAACTGGTCCGGGTATCGGTCGGCATCGAGGACATCGATGACATCCTGGAAGACTTCGCGGCGGCTCTCGAGCAGGTTTAATTGTAGGAGCGGCATTCCTGCCGCGATAACCGCAACTTGATCGCGGCAGGAATGCCGCTCCTACAGGAAACTTGAACTTTACAATTTATCTATGGTACTAAAACAGGAGACGAACTAATGAATTTAACGGTCAACGGTAAGCCGGCCAGCATCACAGAAGAAAATCCGATATCAATTGTCCAGCTTCTGGAAACCCTCCAGGTGGCACAGCGGGAATACGTCACGGTTGAACTGAACGGCGACATACTGGACCGCGGCGATTTCGAAGGCGCGACGGTCAAGGATGGCGACACGGTTGAATTTCTCTATTTCATGGGCGGAGGTAGTTTGTGAAGCTGACCGAAGAGCAGATAACCCGCTATTCGCGACACATCCTTCTCAAGGAGGTCGGGGGCAAGGGGCAGAAAAAGCTGTTGAACGGCCGTGTGCTGATCATCGGCGCAGGCGGGCTTGGTTCGCCGATCGCCCTCTACCTTGCCGCAGCCGGCATCGGCACCATCGGCATTGCCGATGCCGATGAGGTCGACATCTCGAATCTGCAGCGCCAGGTAATCCATTTCACCGCTGACGTCGGGAAGGCGAAGGTGCTTTCGGCCAAGGAGAAGATGCTGGCCATCAACCCCGAACTGAACGTCATCACCTACGAGACCTGGGTCACGGCTGACAACATAGCGGAGATGATCGCCGACTACGATTTCATCATCGACGGTACCGACAACTTCGCCGCCAAGTTCCTCATCAACGACGCCTGCGTGCTCGGGGGGAAACCGTACTCGCACGGCGGCATCCTGCAGTTCGACGGCCAGACCATGACCATCACCCCCGGGGAATCCGCCTGCTACCGCTGCATCTTCCCGGAGCCCCCGCCCAAGGAAGCGATCCCGACCTGCTCACAGGCGGGCGTCATCGGCGTGCTTCCCGGCGTGCTCGGGACCCTGCAGGCGACCGAGGCGATCAAGTACCTGCTCGGCGCCGGCGACCTGCTGAGCGGCCGGCTGCTGACCTACAGCGCGCTCCGGATGCGTTTCAGAGAGATCCCCGTGAAGAAGAACCCGAAATGCCCGATCTGCGGAGAGCATCCGACCATCACCGAGCTGAAGGACGAAGTTGACGCAGTCACAGTCTGCGATCTGGGACACTGATCATGCTCGAGATACCGGAAAGCATTCTTGAGGCAGTTATCGCCCACGCGCAAACCGGCTTCCCGCTGGAGGCGTGCGGCATTCTTGGCGGGTCCGGCAGTGCCGTGACAAGTCACTACCCGATGACCAACACCGACGCCAGCAACGAGCATTTCATGATGGACCCGAAGGAGCAGTTCGCCGTGGTAAAGGCGCTAAGGACAAGCGGAGAGGAGATGCTGGTAATCTACCACTCCCATCCCGAGTCCCCCGCCCGCCCCTCCCGGGAAGACATCCGGCTCGCGCTGACTCCGAACGTTTTTCACCTGATCATCTCCCTTGAGGAGCGTGAAAAGCCGGTCGCCAAGGCGTTCAGGATCAACGCCGGAGTGGTGGAACCGGTGGCGTTGACGCCGGCAGCGTAGGATTTCAAGTTTTCTCTGCGTCCTCAGCGTCCTCTGCGGTTACCCCTTTTGGCGCTTTGTAAAAAATTGATATTTAGGAGAGCACCGTGGCAGACCCCAAAGTTGACCTGAAAAATCTCAAGGCCGGCGGCTTCATAAAGGAGCGCGGCAAGGACTTATTTACCGTGCGGCTCCGCGTTCCGGGCGGCCGTATGTCCGTCGAGCGCCTCTCAAGGATCGCCTCGGTGGCCCAGAAGTACGGCAAGGGGTTCGTACACCTGTCGGTGCGCCAGTCCATCGAGCTTATCAACATAAACTTTGCCGATTTTGACGCTGTCGTCGCAGAGCTTGGTGAGGACCAACAGAAGGTCGCCTCCTGCGG
>Ga0209317_1003356_pt1 | contig 10168 bp, 8 predicted proteins | sample RifGroB2_FD_183994 | JGI IMG/M metagenome (GOLD analysis project Ga0209317, IMG submission 183994) | Soil microbial communities from Rifle, Colorado, USA - Groundwater B2 (SPAdes) (version 2) | ecosystem: Environmental > Terrestrial > Soil > Unclassified | place: Rifle, Colorado | collected...
AATGTGCTGGAACTCGGCCATGACGAAACGGAAAACGGGGCGGGGTTAAACGTCATCGTGATCAGGAGCGGATGGCGCTCGGTGGCTTTCGCGGTAGATGACATCGAGGGCGAGCGCGAAATGGTCATCAAGCCGCTGCGCCCGCCGTTGTGGTCGGTCAGGAACGTCAAGGGATGCACGCTGAGCGGTAACGGCGGCATCATCATGGTGCTGGATACGGCGGATCTCGTGGCCAGCGCGCTGGGCAAGGGAGCCTCGGCCTACGCGGTCGGCCGGCCGGCAACCGGCAAAACAAGGCAGTCGCATGTGCTGGTGGTGGATGATTCGGTCACTACGCGGACGCTGGAGAAGAATATCCTGGAAACGCGCGGCTTCAAGGTGACTGTCGCGGTGGACGGCAGGGAGGCATGGGATCTGATCCAGGCCAGGGAATTTGACTTGGTGGTGACAGATATCGAGATGCCGGAGATGGATGGGTTTGCGCTGACGGAACGCATCAAGAAAAGCGAGAAATACGCCATGCTGCCGGTCATCATTGTTTCTTCCAGAAACAAGGAAGAGGATCGGCTGGCGGGAATAAGGGTTGGCGCCGATGCCTATATCGTAAAAGGCCAATTTGAAACCCGGATCCTGCTGGACGTGGTTAATCAATTCGTGAGGTGACTCGATGATCCGGATTCTGATCGCGGAAGACTCGAAGGTTATTGCGTTGCTGCTCAAGGGCATACTCGAGAACGAACCGGACATGAAGGTAGTCGGCGTTGCCGAAGACGGCGCCAAGGCGATCCAGATGTCCCGCGATCTGAGGCCGGATCTGGTTACCATGGATATCCACATGCCGCAGGTGGATGGCTTTGCGGCGATACGCAGCATCATGGCGGGAAACCCGGTTCCAGTCGTGGTGGTCAGCTCATCACTGACCAGCAGCATAGAGCGGGATGTCACGTTCCGCGCTTTTGAGGAAGGCGCGGTCGCCGTCGTCGAAAAGCCGCACAACCTTAATGATTCCGATTTTGAACGGACCCGCAGGCAGCTTGTGGAAACTGTGCGCGCCATGGCGGAGGTGAAGGTAGTGAAGAGGCGCCTGAATTCGCAGCGTCCCGCCGAGCACACCGGGCCTTGCGTTCTCCGTCCGCGCGGAGAATACAAAGTGCTGGCGATCGGCTGCTCGACGGGCGGGCCGCAAGTCCTGCACCGCCTACTGTCCGCCTTGCCGGCGGACTTCCCGATTCCGGTGGTGGTGGTGCAGCACATCACGCACGGATTTATCGGCGGACTGGTGGAATGGTTGCAGGGTCATACGGCGCTCAAGGTAAAATTGGCGGAGAATGGCGAGCCATTGCGCCATTCCTCAATCTATTTTGCGCCGGACGACTGCCATTTGCTGATAGCAAAAAGCCGGAATGGGTTCAGGGCAAGGCTGGAAAACGGAGAACCGGTCAGGGGATTCATGCCTTCGGTAGACCAGTTGCTTCATTCCGTTGCACAGAGTTGTTCCGGTCAGGCGATTGGCATCCTGCTGACCGGAATGGGGGACGACGGGGCAAGGGGGTTGCTGGAAATGAAGCGCAGCGGGTGCCATACGCTGGTTCAGGACGAGGCAAGCTCGGTCGTGTTCGGGATGGCCGGCTCAGCCCTGGCGCTGGGTGCGGTTGGCCGGATTGTGGAGTTGAAGGAAATTCCCGGTTATCTGGCCGGCCTTGCCTACTCACGCAGCACCCCGGATAATGTGCCACGGCAAGTCTTGCAGGGTACATGATAATGATGCTGCCACCGCAGCCAATCTGAAAAAGGGTTTCCTGAATGCAGCAAAAAACCATTCTGATTGTTGATGACAGCGCCACATCGCGCCTCCTGTTCCGTGCGCGCCTGCCGGGGAATTCCCCCTATGTGCTTCACGAGGCGGACAGCCTTGACAGTGCCATGGAAAAAGCGGCTTCTATCAGGCCGGAGGTCGTGGTGCTCGACTACAACATGCCCGGCCAGTCCGGGGTTGAGATCGCACGCGCCATGCTGAAAGCGGGAATAAAGGCCCGGTTTGTCCTGTTCACCGCCAATACACAAAAATCCGTTCTCGATGAAGCCGCGGCGGCGGGGTTTGTGGCGGTGATCGAAAAACCGGTTACCAGCGAAATAATAAACGACATGCTGGAAAAGGTGGGTCAATGCAACTGACGCCGGCACAGCATGATGCGCTGTCGGAAATCGCCAATATCGGGGCGAGCCGGTCTGCCAAGCAATTGTCCCTGTTGCTGGATGATGAAATCCAGTTGAGCATTCCAAAAGTGGCTATCGTCATGATATCGGAATTGCCGGAAGCGATCGGGATTGCCGTTACGGACGATGTTGCGTGCGTTTATCAGGACATGAGCGGCTGCCTGACCGGCAAGGCAAGGCTGATATTTCATACCCACGAAAGCCGGCTACTCGTCCAGGCGCTGGTAGGATCGGTGCCTGTTTTGAGCGGCATCAGCATGCAGATCTATGAACATGAGGCGATGAAGGAAATCGGGAATATCATTATCTCGGTCTGCATCAGCACCATGACGGACATGCTGGGGAAGGAAACCAGGCTGGCGATTCCGATGTACCGCGAAGGATTATTCGGGGAAATCATCGAAGAGGATTCCAGGCATGCCGGCGTTCTTGTCATGAAGGCGGCGCTGACGGCGGGAAGGCGCGGCATAAGCGGAATACTCATCGTCACGCTGTCCATCCCGGACATTATGGGTCTCCTGATGGGCCTGGACAATTTTCTGGCAGGGTGCGCGGGCCAGCAGGAACCGGAATGACAATTCTTCCCTATCAGGAAATTATCGATCATCTGCCGCTTGGCGTGCTGATTGTCGACGAAACGCGGAAGATCTGCTTCTGGAATGCCTGGCTGGCGGACCATACCTCGATTGCCGGCAAGGAGGCCGCTGGCAGGACGCTGGAGGAGTTATTCCCCGAACAGGACAATTCGCGCTTCGCATTCGCGCTGGAACAGGTGCTCAGGACCAAGTCTCCGCAGATCATGTCCCAGGCGCTCAACCGCTACCTGATCCCGATCCGTATTCCGAGCCTGGAGCGCCACGGCGTTTCCATGATGCAGCAGACGGTGTCCCTGCAATATCTGGCAGACGACGACGGCCGGGGCTATGCGCTGGTGAGCGTCATGAATGTGACCGAGAACGTCATCCGTTCGGCTGCATTGACCGAACTGGCGCACAAGCTGCAGCATGACAATAACCGCGATCACCTCACCACGCTGTACAACCGCCGTTTCATGTGGGAGTGGCTGGTTCAGCAAATCAAGCAGTCGAGCCGGCATGGTTATCCGATCGCATGTCTTATGCTGGACCTCGATAATTTCAAGAGCATCAACGACCAGTACGGCCACAAGGAAGGGGACTCGGTGCTGTGCGGATTCGCCGGAATTGTGGATGAGCATCTGCGCAAATCGGACATCCTGGTGCGCTATGGCGGTGAGGAGTTTGTCGTGCTGATGCCGCAATGCGATATCGAAGCGGCAATTGTGGCAGCCTGGCGCACTGTCAAGGGCGTACGCGCAGCGGCAATAGGCTCGCTTGCGCCTGGCCAGGTAACATGCAGTATCGGCATTTCCATCTACAATCCCAACAATCCGCGTACCGGAGAAGAGTTGCTCAAGGAAGCGGACAAGCGCCTGTATGAGGCAAAAAACAGCGGCAAGGATCAGGTTGTTCCTGGATCTATGTGATAGACAACGGGCGCAGTGCGATGAGCGTTATCGTGACCGCCAACAGCTTGCCGCTCACGCATAAACCACCTTCACGTTTTCCGCCTGCAGCAGTTCGCGCAAGCCGTGCAGCAGATCGTCGTGCAGCGTCACCTGCCATGCCTCGCCGAGGCGCAGTTGGCAGCTTGCCTCGTTATTGCGGTAGTGGATCTGCACCGGGCATTTGCCGTCGCGGTATGGGGCGAACAGCTTCTTGAGCTGTGCGACGCTGGCCTTGCCGTTGCAGCGCAACGCCAGTTGCAGCGCGAAATGGGAGCGCGCCGAGGCGAAATCGAACAGTTCCTCGCCGCTCACGCGCACGTTGCCGGAATACTCGTCCAGCGTGGCCTTGCCGCGCACCACCAGCAGTTCGTCCTCGCGTATCCACGGCTTACTGCGCTCGTATTCCTCGTTGAACACGGTCATTTCTATTTGCGCGCTGCCGTCGTCCAGCGTGACCACCGCCATGCGCCCGCGCCGCGTCTGCTGGATGCGCAGCCCGGCCACGATGCCCGCCAGCACGACCGGCACGCCGCGCCGTGATCTGTCTTCTGTCCTCTGCCCCCGGTCTTCTGGCCGCCCGACGAATTGCGGCGTGAGGTCGCCCAACTTTATCTTGATGAAATTCGCCAACTCTTCTGCATATTCCTGGTAGGGATGGCCGCCCAGATAAAACCCCAGGCTGGTCTTCTCGTGGGCAAGTTGTTCGCGCAGCCGCCAGTGCGGTACGTCGGCATATTTGACAGTGAGCGCAACAACTGCTTCGTCATTGCCAAACAAACTGTTCTGATTCGCTGCGCGTGCCTGTTGATCGGCACTCGCCAGCGCGGCATCCAGCGTCGCCATCAGGCAGGCGCGATGAGCCTGCCCTGAGCCTCCTGAGGTACCGAAGGACGAAGAATTGATGCTGTCGAACGCGCCGGCGCGAATCAGCGCTTCAACGGTGCGGCGGTTGACGATGCGCTTGTCCACGCGTCGGCAGAAATCAAACAGGTCCTTGAATGCACCTTGCTCGCGCGCCTGGGTAATATTGTCGATGGCCGCCCTGCCGGTACCCTTGATCGCGCCCAGGCCGTAGGCGATGGTCTGCTCATCCACCGGAGAAAACGCATAGCCCGAGCTGTTCACGTCCGGCAGCAATACGCGCAGTCCTTGCTGCAAAGTGTCCTGGTAGAAGATGCGCACCTTGTCGGTGTTGTCCATGTCCGCCGACAGCGTCGCCGCCATGAAGGCCGCCGGATGGTGTGCCTTGAGGTAAGCGGTCTGGTAGGCCACCAGCGCGTATGCGGCGGCGTGCGACTTGTTGAAGCCGTAGCCGGCGAACTTCTCCATCAGGTCGAACAGTTCGCCGGCCTGCTCCTTTGACGTGCCGCCCTTGAGCGCGCCGCCGACGAAAATCTCGCGCTGCTCGGCCATTTCTTCGGCCTTCTTCTTGCCCATCGCGCGGCGCAGCAGGTCGGCACCGCCGAGGCTGTAGCCGCCCACGATCTGCGCCATCTGCATCACCTGCTCCTGGTAGACCATGATGCCGTAGGTCTCGCGCAGCACCGGCTCGACGGCGGGGTGGGGGTAGTCGAATTTTTCGCCGTGCTTGCGGCGGCAGAAATCCGGGATCAGGTCCATCGGGCCGGGGCGATACAGCGCCACCAGCGCGATGATGTCCTCGAAACAGTCCGGCCTGGCCTGTTTCAGCATGTCCTTCATGCCGCGCGATTCCAACTGGAACACGGCGGTGGTGTTGGCTTTCGTGAGCAGATCGTAAGTCGGCCTGTCGTCGAGCGGCATGGTCTCCAGCGAGAACGGCGCAACGCCACCAGCCAGCCGTGCGACATGGCGCACTGCCCAGTCGAGGATGGTCAATGTGCGCAGGCCGAGAAAGTCGAACTTCACCAGCCCGATCGCCTCGACATCGTCCTTGTCGAACTGGCTGACTACGCTGGTGCTGCTGTCGGCGCAATACAGCGGGCAAAAATCGGTGAGCTGGCCCGGCGCAATCAGCACGCCGCCGGCATGCATGCCGACGTTGCGCGTCAAATCTTCGAGCCGTCCGGCCAGCTCCAGCAGTTCCGGCACACCCTCTTCGCGCTCGGCGATGGCATTGATCTCCGGCTCCATCTCGCGCGCCTTTTTCAGCGACACCGGCTTCACGCCCTCCAGCGGGATCGCCTTGGACAGGCTGTCGCACAATCCATAGGGAAAATCCATCACGCGCCCGACATCGCGGATCACCGCCTTGGACGCCATCGTGCCGAACGTGGCGATCTGCGACACGCACTGCGCGCCGTATTTGTTTTTCACATAGCCGATGACGCGCTCGCGCCCGTCCTGGCAGAAGTCCACGTCGAAGTCGGGCATCGAGACGCGCTCGGGGTTGAGGAAGCGCTCGAACAGCAATCCGTAGCGCAGCGGGTCGAGATCGGTGATGCAGAGGCTGTAGGCCACCAGCGAGCCCGCGCCGGAGCCGCGCCCAGGGCCGACCGGCACGGCATTTTCTTTTGCCCAGCGGATGAAATCCGCCACGATCAGAAAGTAGCCGGGGAAACCCATCTTGATGATGGTCTCGGTTTCGAACGCGAGCCGCTCCTGGTACTCCGGCAATTTCGCGGCGCGCTCCGCCGCGTCCGGATAAAGCGACGCCATGCGCTGCTGCAAACCCAGCGCCGCCTGCTCGCGCAGATAATCGTCCAGCCCTTGTCCATTCGGCGTTGGGAAATCCGGCAAGCATGGTTTGCCCAGCACCAGAGAAAGGTTGCAGCGGCGCGCGATTTCCACGCTGTTCTGCAACGCCTCCGGCAGGTCGGCGAACAGCTCCGCCATCTCGGTCTGCGTCTTGAAATACTGCTGCGCGGTAAATTTTTTGGCGCGGCGCTTGTCGTTCAGCACATAGCCTTCGGAGATGCACACGCGCGCCTCGTGCGCCTTGAAATCGGCGGCGGCAAGGAACTGCACCGGATGGGTGGCGACCACCGGCAAGCCGAGTCCGGCGGCGAGTTGCGCCGCCGCCTGAATGTAATGCTCTTCGTCGGCGAACCCGCTACGCTGCACCTCGAGGTAATAGCGGTTGTTGAACAGCCCCGCCCATTCCTGCGCGAACTGCTTTGCCTGTTGCGCGTTGCCGGACAGCAGCGCGCAGCCGACATCGCCGAGATGTGCGCCGGACAGCGCGATCAGCCCGGCTGTGCCTTCATGGAACCACGCGCGGCGCAACTCGGCGCGGCCGCGATGCTGGTTCTCCAGATAAGCGCGCGACAACAGGCGGCACAGCAGCAGGTATCCTTCGCGCGACTGGCACAGCAGCAGCAGGCGGTGCGGCCGGTCGCGGTCGACATCGTTGCTGATGAACACATCGCAACCGACGATGGGCTTGAGGCCGTTGCCGCGCGCGCTCTGGTAAAACTTCACCAGCCCGAACACGTTGTTCAGATCGGTCAATGCCAGCGCCGGCATGCCATCATTCCGCGCGGCGGAGACCGCCTCGTCTACGCGCACCATCCCATCCGAAATGGAATATTCGCTGTGCAGGCGGAGATGGATGAAGGAAGGTTGCGGCATGATGGGACACTCAATAATCAGGAGTGGATTTTAGCACTCTATGCACCCCTGATTGACCATGAAGCCGCAACCACAAAGCCGTCATTCCCGCGCAGGCGGGAATCCAGATAGTTAAACAAGCCCTGCGTAGCAGGGCAGCATATTGGTTTTGTCCGCTGCGCGGGGTTTTCGATTGACTGGATTCCCGCCTGCGCGGGAATGACGATCCTACCGCTCTGCTAGAATCCGCCCAATGCATCCGTCCCTCGCCCCGCAACGCGAAAAATACCTGCTGCTGACTCTCGCTGGCATCCAGTTCAGCCATGTGCTGGACTTCATGATCATGATGCCGCTCGGCCCGATGCTGATGAGCACGTTCGGCATCAGCACGCACGAGTTCGGCCTGCTGGTCGCATCCTACAGTTTCAGCGCCGCCGCATCCGGCCTGCTCGCCGCGATCTTCGTCGACCGTTTCGAGCGCAGGCGTCTGCTGCTGGGGATGTTCGCGCTGTTCGGTCTGGCGACGCTGGCGTGCGGACTGGCTCCCGGCTATGCCAGCCTGCTGATCGCGCGCGGCCTGGCGGGCGCGTTCGGCGGCGTGATGGGCGCGCTGGTGCAGACCATGATCGGCGACGTGATCCCGTTCGCGCGCCGTGCCCGCGCCGGCGGCGTGGTGTCGGCGGCGTTTTCGATTTCCACCGTGGCGGGCGTGCCGCTGTCGCTGTGGCTGGCCAATTATTTTCAGTGGCGCGCGCCGTTCATCTTCATCGCCATGCTGGTCGCGCTGTTCATTCTCATCGGCATGCGCGTGCTGCCGGAACTGCGCCACCACATCAGTACGGAAAAACAGCAACACCGGTTCGCCGCGATGTTCGCCGTACTGCGCGATCCCAACCACCTGCGCGCCTTGCTGTTCTCCGCGCTGCTCATCTTCTCCGGCTTTACGGTGATTCCCTACATCACCCTCTACGCGGTGAGCAACGTCGGCATCGCGCAGCAGGACATCCCGTACATCTACCTGTTCGGCGGCGCGGCGACGCTGATCAGCGCGCGGCGCATCGGCCACTGGGCCGACCTGCGCGGCAAGGCCAGAATCTACCGCCTGGTCGCCACTGCCGCGCTGCTGCCGCTGCTGGTGGTCACGCATATCGGCGCCGTGCCGCTGTGGCTGTGGCTGATCTGCACCACCGCCTTCTTCGTGCTGGTATCGGGGCGCATGATCCCGGCGATGGCGATCATCACCTCGGCGGCGCAACCGAAATTGCGCGGCACATTCATGTCGCTCAACGCCACCACGCAGGCGCTCGCGATGGGCCTGGCGACCACGCTGGCGGGCTTCATCATCACCCAGGACGCCGGCGGTGAGATCGTCGATTATGCGACGGTAGGCTATGTGGCGATGGCGGCGAACCTGCTGGCGATCTGGTTCGTCGCACGCATCGCGATGCACGACCCGCATGCCGTGGTGCCGGATGTCGCGCCGAAGTGACAGGGAGTGGAGCGGGTGAACGGGATCGAACCGTCGTATGCAGCTTGGGAAGCTGCCGTTCTACCATTGAACTACACCCGCCTAGTGTAGAATAAGGCGCGCATTCTAACACGGACAAACGAAGTGATAACGGTCAGCATCAACGGCGCGACGCGCCGATTCCCGCAACCCGTCAGCGTTGCCGCCCTCATCGAGGAGATGGGGTTGACCGGCAAGCGCATCGCGCTGGAGCGCAACGGCGAGATCGTGCCGCGCAGCACCTTTGCGACGCAGCAACTGGCGGACGGCGATCGACTGGAGGTGGTTGTTGCGGTGGGCGGAGGCTGAATTTACCAATCAGGAGTGCGTAGGGTGGGCTCCACCATGTCGGGCAAAGCCCGACCTTGCCCCCGGCTTGCCAGACTGCAATTCAATTAATGGAAACAAAAATGAGCAAAAATAATCTGATTATTGCGGGGAAATCCTACTCGTCACGGCTGCTGATCGGCACGGGCAAATACAAGGACTTCGCCGAGACCCAGGCGGCAGTCGAGGCGAGCGGCGCGGAGATCATCACCATCGCGATCCGCCGCAGCAACATCGGGCAGAACCCGAACGAACCGAGCCTGCTGGAAATTCTGCCGCCGTCGAAATACACGCTGCTGCCCAACACCGCTGGCTGCTACACCGCCGACGATGCGGTGCGCACGCTGCGTCTGGCGCGCGAGCTGCTGGACGGGCATAGCCTGGTCAAGCTGGAGGTGCTGGGCGACCCGCAATCGCTGTATCCGAATATGATCGAAACCATCGCCGCCGCGAAGACGCTGGTGGCGGAAGGCTTTCAGGTAATGGTGTACACCTCGGACGACCCGATCATCGCGAAGCAGCTCGAAGACATCGGCTGCGTCGCGATCATGCCGCTGGCCTCGCTGATCGGCTCCGGCATGGGCATCCTCAACCCGTGGAATCTGCAACTGCTGATGGAACGCGTGCAGGTGCCGGTGATCGTCGATGCGGGCGTCGGCACCGCGTCGGACGCCGCGATCGCGATGGAGCTGGGCTGCGACGGTGTGCTGATGAACACCGCAATCGCCGCCGCGCAGAACCCCATACTGATGGCCGGTGCGATGAAGAAAGCCGTGGAAGCCGGGCGCGAGGCGTTTCTCGCCGGGCGCATGCCGAAGAAACTTTACAGCGCCAGCCCGAGTTCGCCGACGGCGGGGATCATCAGCTCGGTACGCAGCTAAAAACCTTCTTCCGCAGATTACACAGATTCACGCAGATTCAAGCTGTTTTTCAATCTGGCGGATTCAACTCTGAAGTGCAACTTTTGTAAGAGAATTTAGGTGGCGAGCTGCGTTAATATCGGAGCCACTTAAACGACCAAGTAAAAGGAGCACAGATGAAGAAATATAAGCAGCTCACCAGCG
>Ga0209317_1003357_pt1 | contig 10164 bp, 8 predicted proteins | sample RifGroB2_FD_183994 | JGI IMG/M metagenome (GOLD analysis project Ga0209317, IMG submission 183994) | Soil microbial communities from Rifle, Colorado, USA - Groundwater B2 (SPAdes) (version 2) | ecosystem: Environmental > Terrestrial > Soil > Unclassified | place: Rifle, Colorado | collected...
ACAGGGCCGGGCGTATCCCACGCAAGCTTTATGCCAACGCATCCAGCCCAATTGAGGGGCTGCTGGCCTGATGCCCCTCCTCCCCTCGGGAAACGGGCGGGATAAGGCCGTGGTAGATTTTTCACTTTACCTGATTACCGACCGACGCCAGACCATGGGCCGCTCATTGGTTTCAGTTGTGCGCGAGGCTCTGGACGGTGGCGTCCGGGCGGTACAGTTGCGGGAGAAGGATCTGACCGGCCGCGAGCTGTTTATATTGGCCGAGGAACTGAGGCGGATTACCCGCGAGTATGGCGCCCGGCTCCTGATAAACGATCGCCTGGATATCGCCCTGGCAGTTGATGCCGATGGGGTGCATCTTGGCGCTGCCAGCCTGCCGGTTTCCGCGGCACGCAGCATGCTGGGTCTGGGTCCGCATGGCCTGATCGGATACTCCGCCCATGGCATGAATGAAGCCGCTCAAGCGGCTGCCGACGGCGCCGACTTCGTCACCTTCGGTCCGGTTTTTTTTACCCCTTCCAAGGCGGCCTACGGTGAGCCGCTCGGTGTTGATCTGCTCCATTCGGCCAGTATGGCCCTGGCCATCCCGGTCTTTGCCCTGGGCGGGGTCAAGCTGGAAAACATCTCCGAGGTCATGGCGGCCAAGGCCCATGGCATCGCCCTGATATCGGCCGTCATCGCGGCCGCTGACCCCAAATTAGAGGCAGCCTCCCTGCTCCAAACGATAGAACAGCATGCCATCAACCCCTGACATAAACATCCATCCGGAATTACGCATCCATTCCTATGGCCACTACCTGCGGCGCCGTTTCGGCTGTCGGGTCAGCAAGGTCAATGTGGACGCCGGTTTTACCTGCCCCAACCGCGACGGAAGCAAGGGCACCGGTGGTTGCATCTACTGCAACAACAGCTCCTTCTCGCCCAAGGATACCCAGCCGGTTATTCCGCTCGAAGAGCAGATGGCGCACGGTATGGCCTATCACCGGGTACGGCTTGGATCAGAAAAATTCATCATCTATTTCCAGAAATACACCAATACCTACGGCTCGGTGCAGACCTTGGCCGAACTTTATCGCCGCGCCCTTGACCATCCCGATGTACTGGGCATCTCGGTCGGTACCCGTCCCGATGCACTCTCAGACGAAGCGCTGGAGCTCTTGACTGAAATCGCAAGGACGCGCTACGTCTGCCTGGAGTTGGGGCTGCAGTCCATGGACGATACCATTTTGACCAGCATTAATCGCGGGCATACCTTGGGGGATTTTGTAGCTGCCGTCAAACGGGCCGAGAGTCGGAACTTTGACATCTGCGCTCACCTGATTTATGGTTTTCCCGGAGAGACGCGGGGCGAATTTTTGAAAACGGCCGACCTGATGGCGTCCCTGCCGGTAAACTCGGTCAAATTGCATCAGTTGCACGCCGTGGAGGGTACTGAACTGGCGCAGATGTACCGGCGTGGCGAATTCGTGCCGCTTTCGCTGGAGGAATACGTTGCTACTGCGTCCGACTTCCTGGAGCGGATACCGGCGCGTATTACCATCCAGCGGCTTTATGGATCTGCGCCCCTTGCCATAAGGGTTGCTCCTGAATGGGGATTGAAAAACAATCAGATGTGGTTTACCATTGTCAAAGAATTGACAAGGCGTGGCACATGGCAGGGATGCAGAACTTAATGTATGAGTACAAAAAGGAGAACTATATATATGTCCGATCTTCGCGTTCGTTTTGCCCCTAGTCCCACCGGCTACCTGCATGTCGGCGGTGCCCGCACCGCGCTGTTCAATTGGCTTCTTGCCAGAAAGCAGGGAGGCACCTTTATTCTGCGCATCGAGGACACGGACGTGGAACGCTCGACCCAGGAATCAGTGGATGCCATCCTGCAGGGGATGGAATGGTTGGGGCTGGATTGGGACGAGGGGCCGTTCTACCAGTCGTCCAACTTTCCGCTGTACAAGGAATACATCCAGAAGCTGCTGGATTCGGGCAAGGCCTACAAATGCTACTGTTCAGCCGAGGAACTGGAGGCCAGGCGCGAGATGGCCATGAAGGAAGGGCGCAAGCCCAAGTATGACGGCACCTGCCGCCAGCGGACAGATCATCCGGCTGACAAGCCTTTTGTGATTCGTTTCCGCGCACCCCAGGAAGGCAGCACCTCCTTTGACGATCTGGTCAAGGGCGTCATCACCTTTCCCAACGAAGAGTTGGACGACCTGATCATCCAGCGTAGCGACGGCACCCCCACCTACAACTTCTGCGTGGTCATCGACGATGTCATTATGCGCATCACGACTGTTATCCGCGGTGACGACCATGTCAACAACACCCCGCGCCAGATTCAGCTATATGAGGCACTCGGCTTCCCGGTGCCGAGGTTTGCCCATGTGCCCATGATCCTGGGGGCAGACAAGACACGGCTTTCCAAGCGTCACGGCGCCACCAGCGTGATCGCCTACCGCGATATGGGCTTTCTGCCGGAGGCCCTGGTCAATTACCTGGTTCGTCTGGGGTGGAGCCACGGTGACGACGAGATCTTCAGCCGTGAGGAGATGGTTCAAAAATTTGACATTGGCAATGTTGGGCGCTCAGCCGGCGTCTTTAATCCGGAAAAGCTCCTCTGGTTGAATGCACATTACATCAAGGCTGGCGATCCGCAACGTCTGGCCGGACTGTTACTCCCCTTCCTGGCGGAGCGTGGGATTGATCCGCAGATTGGCGGTCCGGATCTGCCGACGGTGGTAAAGACCCTCCAGGAGCGGGCTCGAACCATGATTGAAATGGCAGAGGGGGCATTGTTTTACTACCGGGCTCCTGAATCTTATGATGAAACTGCCCTGGCAAAATTTGATAAAGAACACCTGCAGGCGGTATATGGGGCGGTTGCTGATAAATTGGCAACATCCGCAGCTGTTACCGCAGCCGAGTTTGATGCCATTTTTAAGGAAATCTGCACAGACAAGGGGTGGAAGATGCCCCAGGTCGGTCAGCCGGTGCGGATTGCCCTGTCTGGCGGTACCCAGGCACCCGGGATCGGCGAGATCATAGTAACTCTGGGGATTGAAGAGACTCTTCTACGAATTAAGCTGGCACAGGAGACTGTGGCGGGACGGTAGCTTTCCTTGGCTTTGTATTTTAAAGTAAGCAATTAAAAAAGGATGGACCGTAAGCGGCCCATCCTTTTTTTGTGCGCTACATGAGAAAGTTACCAGCTACCCCAACGCGGCGTGGGCCGCTGCCAGGCGGGCGATGGGTACCCGGAAAGGTGAGCAGGAGACATAATCCAGCCCGATGTTGTGACAGAAGATGACGGAGGCCGGATCGCCGCCATGTTCGCCACAGATGCCGAGCTTGATGTTCGGACGGGTTGTGCGCCCCTTCTCGCAAGCGAGCTTCACCAGTTGGCCGACACCCTCCTGATCCAGCGACACGAAGGGATCCTCCGGCAGGATGCCATTTTCCACGTAGAACGGCAGGAATGTGCCGGCATCGTCGCGGGACAAGCCAAAGGTCGTCTGGGTCAGGTCGTTGGTCCCGAAGGAGAAAAATTCCGCTTCATTTGCAATCTGGTCGGCGGTCAGGGCGGCGCGGGGCAGTTCGATCATGGTGCCGATCAGGTATTCAACCTGAACGCCGTACAGCGCGATGACCTCCTCACAGATTGCCACGGCATTCAGCTTGAGCACTTGCAGTTCCTTAACCGTAGCAATCAGCGGAATCATGATTTCGGGCACAATGGTGTAGCCCTCGTTTTTTACCAGGCCGCAGGCTGCCTCCATGATGGCCCGCACCTGCATGTTGTATATCTCGGGGTAGGTAATACCCAGTCGGCAGCCACGGTGACCCAGCATCGGGTTGAATTCGTGCAGACTTTCCACCTTGTGCTTGAGGGTATTGACCGGAACCTTCATGGTTCTGGAGAGTTCCTCGATATCCTTGTCTTCCTGGGGCAGGAACTCGTGCAGCGGTGGATCCAGCAGGCGGATGGTGACCGGCAGCCCCTTCATTTCGCGGAATATGCCGGTAAAGTCGCCGCGCTGCATGGGCAGGATCTTGGCCAGCGCCAGTTCGCGCCCTTCCAACTCCTCGGACAGGATCATCTCCCGCACAGCCGCGATGCGCTCGGCATCAAAGAACATATGCTCGGTGCGGCACAGGCCGATCCCTTCGGCCCCGAATTCGCGGGCCACCTTGGAGTCATGCGGTGTGTCGGAATTGGCGCGCACCTTCAAGGTGCGGAACTGGTCCACCCAGCCCATCAGGGTGCCGAAATCACCGGTCATTTGGGGCGGCACGGTCGGTACAGCCCCCAGCATTACCTCACCGGCAGAGCCATCCAGGGTGATCATGTCGCCCTTTTTAACCACCAGCCCATTGCGGGCAGTGAAGCATTGACCTGTATAATCGACCTTGATCTCGCCGCAGCCCGCCACGCAGCATTTACCCATGCCGCGCGCCACAACCGCCGCATGGGAGGTCATGCCGCCCCGTGCGGTGAGGATGCCCTGAGCTGCGTGCATGCCATGGATGTCCTCGGGCGAGGTCTCGATGCGCACCAGAATGACCTTCTTGCCGTATTTGGCCTCGGCCTCGGCTTCGTCGGCGCTGAAGACCACCAGGCCGGAGACCGCCCCGGGCGAGGCCGGCAGCCCTTTGGCGATAATCTTCTTCTCGGCCTTGGGGTCGAGCGAGGGGTGCAGCAACTGGTCGAGCTGGCTGGGAGCCACGCGCTTGACCGCCATCTTCTCGTTAATCAGGCCTTCCTTGACCATATCGACGGCGATCCTGATGGCTGCCGGCGCGGTGCGTTTGCCGGTACGGGTCTGCAACATGAAGAGTTTACCCGATTCAATGGTGAACTCGATATCCTGCATGTCCTTATAATGTTTCTCCAGAATATCCCGAATCTGGGCCAGTTGCTTGTAGCATTCGGGCATGACCTCTTCCATGGAAGGGAGTTTGCCGTCCTTGTCCTTGACGCGGTTGATCGGCTGGGGGGTACGGATGCCGGCCACCACATCCTCGCCCTGCGCATTGACCAGGAATTCGCCGAAGAAGTAGTTCTCGCCGGTGGATGGGTCACGGGTAAAGGCCACGCCGGTGGCGCAATCGCTGCCCATGTTGCCGTATACCATGGATTGGACGTTGACGGCGGTGCCCCACTCGGCCGGGATGTTGTTAAGTCTGCGGTAGGTGATGGCGCGCTGGTTCATCCAGGAGCCGAAGACAGCACCGATCGCGCCCCACAGTTGCTCCTGGGGGTCTTCGGGGAAGTCTTCGTCCAGCACGTCCTTGACCTTGGCCTTGAAAGCGGCGACCAGTTCCTTCCAGTCGGCGGCGTTCAGATCGGTATCCAGATGGACGCCACGCTCTTCCTTCTTCTGTTCCAGCAGATGGTCAAGCACCTCCTTTTCCAATCCCATGACCACGTCAGCATACATCTGTACGAAACGACGATAGGCGTCATAGGCAAAACGCTCGTCACCACTCTGGGCAATGATGCCCTGCACGGTGATATCGTTAAGGCCCAGGTTGAGGACGGTGTCCATCATGCCCGGCATGGATGCGCGGGCACCGGAACGGACGGAGACGAGCAGGGGATTGTGTGGGTCGCCAAATTTTCTGCCCATGAGTTCCTCAACCTGTTTCAGGTTGGCGGACACTTCGGCGGCCAGGGATGCGGGATACTGGTTGTTGTTCTTGTAAAACTCGGTACAGACCTCGGTGGAGATGGTGAAGCCAGGTGGGACCGGGAGGCCGATACTGGTCATTTCGGCCAGGTTGGCGCCCTTGCCGCCCAATAGATTCTTCATGTCAGCCCGGCCCTCTGCCTGGCCGTTGCCAAAAAAATACACAAACTTCTGCGTCATTGTTCTGCCTCCTCTAAGGTAATAACGTTTTCAGGATTTACACAGGCTAAAAACGTTTATTCATAGTAAAAATAATGAGTTAGAAGAGGTACTATAGCGCAGAAATCAAAAAACACAACTGAATAATGTCTATTTTAGATCCCAGCTGACAATGTCGCTGTTCTTGCCCTCTCCTCCCTTGACGCCGTCGGCACCGTAAGATGACAGGTCATAGTCGCCATGCTCGCCGGGCGATACATATATTAACTCGTTACCCCAGCCGTCTTTAGGTACCTGCTTGGATTCCAGGTAACCACCCTCTTTATAATTCTTGGGAATAACGCCGACCGTCGGTTTAGCCACCAGTGCATTCAGCCCCTGCTCAGTGCTCGGGTAGGAGCCGTTGTCCAGTTTATAAAGCTTTATGGCAGTTTCCAGTTGTTTTATCTGGGTCTTGGTTGTACCAATCTTGGCATCATCGGTGCGCCCCATAAGTTTGGGACCGACCAGCGCCGCCAGCAGCGCCAGAATGACTATCACCACCATGATTTCGATCAGGGTGAAGCCGCGCTTGTTATTGAGTTTTTCCATGATATTCTTTCCTCCATCGGGTTTGATTCATTGCATGCGGGAATTTTACATGAATGATGCTGCATGGCAAGGTTTTTAGTCTCTGGTGGAAGTCGCCTTTGGCCTGAACGAATCAACAGGAAGTAGTTTGTATTGAATATGTTTTATGTTTATTTTTTAGTTATTTAGCACTTAACTTAAAAGAAGGGTTGATTGCCTCATTTGCGGCACAAAAAAATAGAAGAGGGGGTTGTCTGGAATATTGAAAAGGCTATAAATCAAATGGTTATGGAGTTGTTGTTGGTTGGCACGACAAGTGAAAAAGAAAAACTGGTTAGAAAGCTGTTCAGGTACAACAAAAAATATCCAAAGGAGATTAACAGATGAAAAAAACTATGATTACCATGCTTGCCCTCGTTGCCTTTGCCGGAACCGCATTTGCCGGCGATGTGATCGAGATGAAAAAGGGCGTCAAGTTCAACCACAAGGCACATACGGAATTGCTGAAGGATTGCACGAAATGTCACGCAAAAGCTGAAGGCGGCAAGATCGAAGGTTTCGGCAAAGATGTTGCTCATAAGACCTGCAAAGGTTGCCACGTAGACATGAAAAAAGGTCCGACTTCCTGCAAAGAGTGCCACAAGTAACAGTCTGCGGTTTTGGATGTCAATAATGAAGGGGTGACACAATTTGTGCCGCCCCTTTTTTTTTATTCCGTGAATACAATTCTAGCGCAACGCCAACTCCATCGCCTCCAGTTTCTTGACCTTGTCCCGAAATTCCGCTGCCCGCTCGAAATCCAGCTCCTTGGCCGCTGCCAGCATCTCCTTGCGCAGCTTCTTGACCAGTTTCGGGATGTCCTTGAGCGCCACACCGTACTCCTCGGGCGTTTCTCCCACGCTACCGGGCGGGGTGTAGTAGTCCTGCTCCTCGATGGAGCCGAGAATGGTGCGCATCCCCTTCTTGACCGTCTCCGGGGTGATGCCGTGCTCTTGGTTGTAGACCAGCTGCTTGGCCCGGCGCCGCTGGGTTTCGTCGATGCAGGCCTGCATGGAGCGGGTCACGTTGTCGCCGTACATCAGCACCCGGCCGTTGATGTTGCGGGCGGCTCGGCCGCAGGTCTGGATCAGGGAACGAGCCGAGCGCAGGAAGCCTTCCTTGTCGGCATCCAGGATGGCCACCAGCGAGACCTCCGGCAGGTCCAGTCCCTCTCGCAGAAGGTTGATCCCCACCAGCACGTCGAACTCGCCCAGCCGCAGGTCGCGCAGGATCTGCATGCGCTCGATGGTGACGATATCCGAATGGAGGTATCTGACGCGAACCCCAAGCTCGCGGTAGTAGTTGGTCAATTCCTCGGCCATGCGCTTGGTGAGGGTCGTCACCAGCACCCGCTCGCCACGGGCCACGGTCTCGCGCACCTCATGCAGCAGGTCGTCCACCTGGCCAAAATCTCCCCTCACCCGGCCCAACCCTCTCTCTATCTCTCCCCCAGTGGGGGAGAGTACACTTTGCCCTCTCCCTTCGGGAGAGGGATGGGGTGAGGGAATGGCCACCCTCTCCCTAAGGGCGAGGGTTTCTTTTGCCACCTTGCCCTTAGGGAGAGGGCTGGGGTGAGGGGTAGCAGTTGCCGCTCTTACCTCAATGATCGGGTCCACCAGGCCGGTGGGGCGGATAACCTGCTCCACAAATACACCACCACTCCTTTCCAGCTCGAAGTCGGAAGGGGTGGCCGAGACGTAGACCGCCTGCCTGATGCGGGCCTCGAACTCCTGGAAGTTTAGCGGCCGGTTGTCAAGGGCGGCCGGCAGGCGGAAACCGTAGTTGACCAGGGTTTCCTTGCGGCTGCGGTCGCCGCGGTACATACCACCCACCTGGGGGATGCTGATATGGGACTCGTCCACGAAGAGCACAAAGTCTTCCGGGAAATAATCGATCAGGGTATAGGGCGGTTCATTGGGCTGGCGGTTGTCGAAGTAGCGCGAATAATTCTCAATCCCTTGGCAGAAGCCCATCTCCTCCATCATCTCGATGTCGAAGTAGGTGCGCTGCTCGATGCGTTGCGCCTCCAAGAGCATGTTTTGTGACCTGAAATAACGGATGCGCTCCTCCAGATCCAGGCGAATCTGTGCTACGGCCCGGTCCAATGTCTCGCGGGTTGAAACGTAATGCGATGCCGGGTAGATGGCGCATTTTGGCAGTCGCTGCAGCACGACGCCCCGCAGCGGGTCGATCTCGCTGATGGCCTCGATCTCGTCGCCGAAGAACTCGATCCTGAGCGCCTTGTCGCTGTCGTAGGCCGGGAAGATCTCGACCACGTCCCCCCGCACCCGGAAGGTGCCGCGGTGGAAATCCATATCGTTGCGTTCATACTGGATCTCCACCAGTTTTTTCAGCAGGGTGTCGCGGCCGTAGTCCTCTCCCTGGTGAAAGAAGATATGCAGGCTGGCGTAGGCCTCGGGCGAACCGATGCCGTAGATGCAGGAGACCGAGGCCACAATGATCACGTCGCGCCGGGTCAGCAGGCTGCGGGTGGCGGAATGGCGCATCTTGTCGATCTCGTCGTTTACGGAGGAATCTTTCTCGATAAAGGTGTCGGTGGTGGGGAGGTAGGCCTCCGGCTGGTAGTAATCGTAGTAGGAGACAAAGTACTCCACGGCGTTGTCCGGGAACAGCTCCTTGAACTCGCCGTACAGCTGGGCCGCCAGGGTCTTGTTGGGGGCCAGCACCAGCGCCGGACGACCGGTACGGGCAATCACGTTGGCAACTGTGAAGGTCTTGCCGCTTCCGGTCACCCCCAGCAGGGTCTGGTGCTTGTCACCCCGTTCGATCCCGGCGACCAGCTCTTCGATGGCCAGGGACTGATCACCGCGCGGGGTGTAGCCGGTTGTAAGATTGAATGTGGACATTATGATAAATTAAAAGATAACCTATTGAAATACGATTAAAATCGGGTTGACATTTCATAGATAGTACACCAAACTGCTCAGACAATGCCAGAAGATATCGCCACTGGCGACACTGTCATTACTGCGTTAAACCCATCGCTATGTTGAACAAACTTCCCAGAAGAGGTTATGGCCTTGACCGGTTTCCTGAACATCATAATAATTGTCTGCGGCTGTCTGTGCGGCGCTTCAACTGTCTTTGCCGAAACCCAGTCCATGTGGTTCGGCTTATCTCATGGCTACGATATTCTCGCCGAATCCATCCTTGCCGGATTCATCGCTCTTTGCCTGTTGGTCACGGCGCTGGAATCGCACCCTCAAAATTGCTGTCAATAAACGAACAGAAGAGCTGAAACAAACGGAAGAGTCACTGCATCTGACCAGTTTTACAATGAAACATGCAGCAGACGCGGTATTCTGGATCACGGCCGATGCATCGATCATTGATGCCAATGATACGGCTTGCCGATCATTAGGCTACACAAGAGATGAGCTGCTCAAGCTGAAAGTCGCTGACGTTGATACACAGTTCAATGCCGAATTGTGGCCGCAACACTGGGAGGAACTGAAAGCCCATGGCTCGCTGTTCTTTGAATCAAGCCAGCGCGCAAAGGACGGAAAAATAATTCCGGTTGAGATCGCAGCTAATTATATTCGCTTCAATGACAGTGAATACAACTGCGCGTTTGTCAGATGCATCTCTGAACGCCAAAAGTCCGAAGATGCGCTCCGGCAAAGTGAAGAGCGCTTGCGGATCATCTTCGAGACCTCGGAATCCGGGATCATCCTGGCAAATCCGCAAGGAG
>Ga0209317_1003358_pt1 | contig 10162 bp, 10 predicted proteins | sample RifGroB2_FD_183994 | JGI IMG/M metagenome (GOLD analysis project Ga0209317, IMG submission 183994) | Soil microbial communities from Rifle, Colorado, USA - Groundwater B2 (SPAdes) (version 2) | ecosystem: Environmental > Terrestrial > Soil > Unclassified | place: Rifle, Colorado | collected...
CGTTTCGCCACGAGTACAAGGGGAGGACCTATTTCTTCGAGTCCGAAGCCTCGGCGGAGAAGTTCCAGAAGTCGCCTGAAACGTATCTGGGAGAGCAGCAGTCGAGGTACTACCGGACGCAGGGGTACCAGGAGCCGAGCGGCGTTAACTGAAGCCTCCGCTCACCTGACCGAGCGCGGCCCGGGTGCCGCCCTTGGCAGCGGCAGCACGGCCTCCGTTGCCGCCACCGGCTTGTCGCGGCAGTAATGCCGCTTCTGCAGAACTAAAGAGAGGGGTCACAGATGTTTTTTCTCATGCTCAGACAGTCTTTTGTCAAAGGCTGGAGGAGGAAGGTGCTTGCCACGGCCACCATCGTGCTGGCGGCAAGTCTGATCACGGCGCTGATGAACATATCCATCGACGTCGGGGACAAGATGTCCAAGGAGATGAAATCGTACGGCGCCAACATAAACCTGGTGCCAAAAAGCGAGAACATCTCTCTGGAGATCGGCGGGGTCGACTACAACCCGCTCGAGGGGCAGATCCTGATCGACGAAAAGCAGCTGCCCAAGATCAAGGAGATCTTCTGGGCCAACAACATCGTGGGCTATGCCCCTTTCCTCAAGGTGAACGCGGAAATCGCCGGCTCGGCCAAGGGCGTTGCCCTGGTCGGGACGAATTTCGACAAGCCTGTGCAGATCGCAGGGGACGAGGAGTTCCGCATCGGGGTCAGGGTAATCAACCCCTACTGGCAGGTGAGCGGGGAGTGGCCTGCGGACGACGAGCAGAACGCCATCCTGGCCGGCGCGCAGCTCGCCAAAGAGAGAAACCTGAAGGCGGGCGACCGGATCGTGCTGCGTCTTGCCGCCGGCGGCGAGCAGAGCTTCACGGTGAAGGGGATCCTCAGCAGCGGCGGGAGCGAGGAGTCGGCCCTGGTGGCCCCCCTGGCGGTGGTGCAGAGACTGGCTGCGCTGGAGGGGAAGGTGCAGTCGGTGAGCGTGAGCGCCCTGACCGTCCCGGAGGACAAGCTGTCGAGAAAGGCGCGGCGCAGCTCCGAGGCGCTCGATTCGCTGGAGTACGACCGCTGGTATTGCACAGCTTACGTGAGCTCCATCACGCACCAGATCGAGGAGGCGATACCGAACATCGCGGCCCGCCCCATCTGGCAGGTGGCGGCGAGCGAGGGGGCCGTCATCAACAAGATACAGCTCCTGATGATAGTGGTGACCATCGCCGCCTTCATCGCCTCGGGTCTGGGGATCTCCTCGCTCATGGTGACCACCATCATGGAGCGGGCCAAGGAGATCGGCCTTACCAAGGCGCTGGGTGCCGCCGACCGGGAGGTGTACCTGCTCTTTCTGAGCGAGGCCGCGCTGGTGGGGGTCATCGGCGGCCTGCTGGGATGTCTGGTGGGCGCAGGGCTCTCCCAGGTCATCGGGCTCTCCATCTTCGGCTCCCTGATCTCCTTCAACTGGGTGGTCATCCCGGTGAACGTCGCCATCTCGGTGCTGATCGCGCTGGCCGGCTCCCTCATGCCGTCCAGGCTCATCACCAGACTTTACCCGGCGGAGGTGCTCCATGGCAGACGTTAAAGGGGGGGGGATGACACGCGGCCGGATGTTCCTGCTGGTGCTGTTCAAATCCCTGAAGATCAGGAAGAACCGGGTCTCCATCACCTTCTTCTCCATCATGATAGGGGCGTCCGTAATCACCGCTCTCTCCAGCGTCTACTTCGACATCTCCGCCAAGATGAGCCGCGAACTGCGGGCCTACGGGGCCAACTTCTTCATCGGCCCGAAGGTCACCTCGCAGAGCCGGACCACGGAGGCCGGCATCATGAAGCAGGCGGTGGGGCTGGTCCCTGCCGACAAGCTGATCGGCGCCTCCCCCTACATCTACGGGGTGGTGCGGCTCGACTTGGGGAACGCGGTGCTGGCGGGGGTGGATTTTCCCGGGCTGAGAAAGCTCTCGCCGTATTGGCAGGTCGAGGGGAAATGGATCAGCGTCGACTTCGACGAGGAGTCCTGCATGATCGGCAAGACCCTGGCGAAGAACATGGAGTTGAAGGTCGGCGACAGCGTCAACGTCATCAGGACCGACACCGGCTTTCAGAAGAGCCTGGTCATCAAGGGGATAGCCGAGACCGGACAGGCGGAGGACGAGCAGATCTTCGTCAACCTCTCCCTGGCGGGGCAGATACTGGGGCAGCAGGGGCAGGTGAACCACGCCATGCTGAGCATAGTCACGGAAGGGACCGACATAGACGCGGTGGCGAAGCGGATGGAAGCGAGCTTCCCCGGTCTCGACGCGAAGCCGATCCGGAAGGTGTCGCATTCCGACGGAAGGATCCTGGACAAGATAAAGGGGCTGATGGCGATCGTGGCGGTCATCATCCTGACCGTCACCACCCTCTGCGTCATGACCACGCTCATCGCCATCGTCTCGGAACGCACCCGCGAGATCGGACTCATGAAGGCGCTGGGCGCCGACGACAGGGACATCGTGCGGCAGTTCCTCTCCGAGACGCTCACCATCGGCGTGGCGGGGGTGGCAGCCGGGATGCTGCTCGGCTTCCTCCTGGCCCAGGTGCTCGGGCAGGCGGTGTTCGGCTCCTTCATCTCCTTCCGGATGGCGGTGCTCCCTGTGACGCTGGTCCCGTCCATCGCCGCCTCCCTCCTGGCTGCGGCGTTGCCGGTCAGGATGGCGGTGCGGGTCGTGCCGGCCCAGGTGCTGAAAGAGGAGTAGGCTGCGGCGGGGTCTGGCGCAGGAGCGGTTTACGATGAGGCTACAGGCAATTTTTAAGGGGAAGACCGAATGGAAAAGATAGTGCTTGAGACGGTAGGGCTCACCAAGAGGTACGGCAGCGTGACGCCGCTGGACAACGTGAATATGCAGGTCAGGGAGGGGGAGTGGGTTTCCATCATGGGACCCTCCGGCTCCGGCAAGACCACCATGCTGAACCTCCTTTCGCTGCTCGACACCCCCAGCGAGGGGCGCTACATCCTGGACGGGGTCGACACCTCGACGGTGAACGAAAGGGAGCGCGCCGTGGTGCGCCGCGAGAAGATCGGCCTCGTGTTCCAGCAGTTCCACCTGGTCCCTTACCTGACCGCGCTCGAAAACGTGATGCTGTCCCAGTACTATCACGGCATGATCGACCGGGGTGACGCGGTAGAGGTCCTGGAACGGGTCGGCCTCGCGCACCGGATCGGGCATCTCCCCTCCCAGCTCTCGGGGGGAGAACAGCAGAGGGTCTGCATTGCGCGTGCGCTGATCAACCAGCCCGCCATCATCTTGGCCGACGAGCCGACCGGCAACCTGGACGAGGCCAACGAAGAGATCATCCTCGACTTCTTCAAGGAGCTCCACGCCGAGGGCAGGACCATCATCCTGGTGACGCACAATCCCGAGCTGGCCGAGTTCTCGGACCGCACCGTCAGGCTGCAGCACGGGAAGGTGCAGTAACATGCCGGGAACGGAAAACGGATGGGTCCGGATGGTAATGGCGGCCGCGCTGGTGTTCCTGCTCGCGCTGCTGGTGAGCGGCTGCAAGAAGGAAGAATCCTGGAAGACGGGGAAGAAGGCGCCGGAAATAAGCGTGCTGGACCTGAACGAGAAGACCGTCAAGCTCTCGGATTTCAAGGGAGAGGTGGTGGTGCTCAGGTTCTGGGCCACCGGATGCAAGGCGTGCGTTGCCGGCATGCCCGTGCTGGACGAGTACAGCAAGCCCTACCGCGACAGGGGGGTCACCGTGCTGGCGGTCAATATGGCGAACCCGAAACCCATGGTGGAGGTGTTTGCCAAGGGGCTGAAGCTTTCCTACCCGGTATTTCTCGACCCGGCCCTGATCGCCGCCAAGAAGTACGGCGTGAGAGCGGTCCCCAGCACCTATTTCATAGACAGGAAGGGGGTTGCCAGAAGTTTCGTGGTCGGCGAGATCAAGAAGGACGCTTTCGACAAGACAGTACAAGATCTGCTGTGAGGGGTGCTTCTTGATGTGAAGACGCATGATTCATGGCAGCTATGCAGCAGAAACGGGGGGGGCGAAAGCGTATACTTTCGCCCGCTCTTGCATTGGTGACGGAATTTCTTGACAAGTCTACTTTAGTCATCTATAAACGACATCAATTTTCAAAACCAATTGATGTCGAAGTTCACTTGCAGCAGTGTGTTTACTTTGCTGTGCCGAAGCCTCCTGCTGTTCTGGCTTAAGTACTGTCAGTGTCGAAGCTTTGCAATTCAATGAAATTGGATGTCAAAGCTATAAACCGCAAGAGAGAAAAGGAGCTCCCCATGATACCCCTTGGTCTATTAAGCGCAGGTGAAAACGGCGAGATCGTCGAGATCATGTTCCCCAAGCCGGACGACACGGCAGCCGGGCCTTCCGATCAGGAGAAGAGCATGATCCGGGTGGAGGAGATGGGGCTCCGCATCGGGAAAAACGTGGAGATGCTGACCAACGGAGGCAACACTATTCTGCTCAGGGTGGACGAGGCGAGGATCGCCCTCGCGCGCCGCTTGGCAATGAAAATCATGGTGAGGAGATGATGCGATGAATCTGGCAAAGCTTAAGCCCGGACAGAAGGGGAAGATCACGGCGATAGGCTCCATCGGCCCCTTGAAGCGGCGGCTCATGGATATGGGTGTTCTGGTAGGCGAGGAAGTGAAGGTGCTCAAGGTGGCGCCGTTGGGGGATCCCATCGAGGTGAGCATCAAGAGCTACAACCTGTCGCTGAGGAAGAAAGAGGCGGAAGGGATCGCGGTGGAGGTGGCAGGGTGAGCACGCAGCTTAAGTACCAGGACGAGGAAGAGGCAAATGGCGAGACGGGCGGACGTGCCGACCAGGCGCGCACCATCACGGTGGCGGTGGCGGGTAATCCCAACTCCGGCAAATCCACGCTGATCAACGCCATCGCGGGGACCAGGCTCCATGTCGGCAACTGGGCCGGCGTTACGGTGGAGAAGAAGGAGGCCCTGTTCGATTTCGGCGGCAGGAAGATTCGCCTCGTCGACCTCCCCGGCACCTACTCGCTCTCCCCATACTCGCAGGAGGAGATCGTGGCGCGGGACTATCTGGTCCACGAACGTCCCGACCTGATCATCAACGTGGTGGACTCCACCAACCTCGAGCGCAACCTCTACCTCACCGTGCAGATCATGGAGCTGGGCATCCCGGTCGTCATGGCGCTCAACATCTACGACGAGGCGCAGGAGAAAGGGTACCGGATCGACGTCAAGGGGATAGAGGAGATGCTCGGCATCGCGGTGGTCCCCACCTCGGCGACCAGGAAGACCGGCCTGGACGACCTGCTGAAAACGGTGCTGGAGGTGGCTGATGCCCCGAAACGGCGCGTGCCCAAAAAGCTGAACTATGGCGAGGACATCGAGACCGCCTCGGAGCACGTGGCTAAGACCTTCAAGATCAGCTACCCTGCGCTTTTGGAGCGCTATCCGCAGCGCTGGCTGCTTCTGAAACTCATGGAGCAGGACAGCCACGTCATGAAGGAGCTGAACCTGGAGGACCAGGGGTTCCTGGACCAGGCGCTTAGCCACCTGAGAAGGGCGCACGGCGATGACATCGAGTCCATCATGGCCGACGCGCGCTACTCGCTCGCCTCCGGGCTCACCCGCGAGATCCTGCACAAGCCGGAGCTGCGCCAGACCGAACTTACCGAGAAGATCGACCGCGTGGTGCTGAACCGTTTCCTGGGGATACCCATCTTCATGGCGGCCATGTGGCTCCTGTTCAAGCTCACCTTCGACCTCTCCGCCCCCTTCGGGGACTGGCTCGGCTCCATGACCGAGGGCCCGTTCAAGCGCTGGGCCTCGGCGATACTGACGCCCTTGGGGGCGCCGGACTGGACCGTCTCGCTGGTCAACGACGGCGTGATCGCGGGCGTGGGTTCCGTTATCGTGTTCGTGCCGGTTATCTTCGCCATGATGTTCTTCATCACCTTCCTGGAAGGTAGCGGCTACATGGCAAGGGCTGCCTTCGTCATGGACCGGACCATGCACGCCATCGGCCTGCACGGCAAGTCCTTCATCCCGATGCTCCTGGGCTTTGGCTGCAACGTGCCGGGGATCTACGCCACCCGTACCCTGGAGAACCCGAAGGACAAGGTGCTGACCGCCCTGCTGGTTCCCCTGATGTCGTGCGGCGCGCGTCTGCCGGTGTACGTCCTCTTCGTCGCGGTCTTCTTCCCGAACAACTCGAGCACCGTGATCTGGTCGCTCTACGTGATGGGGATCCTGCTCGCGGTGCTGATGGGGCTCATCTTCAAGAAGACCCTGTTCCGCGGCGAGGCGCCGATGTTCATCATGGAGCTGCCGCCGTACCGGATGCCGTCCCTGCACAGCCTTTGCGTGCACACCTGGGAGAAGGGGAAGCACTTCCTCATCAAGGCGGGTACTTACATCTTCGCCGTCTCCGTCCTGGTCTGGTTCATGCTGAACCTCCCCTGGGGGGTGGAGCACAAGCGCGATTCCTACCTCGGCCAGGCGGGCGCCGCCATAGCGCCGATCTTCGAGCCGGTCGGCTTCGGCAACTGGGAAGCGGCCTCCTCGCTGATCACCGGCGTCATCGCCAAGGAGATCGTCGTCGGCACCATGGGCGAGATCTACGCGCCCAAGAAGGAGGAGCAGGAGGAGGTCCCGACCCTGCAGGAGGACCTGAAGGAGATCGTGACCTCCTTCGGTGCGGCGTGCAAGAGCGCCGTGAGCACCCTGCTCTACCTCCCGGGCGAGGAGGAGCAGGAGGAGGACCTGTCCGGCCTCAAGCTGGCGATCCAGGGGGGCTTCACCCCGCTTACCAGCTACGCCTTCATGGCCTTCGTACTGCTCTACATGCCGTGCGTGGTCGCGATTGCGGCGATGCGACAGGAGTTCGGCACCTGGAAATGGGCTGTGGTCGGGTTTGTCTATCAGACGGCGCTCGCCTGGGCGGTCGCGCTGATCATCTACCAGGGGGGAAGGCTCCTGGGGATCGGAGGTTAGCATGGGAGTTACGGACCTGATCATCGCGGCCGTGATCGTGGGCGGCGCGCTCTACCTCCTTTACCACTCGCTCTGGAAGAAGAAGGGACATTGCCAGGGTTGCGAGACCGGAAGTTGCAGCAAGAAGTAGCAGGCTGAAAAAGACAACGGGCCGGGGGGAAATCCCCGGCCCGTTTTTTGGTGGTGCGTCGGTTGTGGCGCCTGCTCTAGGCGTAAACGGAAAATCCTTCCGGCGGGCTCACCGCTGCCGCCTGCTGCGCGATGATGTTGGCCATCTGCATCTGGGCTTCGGCGGCGTTCTTCATCAACTCCATGGAAGCCGACTGCTGGGCGAGGGCTGCGGCGCCTGCTACCTGCATGGTTGCTATGGTTGTCACATCCATAACTTGACCTCCTGCTGGCTCTTTACCTCGGGCACTGCAACTCTTTTCGGCCCCGGCCGCGGATTCTTAAGCAAAAAATGCAGCTGCGAGCGCGGCCCCGGTGCTGCCGGCAGACGCGCGGCTCTATTCTTTCAGCGTGGTCTCCACCTCGATCTTGCTGGTCAGGGTGCGGTGCACGGGACACTTCTCGGCTATCTCCAGCAGCTTCAGCCGCTGCTCCTGGTCCAACTCCCCCCTCAGCTCCAGCTCCCGGACGAACTTGTCGATGCGCTTGTCCTGCGACTCGCAGTCGCGGCAGTCCTCGGCGTGGATCTTGTGATGGGAGAGCCGCACCAGCGCATCGCCGAGATCCCACCCCTTGCGCCGGGCATACATCTGCACGGTCATGGTGGTGCAGGCCCCCAGGCTGGCCATGAGGAATTCGTAGGGGGAAGGGCCCTGGTCGCTGCCGCCGTAGCTTGCCGGCTCGTCCGCGATCAGGCTGAAGCCGTTGGCGAAGATGTCGGTGCGAAAGCCCTCTGGGCCGGTGCGGGCGGTGACCCGGTTGTCGGAGGCGCCCACCGGGGGGGGAGCCGCGGTGTCGCTCTCCGCCACCTCCAGGTACCTTGCCGCCCAGGAGGCGATCACCTCGCCGGCGTAGCGGGAGTCGAGCGCCTCGGACAGGAGATGGTCGGCGTCTCCCAGGGAGATGAAGCTCTTGGGATGGTGCGCGGCCTGGAAGATCTGCGATGCGTTGTCGATGCCGACGATGACGTCCCCCGGGGAGTGCAGCACCAGGAGCGCCCCCTGAAGCTGCGCCAGGGTCTCGGCCGGGCGCTGCGCTTCCAGGTCGTCCAGGAGATCCTTCCTGATGGTGAAGTCGCTGCCGCCAAGATGCACGGTCGCTTCTCCCTGCCGTTCGATCTGTTGGGCCGATGCCCCCAGAAGCCGTCGCAGGTGGGTGGGATCGTAGGGGGCGGCGATGGTGGCGACCGCCGTGGCCGAAGGGATCCGGGCGGCGGCAACCAGCACGGCCGATCCTCCCAGCGAGTGCCCCACCAGCAGCCTGGGTGCCTCGTATTCGCGCTCCAGAAAACCGGCGGCAGCGACGAGATCGCTCACCTGGGAGGAGAAGGTGGTGCTGGCGAAATCCCCCTCGCTGTCCCCCAGTCCCGTGAAGTCGAAACGAAGCACGGCGATGCGCCGGCTGCTCATGGCGCGGGTGATGTTGACCGCGGCCTTGATGTTCTTGGAGCAGGTGAAGCAGTGGGCGAAGATGGCGTAGGCTATGGGGCGCTCGTCGTCGGGGAGTTCCAGCCGGGCCGCCAGCTGGTGCCCGCTTGCGTTGGCAAAGGTGATCTTTTTGGTATTCATAGACACTCCTTGCTGATGGAATTGCAGTTCTTGTCTGATTGTCGAGAACCTGGTGCGCCGGTTAAAACCGGCGAGAAGTAGTGAGTGCAAGTCTCATACGATGAAGGAGTAGCGATCCACATCGGCCCCGAGTCATGCGTGTGCACCCGTGAGGATGCAGGCGAAGCGTTGACAGGGGGTGTACGGGCCGGTAATTCAGCCGCGAAAAGGACATTGATTCAGGGTGCCGACGCGCTTCAGGTCACGCGGAAGGCAACATGTGACTGTTTCGCTAACGCGAGAAGCAGTCTGACCCTGCGCGGTCTTAGACCCCGAGCACGTAGACAAACTTCTCGCGCGGGAACCGGGAGATCCTGTGACTGTCCGTTGCAGATGGCGCAACGGTCCGTGCCGTGAATCCAAAAGAGCAAGACGGCAATGTATGTTGCAGGAAGTCGGACAGTTCCGTACTACCGAAGAAGTTCTCGAACAAAGGTCGGGGTGCGCCTCGACCAGCGGAGAGAGTGGAGGGAAGGGAACTGGCCAAAGGGAATGCGTAACTGTTAAACAGGTCCTGAACACAGTGTCAGAATGGAGCAGGTATGGCCACTTCCACTACGGTACAAGACGGGAAACCGCCGCTACATGCAAAGGGAAACGCCTATAGCCACTCAATAGACCTGCAAAGCGCGCAATTACGCATACGGCAAGCAGCTCAGAAGGACAAAGGGGTGCGGTTCACCACGCTCTGGCATCACGTCTACCATGTCGACCAGCTTCGAAAAGCCTACTTGAGCATGAAGCGGCATGCCGCTCCAGGAGTGGACGACCAGACGTGGCAACAGTACGGGGAAGAACTGGAGACAAATCTCCAGGAACTCTCTGGGCGGTTGCGGCGCGGAGCGTACCACGCTAAGCCGGTTAAAAGGGTATATGTCCCTAAAGCGGATGGCAGTCAGAGGCCGATAGGTGTTCCCGTGTTGGAAGACAAGATAGTTCAACGCGCCACCGTTGAGGTGCTGAATAACATCTACGAAACCGACTTTAAAGGTTTCTCGTACGGGTTCCGACCTGGGCGCAGCCAGCACAACGCGCTGGATGCACTCACTGTAGGGATCAGGACGCAGAAAGTGAACTGGGTGCTTGACGGAGACATTCGTGGATTTTTCGACGCCATCGACCACGAATGGCTTGTCAAGTTCGTCGAGCACCGGATTGCGGACCAGCGCGTTGTACGCCACGTGAAGAAGTGGCTTAACGCGGGCGTGCTGGAAGATGGAGAGGTGACACGGGCAGAAGAGGGGACGCCTCAAGGGGGTAGCGTTTCACCCTTGCTGGCAAACATCTATCTGCACTACGTGTTCGACCTCTGGGCCGACAGATGGCGGCGGCAAGCAGGACGCGGAAAAGTTATCATCGTGCGTTTTGCCGACGACTTCGTAGTCGGATTCCAGAACCGTACCGATGCTGAACAG
>Ga0209317_1003360_pt1 | contig 10161 bp, 8 predicted proteins | sample RifGroB2_FD_183994 | JGI IMG/M metagenome (GOLD analysis project Ga0209317, IMG submission 183994) | Soil microbial communities from Rifle, Colorado, USA - Groundwater B2 (SPAdes) (version 2) | ecosystem: Environmental > Terrestrial > Soil > Unclassified | place: Rifle, Colorado | collected...
ACGGAGAATGCGAAAGGGGGGCCTAACAAGGGTGTGTAGGGGCGAATAATCATTCGCCCTGCCTTGCCTCTCGAAGTCAAAGTCCACCACGCGAAGTTGAAGTCGAGAGGTGAAGTGGCAGGTTCGAAAACGAAGTGGCAGGTTCGAAAACGAAGTGGCAGGTTCGAAAACGAAGTGGCAGGTTCGAAAACGAAGTGGCAGGTTCGATCAACGAAGTGGCAGGTTCGATGGTCGAAGTGGCAGGTTCGATGGTCGAAGTGGCAGGTTCGATGGTCGAAGTGGCAGGTTCGATGATCGAAGTGCCAGGTTCGATGATCGAAGTGCCAGGTTCGAAAGCGAAGTGGCAGGTTCGAAAGCGAAGTGGCAGGTTCGTCACGTGGCGTGGAGCTTCCTCCGGTGAAATTGCTTCGCTTGATGGGGAAAGAGTTTTCCAGGTGAAAGGCCGAGGGAAGCGCGCGAATAGTAAGCTTGCAGGCTGCAACAATAAAATGGTATGTAATAAACGGGCTTTGGCCTGCCATGAACTACAGGAGCAGCAGATGACCAACAACGACGTTTTCCGCAGGCTGCGCTACGCGCTGAACCTCAACACCCAGACCGTTGTCGAGGCTTTCCGGCTCTCGGATATGAAGATGGGGCAGGCAGATATTACGAGTCTGGCCAAGAAGGAAGGTGAGGAAGGGTTCCGGGAGTGCGGCGACGAGGTGCTTGAGGCTTTCCTGGACGGCCTGATCGCCCTGAAGCGGGGCAGGCGGGAAGGGGAGCCGGAGACATCGAATCCGGCGGCAACCCAACTGACCAACAACGACATCCTCAAGAAGATCCGTATCGCCCTGGCGCTCAAGGAGGACGAGATGCTGGCGCTTTTCAAGCTGGCCCACTTCCCCGTCTCGAAATCGGAGCTAAGCGCGGTTTTCCGCGCCAAGGGGCAGGACAACTACAAGCCATGCGGCGACCAAATGCTGCGCAATTTTCTTCAGGGGCTGACTGCGAAATACCGGGAAGGCGTTCAGAAAAAAGGGTGATGGGAGGTTCTTTTGGACCGTCACGAGGTCGAAGTGGCCGCTGCCGCGACCGATGTCGCTGAAGCTGTAGATCCGGCTGTCATATCCCGCGGCCTGGCTGCGATCCGCAGGCGCCGCTGGTGGCTCTGGAGCGTCCTCATCATCTATCTCCCCACCATGTGGACCACCCAGAAGATCACCCATTCCTTCAGCGGGTCGATGCCCGTGTTTTTCCTCTGGTTCGTGGCTCTGCTCTGCGTCATGGCATACTCCGCGACCGCCTGCTGCCCACGTTGCGGAAACTACTACCATATGCAAGGCATGGTGCTTTTGTACCTGCGCAAGTGCCTGCACTGCCAGCTTCCCCTCAGCGCCGACAAGAGCGCCAGGTAATCTCTACTTTGTGCTTGCTCCTGCCTGTCCCTGCGCCGTCTTGGCGTACTCGGTCTTCGCTCTCTCTACCGCTGCCAGGGCTTGATCCAACGCGTATGACAGGTTGTCCCCATCCACCTCGCTTCTGCTGAAGAAGATCTCCATGTCCCTGATCCCCCGCTCCGAGAGAACGCCGGAAAGAGAATCGTCGATCGCAGCGATGTCGAAGGCGAATGCCCGGTAAGCCCGTTGCACCCGCACGCCTTGCTCGGCTATCGGCTCGAACGCGTCTCCCAATTCGATACTCGGCATCCCTGCGCTCTTGGAGAGCCTCGGGTAACGGCACTGTCCTGCTGAAGATTCCGCCTCCACCAGGTACGAGTTCCCCTGGTAGTGCATTGCCTCGGCATGCTGCACCAGCCTCATTCCGGCCCCGGTCATCGTGTTCACTTCATCCCTGAAGGCACGGTAGGCCCTGGGGAGATCCACTCCATCCGCAAACAAGAGATCATCGAGCGCCTTCCTGATTTGCCGCGTCTTCAGCTGCGCGTACTGCAGGTCATCCCGCATAGTCTGCAGCGAGGCAGTTTTCTCATCCCGCCATCCGGCCGACCACGCAGCGCATCCCGTCAATGAAAAAGCGAAAGCTGTCAATGCCAGCCAACCGAGGAAACCCAGCGAGTTTTTTTGTCTCATGACAGGCTCCTGTTATGTTTTTGCGATTGGTTAATGGTACTCAATGGCGTGATGCTGTCAACGCTGCCACCGAGCTTGACGCTCATAGGCCGCTGCAGCGGGAGACGGTTTTTGATAAAATAACTTGTATCTCTCAGCTCCTTGCTGATGAAACTGGAGCCCATTCCAATTCAACTGTCTTACCGCCGAGTTCAGTAGACCGGGTGGCTGGAGGAGATCATGAAAACGTACCTGTTTGCATTGATGATGACCCTTGCTGCGCAAAGTGCCGTCGCGGGTGTCGTCGGCAAAACTGTCGAGTACCGCCAGGGGGACACGGTTTTGGAGGGATACCTGGCTTACGATGATTCGATCAAGGGGAGGCGTCCCGGGGTGCTGGTGCTTCATGAGTGGACCGGCGTAAGCCCCTACGAGAGGATGCGGGCAGAGCAACTGGCGAAGCTAGGTTACGTCGCCTTTGCCGCTGACATCTACGGCAAGGGAGTGCGGCCGGCAGGGCCGGAACAGGCCGCCAAGGAGGCGGGGAAGTATCGCGGCAACGACCGGAGCCTGGTCAGGGCCAGAAGCGCCGCCGGGTTGGCTCAACTGGCGAGCTTCCCGCAGGTCGATGCCAAACGCCTGGCGGTGATCGGCTACTGCTTCGGTGGCACAGCTGCGCTGGAACTCGCCAGAAGCGGCGCCGACCTGCTCGGTACGGTCAGCTTCCACGGTGGCCTTAGCACGCCCAATTCTGCCGACGCCCGTAGCATCAAAGGCAAAGTGCTGGTGCTGCACGGGGCCGACGATCCTTACGTGAAACCTGACGAGATCGCGGCCTTCCAGAAGGAGATGCGCGACGCCAAGGTGGACTGGCAGATGAACTACTACGGCGGCGCGGTTCACAGCTTCTCCAATCCCAAGTCCGGCAACGACAACAGCAAGGGAGCCGCTTACAACGAGAAGGCGGACCGGCGCTCATGGGAGGCGATGAAGCAGTTCTTCAACGAGATCTTCACCGCTCGCTGATTCCTTTTAGAGATAAAGCTCCTACGCTCCAGCATGGGAATGCAGCCGAGATTTGAGATATCGTTCCTACGCTCCAGCGTGGGAACGCAGCCGAGATTTGAGATATCGTTCCTATGCTCCAGCGTGGGAACGCAGCCGAGATTTGAGATATCGTTCCTACGCTCCAGCGTGGGAACGCAAGCCCGAGACGCTCCAGCGTCTCGTCAGACGGACGCCAGGTCATCCAAAGCTTCGAAAAGCGCCCTCACTCCAGCCCTTGTTTCCTCCATCGCCCTCACCTAAGGCACTTCCCTGTTAGAGGGCGCTTGACTTGCGCCGGCGGGCGGCGTTATACCTGTTGAACCCATTTTCCCGGAGCCTCCATGCCCGTTCGCTTCATCCATACCTCCGACATCCATCTCGGCAAGACCTACCGCGCCTCCGGCTGTGATGCCCCGCGCTACCACGACTTCTTCGCCACTTTCGCCTCCATCGTTGACGATGCGGTGCGGGAGAGGGTGGACTTCGTCCTGATCGGCGGGGACCTCTTCCATACCGGCCAGATCCTCCCCAGGACCTTCGCCAAGACCATCGAGATCCTGCAGCCCTTGAAGGACGCCGGCATCCCCTGCCTCGCCGTGGAAGGCAACCACGATTGGATCCACCGCCGCGACAGCGTCTCCTGGATGGAAGCTCTTTCGCAACTTGGCTACATCAGCCTGTTGCGTCCCTCCAGGACCGACGACGGCGGGTACTCCTTCGACCCTTTCGATCCGGAGCAGGGGAGCGGCGGTCATGTCGAGATCAAAGGGGTGAATATCTACGGGCTGGGCTACATCGGGTCACAGGCGGGAAACCATGTAAGCCGCATCTGCGACGCCATCGGCACCAAGCGCAACATCCTGCTTTTCCATGTCGGCGTCTGGACCTATTCCCCAGTCGAAATCGGAAACATAAAGCCCGAGGAGGCGCTGCCGCTCTCCGACTGCTTCGATTACGTCGCGCTCGGCCACGGTCACAAGCCTTACATCGTGAACAGCGCGGCGGGTCGCCCCTACGCCTTCAACCCCGGTTCTCCCGACTGCGTCAACTTCGGAGAGGAGCGCTACGACAAGGGTTATTACTTCGTCTCGCTGGCTGCCGACGGCACAATCAGCCATGAGTTCCGGCGCACCTCGCCGCGCCCTATGCTGGTGCTCACCGTCAATCTGGATGGGGCGGGCGACGCCACGAGCGCACTGGAGCGCTTCAAGACCCAGATGGCGGAGAAGCTGTCCCGGACCGAAGACCAGCGCGCGCCGCTTATAGAAGTGCGGCTGGCCGGCAAGATCGGCTTCCATCCCTTTGAACTGAGCCGCGATCGGCTACGGCTGGCCCTTTGCGAGATCTGCCAACCGCTTCACCTGGAGATCAAGAACCATCTCTCGCAGGTTGCCGGCGGGGGAGGGGAGGAGAAGGTCAAGAAGAGCCTGGCCGAGATCGAGCGGGACGTGCTTTGTGAGTTGATCGGCGCCAACAGCCAGTACCAGGGGCGTGAGGAGGAGCTGACGCGCCTTAGCCTCGCGATCCGCGATCTGGTGTTGAAGGGTGATGTGGAGGGGGAGGAACTTCTGAGCCTCCTTTCATCCGGAGGTGAGCCGTGCGCATAGTCTCCGTCCACCTGAAGAACATCAAGTCGCACCGCGACAAGGAACTCACCTTCGCTCCAGGGATAAACGTCCTCTCCGGCGTGAATGGCTCCGGCAAGAGCACGATCTTCGAGGCCATCGGATACGCCCTGTTCGGCGTTTCCGCCCAGGACTTCGTTTCCAAGGCAGAGCGCTTCCTCACCATCGGCGCCAAGCGTGGCGAGATCAGCGTGGTCTTCGAGCCTGCAGCAGGGGAACTGTACCGTGTCACCCGTACCGTGGGGGCTGCCGGGAAATGGCTCCTGGCCAAGGAGAACGGCGGAGAGTTCGAGGTCGAGGAGCACGCCAACATTCAGGAGACCGAAACCCGCATCGCGACCCTCCTTGGTCTCGCCACCGGACGGTCACTCGCGGATCAGTTCAAGCTGGTGATCGGACCTTTCCAGAACGACTTCCTGGGACCCTTCGTCATCAAGCAACCCACCAAGCGGCAGGATGCCTTCGACGAGATCCTGGGGATCGACGCCTGGCGCAAAACCTTTGACAGAACCAAGGGTTTGGCCAGCACCATTGCCGCAAAGGTTGAGATCCTGCAGGCCGAGGTGGCTGGCAAGATGGAGCAGGTTGCCGTGCTTCCGGCCAAGGAAGAGGAACTGCAGGCCCTGCGTGCCCAGGGTGATGCCAAACAGATCGAGCTGCAGTCTAAACTTGCAGAATCGGAGCGGGTCACGGCGCTGGTCACCACCCTGGAAGCGCAAAAGGAGAGGATCCAGGCTGTCCAGAAGGAGGTGCAGGGGCTGGAGGAGCGCACCGAATCCGGCAGGAACTATGTCACCAATCAGCAGCTCCTGGTCGAGCAGTCGCTGCAGGCGGCAGCGGTGGTCGCTGAAGCGACCGCCGGCAAAAAGGGGTACGATGCCGCCGAGGCGAAGCTCAGGCAGTTGCGCGAGGAGCAACAGCAGAAGCACCTGGTGGAGAAAAAACTCGCCGAGCTCGAGAAGGAGCAGGGGGGGCTCCAGGCCGCGTTGGGAATAGAGACCCGCGAGCTGAACGAGACGCGGACGGCGATCGAGGCCGAAGGTAAACGCCTCGCTGACGAGGAGCAAGCTATTGCCTTGGCGCTTGCCGAGCAGAAAAGGGGTGAGCTGCAGGCCACGCAAGGGCTGGAAGAGGCCAACCGCAGCCAGCTGCTTTTCCGCGAGCTTCCCATGCACGGCATTGAAACGACGCTGCCGTATCTGTACGTTGCGCTGGACCGCATCGAGCAGATCGATGCGCAGACCGCCGAGCGGGAAAAGCTGCTGGCGGGGAGCGCGGCGCTGAAAGCCCAGGCGGAAGATCTGGCGGCGCGCCAGGCTCGGCTGGAGCAGGTCCAGGCCCAGCGCTCCGTACTTGCCGGACGCAAGATCTCCCTGGTGGAGGGGCGCGAGAAGATCGGGGCAGGGGACTGTCCGTTCTTCCTGGAACCGTGCCAGAACTTGAAGGGCGCAGACCCCGCCGGGCTGTTTGACGGCCGTATCGCTGCGATCGAGGCCGAAATGGCTTCGTTGAACCGGCAGGCGAGCGAACTGGCTACACAGGTGAGCGCAGCTCAACAGGCGGTTCGCGAACTTGCGGGGATCGATCAGGTTTACCTGGAACTGACCAAGGCGGGGCAGGAGCGGGAGAAGCTGGAAAAGGAATTCAGCCGCACCTTTGCCCAGATCGCTCCCTCGGCGCTTAGGGTTCCGCTTGAAGAGTGGCTCGCAACCGCTCGGTTCGACGCCTCTTTTATGGCCCAAGTACCCGTCACCGATTTCGACCTGGCCGCGTCCCCGCAGCTTCGCCGGGCAGCGCTGGCGGCCGCAAGCGACTCCTGGCAGAGCGTTGTGGCCAAGCTGGAGGAGGCGCTGGCGGATCGGGTAAAGCAGGCCGGCGAGCCGGTGCGGCAATGCGCCCTGAGGCTTGCCGAGCTTTCCGCGCGCGGCGAGGGACTGACCGCGAAGCAGCGCGGGCTCTCCGCTGCAACGGAAAAGGCGACTCTGCGCGAGCAGGCGATAGAGCAGCACAACGCGCGTCTGGCCACTCTCAAGGATGGTATTGCAGCCAGAAAGGGCGAGATCGCTGCCTTTGACGGCGTTGAGCAGGCGATCAAGGATGCAGGCGAGGAGTTGGTGCGTTTCCAGTCCGCGCGTGACAGCTACATCGCCAACCAGAAGGCGGCGGAGGACCTCGGCAAGCACAAGGAGACGCTGGCGAAGTACCAGACCCGCCTTAAAGAGATTGCAGCAGGGCTCACAGGTAAGCAGGCGGAATTGCAGAAGCTTACCGCCGAGTACCATGCGGAGCAGCACGAGGCAGCCAAAAGGTACCAGGTGTCGCTGGTTACGGTTGTGGCGACGCTGAAATCCGAGATCGGTTCCGTGGCCGAAGGGGTGAGCCGTTTGGAGGGGGAGACCGCCGCGCTGCGCGCCGTGGCTGCCGAGATCGGCAAAAAACTGGCCGCCATCGAGGAACTGAAGGAACAGGCGAACCTGGTCAAGTTCTTGCGCAACCAGGTGTTCAAAAACGTCTCCGCGCAGCTCTCCGAGCGCTTCCGCGAGGAGATCAGCTTCCGTGCCGACCGGATCTACCGAAGCATCTGCGAGTCCGACGAGGAACTTTACTGGGGGGAGAATTACCAGGTCGTGCTCAAGGACATGGCGGATGGCGCGATACGGGAGCGGAGTGACGACCAGCTTTCCGGCGGGCAGATGATGAGCGCGGTGGTTGCCCTGCGCCTGGCGCTTTTGCAGACCATCGGCGCCCGGATCGCCTTTTTCGATGAGCCCACCTCCAACCTCGATGCGGAACGGCGCGAGAACCTGGCCAAGGCTTTTCGCGCCATCGACGTCGGTCAGGAAGAGGTCACCGAGCACTGGTACGACCAGCTCTTCCTGGTCAGCCACGACGTGAGCTTCACCGAGATCACCGACCAGACCATACAATTAGATTGAGATTAAGATTAAGGCTAAGAACTAAAATCTGAATACTAAGACTATCCCCATGAGTCCCGCGAGGTGGCGGGATCTGCAATTCAAGGATCTCTTTCATGCCCAGACACAAAGGAGCCTGGTTCATCGTCGCCTCGGCGGCGGGCTTCGCCACGCTCGGCATCCTCATCAAAAGCGCCTTTTCCGGCGGCGCCAATATCAGCACGGTTCTGGCCGGACGGTTCCTGCTCGCCGGAGCGCTCCTCTTCTGCATCCTCCGCGCTCGTGGCATCAACTGCCGCTTGGACCGCAGGACCGCCCTCCAACTCGTCCTGATGGGGGCTGTGGGCTACGGTGGCATGTCCGGGCTCTACGCTAATGCGATCCACTTCCTCCCCGCGTCCTTGACCGGGATGCTGCTCTATACCTATCCCGCGCTGGTGACGATCCTGGCTCTGCTGATGGGTGATGAACGGTTCAACGCTCCCAAGGGGATTGCGCTCGTGGTCTGCTCGGTGGGGCTTGTGTTGCTGCTGGGGGCGTCGTTCGAGGGCGCCCGGTTGGAGGGGGTGCTTTCGATCCTGGGGGCGGCGGTGATCTATAGCTGCTACATCATTATCGGCAACCGGATCCTCAAGAACCTCGACCCGATGGTGACCTCTCTCTGGGTTTGCACCGCGGCGGGACTGGCCTTCCTGGGTTACGGCCTCGCAAAAGGGGAGCTGGTCTTCAGCCTGACCACTGCGGGATGGCTCTCCATCGTCGGCATCGCCATCTTCCCGACCCTCTTCGGCGTGATGGGCTTCTTCGCCGGGCTGCGCCTGATCGGCGCCACCAACGCCTCCATCATCAGCATGCTGGAGCCACTGATCACCGTGCTCCTGTCCGCGATCCTGCTCGGCGAGCGGATCACCCCGACGCAGGGATTCGGCGGTGCCGTCCTTCTTTTCGGCGGGCTCATCCTGCAGATCTGGGGGCACGAGGCGAGGCACGAGACGGTTATCGAGGTTTAGCCATTCCCCCTCCCTGTCCCTCCCCCTCCGGGGGCGGGGACGAGGCTGCAACGGAAACGGTGGAATTCGAGATATCGTTCCTACGCTCCAGCAAGATATCGTTCCTACGCTCCAGCGTGGGAACGCAAGCCCAAGACGCTCCAGCGTCTCGTCAGGCGGACGCCAGGTCATCCAAAGCTTCGAAGCGCGCCTCACCCCACCCCTCTCCCGCTTGCGCGCCGTAGCGCTTTAGCCCGCAGGCCCGGAGGGAGAGGGAGTATGGACGGGCGAATGATTATTCACCCCTACAGCGCTTGCTTCCTCACCGCTCAATCGCAGGCGAAGGCGCGTTTGACTTTCCGACACCGATCTGCTAGAGACATAAAGCTTGTACCTAACCAAGTTCAAAGGATGTCATGGAACAGTTCTTCATCAAGTTGTCCATCATGCTGGTTCCCGGCCTGATGGCAATCACCTGTCACGAGGTATCTCACGGCTACATCGCCGACAAGTTCGGCGACAACACCGCAAGGTACCAGGGGCGCCTGACGCTCAACCCGCTCAAACATCTGGACATCCTCGGGACGCTGATGGTCTTCGTGATAGGGATCGGTTGGGCGAAGCCTGTGCCGGTCAACTTCAACAACCTGCGCCACCCGAAGAGGGACATGATCTGGGTGGCCGCTGCCGGGCCCATTACCAACTTCCTGCTGGCGACCGCCTCGGCGCTTGCCATGCGTGGAGTGATCGCCGCAACCGAGAACATAGCGGATGGGACCCTGGCCGCCGCGATAGTCGATCCGGTCACCCTGATGCTCGCCTTCTCGGTCTACATCAACCTGCTGCTCGGCATCTTCAACCTGATTCCGGTGCCGCCGCTGGACGGGGGGAGGGTGGCCGTAGGCCTGCTTCCCTATGGCCCCTCTTCGGCCCTGGCCCGACTCGAGCCGTATGGCATGATCATCATCATCGCACTGGTGTTCTTCACCAACGCCTTCAACTATGTCATAGCACCCGCCCTCAGCTTCGGCGTGCACCTGCTGGCAGGCCCGTACGCGAAGATCGTCTTCGGCGTCACCCGCCTCATGATGAGGTAGGGCGGGGATATAGAAATCAAAAAAGGAGTCCGTATTCTATGAGCAAAAACCGTATCGTTAGCGGCATGAGACCGACCGGAAAGCTGCACCTGGGGCACTATCACGGGGTTCTGTCCAACTGGATGGAATTGCAGCGTAACTTCGAGTGCTTCTTCTTTGCCGCCGATTGGCACTCGCTGACCACCGAGTACGCCAACACGGACGGTATCAAGGAGAGCATCAACGAGATGGTGCTGGACTGGCTCGCTTTTGGGATCGATCCTGAGCAGAGCGTGATTTTCGAGCAGAGCCGGGTGCCGCAGCACGCTGAGCTGAACCTGATCCTCTCCATGATCACCCCGGTCTCCTGGCTGGAGCGCAACCCGACCTACAAGGAGATGCAGGAGAACCTGACCACCAAGGACCTCTCCACCTTCGGTTTCCTAGGGTATCCGGTG
>Ga0209317_1003361_pt1 | contig 10161 bp, 9 predicted proteins | sample RifGroB2_FD_183994 | JGI IMG/M metagenome (GOLD analysis project Ga0209317, IMG submission 183994) | Soil microbial communities from Rifle, Colorado, USA - Groundwater B2 (SPAdes) (version 2) | ecosystem: Environmental > Terrestrial > Soil > Unclassified | place: Rifle, Colorado | collected...
CCAGCCGCTCTCGCGGGTCCTCGAGGCGCACGCGGCGGGGCTGTCGGTGTTCGGAGAGAATTACGTGCAGGAGGCGGAGGAGAAGATCCCGGGGCTCCCCGGCGCCGAATGGCACCTGATCGGCCGTCTGCAGGGGAACAAGGTTCGCAGGGCGGTCGCCCTCTTCTCCTGTATCCAGACGGCGGATTCCGCCGGGAGGCTCCGCGAGATCTCGCGCTGCGCCGCGGCGTCCGGGAAAACGGAACGGGTCCTGATCGAGGTCAATCTCGGCGGCGAGGGGAGCAAGGCGGGGGCCGACCCCGGCGATCTCCGCGCGATTCTCGAGGCTTCCGCCGGACTCCCCGGGGTGAGGGTGGAGGGGTTCATGGCGATCCCGCCGTTCTCCGCCGACCCCGAGGGGAGCCGGCCTCACTTCGCGCGGCTGCGGGGACTGCGGGACGCGCTGGCGAGGGAAATTCCCGGCGCGGCGCTCCGGGAGTTGTCGATGGGGATGTCCAACGATTTCGAACAGGCGATCGGCGAAGGGGCGACGATGGTCCGCGTCGGGACCGCGATCTTCGGAAGCCGGCGGGGGAGGGGTTGACGTCATGGCGCTCGGATTTCTCGGTGCGGGAAACATGGGGGAAGCGATGATCCGCGGGTTGCTCTCCGCGAAGCTGCGCTCCCCGGAGCAGGTCGTGGTGTACGATGCGGCGCCGGGACGGGGGGAGGATCTGCGCCGCCGGTTCGGTGTCGTCGCCGCCCGGTCCGTCGAGGACCTTCTGCGCGCCTGCGACACGGTGGTGGTCGCGGTGAAACCGCAGGTCCTTTCGTCCGTCCTGTCCGGGATCTCCCGGGACGCGGCGCGGGGGAAGACGTTCGTCTCCATCGTCGCGGGGGCGAAGATCGCCTTCTACGAGAAGGCGCTCGGGGAAGGCGCGAAGATCGTGCGGACGATGCCCAACACGCCGGCGCTCGTCGGCATGGGGAGCACCGGGATCTACTTCCCGCCCGCCGTCGACGCGGCGATCCGGCAGGAGGTCCTCGCCCTCTTCTCCTCCTTCGGGACGGTGGCCGAGATGCCCCGCGAGGAACTGCTCGACGCGGTGACCGCGCTCTCCGGTTCCGGTCCCGCCTACGCGTTCCTCTTCCTCGAGGCGCTCGCGGACGGCGCGGTGCGGGCGGGGATGGGCCGGGCCGAGGCCTCGCTCCTCGCGGCCTCGACCCTCGAGGGAGCGGCGCGGATGGTCCGCGTGACGGGGAAGCATCCCGCGGAGCTCAAGGACATGGTGATGTCCCCCGGGGGGACGACGGCCGCCGGGGTGGCCGCGCTGGAGCGCGGGGCCTTCCGGGCGACGGTGATGGACGCGGTGCTCTCGGCGTGGCAGCGGTGCCGCGAGCTTTCGGGCTGAAAGGGGGAGGAAAGGGATGTTCGTGGCGAAGAATCTTGTCGAGGCGCTGGCGACGATCATCGACTATGCGCTGTGGGCCTACATGTGGGCGTTCATCCTCCGCGCCGTGCTGTCGTGGGTCAGCCCCGATCCGTACAATCCCATCGTCCGCGCCCTCTACGCGGTGACCGAACCGGTCCTCTCCCGCCTGCGCCGGAAACTCCCGCTGTTCGCCGGCTCCATCGACTTCGCGCCGATGGTCGTGGTCCTCGTCATCATCTTCCTGCAGCGGTTCGTCGTGCGGACGCTGCTCGACCTCGCCCTCCGGATGCCGTGAGCGTCGCGGACGGCCCCTCCGCCACGGTGTCGGTTCGCGTCGTCCCGCGCTCCTCGAAGGAGGGGGTGGCCGGGTTCGAGGGAGGCGTCGTGAGGATCCGCCTCAACGCCCCGCCCGTCGAAGGGAAGGCCAATGAAGCCCTCGTCCGCTTCCTCGCGAAGGCCGTGGGCGTTCCCAGGGGCCGCATCACGCTGGTCGCGGGGGAGAGGGGGCGCAGCAAGATCGTCCGCGTCGCCGGGGTCACCCGCGAGGCCCTGTTGGCCGCCCTCGGCATATAGATCCCCCCTCACTCCACCCGGTGGATCCACCGGTGGCGGTCCTCGATCTCCCCGTACTGGATCCCCGTGATCTCCCGGAAGAGGCGCAGGGAAAGTTCCCCCGTCCGGCCCCCGTTGACGGGGACCTCCCGCCCGCCGCAGGAGAAGGAGCCCACCGGGGAGATGACCGCCGCCGTCCCGGAGCCGAACGCCTCCGAGAGCGTCCCGTCCGCGGCCCCCTTCAGGATCTCATCGATCTCCACGGGGCGCTCCGCCACCGGGATCCTCCATTCCCGCGCGAGCGTGAGGACGGTGTCCCGCGTCACTCCGGGCAGGATCGACCCGGAGAGCGGGGGGGTGACCAGTTCGCCGCGGAGCACGAAGAAGATGTTCATCGTCCCCACCTCTTCCACGAAGCGGCGGTGCTCGGCATCCAGCCAGAGGACCTGGTCGTACCCGCTCGCCTTGGCGTTCTTCGCCGCGAGGAGGCTCGCCGCGTAGTTGCCCCCCGTTTTCGCTTCCCCCGTCCCCCCGCGGGCCGCCCGCACGTACGTCTCCTCGACGAGGATGCGGACGGGGTCGAACCCCCTCGCGTAGTACGCCCCCACCGGGCCGGTGATGATGAAAAACAGGACCTCCGCCGACGGGCGAACGCCCAGCCCGGCCTCGGTTGCGATCATCGCGGGACGGATGTACAGGGAAGCCCCCTCGTCCCTCGGGATCCACTCCCGGTCGAGCCGCACCAGGGCGCGAAGGGCGGCGAGCTGGTCCTCGACCGGGATCCCCGGCAGGCACATGCGCGCCGCCGAGCGGTTCAGACGATCCGCGTTCCGGTCGGGACGGAAGAGGCAGACGGCGCCGTCACGGGCGTAGTACGCCTTCATCCCCTCGAAGATCTCCTGCCCGTAGTGCAGGACCATCGCGGAAGGGTCGAGCGACAGCGGCCCGTACGGGACGATGCGCGCGTTTCCCCACCCCTTTCCCGATGCGTAGTCCATCAGGAACATGTGGTCCGAGAAGTGGTTTCCGAATCCGAGCTTTTCGCCGCTTTTCGGCTTCGCCCTCCGGCGGTTTTCCGGCGCCTGCGACACCGTGATCTGCATCCCCTCTCCCTTCCCGCCCCGCCCCGGGCCGCGTTCCCCTCGGCGCGCGGGGAAAATACAATGCATGTGAAAAACAGTTATACCGCAAACGTCCCGATCCGGAAAGTCGCTCCGGGCCAGGTAATCCGCTTCCGGTTCGGCGGGGCGGCGTGTAAAATTACAGGGCGGAACGAAAGATCCGGTCTCCGACGGAAGGGAGCGACAAGGATGAAGCAACGGCTTGCGATGGCGATGTGCGGCGTGGTCGCGCTCGCGGGGGCGTCGTTCGCGGCGGACGCCCCGGAGCTGAAAAGCGACAAGGAGAAGATCAGCTACAGCATCGGCATGGACATCGGGGGGAACCTGAAGCGGGGATCCGTCGAGGTGGACCCGGACCTGCTGGCGCGAGGGTTGAAGGACAGCTACGTTGGGGGGAAGACGCTTCTCACCGAGGACCAGGCGCGCCAGGCGATCGCGGACTTTCAGAAGACGCTGGCGGCGAAGCAGGCGGAGACGATGAAAATACTCTCGGAGAAGAACAAGGCCGACGGAGAGAAGTTCCTTGCGGAGAACGCGAAGAAAGAGGGCGTGAAGGTCCTTCCGAGCGGGCTTCAGTACAAGGAGATCACGCCGGGCCAGGGGAAAAGCCCGAAGATCGCCGACAACGTGACGACGCATTACAAGGGTACGCTGATCGACGGGACGGAGTTCGACAGTTCCTACAGGCGCGGCCAGCCGGTGACGTTCCCGGTCTCGGGGGTGATCGCAGGCTGGACCGAGGCGCTCCAGTTGATGAAAGAGGGAGCGAAGTGGCAGCTGTTCGTGCCGTCCAGGCTCGCCTACGGCGAGAGGGGCGCCGGGCAGGTGATCGGACCCAACGCCACGCTGTTCTTCGAGGTGGAGTTGATCTCGGTCAAGTGATCCATCGCATCCGCGGGAAGGGGGCGGCGTGAACCGCTGGTTCCGCGTCGCCGGCGGGGTGTGCCTGAACCTGTGCCTCGGCGCCGCGTACGTCTACAGCGTGTTTCTCACCCCCCTCCAGCGGGAGTTCGGCTGGACGCGCTCGGAGCTCTCCGTGGCATTCACCCTCTCGATCGCCTTCATCGCCGTGGGCGTGCTGGTCGGGGGGCGGTGGCAGGACCGCCGGGGTCCCGCCGCCGTCTCCCTCGTCGGCGCGCTTCTCTTCTCCGCGGGGATCTTCCTCTCCCGCTACACCGGCTCGCTGGCATGGTTCTACGGCTGCTACGGCGTCGTCGTGGGGCTGGGCAGCGGGATCGGATACACGTGCCCTCTCTCCGTCGGGATGAAGTGGTTCCCCGAGCGACGGGGGCTGGTCACGGGAATGATGGTGATGGGATACGGCGCCGGGGGCGCGGTGATCGCCCCGCTGGCGGGGTACCTGGTCGATCGCTTCGGGTGGCGCGACACCTTCGGCATCCTCGGGGCGGGGTTCCTGGCGGTGACGGTGGCCGGCTCGCTGTTCCTCCGGAACCCGCCGGAAGGGTGGCGTCCTCCCGGATGGAGCCCTCCGGCGGCGGGGAAGGCGGCGGCGCGGGCCGGCCGGGATTTCCTCCCGCGGGAGATGGTGGGCACCGGCGCCTTCCGCCGGATGTGGGTCGCCTACGCCCTCGGCACCGCGGCGGGACTGATGGTGATCGGGCATCTCGCGGCCTTCGCTCTGGGGGCCGGGTTCTCCGCCCGCGATGCCGCCCTCTCCGTGGGAGTGCTTTCGGTGGGGAACGGGTGCGGCCGGATCGCCTCGGGGTGGATGTCGGATCACATCGGACGCGTACGGACGCTCTTCCTGGTGATGGGCGCGACCGCCCTGCTTCTCTTCCTCGCTCCCGGGATCTCCACCGTGCCGCTGCTCTTCGCCGCCGTCTTCCTCATCGGCTACTGCTACGGCTCGCAGCTCGCCGTCTTCCCGTCGACGACGGCCGATTATTTCGGGATGCGAAACCTGGGGAACAACTACGGCCTCCTGCTGACGGCATGGGGGGTCGCGGGAATCATCGGCCCCATGGCGGGGGGATGGATCTTCGACGCCACCCGCAGCTACGCCGCGGCGTTCCGGATCGCCGCCCTCCTTGCGGTCGCCGCCGCCGCGATGGTCGCAACGGTCAAGGCGCCCCCCTCCACGTAGAGTAGAGGGGGCGGGGCCGTGGGGTTGGCGGAAGAGGCGGAGTCATTTTCCTCGGGCGCACACCCGTCTCCCGGCATATATATAATGGAATCGTAGTCCTGCTTCCTGGTCACGCCGGATGCCCCGGCGGATGGCGCCGGAGGGGTACGGATGAGGAAGGCGGAAAGGGGCTACAGGTACCGGGAGATGTCCGCGGGCAGGACGTTTCCCCGGTAGACGACCGTTCCGTCCCGGCCGATGAGAACGTACGTCGGAATTCCGACGACGGCGAAGGCCCGGGCCACCTGCCCCCGTTCGTCGAGGAGCACAGGGTACCGGATGTCCCGGGAATTCACCGCGGCCGCCACCTTCTCCCGCGTCTCGCGGAAGTCGAGCGCCAGGATCCGCATCGTTTCACCGATCGGTCCGCCGTGCAACGCGTTGATTTTCGGAATCGCGGCCTTGCACTCGGGGCACCAGGTCGCCCAGAACACCAGAAGCACCGGTTTCTTCCCCAGGTACCGGCTCAGCGATACCGGCTGCCCGTCCAGGCCCTGAAGCGTAAAATCCGCGGGGCGCCCTTCGCCCCCGGGCCCCTGGAACGGCGGCGCTTCCCTCGCCGTGTCGGCGAACGCAATTCCGCCGATCAGGAACAGAAGCGCGGCGAGGGTCCGGGTCGTCCGCATCGAAGTCCTCCTTCGAATTTTCGATGCCCCGGGGTCCGGGGCGTTTCAGATCAGCCTCTTGCCCGCCTCGAGCAGCAGGTATTCCCCCGCCAGCAGCAGGAGGACGCCGAATCCTTTCTTCACCTTGACAAGCCATGCACCGGAACGGGGCCGTCCCGCGAGCAGCCCCGCAAACATTCCCAGCGCCACCACGGGGAGCGCCATCCCGGCCGCGAACGTGAACAGCAGGGTGGCCCCGAAGACCGGATTGCCGCTCGAACCGACGTAAAGGAGCAGCCCCCCCAGCACCGGCGCCGTGCACGGTCCCACGACGATCCCCGAGCAGATTCCCACGAGGAACGCCCCGCCCATGGTGCCTCCGTCTCCGGCCGTCCCGCCCAGGCGGGTGAGGAACCCCGGGGTCGGCATCCGGAAAACATCGAACAGGGACAGGGAGAGGAGAATGCACACGTTCCCCATGACGAAGTAGGAAAGGGGGTGGGCCGTGACCTCCCCGAACATCCGCCCGGTAAGCCCGGCCGCCATCCCGAGCGCCGCGTACGTCAACGCCATCCCCAGCGCGTATATTCCCGAAGCAAGGATCGTCCGCGTCTGCGAACCGCCGCTTCGGCTCCCGAGGTATCCCACCGTAACGGGGAGGATGGGGTAGGTGCACGGCGTGAAGCTCGTGAGCAGGCCGCCAAGGAAGGCGACGGCGTACGCGGCGGGGGACCCTGCGTGGAGGTACCCCTGGAACGATGAAATCAACTGGGTCATCGGAGCAGCCCTTGCCGGGGACGGATCCCGGGGTTCATGGAATCAGTGTATCCCGGAAACCCCCGGATTGAATGCCGTATCTTAATTACACGAAGAGACGGAGGCTGATCCCATGGATCGTCGGGCGGCATGGCATCGTTGGATCGGCGGTTTCGGCGGAAAACGCCTCCCCGCGTTGATCACAGGGATCTACCTTCTTTGCGGCGGCGTCTGGCTGTTCATCGTGGTCCGGGTCGTCCATCACGACGTGGCGATGATCCTGGAAGACGCGGTGTACATCGCCGGTACCGCCGTGCTCCTCTATTTCCTTCTCCATCTCGGGATCCGGACGTTGCACAAGAAGGAGTCCGCCCTCCGGGAAAGCGAGGACCGCCTCGCCCGGATCCTCGAAACCAACGCCAGCGGCATCGTCGTGTACGATGAGGCCGGCATGATTTCCTACATCAATTCCGCGGCGTCGGCGATCCTCGGGGGTGAACGGTCGAAGTTGATCGGCCTGCGGTACGACGATCCTTCCTGGGAGTTCACGGACAGGAACGGGGCCCCGCTCCGGGGGGAGAACAACCCCGTTGACATGGTTCGGATCAACCGCCTTCCGGTCTACGACGTCGAGTGCAACGTTTCGGGAAGGGACGGCCGCCGGGTCATCCTGACGGTGAACGCGGCTCCCCTCCTGGACCCCCTGGGGAAGATGGTCGGCACCGTGACTTCCTTCGTGGACATAACGGAGCGGAAGAAGGAAGAGGAGCTGAAGCTCCGGAAATTGCTCCTGGCCATGGAGCAGAGCCCGTCGGCCATCGTCATTTCGGAACTCGAAGGAAACGTGGAGTACGCGAACCCAAGGTACGGCGAGATGACCGGCTGCACCGTGAAGGATATCGTGGAAGGGAAGATTCCCCACGACGGCATGATCCCGCCGAATGTGCGGGAGATAATGCGGGAGACGGTCCGGTCGGGGAACGCATGGCGCGGAGAGTTCCAATGTTGCCGGAAGAACGGGGATGTCTACTGGGAGGCGACGTCGGTCACACCGATCCGCACGGCGGAGGGGGACGTTTCGAACCTGCTGTGGGTGCGGGACGACATCACGATCCGCAAGGAAGCGGAAGAGGCGCTGCGCCGCAGCGAGGCGGCCTACCGGGCCGTGGTCGAGGACCAGACGGAACTCATCTGCCGGTTCTCCCCCGACGGGAAATTGAGCTTCGTGAACGAAGCGTACTGCCGTTATTTCGGGAAGACGCGCGCGGACCTGATCTCCGGGGGCTTTCCGACCCCTCCGAGGGAACAGGAGTTCCTGGAGCAGGCCCGCCGCCGCGCGGCCCGCGCAAGGGATCCCTCGCCGATCGAGTACGAGATCCAGGTCACGATTCCCGGGGGGGCGCTCCGATGGCAGCGTTGGACCGAGCGGGCCATCTTGGACGCGCGGGGTGGATTCATCGAATTCCAGGCCGTGGGATCCGACGTGACGGATCACCGGCAGGTGGACCTCGCCCTGCACGAGAGCGAGGAGAAATTCCGGAACCTCGTGGAGAAGATTTCCGACTGGGTGTGGGAGATCGACGGCAACGGCGTCTACACCTACGTCAGCCCGAAGATCCGCGACCTTCTCGGGTACGAGCCGGAAGAGGTTCGCGGCAGGACCCCCCTGGACTTCGTGCCGGCCCCCGAGGCGGTCCGGTTGCGCGCGGTCCTCGACCGGATCGCGGCGAATCGCGAACCGTTCTCCGGGCTGGAGAAGATCTGCCTGCGCAAGGATGGGCGGGAGGCGTTCATCGAGACCAGCGGCGCGCCGTTTTTCGACGCCGAGGGCGCGTTCCGCGGGTACCGCGGGGTGGACCGGGACGTCGGGGAGCGGAAGCGGGCGGAGGAGATGCTGCGGGCGAGCGAGGAGCGGTTCCGCCAGCTCTTCGAGCAGAGCGAGGAGCCGCTGTTCCTCTTCCGGCACGGCACGCCGGAGATCCTGGACGCGAACCCGGCGGCCGTCGTCCTGTACGGCTACTCCCTGGAGGAGCTCCAGCGGCAAGGGATCGCCCTGTTCGTGCCGCCGGACGACCTCGAGCAGTTCTCTTCGGCCATCACCGGCATCAGCCCGGCCTCGCCCCTGAACATCGCGAGGGCGAGCCACCTTCGCAACGACGGGGAGGAGATCGTCGTCTCGATCCGGGCGAAGTCGGTCCGGACGAGGGGCGGACTCGTCGCCTACTGCTCCTTCCGCGATATCACATTGCGCATCCGGATGGAGGAGGAGGCGAAGCTGCAGCAGGCGCAACTGATCCACGCGAACCGGATGGCCTCGCTCGGGGCGATCGTCTCGGGCGTCGCCCACGAGGTGAGCAACCCGAACAATCTCGTCATGTTCAACGCTCCGATGATCCTTGCCGCGTGGGAAGACGCCCTGCCGGCCCTGGACCGCTACCACCGGGAGTGCGGCGACTTCACGCTGGCCGGCCTGCCGTACAGGGAGATGCGCCACGTGGTGCCGAAACTTGCCGAGGGGATATCCGACGCTTCGCGGCGGATCAAGGCGATCGTCGGGAACCTGAAGGATTTCGCCAGGCAGGGTGAGTCGAACGGCCACAAGCCGGAGCGGATCAACGATATCGTCCTGTCCGCCATCAGGATCCTGAACCACGAGATAATGAAACGTACGCACCGGTTCGAAGTGACTCTCGGGGAGGACCTGCCGCCGGTGATGGGGTCGGGACAGCAACTGGAGCAGGTGGTGATCAACCTGCTGCACAACGCGCTTCAGGCGCTGACCTCGAACGAGCAGGCCGTCCGCGTATACACCATGAGGAATCCCGAAATGGGCGATGTGGAGGTGCACATCGTCGACGAGGGGATCGGGATGACCCGCGAGGTACAGTCCCGGATCACGGAACCGTTCTTCTCCACACGCCTTGACAGCGGCGGCCTCGGCCTGGGACTCTCTATAAGCCGTTCCATCGTGAAGGGGCACAAGGGGGCGATCCGCTTCGATTCCGAGGTGGGGAAGGGAACCCGCGCGGTCGTGCGGCTCCCGGCATCCCCTTCCCCCGCGGCGAGCGACGGCGAGGATCCGTCCGGCAAGATCTTTCTCGGGAGGTAAGGTGAGCGGAGGACCGTCGAGGACAACCGCAAGACATTCCGTCTCCCGCGGATTCCTTGCCGTTGCGGTCGCCGCGGGGATCTTGTCCGTTGCGATCCCCTTGCGGGCGGAGGAAGAAAAAGGCGTGACGGCGGCGAATGCCGTCCGTTCCAGCCCGGCCCGGGTGCGGCTGTTCGACGTCCCGCTCATGGACCAGGATGGGAGGAACGTGCGATTCGTCCGGGATGCCGTGGGAGGAAGGATCGTGGTGGTGGATACGTTCTTCACCAAATGCGGCCTCATCTGCCCCATCCTCGGCGCCATCTTCGCCGACCTGCAGAAAATGCTGGGGGATCTTCTCGACCGGGAGGTGCGGCTCGTTTCCATCACCGTGGATCCCGCGACGGATATCCCTCCCCGGTTGAAGGAGTATGCGGCCCAGTGGGAGGCCCGCCCGGGATGGTACTTCCTGACCGGCGAGAAG
>Ga0209317_1003365_pt1 | contig 10153 bp, 8 predicted proteins | sample RifGroB2_FD_183994 | JGI IMG/M metagenome (GOLD analysis project Ga0209317, IMG submission 183994) | Soil microbial communities from Rifle, Colorado, USA - Groundwater B2 (SPAdes) (version 2) | ecosystem: Environmental > Terrestrial > Soil > Unclassified | place: Rifle, Colorado | collected...
CGTGCTGGCGCACCCCGAAAGCGAGCGCCAGAAGTTCCCAGTTGCCGCTGTGGGCGGTGATGAAGGCAACGCCCTTTCCCTTGGCGAAGGCCTTCTGGTAGTGCTCCACCCCGCGGAACTCGACGGAGTCGATCAGCTCCTGCCCGCGACCCTGGTACATCTTGCAGACCTCGACCACGCAGCAGCCAAGGTTCTCGAACACCCCGCGGGCCAGTTCCCTGGCACTCCCCCCCCGCCAACCCGGCTGGCGCTCCAGAAAGGGAAGGCTCGCCTCGAGGTTGGCAATGGCGATACGGCGCCTCCTGCCCAGAAGGGCAAAGGCGATCCGCCCCAGTCCCCGCCCCACGGTAAGGGCGATGCTGTTGGGAAGGAGCGCCACCGTGAAGGAAATCACCAGGAAAAACGCGGTCTCCAGATACCAGCGTATTTTCATCAGCATCGAAAAAGCCCCAATTCCCCCTCCAGTTTGCACCTCCCTGCCCTGTCAGCAGGTCGGTAGAGAGAGGGGGAGGAATCCAGGTTACGTCCTGAACTGCATGCCGTGCAGACGGCTGTAGAGCCCCTCCGATTGGAGCAGGGCCTCGTGGGTCCCCATCTCGGCCACCACACCCTTCTCCAACACCACGATGCGGTCGGCGTGGGTGATGGTGGAGAGTCGGTGGGCGATGACGAAGGTGGTGCGGTTCTGCATCAGGTTGTTAAGCGCCTTCTGCACCATCTGCTCGCTCTCGGTGTCGAGCGCGCTGGTCGCCTCGTCCAGGATCAGGATCGGGGCGTCCTTCAGGATGGCGCGGGCGATGCACAGCCTCTGGCGCTGACCGCCGGAAAGCCGCACGCCGCGGTCGCCGATGTTGGTCAGGTACCCTTCCGGCAGTTCCAGGATGAACTCATGGGCGAAGGCGGCCTGCGCCGCTGCCTCGACCTCGGCGTCCGTCGCACTCATCCTGCCGTAGCGGATGTTGTTGGCGATGGTGTCGTTGAAGAGGATGGTCTCCTGGTCGACCAGCGCGATCTGCTCCAGAAGGTTCTTCATGGTCCGCTCGCGTATGTCCACGCCGTCCATGAGCACCTGCCCGCTGCTCGGGTCGTAGAAGCGGGTGATCAGCGAGACCAGGGTGGTCTTGCCGCCGCCGGAGGGGCCGACCAGGGCGATCACCTCGCCCCTTTTCGCCGTGAGATTCACGCCCTGCAGCACGTAGTCGTCGTCGTACTTGAAGCGCACGTCGCGGAACTCCATCTCGCCGCGGGCCTTGCCCAGTTCGCGCGCGTTGGGGGCATCGACGATCTCGGGCTTTTCGTCCATGACCTCGAAGACCCGCTCGGCGGCACCCATGGAGCGCTGCAGGTTGTTGAAGGCGGTCAAAAGCCTCTTGATCGGGTTGAACACCAGCACCATCGCCGTGATGAAGGAGAAGAACTCCGACGCGCTGCGGGTGCCGTGCATGACGTTGTTGCCGCCGACCCAGATCACCGCGGCGATGCCGAAGGAGGTGATGAACTCCATGATCGGGGTCGAGAGCCCCTCGTACTTGATGTTCTTCCGGGTGAAGTAGTAGAAGTCGCGGTTGCGCGCCCGGAAGCGGTCGACCTCGCGCCCCTCCAGACCGAAGGCCTTGACGACCTTGATGCCGGAGTAGGTCTCCTGCAGGATGCTGGCGAGCCCCCCCATCTTCTCCTGCCCCTGCCGCGCCACCCGCTTGATCCGCTTGCCGATCTTGCGCGCCGGGACCACGGTCACCGGGATCACCACGAAGGAGATCAGCGCCAACTGCCAGTCGCGGTAGAAGATGACCCCCAGAAGGGCAATGGCGGAGAGGCCGTCGCGGAAGAGACCGGTGATGACTTGCCCCACCCCCTCCTGCATCATGCTCACGTCGCTTAGGACGCGCGACATAAGCGTCCCGGTCTCGTGACGGTGAAAGTAGCCGAGGCTGAGCCTCATGTTCTTCTCGTACAGGTCGTTGCGCACGTCCTGGACCGCAAGCTGACCGGCACTCCTGATGAAGTAGTCGTTGGTATAGCGGCAGATCCCGCGCACTGCGTAGAGGAGCACGATGCCGGCGGGGAGCAGGACGAAGATGGCTGTTTCCTTGCCGGAGAAGATCCTTCTCAAAACCGGTTCCACCAGGTAGGCCATGGCGCCGTCCATGCCGCCCACCCCTACCGAACCGACAGCGGCCAGCGCGATACGCCACCAGTAGGGGCGGCTGTAGCCGAGTAGCCGTTTAAACACGTTTGTTTTCTGCGGGGGTACTGCACTGCTCATTTCATCATCTCCATGGCGAGTCGGGCCACCCGGCCCAGGGCCCCGCCGCTGCCCAGCTTCACTCTCATCGCCGCGAAATCTTCCCGCATCTGCGCCGAGTAGCCCGAGTCGTTCAAGAGGGTGTCGATCTCGTTTGCGATCGGCACAGGCTCGGCTTCATGCTGGATCAATTCCTTGACCATCCGTTTTTCCGCAACGATGTTGCTGATCCCGATGTGCGGCACGTTGATCACCCGTTTCCCCACCTCGTAGGTGAGGGTGGACATCTTGTAGATGATCACGTGGGGGACTCCCACCAGCGCGAGTTCCATGACCACCGTTCCCGAGGCGGCGATGACCGCGTCGCAGGCGCACATCACGTCATGGTTTCTCCCCGCCACCACCTGCACCTTGACGCGCGATCCGGCCAGGTACGGCGCCAGGTCCTCGTCCTGCAGGGACGAGGCGCGCGGCAGCACGAACTGCAGCTCCGGCATGCGCTCCTTCAGGATCTGCGCCGCCTCCAGGATGATCGGCAGCAGCTTCATGATCTCGGAACGGCGGCTCCCCGGGAAGAGGCCGACGCAGCGCCGCTCAGGGTCGAGCCCCAGGGAGGCGAGCGCCTCGTCCCGCTTCATGGTCGGTTTCACCAGGTCCAGAAGCGGATGCCCCACGAAGGTGACCGGCACGCCGGCCTTCTGGTAGAAGGGGACCTCGAACGGGAAGAGCACCGCCATCATGTCGACGACGCGTCCGATGCCGTGGACGCGGCCGCTTCTCCAGGCCCAGACCTGAGGCGAGATGAAGTAGAGCACCTTGACGCCGGCCTTCTTGGCCACCTTGGCGAGCCTTAGGTTGAAGTCGGGGTAGTCGATCAGGATCAGCAGGTCGGGGGGATCGGTGTGAAGCTTTCTCTTCATGGTATTGAAGCCGTTGATGATGGTCGGGAGGTGCGCCACCACCTCGACCAGCCCCATCACGGCCATCACGTTGGCATCGACCAGGGTCTCGACCCCGGCCTTGCGCATGCAGTCTCCCCCCATGCCATAGAAGCGGGTCTGGGGGGCAAGGGCGCGAATCGCGCAGGCGATCTGCGCACCGTACATCTCGCCGGAAGCCTCACCGGCGACGATCATCACTGACTGTTTCTTTTCTTGCAAACAAAACCTCTGAAAAACAGATCAGAAAGACAGATAAAGATTAAGACTAAGATTAAGAGGGCTTTCCTTAATCTTAATCTTAGTCTCAGTCTCAATCTGCCTTTTCCTTACCTCGTCACGCCCCGCTTGGCGCCTTCGATGAAGGAGACGAACTTCTCCACTTCCGGGCAGGGGGGGACGTCGCTCTTGATGCGCTCCACAGCCTCGGACAGCTTCAGACCGGAAAGCGACAAGAGCTTGTAGGCCTTCTTCAGGCTGGAGATGCTCTCCTCCGAGAATCCCCGCCTTTTCAGGCCGACCAGGTTCAGCCCGCGCAGCCTCGATTCCGAGCGATCGCCGGTGACTATGGTGTAGGGGGGGACGTCGAGGGTGATCGAGGTCATGCCGCCCACCATGACGTGGGCTCCGATCCGGGTGAACTGCAGGACGGCGGAAAGCCCCCCCATGATGGCGTAGTCGTCGACGGTGACGTGGCCGGCGAGGGTCGCCGAGTTGGCCATGATTACGCCGTTGCCGATGTGGCAGTCGTGCGCCACGTGGGAGTAGGCCATGAACAGGTTGTTGTCCCCGACGGTCGTCTCGCCGTCGCCGGTCACCGTCCCCAGGTGCAGGCTGGCGAACTCCCTGATGGTGTTGCCGTTGCCGATCTTCAGCCAGGTCTTCTCGCCGTGGTATTTCAAGTCCTGCGGCACGGCCCCAACCGAGGCCATATGGAAGATGTTGTTATCCTCGCCGATCTCGGTCCAGCCGTCGATCACAGTATGGGGGCCGACCTTGGTCCCCTTGCCGATGCTGACGTTCTCGCCGATCACGACGTAGGGGCCGATCTCGACACCCTCGGCGATCTTGGCCCCCGGATGGATTATTGCGGTGCTGTGGATCATAAAATTCTCCGTACCCTACTTGTCGGCCAGCGTTGCCTTCAGCTCCGCCTCGGTCATCAGGGTCTCGCCGACGTAAGCCTTGGCGGCCACGCTCCAGATGCCGCGCTTGCTGAACAGGGTCTCCACCTCGATCCTCAGGGTGTCGCCGGGTTTTACCGGCTTCCTGAAGCGGGCGTTGTCGATGGCCATGAAGTAGCTCACCTTCTCCTTGGCCTCGTCCCCCACGCTGTTGTAAGCGAGGATGGCGGCACACTGCGCCATGGACTCGATGATCAGCACCCCCGGCATGACCGGGAAGCCGGGGAAATGCCCCTGGAAGAAGGGCTCGTTCATGGTGACGTTTTTGATGCCGACTACCCGCTTGCCCGGCTCCAGCTCGACGATCCTGTCGATCAAGAGAAAGGGGTAACGGTGCGGCAGAAGTTCCATAATCTGGACGATATCAAGCATGCTTATTTCTCTCCTTGCATCGGGCTTTTAGCCGCGCGGGCTTGAGCCGAAGTAATCGCATTTCAGTTTCTGCGGGGAAGTGGTTACTCCCCCTTTTGTGCCAGTTTCTCTTCCAGCTCGGCCACCCGTTTCTCCAGGGCGTTCAGGGTCTTTCTGAACTCGGGGAGCTTGGGGACCAGGCCGGAGGACTTCAGCCATTCGCGGTGCGGCATGACCGGGATCCCGGAGAGCACCTGGTTCGGCTCGATGTTCCCCGCCACGCCGGACTTGGCGCCGATCATGACGTTGTCGCCGACCTTGATATGCCCGGCGACACCGACCTGGCCGCCCAGGATGACGTGGCTGCCGAGCTGGGTGCTGCCGGAGATCCCTACCTGCGAGACGATCATGCAGTCCTCGCCGATCACGCAGTTGTGGCCGATCTGCACCAGGTTGTCGATCTTGGTGCCGCGTTTGATGCGGGTGACCTCCAGCGCCGCGCGGTCGATCACGGTATTGGAACCGATCTCGACGTCGTCCTCGATCACCACGATGCCGATCTGCGGGATCTTGTACCAGGAGCTGCCGTCGGGCGCGTAGCCGAAGCCGTCCGAGCCGATCACGGTGCCGTCGTGGATGGTAACCCGGTTGCCGATGCGGCAACGCTCGCGGATGCTGACGTTGGCGTATAGGGTCACGTCGTCCCCCACGCTCGCGCCAGGGTAGAGCACCACGCCCGGATAGAGGGTGACGCGGTCGCCGACGGTCACGCCGGGGCCGACGCTGGCGCCGGGATAGATGGTGACATCCTGGCCGATCTTGGCGCCTGGAGCCACGAAGGAGCCGGGGAGTGCGCCCAGCCGCGGGGGGGGTGCGGTGTAGAACAGGGTCAGGAGCTTGGCGAAGGCCAGGTAGGGGTTGGTGTGGAAGATGGCGTTCTTGCCATGGGTGTTTCCCCCCACCCCCATCAGCACCGCCGATGCGTTGGTGGTGGCAACCTTACCGGCGTATTTCGGGTTGGCGAGGAAGGTAAGCTGCCCCTCCCCGGCATCATCCAGGGTGGCGAGCCCGCCGATCAGGATCTCGCCGTCCCCGGAAACCGTACCGCCCAGGTACTCTGCTATTTCACGGAGCGTCTTTTTCATCTTAAACCTCAAAGAACGTTCAGCGTTCAAGGGTCCGACGTTCGCGTCCGGCTTGCCGGATGGCGTCCCGGACGCGCGGCGCCCTCTAGTAAAAACGACAATTCCCCCTTCGGTTCGGGGACGGGAGGGTGCAGATCCTCCCCCGCACGCAAAGGGGGCAGAGCTTTTAACGTTGAACCTTGAACGTTGAACGGCTGTTATTTTTTCCTGCCTGCGTTGAACGCCTTCAGCACCGCGTCGGTGACGTCGGCGGAGGGGTCGAGGAAGACCATGGTCTCGTTCTTCACGAAGATGGCGGTGTAGCCGTTCGTGCGTCCGAACTCCTGGGCGACCTTGACGATCTCGTCCACGATCTTGCCGGTGAACTCGTCGTTCTTCGCCTGCAGGTCGTCCTGGGCGTCCTTCAGGAAGCGCTGGTACTCCTTGAGGCGCTGCTGGTAGTCACGCTCCTTGCTGCCGCGGGCGGAGTCGTTCAGCAAGCTCCCCTGGCTCTCCAGCTCGCCTTTCAGCTTCTTGAGCTCGGTCTCCTTGGCGGTCTTCTCTGCCTCGTACTTGGCGGCCTTCTGTCCCAGCTGGTCCTTCGCCTCTTTGCCGGCGTCGGACATCAGCAGCACCCTCTGGATGTCCACCGACCCAATCTTGGAACCATCGGCAGCCATAACGGACAACGGAAGTGCCAGCACCAGCGATAATGCGATGATGAAACGTTTCATGACTTGCTCCTTGCAGTACATGGATTTAGAAAATGCTACCTATGGAGAATTCCAGTTTGCCGCCTTTGCTGTCAATCCCTTCCCTGGGGTTGATGGGGATCCCGTACTCAAGCCTCAGCGGGCCGATCGGGGAGAACCACCTGATGCCGCCGCCGTAGCTGGTCAGGAGGTTCGAGAAGGTATCGTTGAAGTTGTTGGCGCAGTTGCCGGCATCGAAGAAGATGACCCCCTTCAGCCCTGCCTCCTTGAGCAGCGGGAAGGTGTACTCGACGTTCGCCACCGCCTCGGCTGCGCCACCGAGAAAGACGCGGTTGTCCTCGGTGCCGTGCGCGCCGCTATCGTCGATGATGGAAACCGGCGTCGTCTTGAACGGGCTGACGGTCCGGGAGGAGAAGCCGCGCAGGGAGCTGATGCCGCCCAGGTAGAACTTCTCGTCGATCGGGATCTCTTTGCCGCCGTAGGCCTGCACATAGCCAAGCGTACCGCGCACCGACCCTACGCCCCAGAGCAGCGGTTGAAACAGGGTGTGCTCGGTGAGGTACTTGATGTACCGGTTGCTGCCGCCCAGACCCGCGAACTCCACCGAGAGGGTGTTCATCATGCCGGTGGAAGGATCGGGGCGGTAATCCGTGGTGTTCCTGGAGAGGCTGGCCACGATGGCGCTGGTGGTGGAGGTCTTCTCCGGTGCCAGCACGGAGCCGTTATGGATGTTCTGCAGCAGTTCCTCGGACTCCTCGAAGATCTCCTTCTGCTCGTACTTGTAGAGCCAGAAGGTGCTGATCGTATCGGAGAGGGGATAGCCCGCCTTGATGTCGCCGCCGGTGGCCCGGCGCGTGTAGTCGAGGTACTGCCGCTCGTTGCGGTAGATGTCGGCGCCCAGGGTCCACTTGGTATCCATGAAGTAGGGGTCGGTGAGCCCCAGGTTGTAGGTCTGGGACTTGCTGCCGAGTGAGGCGGATGCGTTCATCTTGAGCCCCAGCCCCAGGAAGTTCGCCTGCTGCACGGAGCCCTGGCCGATGATGCCGTCCAGCGAGCTGTAACCGGCGCCGATGCTGAAGGTGCCGGTCGGCTTCTCCTTCACTTCGACGTTCAGGTCGAGCTTGTCGGCAGCGCTCCCCTTGGCGGTCGCCAGGTTCGCCTCCTCGAAGAAGCCTGTGTTCATCAGGTTCTGCTTGCTGCGCTTCAACGCGGTGGAGCTGTACTGGTCGCCCTCGTCGAGCCTGAGTTCGCGGCGCACCACCTTGTCGCGGGTCTTGGTGTTGCCGGTGATGTTGATCCTGTCGATGCTGACCTTCTGCCCCTGCTCCATGTCGAAGGTGATGTCGATGGTGCGGCTCTCCGGGTTCAGCTTGGTAATCGGCGAGGCGTTGGCGAAGGCATAGCCCTTGTCGGCATAGAGATCGGTCAGGCCGAAGACGTCGCTGCGCAGGTCGGCACGGCTGAAGAGTTGCCCAGTTTTCTCCTTGAGCTTGCCGCTCAGCACGGTTTCGGTCTCCAGGAGGTCGCCCTTGAAGTCCAGCTTGCCGATGCGGTACTGCTCGCCTTCGGTGATGCCGATGCTCACCTTGAGCCCCTTGCGGTCCGGGAGGAGTTCCACCTTCGGCTCGCCGATCTTGACGTTGACGTAGCCGTTGTTCATGTAGAACTCGGTGAGAAGGTTGACGTCATTTTTCAGCTGGTCTTCCTTATAGGTGCCGGCGCCGGTCAGCCAGGAAAGGAACCACTTCTCTCCGGTTTCCATGGTCTTCTTCAGTTTCTTGTCGGCGAAGGCGTGGTTCCCTTCGAACTCTATCTTCTGGATCAGGACCTTGTCCCCTTCCTTGATGCGGAAGATGACGTGGATCTCGGTATCGGAGCGCAGGCTAAGATCACCGGAAATGTCGGCGAGGTAGTATCCCTCATCCGTATAGAGCTTCTTCACCTTCTTCACGCTCTTTTGCAGATCCTTTTGGGAGAAGACGGAATTGGGCTTGATCTCGATCGCATCGCGGATCTTGTCCGTGCTGATCTCCTTCGCCCCTTCGATCTTTATTTCCCGGACGATCGGCTTCTCGGTGACCGCGTACTCAAGGACCAGAGCCCCGTCCTTGACGTCGCTCTCAGCTTTCACATCGGTGAAGTGCCCGAGCTTATAGATGGCGCGAATGTCCGCGTCCACCTTTTCCGGGCTCAGGACCTCGCCTGCCTTGACACGCACCGCCTGCAGGATGGCCGCGGCCTCGATGCGGTGGTTGCCGCTGATCTTGACCGTGGAGATCTGGTCGCTGGCCGGCTTCTCGCTGGCAGCCTTGTCCTGCACGGCCTTCTCAGTAGCGGCTTTATCCACAGAGGTGGTATCAGTTACGGCCTTCCCGGCAGCAGGTTGCTCGGCCTGGGCAGAAGAAAGCACCGGGCATAGCAGGAGCTGAACGACAAGCAGGGCTGATAAAGATTTACGCAGCAAAGGGTCCCCCGAAAAAGCCAAATAAAATATGCAACACAAAAGAGGTGGGCCGGCAGGTGGATTACGCCGCCTCGACCACCTTGCCATCGACCATCCTGATGGTGCGCGCCATGCCGGCGGCGAGATGTTCGTTGTGAGTTACGATGACGAGCGAGATGCCGGTTCTGCGCTGGATGTCATACAAGAGCGCATGCACCTCCTCGCTGGTCTTCATGTCCAGGTTACCGGTCGGCTCGTCGGCCAGAAGGAGCTTCGGCTCGCGCACCAGGGCGCGCGCGATGGCCACCCTCTGCTGCTCGCCGCCGGAAAGCTCGCCGGGACGGTGGGTGACCCGGTGCGAAAGCCCCACGTCCTTCAAAAGCTGCAGCGCGCGCCCCTCGCAATGGGAGCGCTTCTCCCCGCCGATCAGAAGCGGCATCATCACGTTTTCCAGCGCCGAGAACTCGGGCAGCAGGTGGTGGAACTGGAACACGAACCCGATGGAGCGGTTGCGAAAGGCCGCCAGCGGCTGGTCCGGGAGGTTGAAGATCTTCTCGCCGTCGAAGAGGACCTCCCCGGAGGTGGGGCGGTCGATGGTGCCCATCACGTGCAAGAGGGTGCTCTTTCCGGCGCCGGACGGCCCCACTAGCGCGACGGTATCGCCGGCCGCCACGCTGAGGTCGATCCCCTTCAGCACCTCGACCTTCGCCTCGCCCGTCCCGTAGGACTTGAACAGGTTCTTTACCTCGAGCAGGTTACTCATAGCGCAGCGCCTCGGCGGGAGCCATGCGCGAGGCCGCCCAGGAAGGGTACAGCGTCGCGGCAAAGGAGATGAGCACCGCGGTCACGCTGATCAGCACCACGTCGGACGCTACCACCTGGGAAGGGAAATGATCCAGGTAGTAGATGTCCTTGCTGAAGAGCTCGAAACCGGTCAGCTTCTGTACCACCGATACGATCGGCTCCAGGTTGAGGGCCACCAGCAGTCCCCCCAGAACTCCGATGATGGTGCCGAACACTCCGATGATGAGCCCCTCGAAAACGAAGATGCGCATGATGCTCCGGCTGGTCGCCCCCATCGACTTCAGGATGGCGATGTCCCGGGTCTTCTCCATGACCACCATGAACAGCGTGGAGGCGATGCCGAAGGCGGCC
>Ga0209317_1003366_pt1 | contig 10151 bp, 9 predicted proteins | sample RifGroB2_FD_183994 | JGI IMG/M metagenome (GOLD analysis project Ga0209317, IMG submission 183994) | Soil microbial communities from Rifle, Colorado, USA - Groundwater B2 (SPAdes) (version 2) | ecosystem: Environmental > Terrestrial > Soil > Unclassified | place: Rifle, Colorado | collected...
AGCTCCTCTTCCCTAACTCCCGCTTACAGGCACCGGCTATCCGATCGATCACCAGCAGGGCGGCCGCAGTCACTATCCAGCAGCAGGCATCATCGGCACAAGCAATCTGTCAGGAGGTGCAAAAATGAAATCGAGTACCAAAGACCAAGCCAAAGGGAAGATGCACGAGGCGAAGGGGAAGGTGAAGGAGAGCGCCGGGAAAGCCTCCCGCAATGTCTCCATGGAGCAGGAGGGGAGAGCGGAAAAGATAACCGGCAAGGTGCAAAAAGGAGCCGGAAAGGTTGAGAAGGAACTGGAGAAGTAGGCGCCACGCGTGGTCTGCCGGCCTGGCAAGGGGAGGGCGCGCAAGCCCGAGGGGGCTGGCGCCGGTGGTTGCGGTCGCTCTGCTGGGGATTGAGGAGCCGGTGGTCAAGGGAAGCACCTTGGAGGGTGCGCGGGCTTTGAGAGGAAAACAGGAAGGAGGTGTATCCCGTCATGCCCCTGGTACAAGTTTTACTGGTGCTCATCGTAGTGGGAGTGTTGTTGTGGCTGGTCAACACGTACATCCCGATGGCTGGTTCCATCAAGTCCATTCTCAACGCCGTGGTCGTCATCGCGGTAGTCATCTGGCTTTTGAACGTCTTCGGGCTCATGGATAATCTCACAAGGCTAAGGGTGGGAAAGTGAGCTGATTGTCAGAGCACTATCTGCCCGGTAACAACCAACAGGGAGCGGTCCAACTGCTTCACAAAGGGCGAAGCTCCCAAAGGAGGACGACATGTTGTGGACAATAGTGGTGATTTTGCTGGTTCTCTGGCTGCTTGGGTTGGTCAGCAGTTATACCCTGGGTGGGTTCATTCATCTGCTGCTGGTGCTCGCTATCATCGTAGTCATCATCAACCTGATCCAGGGGCGAAGGCCGTTGTAGTCGAAGCCAGGCGCGAGTAACCGTATAGGAGCCGTTACCGCCGTACCCTGTAATGAATCAGGAGAAAGGGAGTTTGCCAGTGAAAAGGATACTGCCGCTCGTAACAATTCTTGTCCTTGCCGCAGCGCCTTCATTTGCGGCGCAACCGTCGACGCACGGGACCCATGGAGCCGCTGCCGCGGAAAGCCGCACCGCGGACGGGAACGTGCAGACGCATCGGGTGCCGCCCGGGCCGGCTACGGGGAAGCAGATGACGCAAAACTCCGGGCACCTGCTCATGATGGCGTACCACAGAAATGTCGCCAACTTCGGCCAGACCCTGTACCGGGCCGCAGGACAGGGGGCGACGGTGCCGGCTCCGCTGGCACGCGCAGCCGTTGCCGAGATGAGGCGCAGCACCGAGGAGATGGAAAAACAGCGTGCCCTGGCCATGCGGGACATGCAGGTGAACCCGGACCGGCAGAAGATGATGGATGAGCATATCGTGCAGGTGAAGACGCACCTGAGGCAACTTGAGGAGCTGGTGAAAAACGACCGGATAGATTCGGGCGAGGTCAGGAAGCTTCTTCAGGCGATCTTTGAAGAGTGCGAGGGGGCCGGCTGCGAAACGATGCCCGGGCCGATGCACGAACGGCAGTCCTGCGGCCATTGCCAATGCCGGCCCATGCCGGGGCACGCCGCGATGATGCAGAAGATGATGCAGCAGGTCAAGACCCAGGACGCGGAGCTGGCCGAGCTGGTGCAGGAGATGCAGGGAGCATCCAGGGACAGGCAGCTCGACCTGGTGGTGGAGGCGGTCACCACGATGGTTGAACAGCGGGCCGAACTCGGCGCGGAGATGGAAAGGATGCAAAGGCAGATGATGCGCATGCATGGCGGCATGATGATGGAGGGTGAAGAGGACCTCGGGTTCGAGGAAGATGAGGAAATGGAATAGCATCGAGCAGGCCTTGCACCTGCGGCAGGCGGGGAGCGAAAACAAAAAGACAGGCTGGTGGGCGGGTGCTCTTGTCCGAACCTTCCAGCCTGTCCTTTTTGGGGTGCTAGAGCTGTTTCGCCTGCAGCTTGCCGCGCGGGTTGTGCAGGAAATTCGCCTTCTGCTTCAGGAGCGCCGTCATCTTGGATACCGGAAGCGGCCGGCTGAAGTAGTACCCCTGGGCCTCTTCGCTCCCCTCGGCTTGCAGCCAGGCCAGCTGCGACGCGTTCTCCACTCCCTCGGCTATCACCTTGAGCTGCATGCTGCGCCCTATGCTGATCACGGCCCGCACCACGGCGGCGTTGTCGCTGTCGCGGGCTATGTTGTGTATGAAGGACTGATCGATCTTCAGCTTGTCGACCGGGAGCTTCTTGAGGTAGCTGAGGCTCGAGTAACCGGTCCCGAAGTCGTCGATGGAGAGCTGCAACCCCAGCGCCTTCATCGCGGCCATGCTCCCCAGGACACGCTGCGGGTCGCTCATGATGGTCGCCTCGGTCAGTTCGAGTTCCAGGCACTCCGGTGCGATGCCGGTCTCCAGAAGCGACGCCTCGACGGTCTCCTCGAAATCCTGGTGTTGGAAGAAGCTGGCGGAGAGGTTCACCGCGGCAGACACCGACGCTATCCCCTGCTGCTGCCACTGCTGGATCTGGCGGCAGACGGTCGGGATGATCCATTTGCTTATCTGGTTGAGCAGGCCGCTTTCCTCTGCGATGTTGATGAAGTGCTCGGGGAGTATCAGGCCGCGGGCCGGGTGCTGCCAGCGGATGAGCGCCTCCATCCCGCTGAACCTGCCGGTCGCGAGGTCCACCTTGGGCTGGTAGTAGAGCACGAACTCGTCGTGCTCGAGGGCGTGGCGCAGCTCTGTCTCGAGGGCGAACCGCTCGTGCGCCATCTCGTTCAGCCTGTGGGTGAAGAACTGGAAGTTGTTCCCTCCGGACTTCTTGGCGTGGTACATGGCGATGTCGGCGTGTTTCAGCAGTGCCAGGTAATCCCTGCCGTCGTCGGGGTAGATGCTGATGCCGATGCTCGGGGTTACCATGACGTTGGAATCCTGCACCGGGAAACCAGCCTGGATGATCTTCTCGGCGACCCCGGTGGTCTCGGCTACGCCGCAGTCCCAGAGCACAACCACGAATTCGTCCCCCCCAAGCCTCGATACCACGTCGCAGGAGCGCGTGCAGTCGTTAAGCCTTCTTGCCACCAACTGCAGCAGGCGGTCCCCCACGTCGTGCCCCATCGAGTCGTTGATCTGCTTGAACCCATCGATGTCGAGAAACAGCAGGGCCACGTTTCTCTTGGTCCTCTGGGCCACCGAGATGACCTGCTCGATCCTGGCGTAGAGGGTGCTGCGGTTGGGGAGTTTGGTGAGAGGGTCATGGTGGGCCAGGAAGAAGATGTTCTCCTCTGCCCGCTTGATCTCGGTGATATCCAGTATGAAGCCGTCAAGCCTGGAGATGGTGACGTGCTCGCCTTTACGGCTCCTCTGGACGGCGCAGTTGTTGAGGATCCATCGCACCGAGCCGTCCTTGTGGATGATGCGGTGGCGGATCGGTTCCTGGTCCTTGCCGGCGAAGATGCTGTTCAGGAACCCGACCACCAGGTTGCGGTCTTCCTCGTGGATCATGGTGAACCAAAGCAGCGGGTCCGTGTAGTACTCCTCCGGAGAGAAGCCGGTGATCTCGAGGCACTTCGGGCTATGGTAGACCGACTTGATCTCGCCGTCCTCGAACCGGACGCTGTAGACGTATTCGTTTATGTTGCTGACGATGGTCCGGCACTGCTCCTCGCTCTTTAAAAGCGCGTCTTCCGCGCGCTTTCTCACGGTGATGTCCCGTATGTTGAACTGCAGCACCCTGGCATGGTCGACCTGGTAGCCGTTGCTCACCACCTCTACGGCGATGGGCCGGTCCCCTCTGGCAACCAGTTGCAGATCGTCGTTGTGGCAATAATCCCTGTGCAGCAGCACCTCGAATTCCGTCCTGTCGGCGGCTATCGCGGCCAGCGGGGCAAACTCCCATATCTTTCTCCCCAGAAAATCCTCCCGCGGGTACTCCAGCATCTCGGCAAGGAAAGGGTTCACCTCCGTTATCACCCCGGTGTCGGCTTCGACGATCATGATGCCGTCTTTGGCGGACTCGAACAGGCGCCGGTAGCGGACCTCCGACACCTTGAGCGCTTCTTCGGACTTTTTCTGTTCCGTGATGTCCAGGACCGCCAGCTGGTAAGCGGAGCCGCAGGACATGCCGTCTATCCGCACCAGCAAGGGAGGGTCCAAATGGAGGGCCAGCTCGCAGGCGGCTTTGCCGGGGTTTCGGGAAAGGGCGTCGAACAGGGAGGAGAAAGCCGGCAGGGATGCCTCGGTTATCAGATCCTCGAAGGAAAGCCCGAGCAGGGAGGAGCGCTCCCTGCCCAGCAGCCCGGCACCGGTGAGATTTACGCTGCGGATGACCCTCGAGGAATCAAGCGTGAAGTGGCCGACCGGCGCACACTCGTAAAGATCGGTGAAGACCTTGAGTTCGGAAGCCAGCTCGCTGCGGGAGGAGCGTCTGGCCTTGGAGCTTTGCTGATGCAAGCTGTTGCTGTTTTTGAAATGCTTCCCGATGTCACTGTCTGCTTCTGCACCGCTCATGGGGTCCTCCATGCTATCAAACCATCGTGAGATCCGGCCCATGTACTGTCTGCCGGTTTCCGCTGGTTCAGGCCACGGCAGGTCGAGCATGTGAAAAATTAGCCTGCCACCTGTCTGCTGCTGATGAAAATGATAAAGTAATTGGTCGAAAACTGCACCCATGATTTATCGAAGCCCGGGGGGAGCCTTCACTAACGGTTCCCGTTTCGCCGCAATTATGCTAATACCATGCGGCACACCTTTCAAGGAATGCCTGCCATGACCGATGACCTCCTGCTGCAGCCCGACACTGTTGAGAACCGGATTCTCGAGGCGAACGTGCGTCCGAGGGAGTGGGTCAACCCGCAACCTTCGGGGCGCTACAACCTGGTGGTGCTGGGCGCCGGCACAGCAGGGCTCGTTTGCGCCGCCGGGGCTGCGGCTTTAGGAGCCAGGGTCGCCCTCGTCGAGAGGGGAGCGCTCGGGGGAGACTGCCTGAACGTCGGGTGTGTCCCTTCCAAGGGTTTGATCCGCGCCGCGCGCTCCGTCTTCGACGCCCGTCTGAGCACGGAATTCGGCGTGCGAGGCGCGGATGGGGCGCATGCCGATTTCGGCGCGGCCATGGAGCGGATGCGCAGGCTGAGGTCCGAGATCAGCAGGCACGACTCTGCCCGGCGCTTCCGGGACGAGCTGGGAGTGGACCTCTACCTGGGTGAGGGGAGGCTGGCGGGACCCGATGCCGTCGAGGTGGCGGGCACGCGGCTCCTCTTCGCCAGGGCGGCGCTTTGCACCGGTGCCCGGGCCGCCGCCCCTCCCATCCCGGGGCTCGCCGAAGCCGGGTATCTTACCAACGAGAGCGTATTCTCGCTCACCACCTTGCCGCCGCGGCTGGCGGTGCTCGGAGCGGGTCCCATCGGCTGTGAACTGGCCCAGGCCTTCGCCAGGCTGGGGAGCAAGGTGACGCTGATCGAGCGCGAAGCCCATATCCTCGGGCGCGAGGACCGCGATGCCGCGGCGATACTGCAGGAAGCCTTGCTGCGCGAGGGAATCGATCTGGAGCTAGGGGCGCAGCTGATGGGCGTCGAGGGGCGGGGGGGCGAGAAGCGGCTTCTGCTGGAACGCCGCGGCGAAAAGAGGGAGCTTTTGGTCGACGGCATCCTGGTGGGTGCCGGCCGTGCCCCGAACGTCGAGGGCCTGGGCCTGGAGGCCGGGGGGGTCGCCTACGACAGGAACGGAGTCAAGGTGGACGACTGCCTCAGGACCTCCAATCGCCGCATATACGCCGCCGGAGATGTCTGCTCCGGCTACAAGTTCACGCACATGGCCGATGCCCAGGCGAGGATCCTGATCGCCAACGCGCTCTTCATGGGGCGGCAGAGGAATTCGGCCCTCACCATCCCCTGGTGCACCTATACCGATCCCGAAGTGGCCCACGTCGGGATGTACGAAGCGGACGCCGCGGCGCGCGGCATCGAGGTCGACACGCTGACCGTCTTGCTTTCGGAGCTGGATCGCGCGGTACTGGACGGGGAGACGGAAGGGTTCGCGCGGGTGCACCTGAAAAAGGGAAGCGACACCATCCTCGGCGCCACGGTGGTGGCGCGGCATGCGGGGGAGATGATCGGCGAGCTCTCCCTGGCCGTGACTTCGGGCCTGGGGCTCAAGGCGATCGGCAGGACGATCCATCCCTATCCGACGCAGGCGGAGGCGGTGAGGAAGCTCGCCGACCTCTACAACCGCCGCCGCCTGACGCCTGGGGTGAAAAGGCTCCTGTCAGCCTGGCTTTGCTGGCGGAGGAAGCGATGAGCGGGGAGCTGCGACGCAAGCGTCAAGAGCATCAATGATGGCAATATAACTGATCACCGGAGTCCCAGACTGATGAACCTGAAAAAGATCCTGCTGCTTGTCGCCCTCCTCTGCGCCGTCGCGCTTTTCTTCTACCTCGACCTGGGGAGCTTCCTGACCCTTGAGGCACTCAAGGCGAACCGGCAGTCGCTCATCCAGTACTACGAGTCGCACAAGCTCGCCACGGCGGCCATTTTCATGGCGGTCTACATCCTGCAGACAGCGCTGTCGCTTCCGGGCGCCGCCATTCTCTCGCTCGCCGCAGGGGCCGTCTTCGGCACGCTGCTTGGCACCGTCTATGCCGTCATCGCCGCGACCATCGGTGCGGCAATGGCGTTCCTGGCGACGCGCTACCTGCTGCGCGACGCCATCATCAGCAGGTTCGGGGCCAACCTGGAAACCCTGAACCGGGAGCTGGAGACGCGGGGATTCAACTACCTCCTCTTTTTGAGGCTGGTGCCGCTGTTCCCCTTTTTCCTGATCAACCTCGCTGCGGGGCTCACCCGCCTGCCGCTGCGCGTCTTCGTGCTGGGCACCGTCGTCGGCATCGTCCCGGGGGGGTTCGTCTTCGTCAACGCCGGGGCCAGCCTCGCCACCATCAACTCCCTCGGGGATGTCGCCTCGCCCCGCGTGCTCGGCTCCTTCGCGCTTTTGGGGCTCTTCGCACTGGTCCCGGTGATCTATGGGAAAATAAAGCAGAAAAAGAGCGCCTCCTGACCCAGCCGGCGCATCAGTTTGGTGGCTGCCGTTTCCGCCACTGCCGCTCCACTTAAGGCACCCTCCGCCACCGGGAGGGTGCCTTTTCAATGATGATGCATCGCCATCGCCGTCAATTAATCCCACAGCGGGCGCAGCCGACCCGGTGCCGTGGGATTTTAATCTTTTCCGCTCCCGCTTTGACATACCGCAAGTGTGCATTTACACTCTCCTAATTGCCGAGCGCCAACAGGAAGAGAGCTGCCGATGCCCGAAGAAATACTTGCAACCTTTGAGGTCAGGCGCCTTTGCGTTCTCAATGAGAACGGCGAGGCGGACCAGGACCTCATGCCCGAACTGACCGATGCGGAAATCCGGCGCATGTACCAATTGATGGTGCTGGCGCGCACCTTCGACGAGCGCGCCGTCGCCTTGCAGCGCGAAGGGCGGCTTGGGACCTACCCTCCGATCCGCGGGCAGGAGGCGGCCCAGGTCGGCAGCGCCTTTGCGCTCTCCGGTACGGATTGGGTCTTCCCCTCCTTCCGCGAGATGGGCGCACACCTGGCGCTTGGTTATCCCATCCCGCAACTCCTCCAGTACTGGAGAGGGGACGAGCGTGCACAGAAGGTCCCGTCGCATCTGAACATCTTTCCCTTCTGCGTGGCGGTCGGCAGCCAGATCCCGCACGCCGTGGGGGCCGCGCTGGCAGCGCGCTACCGCCGGGACAACGCTGCGGTAGTCGTCTATTTCGGGGACGGCGCCACCTCGAAGGGGGACTTCCACGAGGCGATGAACATGGCGGGGGTCTACGCCCTTCCGGTCGTCTTTGTCTGCCAGAACAACCAGTGGGCCATCTCGGTTCCACTCAAGGGACAGACCGCTTCCGCGTCACTGGCGCAAAAGGCGATCGCCTACGGCATCGAAGGGGTGCAGGTGGACGGCAACGACATCTTCGCCGTTTACCGCGCCACTCGGCAGGCGCTGGCGAAGGCACGACGCGGCGCCGGCCCCACCTTCATCGAGTGCCTCACCTACCGCATGGCCGACCACACCACGGCCGACGATGCGGGGCGTTACCGCTCGCCGGATGAGGTGGCCATGTGGAACGGCCGGGACCCTATCCTGAGGCTGGAGCGCTTCCTCGCTGCCCGTGGGGCTTGGAGCGAGGAGCAGGGGAGGGAGGTGCTGAGCCGGGCGACGGGGATCATCGACTCGGCGGTCCGCGACATGGAGGCGATGCCGCCGCCGGATAAAACGGAGCTTTTCGACGGCACGCTCGCCACGCTCACCCCGCGCCAGGCCGGGCAAAGGAAGGTGCGTTGACATGGCGCAACTGAACATGGTGCAGGCGATCAATCAGGCGCTGGCCGACGAGATGGCGCGCGATGACCGGGTGGTGCTCCTGGGGGAGGACGTGGGGCTCGACGGCGGCGTCTTCCGGGTCACCGAGGGGCTGCAGGAGCGCTTCGGCGCGGAGCGGGTGCTGGACACCCCTCTTTGCGAATCTGCAATAATGGGCGCCGCAGTCGGCATGGCCGCCTACGGGCTGCGCCCGGTGCCGGAGATCCAGTTCATGGGCTTCACCTACTCTGCCTTCGAGCAGCTCTTCGCCCACGCGGCAAGGCTCCGCTCCCGCTCCCGCGGGCGCTACAGTTGTCCCATGGTGGTGCGCACCCCCTACGGCGGAGGGATCAAGGCCCCCGAGCTGCACGAGGAGAGCACCGAGGCGATCTTTTGCCACATACCAGGGCTCAAGGTGGTGGTGCCGTCGGGGCCCTATGCGGCGAAGGGGCTTTTGCTGGCGGCCCTGCGCGACCCGGACCCGGTGCTTTTCCTGGAACCCACCAGGCTCTACCGCATGCTCAGGGAGGAGGTCCCGGAAGGGGATTATGTCCTGGAGCTGGGGCGGGCGCGGGTGGCTCGTCCCGGCGCTGCCGTCACCGTCATCGCCTGGGGCAGCATGCTCGAGCGGGTGCTGAAGTCGGTGGAGAACTACGACGCGGACGTGATCGACCTGCTGACCCTGAGCCCGTTCGACATCGAGACGGTGCTCGGATCGGTGAAAAAGACCGGGAGGGCGGTCATCGTGCACGAGGCGGTGAAGAGCTGCGGGTTGGGGGCGGAGATAGCCGCGACCATCGCGGAGGAGGCGATGCTTCATCTGCGCGCGCCGATACTGAGGGTGACCGCACCCGACGTGCCGGTGCCTCTGGCCAAGCTGATCGACCATTACCTGCCAAGTGCAGAGCAGATACGGGCTGCACTGGACGAGGTGCTGCAGTACTGAAACCGGCAAAAAGCCCGGAACAGGGAATAGGGAGTAGGGAGCGCTCCGCAGGGGGGCGCAGAGCATACAGGGGAAAACAGCTGAGGGGAAAGCCTCCGTTTCCTGACCCTGCATCCTGGCCCTCCCTGACCTTGGTGTCCTTGCAGGTTGGCGTTTTGGGCCTTTGAGAGGTAACCGATGGATTTCGAATTCAAACTCCCCGATCTGGGTGAAGGCATCGCCGAGGTGGAACTGCGGCGCTGGCTTGTGGCGCAGGGGGATCGGGTCGCAGAACACCAGCCGGTGCTGGAGGTGGAGACGGACAAGGCCGTGGTCGAGGTCCCGGCACCCCGCGCCGGTGTGGTGGCACGGATACACCGGCAGGAAGGGGAGACGGTGCGGGTAGGCGAGGTTCTCCTGACCATAGCGGATGCCCGGGAGGAGACCCCGGTCCCGACCCCGGCCGCGCAGAGGAGACCCTCGGTGGGGATCGTAGGCTCGCTGCCTGAGGCGGAGGAAGAACCGCAGCAGGAAGAACCGCAGCAGGAAGAACCGCAGCAGGAAGAACCGCATCCCGCCGCGCCTGCAGGCTTCGAGGGGCTGGCGACTCCCATGGTAAGGAAGATGGCCAGGGAGAGGGGAATCGACCTGAAGCGGGTGCAGGGGACGGGGCCGCGCGGCTGCATAACGCCGGAGGACCTGGAGCGGAAGGTCCCCCCGCCACAACCACAGCTGCCGCTTTCGGGGACGGAGCAGAGGCTGCCGCTGCGCGGGTTGCGACGCACCATCGCCCGCAACGTCCTCGCCTCCCAAAGCACTACGGCCTTCGTCACCAGCATGGAGGAAGTGGACA
>Ga0209317_1003367_pt1 | contig 10149 bp, 11 predicted proteins | sample RifGroB2_FD_183994 | JGI IMG/M metagenome (GOLD analysis project Ga0209317, IMG submission 183994) | Soil microbial communities from Rifle, Colorado, USA - Groundwater B2 (SPAdes) (version 2) | ecosystem: Environmental > Terrestrial > Soil > Unclassified | place: Rifle, Colorado | collected...
CCAACCCCAACGACTTCAACGGCACTCTGACGCAGAAGAACAAGGACAACCTGTTCCTAATTAAGCCCACAGCCCGGCTCGCTAAATACTGGAATGCCCAAAACGGTTACGTTTTTGACTCGTTCAGTCTGGAAAAGTGGATTATCGGGCTATCATACTGGAGTTGCACCAACCAGAAAGATTATCTATTCACCGTCTTCGACAATCTTTCTGTAGCATACGACGGGGCGCAATGGCGAAAGGACAGGGTCACCCGGGCGAAGCAGATTGTCCAGAACGTGCGGGATTACGAGCAGCGAGGCATGCCGGCTACCGCAGAAGGTGAAGTAAAAAAGCTGATTCCGTGAGCGAAAGGGCCCGATAGTCTGCTAGGTGGAGAAGGATATGGATTGGTTTTTTTCGATAATACGAATTGCCGGTGTGGCGTTCCCTGGAGCCGCAGCACTTGTACAACTCCAGGCTGAAATAGATTCAGTCAGCCTAAAGAAACGAGTTTCAAAACTTGAGGACCCCATTAGCTGGCTGCATGACGATGTCCCTGAGTTGTCACGGCATCTGTACCGTAAGCTGAAGGCCGAAAACTCATTGAAATTGCGTTTCGATGATGATTTTTACACCGAACACAGCCGAGCTTTAGCTGTACTGGAAACCCGTGGGCATCTGAAGGGTAGTCACGCTTTAGGTAAAAGGTTCGCAGAGGGACTATGGGTTACCGACCCGTCTTACGTCATGTACATGTGTGTGCTGGAAGAAGACGATGCTAAGATGGGTGCCATTATCAAGGCGGTTGAGGACTGCCAGGTTGGCAAATGGCTGGATGGTAAGGTGCTACAAACTTCTATCGGCTTACCCCTGCCGGTTATTAAAGCGGTTTTTGATATATATGAAGGTAAGGGATACGGATTATGCTCCAAAACTATAGGTGTCTACGAATATCTCGGAATAGCTTAAAACCTTTTTACACCATGCGCCCAAAATGCAACGGTCGCGGACGGCGTTCCGGCTGCCCTTGGTAGCGGTAATGAGCCCAAATGCTAACCTAATGATTGTATTTATAAGCTGCTTCACGACCTATCGCTGGGGCGTATCCCAGCTTGACACGAAATTGCTATCAGGACAGCGCTGGCCCGTCACGTCCCACCCGTAACACCCCCCCGTGGATGGCTATTCCCCTTTACTTGAATCATGAGAAGTAATATTGTGCGCGCTTATTGGGGAAAATTTACAACCGAGATGTGTCAGCTTCGAGTTTGCCACTGAAAAGATTGGAAGTACATATCCCCCCGGTCGGCATGTTACATGGGAAGGGGTGTATCCACCCAAACGGAACATTATCCAAGGTAAATAAGTCTGTTAGGTCGGCGCGTTACGAAAAAACTGCTGAAACAAGGATCATGGAAAAGATCCAAACCGGCGGGATGAACAGGTCTGCTCATCTACGAGTTGGACGAGAAATACGAGGCTAGGCGGATACGAGTATGGATTGGAACTGGTTCTTCAGCTCTGTAGCGCAGTCAGCAGCGGCAATTGTTGCTGTGTTTTCGGCGTTCATAATCACCAAAACGATTAATAATCAGACCCAGTTCGATGGCAACAAGCGCCGGATAAGAGCTCTATTGACTTCATCAGAACATCTCAAAGAACTAGCCAAATACCGAAGAATTGGTTGGTATTCACAATACCTAGTCAACAGAGAGACGAGCAGGTTGCAGGAAAAATGTAGAAACGGGGAAGCTCCAAAATCTGCAGAAGAATATTATTTTAACAACGATTTTTCTATCTTCCTCAGACGGGCAGATATTATTCAAAGAATAGAATCAGTAATGAGGATAACTCCAATCTGTCAGCCAAAAAACGAAATCAGTGCAATATTGTCCAAAATCAAGCCAGTTCAAGATTTAGCCGAAGAACAAATGGTAATGAATGAACAAAATATTATTTATGATCTTATTGCTGATATAAAGAAACATATTGCATTGCTAAATGATTTTACTGAGGAGTTAAGCGAAAATAACGAAAGTTCTCCAGTTATTAAATGGTCAATACTGGCATCCTTATCACTGTTTTTAATAGGAGTGATATATCCCCTTGGATTTTTGCCGTTACGGCTGTCTACAAAAATTGAGTTAAGCATACAAAGTGTTCCAGATTACATGTTTTCTGGTAAGGGAGTTTTTCTTTTTATTATTGCTACAATATTTTCAGGTATAAATTTGTATTTTCTCCATCTCAACAACAACCTCACCTATACCAGAGAGGAAATTTCTAAACTTAAATCTCATACCGTCTTTGGGGACTACCACGTGTATTTTAAGAATATGGAAGATAACGAAAAGGCTAAAAATGAATTTTTCCGAAAAGTAGAGGAAGCAAAGTAAAAGCACTTTTGAAAGGAGTTTGCGCAAATAATTTCGCCCAAGCGGAAGCACGTGAGAGCGGGAGGCGATGGGGCCAGGCTTCGAAAGTTCGAAACCTTGGTCTGAAACTCGCCTATCTGAGCGGAATAAGTGTCGAGATGTGTAGTAAACCGGTGAGAGCCGATTGTGCCGATGAACATTGGATGAAAAGGCGAAGGAAGCCAAGCGAGCCAGGGAACGGCGATGGCCAACCCAGGAGCAGGCTCCGCGGTTTCAAGAGCAGATAAGAGCCGGCGATAGCTGAGCGCTCCGCTGCTCAGGCAGGCGTTATCGTGAAAGGAGGTTTGAAAATGGCAAATCCGATTCCCAATTCTGTCATCGGCGCTGTTTCATCAGTTATCGCCGGTAATTACTACAGTCACTCTACGCTCAATTCCCTGTTCATGGAAAGTGGTGCACCTGGCGATGTGCCAGAAGGCAATTGTGAAACGAAATGTGCCAGATGGTTAAGGAGGTGCAACGACGACCCAAACGTAGACGCCCTTTTGGTTCTCGGTCAGGCCATTCAGAAGTTCATGGATCAAGAACCATCTCCGTTCATTCGGCCTGAAATTGCTGAAGGACAAAAACGTATCAAAGAAAGTCTTTCGAAGAACCAGCTGAGTTATCAGACCAATGGCTTTGTGACCCTTGCGGGGGCAAGCCCCGCAACCAAGACACTAGCGGACTTTTTAAGGGCTGGAGATTATTCATCAATCGAAGTTGAATTTGATCGTGCAATCGCGCAACTGGATCGAGACCCACATGCAGCCATAACTGCGGCAAGCTCAATTATTGAAGCCCTTTGTAAGACATACATAGAAACTTTTAGGATCGAGGTACCAAACAAACAGACAATCCTCCCGCTTTGGCGGAGCGTGCAGATGCACTTGGGACTCAATATTGATCCGATACTTGATGAGGATCAGAAGAAAATTCTTCAAGGATTGGCGTCTATTGTGGATGGCATCGGGGCATACCGCACACATATAGGATCAGCGCATGGGCGTGGAATTTCACCACCAGTAATTCAGGTTTCTGAGGCTCGCCTTGCCGTTAATGCATCACATACACTTGTAATCTTCATCATGGAACGCTGGCATGCCTGCAAGACACCTAACTCCTCGTTCAAGTGGGCTGCCTACGGCGGCCTCTGAGCTTACCCCCGGTGTAAATAAATGAGCCAACCCGTAAACCAGCATTGGGTTCCACAATTTTATCTGAAATATTTTGCGACGCCGGAGACCCAACGGACAAAGAATCCAAAAACCTGGATTTTTTCCAAAGACGATGAGAACGGCGATCCGAAGCTGACAAACATAAGAAACATTTGCGCAAAGCGCTTCTTGTACTCGCCCCCTAACAAGGAAGGCCAGCGGGAATGGGGGCTTGAGACGAGATTGTCAGATATTGAGCAATTACTTTCAGTTATATGGCCCACTTTAGCCGCAGGTTATGCCGACCTTTTGTGGGAGCCGCTGCGTAAAGCTATATCACTGTTTGTCTCTATTCTCTATCTTCGTCATCCGAATGGCATCAAACAATGCGTTGAGGCCCACCAGCACCTAATGGAGCTATACAATCACGTACAAAAAAAGCCTGACGGTACACCTGATATTGCATTCGCGGAGGTGAACGGAAAGGCCAGGAAGTTCGATAGCAGTGACTGGCATGAATATAAAAATTGGAAAGCAGATGATCATCACAGATTTTTTTGCGATTCGGTCCAAGCACATGCTGGTCAGATAGCAAAACTTCTTTTGAGAAAGCGTTGGTCAATAATTTTAGCTGGTGCTCCCGCTTTTATTACATCAGATAATCCGGTATGTAAGAACCATTTAGAAAAAGAAAAATTCGGTTTCGGTACTGAAGGTACAATTGTAACCTTCCCGCTTAGTCCGACGCGCCTTTTGATCATGGATGACAATCACAAAGAACCAGCCGGGCAATACTATCCTTTGCATGCCGATGGGCCAGGTCCATTTAACCTTGGAATATGGAGAAATGGTAGCCGTTTTATGATTTCTCAACGGGATATAGACGAAGTGCTAGCAGAGATACTTGAGTGGGCAGACCACCGGACCTGCCAAGAGGATGCATAACGAGCGGCGGCACACGGTCTACGCTGCGCTCCGCCGGTGCGCCTTGTGACGTTGCCACATGGAGATTGCATGCCACCATACACAATTGACCTACGTCAGCCAGCGACACACTATATGTTCGCAACAGTATTGCGCAATAGGGGCAATATAGGGTCAGGGGTCAGAAGTGTGTGAAGAAAAATGATAGAACAAGACTATGGGATAAATGTGTTACCTGTCAAGATGTTATGTGCTTCGGTAGAACATGGTAGGATGTGGTAAAGGTGTATTAGGAGGGTTATATCTTGGCTTCGAACCAGGGTGTTGGCGGTTCGAATCCGTCCGGGCGCACCAAACAGAACAAAAGGCTTACAGCTTCCCGGCTGTAGGCCTTTGTTGTTTCTGCCGTGGTGTCAGCGGCCTTGCATGTGCTGGCTGCCAAGGAGAAGGAGGATCGGCCTGTGGCGATCGGACGGGGGCGTGATGAGAAAGCCGGCGCCGGGACCCTGACAGCTGGGACCCATATCAAGCTCTGCGCTTGCAGCACCGCTAAAGGCGGGGAACGTCGCAGCATTTACCGGGTGTAGCGAGCGTTCTCTCTGTTGCCTATCTGGAGAATGATTTAAAAAACTTTAATTTTCAGCGAGGCTCTGATATAAGGAAGCAGGCGCAACCAAAATCAGCGGGAGGAGACTATGAATCCTGAAATCGCCAAACTTACCTCAGGCCAGAAGTTGATGAAGCAGGCAATCCATGAAATCGACGATTATTTCGGAGAGGGCGTTGCCTTTAAGAATATTGAATTCCTGGGCGGTTATATCCAGGCACTGGCGGTTCTTGAACTAAAAGATACCCTCAGGAACAAGCTTTGAAATCAATGTGTCAGTGTATGTTTTCAGCGGATCTCATTGGGTAGGCTTGGTTTCACGGTTTCTGCTTTGGGTCGGGAACATCAAATAAGACGGCGCCGTACAACAATCCCTGGTGGCAAACTCTGCCTCCATGGCGCGATGCGTCATCTGTGGCCAGGCCGACGCCTGCGGCTATCGTCAGCTTTTTCAGTCTGTTCGTGCACCGTCCGCTACTGCGCGGGCACCACGGTCTCGAAACTCTGCATCCAGTCGATTCCGCCTGACGAGCCACCGCCGAACAGACCCCCGTCGCCCCCTTCATGTCCTCTGTACTTATAGGTGAACCGGAGCTTTGTGCCCGCGTGGACAGCGATCGGCAACTTCAGGCTGAACTCTGCTGTTTCGTCCATGCTTAACTGCTGCGGTATCACGAAACTCACTGCACGTGCAGCTACCTTTCCGGCAGGATCCAGTACAGCCACCCATATTTCCAGATCGGTCATGGAGTGAAAGCGTACATTTTTAACCACTCCTTCGACCAGGGTGTCTTTTTCGACTACCCTGGTTTCCCATGCCAGGACCAGGTCGAATTGCGAGTAACGCTCGGATAGGGTCTCAAGCCGCTCCCGCCGGATGTCGGGATGGTATGCACAAGCACCGATAAGCGCCGTCATTGCCAGCATCAGTATGAGTCGTACCATGTCTGTCGCCCTCGTGCGGATCTGGCTAATTGTACGCTGAGCTGATTAATTGACAAGGAGGATCTGCCTGACGCAGCAGGGAGAGCTGCAGTTCCTTCGGATCTATTCCCGGAAGCAGCGCATCAAGATAGACCTGCCCCTCGTCTTCGCTCAGGTTGAGCAGCGGGAAGCGCCGTGCTGAGGTCGGGGAGAGAAAGGAAGCCGCCTGCGGGCGGGCCACCCCGACACCTCGAAAAGCTTCCTCAATCTCTCTTCTCAGAATGTCCAACTCGTTGAAAACCGTCCAGCTAGCCATTTGGGTTACCTCCTTATTGTGTGCTTACTTCTGGCAGGAAAATAATTATTATTTTGGCCATGTAAAGTGCTCTCGAAAAAAGGTCCGGAAGATTGATTGAGGCAGAGGATGGCGGGAAATTGTTGTCGTTCAGGCGGGTCCTTTGGGCATGATATTACGTGGTAGGGGCAAAGCGGCAGGCAGGTGCCAGGTTTCCCCGGCACCGGGCTTGAAAACAAGACACGCCGCATCGGACTCCAATGGATGGAAGCCTCGATGCGGCGTGTCTTGAGCTAACTTATGCTGTCAGTCCTCCTGGCAGGACCTGAATTTCTTCTGACTACGCTCCTCCCGTTTTGCCTGGATGGCCTTCAGTTTGGTTGCCTGCTCCGGAGTAAGCAGGGCGAGGAATTGTTTGGCTCCCTGCGCCCTCTCGACTGCCAGGTCCGCCTCGATTGCGGCAACCTTCGCCGCCTGTCCACGGATTGCTGCCTCATCGGCAGTTCCGGAGTGTACCAGCGCCCGCAACTGTTTTTTTGAGGTCATCAGGGTGCCCCAGAGCGCCTTGTTCTGGGAGCGGTTCTTTTCGAACAACTCCTTTGCCTCGGTTTTTTGCTGATCCGTGAGGCCCAGTTCCTTTGCCATCTTTCCGAGATGACGACCATGTCCCCGGTGGCCCTTGTGCTGGTGCTGTCCGTGCCTTACCTCCGAGAGCTCTGACGGCGAACTGGTGCCGGCGGATGCGATCTGGCTGCCGAAGGCAGCGGCTGCGGTGATGCAGGTAAGCAGTGCGAGAGTTCCAAGCTGTTTTCTCATGATTGTGCTCCTTTTAGCGGCAATCTCTCCGTTCATTCGGATTGCTCGTTGCGATGTGGGTACTGTAACGGCCAATTGTGAATGAAATGTGGAGGAACAAAGGAAATCGGGATAACTTTTCAGCAAGGCCGGGAATAGACATCCCTGTCAGTTGCAAGTCACCAGCAGCAGGCAGGAAACTCGCTGCAGGAATGCCCATATTGGCAAGAGCTGTTTCATTGCCCGCACAACCTGATGACCACTGTGTCTTGTTGGTGATATCTGAACGTGTACTCTGCGGCCGCGCTGCAAAGTCCCCCGATCTATCTTTTTGTCTCAGTGGTTCTTGAAATCCGGCAACTCATTGCTAGAATCTTTCAGTCGTATCACGCTGAAGATTCTTAAGGAGGGGCTATGAAGATTCCGGTTGTGTTTGCGGATCAAAGGCGCGGCTTAGTCAGGGCAGAGGAGCTTCAGGGACTGATAGAGCAATCTGCTGTTGTCTCATTTCTGCGCAGCGACGGCCAATGTGTAAAGATTGGGGTCGACAGCATGCGGGGAATGGGCGGCAGGAAGTATCGGGGACCGGAGCGCAGGGGCAACGTGCTGTTTTGTTGAACTTACGGCGGGCAGATTGAAATGAAGAAGGCCGGTCCCAAATGGGACCGGCCCTCTTCATTTCACCGCGCAAGGCGAAAGACCACTCCGCATTCAAGTATTCCGGCTTCCCTGCCACCTTCAACAAAGGAGATGTGAAAATGGACAGACTTCTCAGGACACTATCCTTCGTGGCTTTGGCATCGTGCGTCATGCTGACGCTCTCAAGCAATGTCTGTTTTGCCATTTCTGACTGTATTTATTCCGGCGTCAATTTTTCGGATGGGGCTGTAGCTTGTCAGTCCGGGCACCAGTTCAGGTGCAGTAACGGCACCTGGCGCTCCCTTGATCTTCCTTGTGTCACTCCTCCTCCTGCGTCCATAGTGATTGACCCCGCCGCCTGCAACTGTACCGTCGAAGAAGTGAAAAACTGCGATAGGTCGGCGCAGGCCTGTTGCGTCTCCCTGGAATCCGGCCATTGCGTTAAACGGTGTTGCGAAAGACGTTAGTCTGGAACTGGAAATGTTCTATCTTCCCGATAAATCCCGTCAGTCCACGCGTTGGCAGTAGCGTGCGTTTGGCAGGCAGCAGCCATCGGCGGAAATGTGGGGTTCACCAATAAAATTGCGAAAGGGGTATTTATGAGCAAGGTACTGATCGTTTTTTACAGCATGTACGGACATATCCACCAGATGGCGCAGGCCGTGGCAGAAGGCGTGCACGAGGTGGCCGGTTGCGAGGCGATCCTGAAACGGGCGCCCGAGACCCTGTCCGAGGAGGTGCTCGGCATGATGGGCGCGCTAGAGGTGCAGAAGGGGCTCTCCCACATCCCGGTTGCCGCCGTAAATGACCTGGTAGCGGCAGATGCCATCATCTTCGGAACGCCGACCCGCTTCGGTGAAATGTGCGGTCAGATGCGCCAGTTTCTAGACGCCACAGGTGGCCTGTGGGCCAAGGGCTCGTTGGTTGGCAAGCTCGGCAGCGTCTTCACCAGTTCTGCTACGCAGCATGGCGGCCAGGAATCGACTACTCTTAGTTTTCACACTACCCTCTTGCATCAGGGGATGTTGATCGCCGGTCTTCCTTATACCTTTATCGGGCAGATGGACAACTCCGAGATTACCGGCTGCTCGCCCTACGGTGCCAGCACCATCGCGGGGACCAAGGGGGAGCGCTCGCCGAGCGCGAACGAACTGGCCGGCGCACGCTTTCAGGGGGCCTATGTGGCAGGTATCGCCAAAAAACTGGTGGCTGGCAGCTAGTTTCCGTCCGGAAAGGGTGCTTTTCCGCCCTGGCGGCGTCAACCTTCGGGCTTGCTTGTGCGGCGTACTGATGTACGCCTCCTCGCAATTCCTCGGTTTCCTTGCCAGGACGAAAAATCCCCGCTTTCCGAATCGGAAACCAACAGTTTCATATCCGGAGTTTCCGGATGGAAAGCAGCTAGAATTGGCCATGCATCTCACTGATAGCCCAAATCCGCAGCGCTCATAAGCAATCACTCAGTTATGCAATCGCCCCACCCGGTAATCCGGGTGGGGCGATTGCATAAGGATAAGAAATATTTTTCTCATCGGCTGACCTGCGGCGTTCACCTGCACCCCTTTTTCATTTTTGCAAAAACCGCCTGCCACCTTTTGCATTTGTGCAAATCACCATTATCCTCTGTTAATTCCAATCAACATGCTGATATTACGATGCATATCTTTTCCCGTCCTCCCTGGCCACTCCCAACGTTTTTGCTCTGGTGCGAAACTGCCTGAGAGGTCTGGCCGTTTTCGCCTGGCAGGCATTAGTTATAAGTTGTTGATATTAAACATGAATACAAGATATACAAAACTTTAAAACATTGGTATGCAAGTTGCTATGGTTATGACGTGAGTTATCAATCCAACCAATGGAGGTATAAAGGCATGTCAGAAAAATCATCTAACAAGGGCTGGCAGGTGGTCATAGCCGGAACCGGAATCAACCTGGCACTAGGGGTGCTGTATGCCTGGAGTATCTTCAAGGGCGCCATCAAGTCGTCCATCGAAGCCGGTGGGCCAGATGCCTTCACCTGGAGTCTTTCCTCGATCAACGACCCGTATGGCCTGTGCTGCCTCTTCTTCGCCTTTTCCATGATCATCGCCGGCAAGTGCCAGGACAAGATCGGACCGGCACGCACCGCGCTGATCGGCGGGCTTCTGGTCGGCAGCGGCTTCTGCCTGATGGCTTACTCGAACAGCTATGCCGCCTGGGTCACAGGCTTCGGCGTACTGGCAGGTTCGGGCTTCGGCTTTGGCTACTCAGCGGCAACCCCCCCGGCTCTGAAATGGTTCTCCGCCAAGAAGACAGGCCTCATTGCGGGCACCGTGGTCGCCGGTTTCGGCCTGGCGCCGGTCTACATCGCTCCGCTCTCAAGCTACCTGCTCGGCGTGTACGGCATCCAGAAGTCGATGCTCATCCTGGCCGAAA
>Ga0209317_1003369_pt1 | contig 10146 bp, 10 predicted proteins | sample RifGroB2_FD_183994 | JGI IMG/M metagenome (GOLD analysis project Ga0209317, IMG submission 183994) | Soil microbial communities from Rifle, Colorado, USA - Groundwater B2 (SPAdes) (version 2) | ecosystem: Environmental > Terrestrial > Soil > Unclassified | place: Rifle, Colorado | collected...
AGGCGCTGTACACCCGCCCGGTAAAGCGGCAGCGCCATGTCGGGCAGCAGCAGGCCGTTGGTGGTAAGAACCAGGTGGCGCAGCCCCTTGATGCCGGCCAGGCGTTCGAGAAAGGGAATGATTCCTGATCTGACCAGTGGTTCGCCTCCGGTGATCCGTATCTTTTCGATCCCCATTTCCACTGCCGTTTCGGCAATCAGTTGCAGCTCCTCATAGCTGAGAATGGCGTCATGCCCTTTACTGACAATCCCTTCCTGGGGCATGCAGTAGAAGCAGCGCATGTTGCAGCGGTCGGTCACGGACAAGCGCAGATAATTGATGGTTCTTCCAAGGGAGTCAGTCAGTTGCATGGTTGGTATCTCGTAGCGGGATGGGTCGGTCCTGCTTTCTGATGATATGCATTTCAACGAAATCTGCCACCTCTGAAGGATTGTTCAGGTCCAAAAGCGGCACATCCAGTTCCAGGTGTTCGTCACTGGCCACTGCAATCAGGCTCGGGTCATGTTCCGCCCCGCGGCAGAGCAGTGTGGCGCTGCGCTCCGCCCGGTGCACTTCTATCTTGGGCAGTCCGCTTTTTTTAAATCCTTCGGTCAAGATGAGATCAACGTCGCTGAAATAGGTGCTGATCAACTCCTCTATGGGAGGGGAGGCGGAATGCTGCTTCACCACGGCCAGCTTCTCGGGTGACGAAATCAGCATGGTGTCCGCTCCGGCTCTGGTCAGGCGATGGCTGTCCTTGCCGGGGTGGTCGATGTCGAACTGGTGCGCATCGTGTTTGATGGCGCCGATTCGGTAACCGCGTTGTTTAAGCTCTGCAATAACCTTTTCCAGCAGGGTGGTTTTGCCGGTGCCGGATTTGGCGACAAACGAAACTGCTTTGGCGATCATAAATTCTCCGCAGATTGTCGAGATGTATAACTTTAGCGCAAAGAGTGTGGCCGGCGCAAGCATAGTCACCCCATGGACACGTTGAATAGAAACCAGAGCAAGGATATCAGATTAATCGCCACATTTGTGGAAGTATACTGTGACGGAAAACATGCCGACAGGCAGCGTTCCCCGTTCACGCTCCCTTCAGGGCTGGGGGCGCGCAAGCTCTGCCCGGAATGCGCGGAGTTCATGAAGTATGCGGTTGCCAAGCGGATCAACTGCCCCCTGGAAGCGGAGAAACCGAGCTGCAAGCATTGCCGCATTCATTGTTATGCGACGCAGCAGCGGGAAAAGGTGCGGGAGATCATGTCCTGGTCCGGTCGCAGGCTGATATTGCGGGGAAGGCTTGATTACCTTTGGCATTATTTTTTTTAAAGCAGTGTTCAACACATCAACTTAAACGATTCAACCATAACGATTCAAAAGGGAGATACCATGCTGAGAAATATCGTAAGGATAGATCAGGACAAATGTGACGGCTGCGGATTGTGTGTACCCTCCTGCGCCGAAGGTGCGATAACCATTATCAACGGCAAGGCTGTTCTGGCTGCCGAAAATCTGTGCGACGGCCTGGGCGCCTGCCTGGGTGAATGTCCCCAGGATGCGATCACTGTCGAGGAGCGGGAGGCGGATGAATTCGACGAGATGGCGGTTGAGAAGCATCTGACAGCCCAGGGTAAGCCGCTCCCGGCACACCAGCACGGGGCGCCTGCCCAGAGTGCGCCGGCCCCGCAGCATCATGCAGGCGGCGGATGCCCCGGTTCCCGCGCCATGAGTTTTGCACGTGCCCAGGAATCAGCCGCTCCCGCGCCTGGCGCCAGTCGCCAGAGCCAGCTGGCCCAGTGGCCGGTGCAGCTGCATCTGGTGCCGGTGACCGCGCAGTATTTCCAGGGTGCGGATCTGTTGATCACCGCTGATTGCGTTCCGGTTGCCTATGCCGGCTACCACGAAGATTTTCTCGCCGGAAAAGCGGTGGTGATGGGCTGCCCCAAGCTGGACGACAACAACTTTTACCAGCAGAAGCTGACAGAAATTTTCACCAGGTCCGATATTAAAAGTATAACTGTGCTGAAGATGGAAGTTCCCTGTTGCGGCGGCATTGCTATCGCGGCCCGGCAAGCCCTGGCGGACAGCGGCAGGCAGATTCCCTACAGGGAGGTTACCATCGGTATCCAGGGGGAAATCAAAGGATAAGAACAAGTCTCCGGAGGTCCCGAAGGATCAGGGATAGCAGCACCATCAGAAGAATACAGAGAGAACAGCACCCCGTCGCGCATCATGTGTGACGGGGTGCTGTCGTTTCAGGCGGCGGGTGGAACTTCTGAAAAAACAGCGTTCAGTAATCGGGCCACTCCGGAAATGGTGTACGGCTTGATCATGGCGGCACAAAAGCCATAGCAGAGGTGGTTTGCCATGACCGGGTCATTGGAGTAGCCGCTCGAGACGACCAGGCGGGCCTGGGGAAACTGCTTCAGAATCAGCTCTGCCGCTTCCTTGCCCCCCATGGCGCCCGGGATCGTCAGATCCATGATTACCGCAGCAAAAGGCTCACCCGCTTTGTCTGCCGGTACAGTTCAACGGCCTCTTCCCCGGTTTGACAGGTTTTTACACCGTACCCGAGTTCACCCAGCATGTTTGATGACAGGTCGCGGATCATCAGGTCGTCGTCCATGACCAGTATTTTTCTGCCGCTGTACTCTGCTGCAGTCGCCGTGGTTGTATCGTCTCCCTGGAAAGCAACTGCTTTCCAGAGGGTGGACGGCAGCAGGATCTCAAACGTGGCGCCCGCTCCGGGTGCCGAATGTACGGAAATGCGCCCTCCGTGCTTGGTGATGATCGAGTAGGCAGAAGCCAGACCGAGTCCGTTGCCCCCGTCCTTTGTGGTGAAGTAGGGGTCAAAAATCCGCTTCTGATCCTCTTCGCTAATGCCGCACCCGGTATCGGAAAAGGTAATCCTGATAAAATCGCGCGGAAGTTCGCCAGGCAGAGAGGCATCAACCTGGCGTACCTGATCCGCCCGGATATTCAGCGTGCCGCCATCCGGCATGGACTGTACGGCATTGATGATGATGTTGTTGAACACCTGGTGTATCTGACCCTCATCAGCCTCGATCGCACCCAGGGTATCGGAAATCTCGACGATGCTTTTTACCTTTGAACCGCGCAGCACAAGGGAAACAGAGGTTTCGATACTGTTTCTCACATCAACAGCCTTTTTGATCGGCTGGCCTCCCTTTGCAAAAGTCAGCAGTTGATACGCCAGATCTGACGCCCTTTGCGACGCTTTTTCCGCTTCCACCAGAATCGCAGCTGCTTTGTGAGACGGTTCGAGGTACATGCGTGCAAAGGAGATGTTACCCATGATGCCGGTAAGAAGATTGTTGAAGTCATGGGCAATTCCACCAGCAAGCACGCCGAGGGATTCAAGTTTCTGGTGTTTTATGAATTCCGCTTGAATGAGGCGGTGTTCAGTGATGTCGTCGCTAATGACGACAATATGGCTCACCTCGCCATTCTGGCCGAACAGGGGAATTTTGCGCGAGTGAATATAAATCTGCCCTTTTTGCGGATGATCACTGACCTGTTCCGGCACATCCACCATGCTCCTTTGGCTGACGGTTTTGAGGTCCTCGGCCAGGAAGGCATCCGCCTGTTCCCGGGGCCACAGGTCATGAGCATTTTTGTTGACAATGGTTGTCGCGGGAATGGCGAAGATCTGCTCGGCCGCCCGATTCCACAGGATCACCCGGAAATCGTCAGCCACCTCCTTGACGAACAGGGCATAGGGGGCATTCTCTACGATGCCGGAAAGCAGGTTCTGGGAATGGCGAAGTTCTTCTTCCGTCCGTTTGCGCTCCTTTATGGATTCCGACAGTTTCAGCGCCATCTCGTCAAACGCACACCCCAGTTGGCCGAGCTCACCACCGGAGACATGTTTCGCCACCCTGACGCTGAGGTCACCCCCGGCAATCGCATGGGTAGCGTCGCGAAGGGTGATTATTTTGTCGTGAATATACCGCTTGGTAAGATAAACAGCTACTCCGAGGGTTAGCAGCATGACCAGGGACAGGATTCCTACATTGATTAAAAAGTTCCTGTTGATGGATCTGAAGATAATTTCCTTGCTGATTCCTGTGCGGATGTACAGGTAGGGTGTTGTTTCACTTTTCAGATAGACTTTTTTATAGGTAAACAGACGATCGAAGCTGTTATTCCCGCTGGCTTCAAAGGAACCTTCGTCAGGCCCTGCTGTCATAGGGTGAAATATCTTGTCCTGTTTACCAGTCAGCGCAGGATTAAAGGATGAGAAGAGGATAGTCCCCTTGTGGTCCACAAGCATGATTGAAGACGCATTGAAAGTGAATGCGTTTTGCTCAAAAAGTTTCTGGTACCTGTCAAGTTTAATGACAATTACCGCAGCTCCCGTTATGTTGCCGGAAACATCTTTGATGGGATATGCGAAGCTGAAGACGGGAAGGTTTAAAACTTTGCCGATGGTAAATTCACCGGAAGAAAATTTGCCTGTTGCGATTACATTTTTGAAATATCTTCGATCAGCATAGGATATCGATATCTGATCGGGAAGCGCTGAGGCCCAGCAGGTTCCTTTTAGATCAACCAGAAAAATGTTGGCAAACTGTGGACTTGAGCCAAGCAATCTTTTGAGGAGATGGCTGGCCGCGGCAGAATTCTGATTGCTCACTGCGGGAACATGTGACAGGGTCATAGCCAGCTGTTCCGCGCCGGAAGTCAGGGTGTTTTGCTCTGTGAGAATCTTGGTGGCAACAGCGGCCGAAAGCGCTGCGGCCTGATTAATGTCCTGAGTCCGCTGATTAGCGGCTGTATAGCTAAAAATGCCGAGCGGTGCAGTGGCCATTAAAATGATCAGAATGGCTATCAGTTTGCGTATTGACACTTCCGTGCTCCATATCTGTAAGACGTTCGACTGTTTAATGATAAACGGCGCCACATTCTAATTCAGTAATAAATTTTGGTAAAGAACCATTCTGTGAAAGAGCTTTTGTGGTATGGTTATGGCGCGGAGGTTATATGGATACGCGCATAGAAGTAATCCTGGCCGACATCACCACGCTGGAAGTTGATGCTATCGTCAATGCGGCAAATAACTCGTTACTGGGTGGAGGCGGGGTGGATGGCGCCATTCATTGGGCCGCCGGACCTGAACTGTTGGCTGAATGCCGTGGCCTGAACGGTTGTGAAACAGGTGATGCAAAACTTACCAAGGGGTATCGTCTTCCTGCCCGGTATGTCATTCATACTGTCGGTCCGGTCTGGCATGACGGTACACGTGGAGAATCGGAGCTGCTGCGCTCCTGCTATCTGAACTGCTTTCACCTGGCCCGCCTGCATGATCTGAACAGTATCGCCTTTCCCGCCATTAGCTGTGGGGTCTATGGTTATCCGCTCCTCAAAGCCACACGTATCGCCCTCTCCGTTGCCCGCGATGAAGCTCTCCGCGGATACCCGGAACGGATCATCTTCGTGCCCTTTAATGCCGAGACTTTTAAGGTATATCGCGAAGTAGCCGCGGAGTTTGAACTGCCGGTGCATTTTTCTGCATAATTGAACCTCTTTTCTTCTCTGCACCCATTTCACATTCCCCTCTTTTTCTTCCCGCACAGGCAAACTTACCGGCTGCTGATATACTCTTACCTGATACTGACGCTTTCAAAGGGGGTAGTCGGATGAGGAGAGCAGCAAGAATCGGCATTCTTGGATGTCTGCTGGCCGGAACCGCGCTGGCCGCAGCCAGAATCGCGCGCAACTCTCGGCGCATCAGTTTTCAGGGTTTATCTGTTGTCATCACTGGCGGGTCGCGGGGACTCGGTCTTGAGCTTTCACGCCTGCTGGCACGTGAAGGGGCGCGGCTTGCCCTGATTGCCCGTGACGTGGATGAACTCGAGCGGGCCGGCCTGGAACTTGAGGCCGCAGGGGCCGATGTGCGCATCTACCGGTGCGATGTGGGGAGCGAGGAGGATGTGGAGTGCACGGTACAGGCGATTGTTGCGGAGCGAGGCGGGGTTGATATTCTGATCAACAATGCAGGTATTGTTCAGGTAGCGCCTTTCGAGAATCTGGCTGTCCAGGATTTCAAGGAGGCGATGGATATTCACGCCTGGGGGCCGTTGTATATGATCAGGAACATTGTGCCGCTGATGAAACGCCAGGGGGGAGGGCGCATTGTTAACATCTCTTCCATAGGGGGACTGGTGGCTGTTCCCCACCTGCTTCCCTACAGCATGAGTAAATTTGCCCTGACTGCGCTTTCCGACGGTCTGCGGGCGGAACTTTCAAAGGATGGCATACGCGTTACGACAGTTGCACCGGGATTGATGAGGACCGGCTCTCACATCAATGCACGGTTCAACGGGCAGTACCAGAAGGAATTTGCCTGGTTCTCCATCTCCGATGCCAATCCGCTCCTGTCCGCCCATTCCCGGCGCGCTGCCCGGCAGATTCTTGGTGCATGCCGCTACGGTGTACCGCGTCTCATCATCACACTCCCGGCAGCTCTCCTGCACATGGTGAACGCGAATTTCCCGAGCCTGACGTCGGCAGCGACTCGATTGGCGGTCAGGATGCTTCCGGCGCCGGTTCTTTCAGGCACCGCCGGGCACCGAAGCGGCTTTGAAAGCGGATCATGGGCCGCTCCTTCGATTTTGACACGATTAGCTGACAAAGCAAGTTTACGCAACAACGAACTGACGGTTGTTTGTTCAAAAAAACGGGCGTCATAGTTGTCAAAGCCTACCAGAGTGGTAGACTTTTTATATGTCGTGAGACATCTTCGAAAAAGTCATGAGGGAGGTAACGTATGGCGACAACAAGTGGTGGCCGCGGTAGCGGCGAATCGCCGGCAAATGTGACCAAAAACCTCAAAGGTGTGCATTTTCCGGCCAAGAAAGAGGACCTGGTCAAGCATGCTCAGCATGAAAAAGCTGAAAAAGCTGTTCTGAGTCAGATTCAGAACATGGAAGACCGGGAATATGAAAGCATGGCCGACGTTATGAAGGGTTTTGACAAGGAGCGGCATGAAACATCGAAAAGCAGCTCTTCCAAATCCGGCAGAAAATAGCCTGAAACAATCGGCCCAAGCAACAAAAAGGCTTGCCGCACTCGCGGCAAGCCTTTTTGTTGTATCATCAATCTCATCTCCTGCCGTACAGGCCGGTCAGGCTGGGTTTCCGCACGTACATGGAACTGCACGACTTCTCTGGACGGAAGGATGAGGCTGCTATTCTCCCGTCCTTCGCCTGACCTCACCGGGCACTTCGGCAAGGGAAGCGACAGCCGTTTCCGGGAGCAGGCCCATGAAGGGCCAGAGCCGCTCGCGCTTCATGACCCAGATGGTGTGCATGCCGGCCGTAGCGGCACCACAAATATCCCAGCTGTGTGATGCCACCATCCAGCAATCTTCGGGTTCCGCTTTGAGGCGGTCCAGTGCATAGCGGTAGGGAGCCGGGTGAGGTTTGCATTTTTCCACATCATCGCAGGAGATGACCATCTCGAAATAATCCGCCAGACCCGAACGTTGGAGGAGCGCGACAGCAGATGACCGTGATCCGTTGGTCAGCGCCGCCAGACGCACCTTGCTCTTGGCAAGTGTTTTCAGGCACTCCTCCGCACCCTCTGCAGGGGGGAGCTGTTTAAAAAGTTCGAGCAGTTCGGGCACGGATACATCGCCAGGCCCCTGTGCCTCTACGTAATTTGTTAAAGCCAGTTCCGTTGCATCCCGGAACGGAAGATATCGTTCGGCAAGCGTTGCGGCCATGACGGTTACCACTATTTCCTGAAACCAGCAGTCATCCCGGCTGCCGTTGCGCTCCAGGCGAGCAGAGATGGGGTCGACTGCAAACAGGGTCCCGAACAGATCAAAAATAGCAACCATCCCCATGATGACCTCCCGTATTAATTAGTGACCCACGCCCATAAACATGCAACTTAAGTTTGTGTTAACTCATGTGTAGATAAGGATAGGATATTTCGGCATCGAGTCAAGCCGGCCCGGGCCGAACCACTGCCGCATGAACAGTTTTACTTGCATTTTAGGGGATATCTTGGTTTTTATAGCCAGACTACATTTGACAGGATTCCCATGCTCCATCTGAAACAACTCTCAAAAGATTTCGCCGGCAAGCCCCTTTTCACTAGCATCTCCTGGCATCTGAAGAAGGGTGAGCGGGTTGCACTTGTCGGGGAAAATGGTGCCGGCAAGTCGACCCTGATGAAGATCATTGCAGGCCTTGCCGAGCCGTCTTCCGGCGAAATACAGTTTGCCCGGGGTGCCCGGGCCGCTTACCTTCCCCAGGATGGCATCGTCACTTCCGGCAGCCTGCTGTTCCACGAGGCGCGCTCCGCATTCGGCGAACTGCTGGCAATGGAGGAGGAGTTGCACCACCTGGCCCAGGAACTTGAAAATCAGCCCCAGGAATCCACTGAACATCACACGATATTGCACCGCTACGGTGAGTTGCAGGAGCAGTTCCGCCACCGTGGCGGCTATACCATGGAAGCCGAGATCGGCACAGTGCTGAAAGGACTCGGTTTCTCTCCGGATGACTGGTACCGCGACTGCGGTGAATTTTCCGGCGGCTGGCAGATGCGCATCGCCCTGGCCCGATTGCTTCTGCAGCGTCCGGACGTGCTCCTGCTGGACGAGCCGACCAATCACCTGGATATCGAGGCGCGCAACTGGCTGGAGGAGTATCTCTGCTCCTACCCCGGTTCCGTGATTCTGGTCTCCCATGACCGTTTTTTCATGGATCAGGTCTGCAGCCGCATTGCAGAGGTCTGGAACCACGCCATCAGCGATTATCACTGCAGCTATTCCCGTTATCTGGTTCAGCGCGAGGAGCGGGTTTTCGCACTCAGGGAAGCCAAGCGCATTCAGGATGAAGAGGTGCAGAAGGTCGAAGATTTCATACGTCGCTTTCGTTATCAGGCTAACAAGGCTTCACTGGTCCAGTCGCGCATCAAGCAGCTGGAAAAGGTCGAACGTATTGTCATCCCGCCGGAGCGCAAGCGGATCCGCTTCAATTTTCCCGATGCTCCCAAAAGCGGCAAAATAGTTATGGAGTTGAAAGGGCTAAGCAAATCTTATGATAGCCACACCGTACTGAACCGCATCGACCTGGTGGTCGAAAAAGGGGAGCGGGTGGCACTGGTGGGGCATAATGGCGCCGGAAAATCGACGCTCATGTCGGTTATGGCGGGTGGCGGTTTTCAAAGTGGGGAGCGGGTTTTAGGTCATAATGTGATCATGGATTATTTTGCCCAGGATCAGGCTAACGTGCTGGATGTTTCCCGCAGCGTGTGGGATGAGATCTACAGCGACGCACCCTATGAGATGGTGCCCAAGCTGCGTGATATTCTGGGGGCCTTCCTGTTTTCCGGGGATGACATCAACAAAAAAATCGGGGTGCTTTCCGGAGGGGAGCGCAATCGCCTGGCTCTGGCCAAGATGCTTCTGCGTCCCTCGAACCTGCTCCTGATGGACGAGCCGACCAACCACCTGGACCTGTTTTCCAAGGAAGTTCTGCTGGATGCCCTGCGAACCTTTGACGGCACGGTTGTATTTGTCTCCCATGACCGTTATTTCGTCAATGCCCTGGCCACCCGTATCGTGGAGGTCGAAGGAGGCGGAGTTGTAGATTACTACGGGGATTATGAATATTATCTGGAGAAGAAGGAGCAGAGCGGGGACCAGGGACCGGGGACCGGGGAACGGAAGCCAGAGTCCGGGGCAGCGGAGAATGGGAACACAGCTGCTGCGGCTTCCCCATTCCTCCCTGTGCAGGACAAGGAAGAACGTCTCAGGGACCGTGAGGAACAGAAGCGTCGCAAGCGAGAGGACGACAAGCGAGTCAAGCGACTGGGGGAGATAGAGGGGGAGATCAGCCGGACTGAGGCCGAAGTCGCCATGCTTGAAGTTGAGATGGGAGAAGCCGGCTATTTCGATGACCCGGAGCGGGGCAAGGCGGGCGGTGAGCGCCATGCAACTCTGAACGCCCGTCTGGAAGAACTATATGGCGAATGGGAGGAGCTTTCAGCCTAGCCTGCAGCAGGTTTTTGCCTAACGGGCTATGCTCCATTCCTCCTCTTCAATATCCGTTTCCACATCTTCTACCGCAACCATTTCAATATCGAAGAAGAGATCCATGGTGCTCTGCTCTGTTGGAGTTATCTGCAGTTCAT
>Ga0209317_1003370_pt1 | contig 10143 bp, 5 predicted proteins | sample RifGroB2_FD_183994 | JGI IMG/M metagenome (GOLD analysis project Ga0209317, IMG submission 183994) | Soil microbial communities from Rifle, Colorado, USA - Groundwater B2 (SPAdes) (version 2) | ecosystem: Environmental > Terrestrial > Soil > Unclassified | place: Rifle, Colorado | collected...
GGGGTTGATGCGCTCCAGGCGTTGCAGTTCCTTGTCGGCTATCTTGCGGACCTCTTCCGGGAGACCGGCCTCTTCAATGCGACGGCGCAGCTCGCCCATATCTGCTGAGCGGGGATCATCTTCACCCAGTTCCTCCTGGATATGCTTCATCTGCTCACGCAGAATGTATTCCTTCTGATTTTTGCCCACCTTGCGGTTAACTTCGCTGGTAACCTCACTTTTGACCTGCATGCGCTGCACTTCATTTGTCAGATGCACATAAACTTTCTTGAGCCGTTCAAGGGGGTCTACCGTCTCTAGAAGCTCCTGCAGGTCGGACAGCGGCAGATTGACATACAGCGCAACAAGGTCTGACAGTCGTGCGGGGTTGTCGATGTAATCGATCATCTTCATTACATCGTCAGGCAGGGGTTTACCGTAGGAAAGGGAAATTTTCAGCAGCGCGTTGAGGCTCTGTACCAGAGCTTCGGAAACCATGCTTTTTTCTACAAACTCGCGCACTACCTCGCAATGGGCAAGCGTCACAGGTCCCGTATAATCCAGTTCCACTATTTTCAGACGGTTCAGCCCTTCCAGGGTCACCTTGAATTTTCCGTCACCGGTCTTTTTTATCTGGTTTACGCGGCAAAGGGTTCCTATTGTCCTGAATTCAGAAGTGGATTCGGCACTGCCTTCATCCCGCCGCAGTACTGTTGCCACCAGTTTTTCGTATTTGTCAGCCTCTGTGAAGATCTGCACGTCGTGATCATTTACAAAAACCGGAAATATCATATAAGGGAAGGCTACCATTTCTTTGTGGCCGTAAATCGGGAGTTTTTCCGGAATTTCTATGTTTGTGTGGGGCATGTGGGGCAGTCCTTTGTGAGGCTGTAGTGAGTGTTAACTCTAGCACACTTTACGTTACTTTCAACAATTTCGAGGGGCGCGCTGAGGTGCCATAAAATTGTATCCATCTGGAAATACAGGCACAATGTGCAGGTCAGGTGGAGCGGCCATCGCGGACCGCGGCATTTATGACCCGCACAGGAGAGCGGGTTCCGGTCAGTTCCCAGTATAACAGCTTCAGGAAGCGGATGGTTACCAGCCTGTGAATTGCAGCCTGGGTCAGCCGATAAAGCCAGCGTCTGATGAAAGAGGGGGAGGGGCTGCCCAGGAGCAGCGGACAGTAATCCGAGAGCTGAAGCGCCACTTTCACACCGTTTCCGGCGGTTTCAACGCTGAAGCGCAGCTCACCCCGGTCACACTGGCGCGGCTGGACCAGCAGCCCCCCGCAAATCCGCAACACGAGGGCCTTGTCTTCAATAACCGGAGCCGACAGGCTTATCAGGCTCGCACTGCTGTCAAGCAGACGGAAATCAACTCCAACCGCTGTGCGGCACGGTCGAATGATGGAAAAGGTGCAGCTTCGGACAAAGGCCAGATAGCGATCCAGCAATTGTTGGGGAGTCAGGCCCGCTGCCAGTGCGGCCGGAAATGTGCTCCACTGGATCGAAAAGACGGAGGAATCCTCCACCAGCACCTGCTGGTGCGCAATTTCCTGATAATATGGTGCGGCCATGCCTACTCCTCCAGGATCGGATTGAGGTTGCTATCCTCACCATGCAGCCAGCGATAAACTGCTGCCGCGCTTCTGCGGGACATCCCCTCCACGGCAGACAGCTCTTCCAAGCCGGCCTCACCAAGCCGCTGGAGGCTGCCGAAGTGTCTGAGCAGCGCGTTACGTCGCTTGGCGCCGATTCCCGGAATCTCCTCTATGGCCGAGGTGCTGCTTCCTTTTCCGCGCAGCTTTCGGTGGTATCCGATGGCAAACCGGTGCGCCTCGTCGCGGATGGCGGCCAAGAGCAGGAGCGGTGCACTGTTCTGTCTGAGCACCACCGGGTTGCGCCGCCCCGGCAGGAAAATACGTTCATTGCTTTTCTGCAGAGAGACCCCAGCCATGTCACTTTCCACCCGGCTCTTCGCCAGTGAGGCAAGATCGAAACGTCCCTCCAGTCCCAGATCATTGATGATGGCACGGACCGCATTCAGCTGTCCGATACCGCCATCAACCACCACCAGGTCAGGTAACCCTTCCCGGTCGACCACGTCCTGGCGAAAACGTCGGCCAAGAACTTCGGACAGCATGGCAAAATCATCCTGACCGGCAACATCACGAATGCGGTAATGACGATAATGACTTTTGTCCGGCACTCCCCGGGTAAAGACAACGCCGCTGCCGACCGAGAAGCGTCCCTGGATGGTGGAGATGTCATAGCATTCGATGCGCAGCGGCAACCGGGAGAGGTGCAGGCGCTTCTGCAGGGATTCCAGTGTCGCCTGAGCCGAGGCCTTTTGATCGTTGCGCTCGCGCAGGACGGCGGCAGCATTTCTGGTGGCCAGTTCGACCAGTTCCCGCTTCGTACCGCGAAGCGGCCGCGAAATACCGACCTTGCGTCCCTTGATTTCTCCCAGCAGTTCGGCCAAGGCGCCGGTTTCCTCAATCTCCAGCGGCAGCAGTATCTCCTCGGGAATGAAGTTGCCTTCGTTGTAATACTGGCGAATGAAGGCAGCGATCCCTTCAGCATCATCCAATTCCCATTTCAAATCAAAGAGCCGGCTGCCCATGACAGCCCCCCCTCTGATAAAGAGCAGCGCCAGTTCCAGTCGCTCGCCCTCGCGATGATAACCAAGAGCGTCACTGTCACCGCCGCGCGTGATCATCTTTTGCTTCTCGACAGTAACTTCGATGGAGCGCAGGATGTTGCGCCAGCGGGCAGCCTCCTCAAAGCGCAGTTCTTCGGAAGCCTGGAGCATCCGTCGTCGGAACTCTGCCACCAGTTGGCGATTCTTTCCCTCCAGGAATAGCATTGCCCCTGCCACAAGCATTGCGTAATCTGCATCAGATATTAGCCCTTTGCAGGGAGCGCTGCACTGGCCGATCTGGTGGTACAGGCAGGGGCGGCTGCGTGCCCTGCAGCGATCCAGCGGATAGTGGCGCAGTGGAAACATGCGCTGCAGTTGGCGCAGCACGTCCCGGGCAGCGGAGGCCGAAGCATAGGGGCCAAAATAACGGGCGCCATCGCGCGGCGCTTTACGCACAATGCTGAAGCGGGGAAATTCTTCGCGAGGGTCCAGGCGCAATGAAAAGTAGGTTTTATCATCCTTGAGGCTGAGATTATAGCGGGGGTGGTGCTGCTTGATGAGCGTGTTTTCCAGCAGCAGAGCTTCTTTTTCCGTATCGGTAAGCATTACCTCGATATCAGCTATCCTGGCCACCAGGAATCTGACGTGGTAACGGGAGTCGCCGGAGGCGGCAAAATAGCTGCGCACCCGCTGGCGAAGGCTGCGAGCCTTGCCGACATAGATGATTTCGCCCGTGGCGTCGCGCATGAGGTAGACCCCTGGCGATGCCGGCAGCTGACGTAATTTTTCCTCAAGGCTCATGAAGACATTCTAGCCGGTTATGGCAGGAATGAAAAGAGCTGTCAAAATCGGACGTGCTTAAATTAAAGGCAGAGTCGCCTAATAGTATAGCTCTTCTGGCTGAATAGAAAAAATAGATTCAATGATTGCAAAGGCTTACGGTTGTGCCCGGATTGGCAGCATTCTTGCGAACACCCCTGGCTCATACAGGTACCAAAAAAGCGGCGGGGGTAGCAAATGGAGACCATGTCAACGGTGACAGGCCTGAAAAACAGTGGCGATGTTCTTTTTCTCATGTTGGGTGCGGTGATGGTGTTTGCCATGCACGCCGGGTTTGCTTTCCTCGAGGTCGGAACGGTACGGAAGAAGAATCAGGTAAATGCTTTTGTTAAAATACTGACGGACTGGGCCGTTTCAACGATAGTTTATTTCCTAATCGGATTCCCCATAGCTTACGGCATCTCCTTCCTCAAACCAGCCGGGGAGCTGGTCGACAAGGCGCAAGGGTACGATCTTGTACATTTCTTCTTTCTGCTCTGTTTTGCAGCCTGCATCCCGGCCATAATTTCAGGCGGAATTGCCGAGCGGGCGAAGTTCTGGCCGCAAGTGACCGCCGGTGCAATCTTTGCCGGGCTTTCTTACCCACTCTTCGAATCACTGATCTGGGGCCAGAACTCTTCCTTGCTGCAGGATTTTTTCAAACGCATCGGCGGAGCCGAGTTCCATGATTATGCCGGTTCTGTGGTCGTGCATTCCATTGGCGGCTGGATCGCCCTCCCTGCTGTTATCATTCTTGGACCCCGCATGGGACGTTACATCCGAGGAAAATCCCACCCCATTCCGGTCAGCAACATCCCATTTCTTGCGCTTGGTTCCTGGATCCTTGCGATTGGTTGGTTCGGTTTCAACGTAATGAGTGCCGGCACCCTGGAAAAAGTGTCCGGGCTGGTGGCGGTCAACTCATTGATGGCCATGGTTGGCGGGGTGCTGGCTGCACTTGTTGCCGGCAAAAATGACCCCGGTTTTATCCACAACGGTGCCCTGGCCGGATTGATCGCTGTCTGCGCCGGGAGTGACCTCATGCATCCCCTGTCAGCTTTCGTGGTCGGCGCGATTGCCTCGGTCATCTTTGTCTACGGTTTTCATTACGAGCAGGAGGTGCTCAAGATCGATGATGTCCTGGGGGTGTGGCCGCTGCATGGCATAATCGGTTCCTGGGGAGGCATTGCTGCAGGAATCTTCGGCCAGGAGACTTTGGGCGGTATCGGAGGAGTCAGTATCATATCCCAGCTTGCCGGAACTCTTGCTGCCATCGTCTTTGCTATTGTCAGCGGTGTCATTGTCTACGGACTGCTTTCAAAGCTGGTTGGCATAAGGCTTGATGAAGAAGCTGAATTCCGCGGAGCTGACTTGAGCATCCACAAAATCGGTGCATATCCCGAAGACCATGTCCGATAAACCGTCAGCGTTGGACGAAATCCCCCTGAAAGAGCGTGTGGCCGAGCTTTGAAAACCCTTTCTTTCGTTGACAATGCCACTGAGAGGTGCTATTTAAACACCATTTTACCCGACAATATTCGCTCTCCGCGCGCCATTTTTTCCAGTGCCGGCCAAGAAGAGGTCCCCTACTGTGATTTCATTGAAATTATGCCGCAACACCTTTTCCCGGCTCTTCGTCGCGCTGGCACTAATTTCATCACTTGTTGTCCCACCCGGTTTCTGTCAGGAAACGGAAGACTCTCAGGTTTTTATCTCCGGATTCAACGCGTATCAGCAGAAGGATTATGCCGGTGCTATCGCCAAGATGAACGAGGTGCTGCAAAAGTACCCTGATACCCCCCTGCGTGACATGGCGCTTTTCTGGCTGTCCCGTGCCTACTTCAAAAGCGGTAACCAGCAGGATGCTGCCCGCTTTATGTCCCAATTTTCCAAAGAATATCCGGACAATCCCCTCAGAGGTACTGTTGAAGAAGAGCTTCTCGCCCTCACCAGCCGTTATGAGCGGGGCGAAAAGCTTTCCAGTGGCCCACCTGCGGCCGCACAGCCTGTGCAGACAGCGGCCCGGGATGCCAAAGCAGAGAAGGATCGCCTGGCTAAAGAGCTTGCAGACAAGGAACAGCTTGCACGCAAACTGGCCGAGCAGGAACGAATGACTGCCGCTAAGGCGGAAGAGGAACGTCTTGCGGCTGCAAAGGCTGAAGAAGCCCGTGTCGCTGCTGCCTCTGCCGCTGAAAGGGCACGACTTGCCGCCCGCAAGGCCGAAGAAGACCGTGCGGCGAAAATTGAAGAAGCCCGCATAGCTGCAGAAAACGAAAAGGCTCGTTTGACTGCCCTGAAAGCCGAACAGGACCGGCAGGCCACCCAAAAAGTTGAGCAGGAACGCATTGCTGCAGCAAGGGCCGAAGAAGAACGCCTGACTGCGGCTTCAGAGAAATCACGTCTGGCCGCCCTGAAAGCTGAGGAAGAACGCAAGGCGGCAACACAGGCTGAGCAGGCCCGCGCTGCTGCCCTGAAGGCCGAAGAAGCACGTTTGGCCGCAGTAAAGGCTGAACAGGAACGTGTCGCGGCTGAAGAAACAGCTCGTCAGGCTGCAATCAAGCTGGAGCAGGAGCGGATTGCCACTGCCAAGGCTGAAGAACAGCGTCTTGCCCAGGAGCGGGTTGAAGAGCGGCGTCTTGCACAGTTGAAGGCAGAGCAGGAACGGACCGCAGTTGAAAAGGTCGAAAAAGAACAGCAGGCTGCTGCAGCTGCTGAATCCGCCCGTTTGACAGCCGCTTTACAGAAACAGGAACGTCTGGCCGCCGAAAAAGCAGCTGCCAGCGCCGAAGCTGCCCGCTCGGCTGCTCTCCGTCAGGAAGAGGAGCGTCAGGCAGCGGCCAAGGGCGAAGAAGAGCGTCAGGCACGGCAGCGTGAAGCGGATGAGAAGACGCGTCTGGCCAAAGCGGCTTTACGTGAAAAAGCGATCGCTCAGTACCAGTCTGTCCTGGAAAACTATCCCAATTCTACCGCTGCGGTCACTGCAGCTGCCAAACTCAAGGAGCTGGGAGTTGCCGTGGCCCTGCCGCCCAGGGTTGCTGCCGTCGAACCGGCTCCGATGGAGCAGGCTGAGAATGCCCAGGTGCTCAGGCTAGAGGTCGCCCAGTTTGCAGGGTTTGAATTTAACCTGCTTGAGCGTTTGCCCGCCTATGAAGTCGGTCGTCGCATCAGTGTTCCCTTTGAGATTGTCAATCGTGGTAATGGCAGCGACTCTTTTTCTCTGGAATCCGGTTTCCCGGCACGGTTCAATGCTGCTTTCGAAGCTGCAGCAGCTCCGGGCCAGATTATTACCCGGACACCGTCCCTTGCCCCGGGTGAAGCTTTCCGAGGCGCAGTCAGCCTGACCATTCCTTCTGCCAGCATCGATGGACTGCGCATCACCCATCCGGTCAAAGCAGCCTCTCTGTTGATGAGTGAAGCCAGTCAATCCCGTGAGCTTAATCTGATTGCGGCAGCACCACTTCTAAGGGCTGTCCTTAAAGCAGACAAGACTCAGCCGCTGCCGGGTGAAAGAATCACCTACCGCATTGCTGTCCTCAATGTCGGATCCACTGCCGGCCAGGAGATAACTTTCCGCGTCAACTTCCCGCCCCAGCTTGAGCCGGTAGATTTCGCCGCCGCCGGATTCAAAACAGAATCCAAGGGAGCGATAGTGCTGGATGATCTCCGGATAAATTCGGGTGAAAGCAAGGAGTACACGCTCACTTTTCAACTCAAGGATGACTCGCTTGCCGGACAGGAGCTGCTTGCCCGGGCGGATCTCGTCAACAGGCAGCTCAATACCAGCGCCACCTTTGTTTCGAATGTAGCTAATGTCAAAGCGGTGCATGGTGTAGTGGTCAAGGCCGGTTCCGATCGCCTCAGCATCATCCCCGGACAAACCTTCACCGTTCCCTTTGTGGTGACCAACACCGGGAACATCCGTGAAACATTCAAACTGGCTCCCACCGTTATCGGTGCCGAGGGCGCAAGTATATTCCATGATCTCAATCGTGATAGCATCAGGCAGGCAAATGAGCCGATCATCACTGAACTGGGTCCTCTTGAACCGAAGGAAGAGGTCAGTGTCATCATGGAGATCACTACGGCACGAACCGCCGCTGATGGTTCCGAAGGCACTGTCCAGATAGCTCTCTCTCCCGAGGGTGAGACAACTCGAGTCGGCGTCGCTTCAACTCAGTTGATGTTCTCACGTCCAGTGCTGCAGATGGCCATGGGCGGACAGGATGGTCGCCTCAAGCCGGGTGAGGTTGCCGCATTCGATCTGAGCATAATCAACCGCGGATCCAATCTCGCCAAGATAGTGGAACTCCAGAGCGCATGGCCCGAACAGTTGGAGTTGGTAGCCTCCGACCCCGCCAGCAGTTCGGTTGATGGCGGCAATATTGTCTGGAAATTCAAGGAGCTCGGTGCCGGAGAAAAACGGACCATCAAGGTTTCTTTCAGAATCAGATTCGGAACGAGCGTAGGCACTAACATCAAGGTAACCAATGTTCTGAAGTATGAAGACCAACTGGGGAACAGGTACTGACATGACTAGATGCGCACCGGGAATAACCTTGGCTGTTATGCTTCTTCTGGCAGTTCCTGCCCTGGGCCAGCAGTATTATCTGTATTCACCGGTGCCACTTGACCGGGAGGAGAAGGTCCAACGCCAGGATGGCATACTGGTGCGCGAAGTTCCGGTGCAAAAGGGTGACACCCTTTTCGGCCTGTCGCGTAAATTCAGCGGGCATGGGATGTACTTTTCCCAGATTCTGTTGTTCAATAACATCAATGACCCGGACCTGATCTATGCCGGTGATACACTTAAAGTGCCGGTTACTCGAAAAGAAACGGTTGGTCAGGTAAGAAAAAGCACAAAAGCGCGACCTCAGGCCATTCTACCCAAGGCTGGTCTTTCGTCCCGTTCCGTTGCACCACAGGCCGAACTGTCAATTGACGATCTGAAACAGACCGAGGACGCCAAAATGCCGGCCAGGCAGGAACGTGCAAAAAAGTCTATCCCCTCCGATGCTGTTGGTACTGTCATGACACAGCCTGCAACTCCTTTAATTGAGCCACAGGAACAGAAGACCGCAGACAGTGGGTCGACAGCAGCAGGGCAGAAATTTTATGAACGCGCCATGAAAGCATATCGCCAGGATGATTGCCGTACCGCACTTGAATTATTCGATCGTTTTCTGGTCGCTGATCCGTCATCTCCCCTGGCCGCTGATGCCAGTCTTTACAAAGCGGAGTGTTACCTGAAACAGTCGAATCAATAAGTGTCATAACAATTGTTAAAGCCCCTCCGGTCAATGCCGGAGGGGTTTTTTTTGTTCGTGGTGCGATGAAATAGTGTGACTCTCCAGCCGCTCTTGCCGTAACGGACTACTGCAGCATGAATGTCTTGTATTCCAGGGATTCCAGGTCGCGGTCGAGCAGAAACATTCCGCAGAGGATTGTGATGCAGAGGGATCCGGCAAAGCCGTACCCATAGAAGTAGGGACCCATGAAGATTGAAAATGCAGAGAGAATACCGTTAAGCCCTGCGAAGAGTGCGGTGAGGGATAAGGCCCTGCCGCGCCTGTCGAGATAGAAATAGATATTGATTATTCCCAGAAAAACCACCTGCAGACCCGCCCCGACAACATCTATATAGAGCAGCGGAAGATACACTATGGAGATTCCTGCCATCTCCAGCAGGGTGCGCCCTGCGAGAAAAACCGTAATAGTGGCGATTGCCTGCACTTTGATGATGTCATAAATTCCTTCCCGCGCCATACGCACCATTTCATCCTTCATTTGCTGAATGTGGCTGAGAGATCCCCCTTCACGTACGGCATCATAATACCGGTCATAGAATTCGACGAAATCCGTTTCCATGCGCACGAGAAATACCGCCATGCCGGGGAGAATGGAGAGGTATGCCAGGAAAATGGGCAGGTCGTAAATCTCGGACGCTCTCAAGGGGCCGATAACGTTTGAGCCGGTAAAAGGGTGGAACCAGAAGACAAATTTATCGATCCATATGCCCAGATTGTAAAAAAGACCGGTCAGTATAAGGGAAACATGTATGCGATTCGGTTTTATGAAATCAAATTCTATGAAATTGCGCGAAGGATAATTGCGGAAGATTACAAAGAGCATCCCCTTGAGCAGTACAAACTGTCCGGTGAGAAAGGCGAGCATGAGCCCATCCAGCTTCCATACTCGGAGGAAAATGGAAAGTATCAAGGCCGTACCGTAGCCGAGAGCAAAATTAATCAGGATGGCCTTGTACGCTTTGAGCCCGGAAAGAAGAATGGCAGCAACCCATACGCAGGAAAGCACCACAAAGGTGGTGGCAAATAACAATCTGAAAATGATGGAGGTTTCGGGAAAAAGGCACAACACCAGGGGAAATGCGACTATCCCGCCCAGAGTGGTGACGATCAGCAGAAGTCCGTTCAGGTTAGGCAGCAGTCTGAAATGCTCTTTCTCGAAGATCCGGTCTGCTGAATAGCGGGTAAAGGCGAGTTGCATCAATCCGGTATAGATCAGAGACAGGGCGATCAGGTAGGTTATGCAGGTCTGGAATTGTGAAACCAGAACCGCGGGAATGACAACCGGTACGGAAATGATGCCGATAACCAACACCGCTATGATGGACAGTACCCATGGGCCTGAACTGATGATGCCGGCATAGGCGTAGGTCTGGAGTAATGAAAAATATGAGTCCCG
>Ga0209317_1003372_pt1 | contig 10140 bp, 9 predicted proteins | sample RifGroB2_FD_183994 | JGI IMG/M metagenome (GOLD analysis project Ga0209317, IMG submission 183994) | Soil microbial communities from Rifle, Colorado, USA - Groundwater B2 (SPAdes) (version 2) | ecosystem: Environmental > Terrestrial > Soil > Unclassified | place: Rifle, Colorado | collected...
TCACCGACGGTGACACCGGTGGTGTCTGCATCTTGTCATGGCGTGGCCATACGCCTGCCCCGGATGAGTGCGTCTGGGGCAGCGGGCAATACGGTGATGGTAAATGATTTCGAAGGGAAGACAAGCGAGAGCTTCAAGGGGTGTAGCTTCAGGATGAGAGCCGGAAAGCTCTGGATCAGAAGGCATTTTCCCGCCATTTGCCGGTCTGGAAATCAAATTCGTGCATCTCCAGCGGCATGAACGGTGCGGGGTAAATCAGTGACGGCACTCCGTCTTTGAGTGTGTAGCGGATCTTCCATCTGTCCTTCAAAGAGTTGTCATCCATACCAACCTCCGCGAGGCTGGCGGGATACCTTCCTGCGCGCTCCTTGTATGACAAAACGCCCTTCAAGGCCAGTTCAGCACTGTTTTTAGAGGCTACGCACCAGTAACCCTGCGTGCCGGAAGCCAGGACAAACGCGGCAAACCAGACAGCAAGCCTGGTTCCACGAACCCTGCGCTCGGCGGGTCTGCGGATCATCCGCACGACACTGTAAGCGGAGGTCAACAAGAAGAAGAGCAATAGGAAGATCAACAGGCTTCCGTTGCCTTTCTGCAGGGTCAGGGATAGCACTATGCCGACCGGAATGAGTGTCTTTAGGTAATCTGCAGGTTTCATCATTTCACCTTGTGTGGAAGTAATGACAGCAGCAACGGGTCTGCCATCAGTTGAGTTCCGGCATTTTCCATTGTCCTTCCGAATGATTCTCGATCTCCTCGGCGATATCCGTGCCGACATACACGGGAACATCGGGGTCCATGGCAAAGATGTATTTGACCAGATTCGGTTTCCTGATCCAAGGCACCTCTTTAATCCTGACAGCAGTGACGTCGCTCCAGGGGATAAATAGGGGAGGGTGGAAGGGTCTGTACCCGATCCACATCGAAATGTAGAGTCCTTGGGCATCCGCACCCAACCGGATCGAGTTCACGCCAGTACTGGAGCTGAAACGGACCTCTACTTCATCGAGATCGTGCCCTATCCATTTACCCTGGTAAGGGTTGCGAGCGGGGTAGTACTTTGCAAGCTCATGCCACCCGGTGACTCGGGAAAGGAAATACACAACGACAAGGAGCAAGATGCAGAAGACGACCAGGGTGTTGCGCATTCCAAAGGCCGTGAGGATCTTTTCGACCCGTCCGGCAATTTCGTCCATATTCGGCATGCAGAACCCCTCCGATGCGTGTTCGGATCCATATCGACAGGTCAGCCGACTTACTAAAGACGTATCTGCTTCCAGATCGCGCAGGCGCAGGGTTGGTTGTATCCGTCTTCGACGTGGATAAGGCGGTCAGGGAGTGAGGTGGTGCAGGAAGCGGGGGATGCATGGCTGGCAAGAAGCCGGGGGGAACGAGGCCCCATTGCGCGGAACTACCGTCTGCGCGCCGATGCCCAGCAGCGCGCAGACGTGAAAGGCGGCTCGCACCTTTCGCTAGGTTCTCTTTGCGTAATCGACCATCCCCTGGAAATCGACAATGACCACCGGCTCATCGCCAACCACCCAGGCGTCGTGGCCCATAGGCAACAAGGAAACATCCCCCGGGACGCAATCGAATTCAGCACCGTCGTCCATGACGATGTGGATGGTCCCCGCGACGTGGTACTGGAAATGCGGAGCCTCACAGCTTTTGGTCTGCGCGAGCGGCTGAACCGACGTCGACCACCGCCACCCCGGCTTAAAGGTAGCCCTTCCGACGGTAGCCCCTCCTACCTTTATCAACTCCACCTTTCCGTTGGGAAATTCCCTCACTTCCTCCGGCTTGTTGAAACTTTTCACCTCGGGCTTTCCTGTTACCTGTTGCATGACAGCCTCCTTTTAGGGTTTCTCGAGGGTTTTTGTTCGTGCCGCAACTGGGGTAGCTCTGCTGCAGGGGGGATGGTTATGAAAGTGCCGGGACAAAGAGCGGGGGGAGGCACACCGAGAATACTGCCATAAGAACGTGTTTAGGCAATGCTTGGTCCAAAAAGGGGAGGGCATGCCGCTAATCTGAGGTCTCGCCGGAAGCCCATGACACTGGCTCTGCATTACTCAAAGCACGGGTATGGAATTACCTTCAGCGCCCGTTTTATCAAGCTTCCATACGTCGCCCTTGACCTCAAACCAGACTCTGTAATAGAGGACAGGGATGAAAAAGAACCGATAGGTTAACTCCGCGTCGGTCATGAAATCTCCACCAGCCTTGGCAAGGGCATCGTCGACCGCTTTGTCCATACGTGGCATAGAAAAAGTGGGATCCAGAAGTACAAACCAGTGAACGTCCTTTCCCATCACATCTGCGCCGACCTTCCTTGCGCTGTGCTGGTCGAGTTTCACCTGTTTCGTCGAAACATAAGCAAGCTTTCCATAATCATGGGAGCACCCGCCCAGCAAAGAGCACACCAACAACAAAACGCAGAACATCTTCGCCAAAATCTACTCCTAAAAGTGACTGTAGTTGATCAGATGGGTATGATAACGCCCTTGTACTCCAGAAGGTCGGGCGGTCCGTACCGGAACGGGCAACGCAGGAGGCAGGGCGACGAGCTACAGGGTGAAGTAAAAGGCTGCCCCTTTTTCGGGCTCGCCATGGGCCCACAGGCGCCCACCGTGCCTTTCCACGATGCGCTTGACGATTGCAAGCCCGACGCCGGTTCCGGCAAACTCTTCCGAGCGGACCAAACGGTTGAACGCGCCGTAGATCTTGTCGACATAGGCCATGTCAAAGCCGATGCCGTTGTCCCGCACCATGAACGCCATCTCGCCGTCCGCCTCGACACGGGCGAATTCCACGATGGCCTCCTCGCGTCGCGCGCTGTACTTACAGGCATTTTCCAGCAAATTCTGCAGGACGAGACGGAGCATGCGGGGGTCCCCTTCGGCGGCGAGGCCCTGGGCGATGACGAAGCTTATCCTTCTCCCAGGAGCGGCCTCTGCCAGCCAATCCGCGCATTCCCGTGCCATACGGGTGAGGTCGACCGGCTCGGGAACGATCTCGGAGCGGGTTATGCGCGAGAGTTCGAGCAGGTCGTCTATGAGAAAGCCCATCTGGGCGCTGGCTGAGCAGATGCGCTGCAGATAGTCCAGCCCCTTTGCATCGAGGCCGGACGCATATTCCTCGCTGAGAATGCTGCTGAAGCCGTTGATATGGCGCAAAGGGGCACGGAGGTCGTGCGAAACGGAATAGCAGAAGGCTTCCAGCTCCCGGTTCGAGGTCTCGTACTGAGCGGTGCGCTCCTTTACCCTCTCCTCGAGTTCCTCGGTGAACCTGCGCAGTTCCTCCTCGACCCTCGTGCGTCGGGCTACCTCCTGCGTCAGGGACGCATTGGCCACCTCCAGGGCGCAGGTACGCTGCAAGACGGTATCCTCCAGATTTTTATTGAGCTCCTCAACATAGTTTCTGGAAACCGTCGTCTGTTGGAGGTTCTCTGCCATCCGGTTGAACGACTCGGCCAGCACGCCCAGCTCGTCCTGCCCGCTCAGCGGGATTCTCAGCCCCAGGTCTCCCGTCCCCACCGCCTCCACCCCCCTGGTCAGTACGCCCAGCGGGCGCGTTATGGCCGTGGCCAGGAGCGCGGCCAGCATGCACCCCACGAGCAGCATGCCGGCTACGAACCAGCTGGTGATGTTGAGGATGCTGGAGATGTCCTTTCGTATGGATTCCGCAGAGATGCCGACATGCATGAAACCGAGCTCCCCCTTGAGGATGGGAACGGCGATGTCGAAGAGTTCGCCATGTTCGGTTTTCAGGGGCTGAATCCGGTAAGGCTTGCTCGCTTCGATGTCATTTGCCGTCAGCAACCCGGAAGGGAATTTGTCTCCGAAGCTATGGGCGATGATTTCACCGTTCCATCCTGTCGCAAAGACATAAACGACGTCGCCTTCTTTCTTGAGCACGTCCAGCGTGATCAGGTTGAGCTCGACCATGTTCTCGGTCAATATGGGGTCGACCGCTTCGGCTGCCATGTGCCGCGCGATGGAAACCCCCCGTTTTTGCAGTTCGAGTGCCAGCTTGCCGGCGAGCGAGGTCTTGATGAGGTACAGGAACGCCCCCCCGAACAAAAGCAGCAAGCAGATCGTGCTGCACAAGTACTTGGTGCGAAGACTTATGCGCTTGAACATGCTATCGTTTCTTCCTTTCCTGTCGGTCTATCAGGCGCTGCATCTGTCTGATGGAATCGTAATTGCGGTCGTCCCCGGCGACAAACTTATCGATGTTCATCCCCGCGAGGATCGCCCCTCCGATGGGGCTTTCGTGCATGTGAAGAAAGGTTTTCCGCAGACGCTGCTTGGTTTCGGCGGGGAGGTTGGGACGCACCACAACCGGCGGGATACCGTGGGGAAGCGATTTCTGGATGATCTTCACCTGAGAGGTGTATTCGGGGTCGTTCCTGGCCAGATAGTCGAAGATGAGGCTGTCGACGGCAGCGCCGTCAGCCAGTTTTTCGGCAACAACCCTGACGGATTTGTCATGACTGTAGGTATAGATGTATTTTTTGAAAAAGGTGTCGGGTGTTTCATTCATGAGGGAAAGCAGGTAGGTCGGCACAATCTTTCCTGAATTGGATCCCGGATCGGAGAACGCGAAGCTCTTTCCCCTCAGATCACTCAACGCCCGCATCTTGCTGTCCTTATGGACGATGATGTACGAGTAGTATTGCGGCACGCCGTTTACAAGCGGCATGGCCAGCAATTCGATGCCGAACCGGACCCGGCCTTCCACGTAGGGCCCTGCACAGATGAAGGCGGCGTCGGCCCCGCCGCTTTCCAGAAGCTGGTTGACCTCTCCGTAGTTGTCACGGTCGATCAACTGGACCGGCCGCCCCAATTCCCCTTCGATGTAGCGCTTCATCTTTTCGTAGTAGAAGAACCCTTCCTTCGGGGTGATCATAGCCCCCATGGCTATGCGCAGCGGTGCCCCACGCTGGTCCAGAGGGCGGCTGCCGAGTCGCTTGGTATCTTTCAGGCTGATCTCCTTGGCCTCCCGGCGCTCGCAGCCGACCGTCGCGGCAAGAAGAACCGCGACCCACAGGGCAACCAGAAGCCGTGCAACTTTGCGTCCCATAAGCGCTCCAATAAAGGGAACCTGCCGCCGTCGTTTCATCGCCGCATCCACGTGGCTTTGTTCCCCTGCAAACCAACCCGCCATTGAACTGCCAGCCTATGAAGGCGGGCAAGCCCCCCCAAACTGCAAATCGCTGAATTACCTGTGTTCTTGCCCCCGCTGCTTAGGCCCCGGGGACGTCGTTGAATATATGGCAAATCTCATGGGTTGTAAATTAAAATTAGAGACGGGGGGCGATGCAGGGGAGGGTGGTTTGGCGGGGTTCCCCGGATACCGGCGCCTGCCGGTTTCATCCTGCCGCTAATTTAAGCGCCGGGCTGCCTGCCACACGACCAACCGCTCCGGCCCCCTGCTGAAACGGGCTCTCCCATGCCTGCTTCGCCTATGTCGGCGGTACCGCCATATATCGGCTGGTTAGCCGGCGCGAGGCCGATGTATTCCGCCCCCGCCCCAGCGCTGGCATGGCTCCTGCTATCCCGGAAAGGCATCAGGGCAACGGCGCCCGGCACGCTTTGGACTCGGAGCACTGCTCCGGAGGAGGCGACATGGGTGAGCGAACCAAGGTTTTCATCGCAGACACGACGCTGCGCGACGGCGAACAGACGGCCGGCGTCGTCTTCAGCGCGAAGGAAAAGATCTCCATCGCCAGACACCTGGACGCGATGGGCGTACACGAGCTGGAATGCGGCATCCCGGCCATGGGCGAGGAGGAGCGGAACTCCATCAGGGCTCTGGTCGATCTCGGGCTCTCGGCACGGCTGATCACCTGGAACCGGGCACTGGTCCCGGACATCGAGGCCAGCATCTCCTGCGGCATCGCGGCCGTGGACATCTCGCTGAGCGTCTCGGACATCATGATCGAGCACAAGATCAACAAGAGTCGCGAGTGGGTGAAGGAGCAGTTGAAAAGGGCCCTGGGCTTTGCCAAGGAGAGGGGGCTCTACGTCTGCGTCGGGGGCGAGGATGCCAGCCGGGCAGACTCGGAGTTCCTGGTCGAGTTGATGCAGATAGCACGCGCAAACGGCGCCGACCGCTTCCGCTACTGCGATACGCTGGGCATCCTCGATCCCTTTGCCATGTACGAAAAGGTCGGGGGGCTGACCGCCGCAGTGCCGGAGCTCGACATCGAGGTGCACGCGCACAACGACCTGGGGCTTGCCACGGCGAACGCGCTGGCGGGGGTGAGGGGAGGGGCGCGCTTCATCAGCACCACTGTGAACGGACTGGGCGAGCGTGCCGGCAACGCGGCGCTGGAAGAGGTGGTCATGGCGCTCAAGGTCGCCTGCGGCATCGATGTCGGCATCGATACCAGGCGCTTTCATGCGGTCTCCCGCCTGGTCGGCAGCGCCTCAAACCGCGAGGTGCCGGCCTGGAAGGCCGTGGTGGGCGAGCGGGTGTTCTCGCACGAGTCGGGGCTTCATGCCGACGGCGTCCTGAAGGACCCCAGGAACTACGAGGGATTCCCGCCCGAGGAAGTCGGCCTCACCAGGCACATCGTGGCGGGGAAACATTCCGGGACCAACGGGATCGTGGAAAGCTACCGGCAGATCGGCATCCCGATTTCCAGGGAGGAGGCGCAGGAACTGATGGCCAAGGTGAGGAGCACCGCCCAGCGCATCAAGGGTCCGCTGGCGCCCAAGGACCTGCTCAAGCTGCATCAAAACATGTCCGTCTCGCTGGCCGCGTGAGCGCGGCGCTTTGAGCGCCGCCGGGCAGCTCCCAATCAGTGCACAATTGTTAGGCAGCTGCCTCGCCGGGTGACTTGGCAGATGGCTCCAAAGAGATGTCGGGATCGTCAATGGTGCGTGTAATCAGCAACTTGCAAGTTGGCACGGTAGCTGCTTAGGGAAGGGTACAATCGAATAAAGGATACGACGACGTATCCGATCACCGGTAGTTTTGGCAAAGGCGCCCACGTTAGCAGTAACGGAGCGCCTTTTTTGTTTAGGCCCCGCAAAATCAAACGAGCCCTGCACCGTCTCCTCCCGAACGGGGAATATGTAAGGTGGCAGGTTTGCCAGATCGGCTGGCAAAGGTCACTTGGCGGTTCTGCCCGAGGGGGGAAGCGGCCGGCGGGGCGAAAAAAAGGAGAGGGAACATGAGACAGATCGCGATTTACGGCAAGGGCGGCATCGGCAAATCCACCACAACCCAGAACACTGTGGCTGGCCTCGCCTACATGGGGAAGAAAGTAATGATCGTCGGCTGTGACCCGAAAGCCGACTCGACCCGCCTCATCCTGCACGCCAAGGCGCAGTCCACCGTCATGGACCTGGTGCGCGAACTCGGCACGGTCGAGGACCTGGAGCTTGAGGACGTTATGAAGGTCGGATACGGCGACGTGAAATGCGTCGAGTCAGGCGGCCCCGAGCCGGGTGTCGGTTGCGCCGGCCGCGGCGTCATCACCGCCATCAACTTCCTCGAGGAGAACGGCGCCTACACCAAAGACCTCGACTTCGTTTTCTACGACGTTCTCGGCGACGTCGTCTGCGGCGGGTTCGCCATGCCGATCCGTGAAGGCAAGGCGGAGGAGATCTACATCGTCACCTCCGGCGAGATGATGGCCATGTACGCCGCCAACAACATCGCCAAGGGCATCCTCAAGTACGCCTCCTCCGGCAAGGTCAGGCTGGCCGGTCTCATCTGCAACGCGAGGAAAACGGACAAGGAGTTCGAACTGATCTCCGCTCTCGCCGCCAAGCTCGGCACCCAGATGATCCACTTCGTGCCCCGCGACAACCAGGTGCAGCGCGCCGAACTGCGCAGGATGACGGTCATCGAGTACTCCCCCGAGCATCCCCAGGCGCAGGAGTACCGCACCCTGGCCCAGAAGATCGCCGACAACAAGATGCTGGTGGTCCCGACCCCGCTGGAGATGGAAGAGCTGGAAGAGCTGCTGATGGAGTTCGGCATCATGGAAGTCGAGGACGAGTCCATCGTCGGCGTGGCCGAGAAGGCTGCCGTGTAGTTCCAAAAGGAGAGCGGACCTGTTCGCTAAAAGGGGCGCGTTTCTTCACGGCCGCGTCACCCACCCCCTGACCCCCTCCCGCCTTCGCGGGCCGAAGCGCTACGGCGCGCAGGTCCGTCGAGGGAGGGGGGATAAAAGACAATAAGGAGACTTTTATGTCTGAAGCACCAATAAAGAAGGTAGAAGGGATCACCAAGGAATCTACCCAGGCAATGATCGATCATGCCATGGAGATCTATCCGGAGAAGGCCAGGAAGAAGAGGGCTCCGCACCTGGCGCCCAACGAAGGGGAGGGGGCCTGCGTCAAGAGCAACCGCAAGACGATCCCCGGCATCATGAGCGCCCGCGGCTGCGCCTATGCAGGCGCCAAAGGGGTGGTCTGGGGCCCGATCCGCGACATGGTGCACGTATCGCACGGCCCGGTCGGCTGCGGCTGGTACTCCTGGGGAACCCGGCGCAACCTGGTGACCGGCGTGAACGGCGTCAGCCAGTTCGCCATGCAGTTCACCTCAGACTTCCAGGAAAAGGACATCGTCTACGGCGGCGACAAGAAGCTGAAGACGCTCCTCTCCGAGGCCCGCGAGCTCTTCCCGCTCGCCAAGGGGATCTCGGTTCTCTCCGAGTGCCCCGTAGGTCTCATCGGCGACGACATCAACTCGGTTGCCAAGATCGCCTCCGAGGAGCTGGAAATCCCGGTCATCCCCTGCAACTGCGAGGGGTTCCGCGGCGTGTCCCAGTCGCTTGGCCACCACATCTCCAACGACACCATCCGCGACCACATCATCGGCACCCGCGAGTTTGCCGAGCCGGAGACCCCCTACGACATCGCCCTCATCGGTGATTACAACATCGGCGGCGACGTCTGGAGCGTTAAACCTTTACTTGAGGAAATAGGTCTCAACGTGAAGGCGGTCTGGACCGGCGACGGCGAGCTGGAGAAGATCGCGGCGACCCACAGGGTGAAGCTGAACCTGATCCACTGCTACCGCTCCATGAACTACATGTGCCGCGTGATGGAAGAGAAATACGGCATCCCCTGGCTCGAGTTCAACTTCTTCGGCCCGACCAAGATCCGCGAGAGCCTCAGGAAGATCGCCGATTTCTTCGACGACACCATCAAGGAAAAGGTCGAGGCGGCCATCGCCAAGTACGACCCGATCATGCAGGCCGTTATCGACGAGTACCGCCCCCGCCTGGAAGGTAAGAAAGTGATGCTCTACGTCGGCGGCCTGCGCCCCCGCCACACCGTCAACGCCTACGCCGACCTCGGCATGGCGGTGGTCGGCTCCGGCTACGAGTTCGCCCACGGCGACGACTACGAAAGGACCTCGGTGGAGATGCCCGAAGCAACCGTCATCTACGACGACGCCTCGGAGCACGAGCTCGAGCAGTTCGTGGAAGAGCTTCGCCCCGACCTGGTCGGGTCCGGCATCAAGGAGAAATATCTGTTCCAGAAGATGGGCATCCCGTTTCGCCAGATGCACAGCTGGGATTACTCCGGTCCGTACCACGCCTACAACGGTTTCCCGATCTTTGCCCGCGACGTGGACATGGCCGTGAACAGCCCGACCTGGAAACTGGTGAAGGCGCCGTTTTAGCAGCAGATTAAGACAAAGATAAAGATTAAGTAAGACAGAGAAGCTGTTGGCAGTTCCTCCTTATGACTTCGTTATCTCGATCTTGATCTCAATCTCAATCTGATTTACTGCCGTGTGACGGATTGGTCTCCGGCCGAAAGGAGCATTACTATGACTGCAGAAGCTGCCGTGAAATATGTCACCGAGATACCGGAAGAGGAAGTGAAACGGGTCTCCGAGTGGATCAATACCGAGGAGTACAAGGAAAAGAACTTCGCCCGCCAGGCACTGGTGATCAACCCGCCGCACGCCTGCCAGCCGCTGGGCGCGGAGCTCGCCGCGCACGGCTTCGAGGGGACGCTCCCCTTCGTGCACGGCTCCCAGGGGTGCGCCTCCTACTACCGCTCGACCTTCAACCGCCACTTCCGCGAGCCGGCTCCGGCGGTTTCCGACTCCATGACGGAGGACGGCGCGGTGTTCGGGGGACAGAACAACCTGCACGAGGCGTTGGAG
>Ga0209317_1003373_pt1 | contig 10126 bp, 9 predicted proteins | sample RifGroB2_FD_183994 | JGI IMG/M metagenome (GOLD analysis project Ga0209317, IMG submission 183994) | Soil microbial communities from Rifle, Colorado, USA - Groundwater B2 (SPAdes) (version 2) | ecosystem: Environmental > Terrestrial > Soil > Unclassified | place: Rifle, Colorado | collected...
GCCTGAATGCAAAGCGGTCAGTTTCGAATGGCGCCATGGAACCTAAATCCCTGCAATAGCTTGTTTTCCCTCCTTGCAAATCCCCTGCACTCATTCATACTTATAATGATGACAAGACATTACACTAGGGGGTTCCATGGCTGATTTGCATGTTTTTGCTGCACTCCTGCGGTCAAAGCGTCTGCTTTTCTCCGTTTGTGCTGTGCTTTACTTCAGTTCGACCTGTTTTTCGGAAGAATTGAACCTGTCCGGTATCAAGCTCCCTCCCGGTTTCACCATCGAAATTTTTTCACCTGACGTCCCTGGTGCCCGCTCGATGTCTCTAGGAGAAAAAGGGACGCTTTTTATCGGCACTCGAGATCAAGGAAAAGTATATGCAGTAATTGCCGGAAAAGGGGCAAAAAAAGAGCGGAACGTTATCACCATTGCAAGCGGACTGAACATGCCCAATGGCGTGGCTTTTCGCAATGGTTCCCTCTATGTAGCAGAGATCAGCAGGGTGCTGCGCTTTGACAATATTGAAAGCAATTTGCGGAATCCGCCATTGCCTGTTGTGGTAAATGACTCATTTCCAACCGAAACAAGCCATGGCTGGAAATTCATCCGTTTTGGACCGGATGGGAAGATGTATGTCCCTGTCGGTGCGCCATGCAACGTGTGCGAGAGACAGGACCAGCGTTTTGCCACCATAATGCGCATGAATCCCGATGGTACTGGATTACAGGTTTTTGCCAGTGGTGTGCGAAACAGCGTTGGATTTGACTGGCATCCCAGTACAAATGAACTCTGGTTTACCGACAACGGCCGTGATCGTCTGGGAGAGAATACGCCGCCTGACGAATTGAACCGGGCAGCAACACCTGGACAGCATTTCGGATTTCCTTACCTGCACGGCCGTAGCGTATCTGATCCAAAGTATGGAAAGGGACAAAAGAAGGATAAATTTACACTTCCTGAAATGGAACTCGGTCCACATGTGGCAGCGTTGGGGATGCGTTTTTATACCGGCAACATGTTTCCTGCCCATTACCGTAACCAGATTTTCATAGCTGAACATGGATCGTGGAACAGGAATGACCCTCTTGGTTATCGAGTTACTTTGGTCAGGCTCAAGGATGGAAAGGCTGTTGCCTATGAGATATTCGCGGAAGGGTGGCTTCAAAAGGGAACAGCTTGGGGACGTCCGGTAGATTTGCAGGTTATGCCTGACGGCAGCCTTCTCGTCTCTGATGACAAGGCCGGAGCCATCTACCGGATCAGTTACCGCAAAAAATGATCTCGAGGTGGGGGAGCTGTTTCAGGTGAGCTGGAGCGTTGAGCGTGCTTCTGTCAGTACCTGTCTGACATCATAACCGCTCCGGCAGGCGAGCACCTCCTCGGCCAATCTGCGGCATTCCGCCAGAGGATTGGCGCGGATAGCCTGTTTGACCAGTGGAATGCTTGGAGCTGAAAGGCTGAATTCCTTGACCCCCATTCCCAGCAGCAGGAGTGCATTGAGAGGATCGGCAGCCATTTCTCCGCAGACAGAGACCTTTTTCCCCGCCTGGTTGGCTGCATCGGCAACACGCTTAATGGAGTGCAACACAGCGGGGTGGTGCGGGTCGTAATACTGCTTGACCCGCTGATTGTTGCGGTCCGCCGCCAGGGTGTACTGGATCAGGTCGTTTGTCCCGATGCTGACATAATCAACCTCCTCAAGAAGAAAATCCACAATCTGTACGGCGGCCGGAATTTCGATCATGATGCCGAGCGGGATATCCTCTTTCGTCTCATGTCCCTCCTGGTGCAGTTCTTTACGAACGTCATTCAGTATAAAGCGAATCTGTCTGATTTCATCTACGGACGAAATCAGGGGAAACATGATCGTAGGATGTCCTGCTAAAGATGCCAGCAAAATACCGGCCAACTGCTCACGGAAGATGTCCTCCCGCTCCAGGGAAAATCGGATGGAGCGCCATCCCAGGAAAGGATTGTCCTCCTGGGGAAAAGGGAAATAGGGCAAACCTTTATCACCGCCGATATCAAGTGTTCGTATATTGATCGTCTGGCCCGGAAATCCCTCCAGTACCTTGCGATACAGGGCGGCCTGTTCGAGCCGGTTAGGAAAGGTTGACCTGGTCATATAAGGAAATTCGGTGCGATACAGTCCTACACCCTCTGCCCCGTGCAGGTTGGCTACCCGGATGTCGGACAACAAGCCGATATTGGCGTTTAATGCAATCCTGCAACCATCGCAGGTGATGGCCGGCACATCGCGCAATCCCTCCATCTCTTTCAACCGGACTGCATGATCCCGCTCCAACCGTTCGTATTCCTGTCTCACGGCTTCGTCAGGATTCAGGTACACAAATCCGGAACTTCCGTCAACGATCATCTCGTCCCGGACATTCGAGGCGTCGAGCACCCCCTTAACCCCAAGTACTGCGGGAATACCGAGGGACTTTGCCATGATTGCAGCATGGCAGTAGATGTTGCCTTTTTCGGTCACGATGGCCAGAATCTTGTCATGGTCCAGCAGGGCGAGATCTGACGGGAAAATCTCCTCAGCCACAATAATGCGATGCTCCCGAAGCTTCATCGGACTCTTATCATTGCCCTCCAATACATCTATGATGCGGCGTCCGATATCTTCCATATCTGCGGAACGTTCCCGCAGGTACGGATCTTCCATGGCTCCGAAAGCCTGAACATAATGATGAACGATATCATGAACAGCCCGGGTCGCCCCGACCCCCTGATCTATAAGGTCGGTTATTTTAGAAATGAAACTTCTGTCTTCAAGAATCATCAAATGGGTATGAAAAATAGCTGCATCATCAGCAGACAGTGTTTCTCCGACCCTTTTTTCCATATAGATTGTCTGAATTTTGGCTTTCTCCAGCGCCAGACTGAATTTGCGCTGTTCTTCCTTTTTCGACCTGACCCTGGCCACCTTGATGACTTTATCGCTGAAGCGATCCAGGATGTATACCTTGCCGCGACAGAAACCTGCTGATACCGATGTGCCTGTTAACGCACGTGTGCCGGTAGCGGATCGACCCTTTCTTCCGGTAGGAATCCCGTTATAAGGGGAAATACTTTTAACCTTTGCCAGTTCCTGCTCGTACCATGCGCGTTCCTGTTCCTTGTTCTGGATCGAATCAAGCATGCTTGCACTATGCACGATGCTGCTTATCTGGAACGTGATAGTACGCAAAGTGCTGATCTCGTCCTCATTAAAGCGCCGTGGCTCGCGGGTCTGAATAACGATAACTCCGATGGGTGTTTTACGTTCAAACAGCGGCAATCCAAGGAAGGAAAAAAACTTTTCTTCCCGTGTCTCCTTGAAATATTTATAACGGGGATGGGCAGGTGCATTGTCGGTCATGACCATGCCGCGACTCTCCACAACCAGACCCGACAGACCTTCATGGACTTTCATGGAAGTGCGGTTTACCGATGCTTTGGAAAGTCCCTTCGTGGCTTTAAGCATCAGTGTCTCCCCATCTTTCTCCAGGAGATAGATGGAACAGACATCAGTACGCATCCGTTTGGCCACAATGGTAACAATGTTATCCAGAGTTTCCTGAAGATCGTGGGAATGCAGGATCACTGAACTGATATCCTCAAGTGTGCGCAGGCCGATTGATTGCTGATTTTCTTTCATTGGGGTTCCTGATATTTATTTTGGCAGATTATAATGTACATTATTTAGGAAGTAAAAGGTTTTGGGCGATATCTGCTGGAAATGACAAAGCGTGTCTGATATCTTTCCTGCACCTGACACGAATCAAAATGGAGGTAGGATATATGGAAGAAAAAGTGCTTGATTCAACCATTGTAAAAGGGAATGAACTTCTCGATTCCGGGAAGATACGTGAGGCAATAACCGTTCTGGAAAAATACTGGGAAGAACATCGCAATAATGCTGATGCCTGCTTTTATCTTGGCGATGCCCTGGCAGAGGATAACCGTCTTGATGAAGCTATTGCTCGATACCGAGAAGGCTTGAAGATCGCCCCTGACGATGTTGATGCACTCACTACCTTGGGAGACCTGCTGTTTGAATCCGGAAAACATGATGACGCCATTGGCAGTTACACCCGCGCCCATGAACTGGACCCTGCTGATGGGGATGCACTTGTCAGCATTGGTCTGGTGTACAGCAACCTTGAGCGGAGCGAGGATGCTATCAGCGCATTTCGGAAGGCTCTTGAGCTTGACGCAGGGAATGTTTTTGCGTGGAATGCTCTTGGAGACGCTCTCTATACAAAAGGTGATGTGGATGGAGCGGTTGAAGCATTTGGCAAAGGGATTGAAATAGATCCGGAAGACCCGGCCGCGCATTTCAATCTTGGCGAGTTGTATTACGACATGGATGAACTGGAAGAGGCGGAAGACGAATGCGGCGAGGCGGTCCGACTCGATCCGGCCTTCAGTATGGCCTACCTTACACTCGGCAGTATCTGCATGGATCAGGAACGGCTACAGGACGCAGTGCAATATTATGAGCAATATCTTAAATATGAAAAATCTCCCCAGGCTGAAGAGATGATTGCGGAAGTTAAAGCTGTAATAGACGGACTGAAGGAAGAGCTGAAAGCATAACTGACAGTATCATGGTTTTCTAAAACAAAAGCCGGCGCAGTCGCCGGCTTTTGTTTGCCTGCCATACAGTTGGATCATTTTTTCACAAAATCTTTTCGTGCAAAAGAGTATTCAAAATGCATATGGTCCGTATAGGTGCCATTCAGGATAGCAACCACATCCTCGGTAAACACGAGTTCCTCATCGGTAGGAATTACATACACTTTGACGGGTGAATCATCAGTGGTAATGAGTGTTTCCCTTTTCCGGGTCATGGCGCCTTTATTGCGCTCCCGATCAAGCTTGATGCCGATATGCTCAAGCCCTTCAATAGCTTTTTCACGGATAGCTGCACCCATTTCACCCACGCCAGCAGTGAAAATCACCGCATCGAGTTTGCCGACCGCAGCCATATAGGATCCAATATATTTTTTCAACCGGTAAGCTTCTATGTCAAGGGATAGCTGACAACGTTTGTCACCGGCGATGGCATTCTCGATGACGTCGCGCCGGTCTGTGAAGCGTCCGGTTATGCCGATGACGCCGCTCTTTTTATTGAGAATGCTGTCGATTTCTTTTGCAGAGAGGTTTTCCTTCTGCATCATGAATGCAGGGATTGCGGGATCGATATCTCCACAACGGGTTCCCATGACAGCACCTTCAAGCGGAGTTAGTCCCATGGTGGTGTCAACGGATCTGCCCCCTTTGATGGCACAGTGGGAAACACCATTGCCTATGTGCATGGTAACCAGGTTGCAATCTGCTGCTGTTTTACCCAGCAGAACTGCAGCCCGTTTGGATACATACAGGTGGGAGGTGCCGTGGAAACCGTAACGTCGAACCTGGTGTTTTTCATACCACTCGTACGGAAGGGGATAGATGTAAGCATGTTCAGGCATGGTCTGATGAAAGGCAGTGTCAAAGATAGCTATATGCGGGATATGGGGCATAAGCGCCTGTGCAGCCTCGATCCCTTCGATGTTCGGCGGGTTGTGCAGCGGTGCCAGGTGCTGAACTTCCTTAACCGCATCCAGAACATTAGCATCAATGAGAACCGAACAGGTGAACTTTTCTCCACCATGAACCACGCGATGACCAACAGCAGAGATTTCGTCGACAGTTGAAATAACACCATGCACTGGATCAGTAACTGTCTTTATCAGCAAATCAATTGCGGCCTGGTGATTGGCACAGTCGTGTTCATGATGATAGGTTTCGCGGCCGGGTACTTCATGCATGATAAAGGAATCACCGATTATGACCCTCTCAACCATTCCACGAGCGACCACCACCTTTTTATGCCAATCAAAAAGCTGGTATTTAACTGATGAACTGCCGCAGTTCAATGCCATGATAATCATGTAGCCTCCCTCTAAATAAACAGAGATTTATTTATAATATCAGTAAAAAAGAATCACCTAAACTAAAACAAATGTCTAAAATAAAACTATTTTTTGTTTTATACAATAGAGTCCTCAGTAATTCAACACAATTTGTAGAAGACCGTTCTCTACAGTATCTTTGTGTGGACTTTGAAAATAAGTTGTGATAAAAAATAATGGTTTTCTACAGGAAAACAACTTTTAAAAGGAGGTGAAACCGTGTCCCATTCCATTACTGACGATTGCACAAATTGCGCGGCATGTGAAGATTCATGTCCGGTAAACGCTATCAGCGAGCAGGATAACAAGCGTGTGATTGACGCTGATACCTGTATTGACTGCGGCGCCTGCGTGGATACCTGTCCCGTAACCGCCATCCATGCCTAATAAGCATTGATTGCACAAGCATTACAAAAAAAGCCCATCAATACGATGGGCTTTTTTTGTAACTAATATCAGCTATCTACGGAACAGCCACAGTATAAACGACAGCAGTAAGGAAAGCAGAATACTTGTAGCCAGTGGAAAATAAAAACTGAAATTTTCCCGCTTTATATGAATGTCCCCCGGCAATTTGCCAAGCCAGGGGATGCGGGGTCCCAGGGAAATGAGGAGACCTGCAGCAACAATAACCAGGCCAATAATGACCAGTGTTCGTCCGGGGCCGTTCATTATTTTTCAGCTCCAGATGGCGCCGCCTTCTGCTGAGGGAAATAACGTTCTTTTTCGCTGTAAACACAGCCGCAATACTGCTGACGATACAGTCCCATCTCCTTTGACAACCTGATCCCTTCCTGCCAGCCTGGCCTGAAATCCTCATACCAGAAGGAAATTCCGTATTCTTTGGCAATCTGTTCCCCCAAACGTCTGATTTCATCGTGCCGTTGATATCTGCTGTAAAGCAACGAGGCGGTAAAGGCCTCGAAACCATGTTGGGATGCCATTTCAGCTGTTGCCCGCAGGCGGGATAAATAACAATAGCTGCAGCGCTTGTCCGGCTCAGTCGCAACATTGGCCAGAAACCCTTCCAGATCGTAATCATCACGGATGATCATTGGAAGCTTTTCGATTTCAGCCATCTGCTTGACCGTTTCCAGGCGGCGAAGATATTCCTGAAAGGGATGAATATTATGGTTGTAGAAGAAACCTGAGACATCATGCCCTGCAGCACGCAAAACCCGCAACGGATATATGCTACATGGTCCGCAGCATGTATGTAGCAGTATTTTCATCTACAGATTCTCCAGCAGGTGACCCAGTTTATCCCGTTTTGTCTTCAGATAGCGTTTGTTGGTTTGAGTGGCCACCGCCTCAATGGCAACACGCTCAACAACATCAATTCCGTATCCCTGGAGGCCGATAAGCTTTTTGGGATTATTGGTAAGGAGACGCAGCTTTCGAATACCGAGAGAGATGAGAATCTGTGCGCCTATTCCGTAGTCGCGAAGGTCGGCCTTGAAGCCGAGTTCCAGGTTAGCCTCGACAGTATCCCGACCCTTGTCCTGCAGTTCATAGGCTTTTAATTTGTTTACCAGGCCGATGCCGCGACCTTCCTGGCGCATATAAAGAATGACTCCCCGTCCTTCACGCTCAATCATAGCCATGGCTCGATGCAGTTGCTCGCCGCAGTCGCAACGCTGACTGCCAAGCACATCTCCGGTCAAACATTCGGAATGAACACGTACCAGCAGCGGTTCTCCAGAGCTTATATCTCCCTTTACCAAGGCAAGGTGGTCCTGCTTGTCCACATCATTTTCAAAGGCAATAGCTCGCCAGTCTCCACCGTAACGGGAGGGAAGATGGGCGTCTGCAACCACTCTAACCAGTCTCTCATTTTTCAGACGATATGCAACCAAGTCAGCAATAGTGCAGATTTTAATGCCGTGTTCCCGTGCAAAAACCTTGAGCTCCGGCATGCGGGACATGGTGCCGTCGTCGTTCATGATTTCGCAGATTACGCCTGATGGTTTACGACCTGCAAGGCGGGCCAGATCAACAGAACCCTCAGTCTGTCCGGTTCGTACCAGCACCCCGCCTGCCTTTGCGCGCAGTGGAAAAATATGTCCCGGACTGACCAGGTCCTGTGGTCCGGCACCATCCATAACTGCAGTAAGTATGGTATGAGAACGGTCAGCGGCCGATATTCCTGTAGTGACACCATGTTTGGCTTCGATTGAAATGGTGAAGGCGGTCTCAAAAGGAGAGGTGTTGTCCCGCACCATCGGTCTCAAACCAAGCTGATCACATGTTTCAGGTGTTAATGTCAGACAGATAAGTCCACGACCATACCTGGCCATGAAATTGATTGCTTCCGGGGTTGCAGCATCTGCGGCCATGGTCAGGTCACCCTCGTTTTCACGATCCTCATCATCAACGAGAATGACCATTTTCCCTTGGCGAATATCCTCAATCGCTTCCTCTATACTTGCTACCGACATGATTATCCTTTCCGTTCTTACTTTTTCTCTTTACAGGAATCCGTTCTCGGCCAGTGTCTGCATGCTTAAGCCGCCGCCTGATTTCCACGGCTGAACCATTTTTTCTATATATTTACCGATTATATCGGTTTCAATGTTAACCGCCTGACCGACAGCGATCGCTGCCAGAGTAGTGCATGAAAACGTATGAGGTATGATGTTAACAGAGAAACCGTCACTTGAAACGGTATTGACTGTAAGACTGATTCCATCAATGGCAACAGATCCCTTGGGAACCAGGTAGCGTAATGATGCAACCGGCAGCGTGAAATCCAGGACTCTGTTGCCGGATACTGTCTGCAGGCGAGAAAGCCTGGCGATGCAATCAATATGGCCCGTGACCATATGTCCACCCATTCGTGCCCCCAGCTTCAAAGCTTGTTCCAGGTTGACACCCGACCCCGGTGCAAGAGTACCGAGGGTGGTGCCTGACAATGATTCGGGCGAGACATCGAACGTAAGGGTCGACGTGCTTTTCGAAGTAACGGTCAGGCAGGCACCATTAACTGCAATGGAATCGCCAAGAGCGATATCCTGAAGGGGGAGGGAGGTATTAACCCGCAGCACCCCCGCACCGGCCCGCCGCTCAAAAGCTGCTATTCTGCCTATGTCCTCTATCAAGCCGGTAAACATGACTGCTCCGGTCGTGCTATAACTACGATATCGTCACCAAGTCGCTGAACAGTGACATCATTAAAGAGCAGCGCCCTGTCCATACTGCTGATGCCGGTAATGGCCAGAGGAGAGAAGCCGTCACTTCCAATCACCTTTGGTGCATAAAAAAAGATGCATTCGTCTATCAACCCCTGCCTTAAAGCTTCCCCAGCCAGACGGCTACCACCTTCCAGCAGTATTGACTGAATGTTTCTCTGTCCGAGCTGCCTCATCATATCTTCCATATCAACTTTGCCATTCTTTTCCCTGCATACCATGATAGTGACACCACTCTGCAGGTAACGGAGATGAACGCGGGGGTTCTGCTCCACTGTGGCTATAATTGTTTTCTGCGCCAATGACCTGCTGAGGACTTTGACGCTTTCCGGAGTCCGAAGGGTGCTATCGACTATTATACGCCACGGATTTTTTCCCTTTACGTGTCGGACAGTCAGCTGTGGGTCGTCGGCGATGATGGTGTCAACACCCACCATGACACCATCACAGCGGGAACGAAGACGATGGACCAGTCTGCGCGACTCTTCCCCTGAAATCCATCGGGATTCACCGGTAAATGTGGCTATCTTGCCATCCAGGGTCATTGCGCATTTATAAGTAACATAAGGCAAACCGGTTATAACATGCTTGAGAAATGCGCGATTGAGGTCGCGTGCCTCGCATTCCATTATCCCACAGCTTGTAACTATACCGGCTGTTTCAAGTGCGCGAAATCCGCCGCCGTTAACCTTGGGGTTTGGATCAGCCATTGCGGCGAATACTCGACTGACACCGGCAGCAATGAGGGCCTGACTGCAGGGTGGCGTTTTACCGCTGTGGCAGCATGGCTCCAACGTTACATACACATCTGATTCACGCGCCGCTTCGCCAGCCATCTCAAGGGCAAGTATTTCAGCGTGTGGCCCACCGGCTTTTCTGTGCCATCCTTCGCCGATGATGATGCCATCCTTGACAATCACACATCCTACCGCCGGATTTGGTGAAGTTCTTCCGATCCCTTTGCGGGCCAGCGTCAAGGCACGTTTCATG
>Ga0209317_1003374_pt1 | contig 10124 bp, 7 predicted proteins | sample RifGroB2_FD_183994 | JGI IMG/M metagenome (GOLD analysis project Ga0209317, IMG submission 183994) | Soil microbial communities from Rifle, Colorado, USA - Groundwater B2 (SPAdes) (version 2) | ecosystem: Environmental > Terrestrial > Soil > Unclassified | place: Rifle, Colorado | collected...
CCTGCAGGTGGCTAAACACCCTGGTGAGTTCCTCGACCGACGAGGAGGCGGCCTCTTCAGAGAGTTGCACCAGCGGCACTATCTCCCTCTCGAGCAGGAGGTCGATACCGGCAACCGTCGAGACTGCAGGTTCAACCGCCGCGGTGAGTGATGAGACCACGCACCAGCGCGGGAAGATGCTGCGGGCGTACTCAAGAGAGCGCAGTCGCTCTGCGCCCTGCCAGCCGGGTTCCGGAAAACGGTCGCGGTCGAAGCTGTGCAAGGGGATGTCGAGTATGTCCACTCCGGCGGCGTAGGCGCGCTCGATAAGATGCGGGGGAGCGGCAAAGTCGATCCTCCCCACCAGGCGGGCGTTGAAGTTTTTCTTGATCAATCTGGCGAGGCTCTCGCCGTTGGTGAATTTGTCCGCGTCACCGAAGGTAAGGTGAAAGAGGAGTGCGTTGCTCTGGTAATGGCTGTCGTACAGCGTCTCTATGGTCTGCCGCTCCGGGAGATTCCCCCCAACGTAGAAGACGTTTGCCTCCCGCCGCAGTTCATCAGGAGAAAACGGGGAGGTCCGAGCGGCTAGCTCCCGCATTTTTTTCTGGTCTATCCTCATGGGTGGTGGCTCCCTCCAGTAACCGGCAAGCCCAAAGGTGGGCTCGCACAAAAGAACACGAATCCGTGCGATTTTGTCCAACATACGTAAATCAACCGAATCAGTCAACAAAAATAATCACATTACCCATCATACTAGTAGAGTATTATAAAAGGTATGCAATCTCAAGGTGTTCGACAAATTGACACCCGTAAATCCCGCGAGCGCACAACTTCATTTCGGCTTACCGGAGCCGCCTCTGAAGCATTTAAACCATTCTCATTGACTTGCCGTCACGGACGCGCTATAGAAACTCAATTCAAGGAAGTCGGCGAAACCATAGGGCGATAAAGCCAGATGCGTTGCGCATCGCCGAAAGGTTGTTATCCTCATTAACTATTACCCGCCGCTCACCGCCGCGGGGGCTTGGGGCAGCTTCAATGATTTCTCGCATCGATCATCTGAACATCGTGGTACGTGATCTGGAACAGGCGATCAGCTTTTTCTCGCTCCTTGGCTTCAACACCGGGATCAGCTCACAGCTCGACCCGGAGTTCCTGCAGAGACTGACCGGCGTCCGTTGCGCAGGGGGGAGGTTCACCGCCCTGCACCACCCTCAGTCCAACGTTTCACTTGAGCTTTTGCAGTTCCACACGAGCGAGGAACCAGATGCCGGCATCGGGATCGCCAACCACATAGGCCTGCGCCATCTGGCCTTCGCCGTGACGGACATAGAGGCTGAAGTGGAGCGGCTGCGCCGGCATGGCGTCGACTTCATCGGCGACGTGCAGGTTTGGCAGAAGACGGGGAAGAAACTGATCTATTTCCACGGCCCCGAGGGGATCCTCCTGGAACTCGCCCAGTACCCGGAGCAGTAACGCAACAACAATAACGACGAGGGCTGCTACCGGCCATGCCTATCAACAACAAAACCCCGCGCCATCTGGCCGAATTCGTCTCCGCCGAGCTGCGCAAACGCAAAGCCGTCGTCCCGGCCGAGAAGATCATCATCGAGCTGATGGAGACCATGTACTACTCCAGCCTCCGCACCGAAGAGTCGGAGCCGGTGCTGTTCCACATGGTCTTTCTGGACCCGCGCCGGCCGGACCCCAAGCCCCCTCGCAATCCCGCCAAGGACCGCTGGAGCTACATCCCCTTTGCCGACCCGATCCCCTTCGACGTCTCCAGCGTCGTCAAGATCGCGAAGTCTACCGACCTGCGCACCTCCTCGTTCGTCATCTGGCCCGACCAGCTGGGTGATCTCTACATCTGGGGGCTGGTTGACCAGCAAAACCGCTTCCACAAGTTCCTGAACCGCAGTGCGGAGGTGGAGGTGGACCGACCCGGCGTCTTTCAGGCCAGCGTCGAGGGTATCGGCATCATCGTGGTCTACATGCGCTACGAGAAGGTGGCGGAGTTGAGGGTCAACGAGCTGATCCGGCACTCGCTCGACCTGTTCCATGCAGGACCGGTCCGGGACCTGCTCGCCCCGGGGATCGAGCGGTTCCTGCAGGGGGTGCGCAGCCATATCCCCGACGACATCTATCAGCAGGAGGGGGCCGGGGATGAACTCCATGCCCAGCAGTGGATCTCGGTGCTGTGCCGGATCCTGCTCCGGATCCAGAAGATCAAGAACGGCGGAGCCATCCTGATCACGCCGCAGATCGCCCCCGACGACCTCAACGTGAAGTACGGCATCAACTACGACAGGCTTCCCACCTCTCTGCAATCCAACGCGGTGACCAAGATCAAATCCGATTACCTCGAACAGCACCTGCTCAGACAGGGTGAGTCCAGGCCGAGGGAACTCTCCGCGGACCAGTTCCAGCAGTTGAGGCGGCTGGAGAAGGAGCTTCGGGCCAACAAGAACGAGATCGACGGCGTCATCTGGTTCATCGCCCTCCTCACCCGGGTGGACGGGCTGGTGGTCATGGACCCGAACCTAGTGGTGGGGGGGTACGGGGTCGAGATCAAGAACTGGCAGGAACCGGATCAGGTCTTTATCGCGACAGACAAGACGGGCACGCCCGCGAAGCTGCGTCCGGTCAGCTACAACCACTTCGGGACCCGGCACAGGTCCATGATGCGCTACTGCTGCCAGAATCCCGGCAGCCTCGGCTTCGTGATCTCGCAGGACGGCGAGGTGCGGGTCATGACCATGCTGGGCGAGCGCCTGGTGATGTGGGAAAACATCAAGCTCAAGTACTACAGCTACACCTCCAAGAGGAAAACTGACCGCACCGTTTGACCGGCGAGGTCTCTATCCATTCCAACAAGCTTCAGCCGAGGTCTTCAATGAAAACTCGAAGCCTGTCCCTTTCTCTTTTGCTACTGCTCTCCTCCCCCCTGGTCCTTATGGCAGAGACCGCCAACCTGTCGGCTCAATCGCGCATCACTGCGGTGACGGTCTTCTCCGACCGGGCCCAGGTGACCCGACAGGCGAGCGTCACGCTCAAGGCGGGGACCAACCTGGTGACCTTGGAGAACATGCCGCAGCTCATGATGGAAGAATCCCTGCGCGCCGAGGGTAAGGGGTCAGGCAAAGCGCGCATCGCAGGGATCACGGTGAAGAACGTGTTCCTGGACCGGACCCGGGAGAAGCGGGTGCGCGAACTGGAGGACGAGATCGCCCAGTTGACCCGGAAGGTGGAAGGGATCGAGGCACGGCGCAAGGCACTCGCGGCCCAGCGGGCCTTCGTAGATTCCATCCGCGTCGGCTGGGGCGAGCGGATTTCCAAGGAGTTGAGCGCCGGCAAGCCGACTGCCGCCGAACTGTCGGAGGCGGTCCGCTTCGTGGGGGACAACACCGGGAAGATCGAGGAGCAGCTCTACGATGCCGAGGCGGCCAAGAAGCCTCTTCTGGACCGTATCGCCGCCCTGAAGAAGGAGCTGGAGCAAAGCAGGGCGGACCGCATGAAGGAGGTGCGCTCGGTCCAGGTAGCGATCGACGCCGAGCGTGACATGCGATTCGACCTCGACCTCAGCTATCTGGTGGCCCAGGCCAGCTGGGTTCCGGCCTACGATGTGAGGCTCGCGCCCGACGGGAAAGAGGCCGGGCTTATCTACCGCGCCCAGATCTGGCAGAAGACCGGCGAGGACTGGCCGGCTGTGAAGCTCACCCTCTCCACGGCAAGCCCGGCGTCGGGCGGCGGTGCACCCGAGCTTTTCCCCTGGCGCATCTCCTTTTACGAGCCTCCCCGCCCCATGCCCTACCTGTCCCGCAGCAAGATGGAATTCGGGTCTGCGGCACCGATGATAGCTGGTGCAGCGCCAGCCGAGGCCGAAGACAGGATGGAAAAGGCCGGGTTCGAGCCGGCCGAAGTCGCCCAGGGGCAGACCTCGGTACAGTTCCAGGTGGCGCAACCGGTCGATGTACCGGCCGACGGCACCCGGGCGGTCAGCGTCATCGCCACGGAGAACGTCCCTGTCACGGCCGAGTACGTCACCGTGCCCAAGCTCTCCCCGCGCGTCTACCTGAAGTCGACCGTGACGAACCGGACCCCCTTCCCTCTCCTGGCAGGCGAAATCAGCATCTTCAACGACGCTGTCTTTGTCGGCAAAAGCCATCTGAAGACGGTCGCTTCCGGGGAGGAGTTCGATCTTTACTTCGGCGGCGACGACCAGGTCAAAGTGAAGCGCGAGGTGGCCCGCGTCAAGAAGAAAGGGGGCATCATCGCCGGCAGCAGCGTCACCTACCATGTCGGTATCGAGCTGGAAAACTTCAAGCAGCGCGCCGTCACCGTTGCACTGAAGGACCAGCAACCTCTTGCCGGCAACGCCGAGATCAAGGTGAACCTGGAGGATGCTTCCCCGAAGCCTGCCGAGACCAAGGAGGACGGGACGCTGGTGTGGAAGGTGGAACTCGCCCCGGGGGAGAAGAAGAAGGTATCCTACGACCTCGTCATCGAGTACCCAAAGGGTCGGGAGGTCGTGGGACTCGAATAACTCCCCATTCCCCTCCCCCTCCCCTCCCCCTCCGGGGGAGGGAGTAGTGAATGCGACGTCATTGCAAAGGAGGCTGACGTGAAAGACACGCTTGCAGCTGGAATCGGTACGACCCTGAAATTCGTAGTGCCGATCGAGAAAACGGTGCCGCGCCTGTACCCGGAATCGGCGCTCTTTCGCGAGATGCCGGAGGTGTTCGCCACCGGGTATCTCGTTGGCTTCATCGAATGGGCCTGCATGGAGGCGCTGGCCCCTTACCTGGAGGAGGACGAGCGCTCGGTCGGGACCATGATCAACGTGACCCACAGCGCCGCCACCCCTCCGGAGATGGAAGTCACCGCGCAGGTCCGCTGCATCGAGGTGAACGGGAAACGGACCGTCTGGGAGATCGAGGTGCACGACCAGGCCGACCTCATCTCCAAAGGGACCCACGAGCGCTTCACCATCAGGCTCGAGCAGTTCAAGACGCGCCTTAAGACCAAAGCCGAGGCAGCCGGCATCACCATCGCTTGAGGGCAGCTGGCCCGCGAAGCGGCAGCGTTCCCGTCGACTCCGGCGGTTGCTGCCGCTTCGGTTGTTGTTGCTCAACCTCAACCTTAACCTCAACCTGGTTTTTATAAGGAACACATGAAATCGCTATACCTTGCCGTCGTTTTACTGCTATGCCTTGTCTCCGTCTCTCATGCCGCAAGAATCGACACCTCGTTCAGGTATTCCACCGTTGAAACCGAGCACTTCTCCATTCACTACCACCAGGGCCTGGAAGGGGTTGCCCGGAAAACAGCCGGGATGGCCGAAGATGTCTACGGAAAACTGACCCGGGAGTTCCAGTGGCAACCGGTTGAAAAGACCCAGGTGGTGCTGATCGACGACAGCGACTTCACCAACGGCTTGGCCGTCACCATCCCCTACAACACCATCTACCTCCAGGTAGTCCCTCCCTCGCTCTCCTCAACGCTTGGGGAGTACGACGACTGGCTCAAGATGCTTTTCACCCACGAGTACGCCCACATCGTCTCCGCCGACCCGGCGCGCGGCTACTCCAAGGTGACCCGTTCCATCTTCGGCAAGCCGCTCCCCTGGATGGACCCGCTCTCCGCCATATTCTTCCTGGTCACAGCCCCCCCCAACACCTTCATGCCCCGCTGGTGGCACGAAGGGATGGCAACGTATGCGGAGAGCAAGTACACCGGCCAGGGGCGCGGCAAGGGGAGCTACTACGACATGATCTTCCGCACGGCGGTCGCGGAGGGGAACCTCCCCTCGGTGGACCAGATCAACGGGGATGTCCCGAACTGGCCCTCGGGGAACCTCCCCTACATCTACGGCTACCGCCTGCAGCGCTACATCGCTGAGACCTACGGCAACGACGCGGCAGGCAGACTGGCTCTGGCCCATGCCGGACGCTTCCCCTACACCATCAGCAGGCCGGCCAAGACGAACTTCGACGGCAATACCTACCGCGAGGTCTACCAGGACATGATCGCTTCGCTTAAGGATGAGCAGTCCAAGCGGATCGCCGTCCTCTCCCGGCAGCCCTTCACCCCCCTGACCACCATCTACGACGAGGGGGAAAACCTCGTCTCACCGCGCTTTTCCCCTGACGGGAGCCGCATCGCCTTCACCAGGCGCGACCCGCACGACCACACTTCGGTGGTTGTCACCGATGCGTCAGGCCAGCAGGTGCTGGCAAGCTTCAGGCGCCAGTATTCAGATGGCAGCCTGAGTTGGTCCCCGGACGGCAGGAGCATCTTTTTCACCCAGGCGGAGGTGAACCGCGGCTTCAACCTGTACCAGGATCTCTACGTTTATGACCTGGAGCGCCGGCACACCACCCGACTCACCGAGGGTGAGCGCCTGGGAGATGTCCAGCTTTCGCCGGACGGGAAGCAGTTCTCGGCGGTGGTAAGCAGCCGCGGCAGCCAGAACCTCGTGCTACTCGACGCGGAGGCTCCCAACGGGAAGCTCAAACCTGCTCCGGTGACCAGCTATTCAGAGGAGCGCGTTTCCGGCCCGCGCTGGTCACCTGACAGCCGCAGCATCTGCTACGTCCTCACGGACAACGCCGGGAACAGCACGCTCAGGATCTACGACCTCGCCGCCAAGTCGGACGCCCCCCTCTTAAGCGCGGGCCATACCCTCGCCTACCCGGCCTGGTCTCCCGACGGCTCGGTCATCTACTACGTCTCCGACGAGACCGGGGTATTCAACGTCTTCGCCTATGACCTGCGCGAACAGAAGAGCTACCAGGTGAGCCACCTGCTTGCCGGCGCGCTGCAGCCGGAACCGTCACCGGATGGACGCCGCGTGGTCCTGGCCAAATACACCTCGCGCGGCTTCAAGATCGCGCAGATGCTGATCGACCGGACCCAGTGGAGCGCGAACCGCGGACCGTCCCTGCCGCTCACCCGCGCCCTTCCGACAGGTTCGTCACAGCAAACGGAGGCTTCTTCCGCTCCAGCAGCAACTGCGCCTGCCGACTACAACGCGCTGAAGACGCTGCCGCCGCGCTTTTGGCTGCCGCGCATCTACGGCGACGGCCCGGACAGTGCCGTGATCGGCGCCTTCACGGCGGGAGCCGACGTACTGGGCTACAACGCGTACACGCTCAGCGCAGCCTACAGCCACGAGCGCAAAAGGGGCTATTACACGCTGCTCTACCAGAACGACTACTTCTACCCTACCCTGACACTTCGGGCGCATGCCGAGCCTTTCCTGTACGCGGACTTGTTCCAGAACGGCAATGACTATTGGGAACTGAACCGTGGCGCCTCCGTCGAGGCATCCGTCCCCATCAACCGGCTGGAATCCCGTTACCGCCTGCTGGCTGGTTACGAGATCGTGGACCAGCAGGCGCTCAGCCCTCTCTCCCTCAACGGCACCTTCTACGGCGTTCCCGTCTTCCAGGGGCGCCGGGACAACCTCTATGCCGGAATCGACTTCGACGACGTGCTGAAGTACCCCTACTCCATCAGCTCCGAGGAAGGAAGGCGGGTCTCGCTGCTCTACCGCTACTACTCGCGCGATCTGGGCAGCGACCTGAACCTCTCAGAATACAGCGCCGTCTACCAGGAGTACCTGCGCCTCCCCCTGAAGTCGCCCAGGCACCAGGTAGTCTACCTGCGCCTCTCCGGCGCCCTGGCCGATGGCGACCTGCAGTTCGGCCAGCAGGCCTTCCAGTTGGGCGGCCCCCCTTCGGACCTGAACAAGTACCCGCTGCGCGGCTATCCGGTACGCTCCCTGACCGGCAAGTACATCGCCACCGGCACCCTCGAGTACCGGGCGCCCATCATGTACCCGCTGAAAGGGATCGGCACCGTCCCCGCCTTCGCCGAGAAGCTCCACTGTGCGCTCTTTGCCGACGCCGGGCAGGTCTGGGACGACCAGAGGTCCTTCCATGCCAACGAGACCAGGGTAGGCGCCGGGGTGGAGTTGCGCGCGGACCTGACGCTGGGTTACTGGGTCAAAGTGACCCCGGCGCTCGGTTTCGCACACGGCTTCAACAAAGGTGGAGAAGATCAGATATACTTCACCCTGTACCTCGGCCTCTAAAAGGGTTCCGCCCGTCGAGCCCGGGGACGCGAAACGCCAATACGGGAGGATAGGCTATGCGGATCATCGTGGTGGGAGCGACGGGGACTATTGGCAAGGCGGTGGCGAAGCTGTTGGCGACTGAGCACGAGGTCGTCAAGGTCGCCTTCAGAAGCGGCGATTACCGGGTCGATATGTCCAGCAAGGAGTCCATAGAGAACATGTTCCGTGAGGTGGGGCCGTTCGACGCGCTAGCCTGCGCCGCCGGCGTGGCACGCTTCGGATCCCTGGCGGAACTCTCCGACGAGGATTTCCAGACCGGCCTTTCGGGCAAACTGATGGGACAGGTCAACCTGGTGCGGGTGGGGATGAACCACATCAACGACAACGGCTCCTTCACCCTGACTAGCGGAGTCTTGAGCCACCAGCCCATGCCGGGAAGCGCCTCTATCAGCATGGTCAACGCGGGCCTTGAAGGGTTCGTGCGCGCAGCAGCCCTGGAAATGCCGCGCGGCGTACGGGTCAACGTGGTGAGCCCCCCCTGGGTGAAGGAAACCCTGGAGGCGCTCGGCATGGACAGCTCGGGCGGCATGCCCGCTCAACAAGTGGCTCAGGCCTACTGGGCGAGCGTACACGGGACACGCAGCGGCTCCGTCATGAACGCCAAGGATTTCATCTAGCAGCGCCGGTTGCAGCAACGTAAAAGCAGTACGGCCGCTCCTGAACGGGAAGCGGCCGTTTTCTTTGCCCGGGAATATGTCGTTCAGGAGGCGGGCTTGTCCGCCGAGGGCTTGGGCTTGTTCTTCTCGTGCAGGTAGCTGTGCAGCTCCTCTATGGTGGAGACCTTTGCGAGCTGGGCAAGCATCTCCTGCTGGTCGATCACGTTCAGCTTCTTCACCAAAGCGGCCTCTATGCTCCCTCCCACGTGAACCGTGTTGTGCACGGCCCGGGGCGGTTTCTCGCCGCGGTCCCCCACGATGTAGAAGTACTTCAGGTAAGGGTTGAAGCGCATCGCCTCGGGAAGCACCACGCGCAGCATGTCCAGCGGCACGTCCTTGCCGATCCAGACGGCGCAGTTGCTTTGCTGGTCCACCACCCACATGCTCTTTTCGGGAATCACGGTGGTATACCCCTTTCCCTTCAAGAGCGTGGCCAGATCCCCGCTTTCCCCGACGTCGGCAATCTCTACGGTAAACCCGCCGGTCTCAGCAGCCCAGGTCCTACCGGGAGCGGTGAGCCCCATGGAAGCCAGCACAATGACAAGAAGCAGACGAGTGGCGAAGTGCAACATCATTTCCCTCCTTATGGCAAATACTCCAATTACTCGGATGACGGATACCTCTGCCGAGTGCACCAGAAACGCCCCGGCTCGAGGCCTGCAGCAAGGCATGCTTCGCTTGAAAAATAGGGGCGACCGGTTGGTCGCCCCCATCTGCAAAGGTGAAGCCGCTTGCTAGTTAGGCGTCATCTTCAGCCCGCGTTCCGGACGGGAGAAGTTGTGGCACAGCGAGCAGTCGTACCCCTTGACGTTGACGTGGTTGTGCATGCTCTCGTAGGCACGCGGGCTCTTCTCGTTGTGGCACTGGGCGCAGACCACGGAGGTGGGCCCCTTCAGGCCGTAACCGAAGTTGGTGATCAGCTTCATCTGGGTCGCGGTGGCATTCGGGTGGCAGGAGGCGCAGGCAAGGACGTTGCCGGTTGCCGGCGAAACCTGGTGGTTCAGCACCTGCAGTTCGTCGGTGGTGACGGTGGTGTACGGGGTGGTGCTCGGCAGACCGATGTACACCAGACCGTCCTTCACGGCCTGATCGTAGTTGCCGGTGGCGAAGAAGGTGGCGGTGGAGATCGGAACTACCTTGCCGTTGGCAAGGGCCTGGCTGGCGGTCTTGTACTTGAACGGGAAGAGCTTGGTGCCGACCGGGTCGTTGATGGCGCCAACCGGACGGGATACCTTGTAAGCGCCGGTTGCGGCATCAAGAACCGCAGCGTTAAAGGCGTTGTTGCCCCAGGAAGTGCCGTTCCAGAAGGCGTACTTGGGGAGCAGATCGTTGGCCTTGGTGGGCATCGGCTC
>Ga0209317_1003376_pt1 | contig 10119 bp, 4 predicted proteins | sample RifGroB2_FD_183994 | JGI IMG/M metagenome (GOLD analysis project Ga0209317, IMG submission 183994) | Soil microbial communities from Rifle, Colorado, USA - Groundwater B2 (SPAdes) (version 2) | ecosystem: Environmental > Terrestrial > Soil > Unclassified | place: Rifle, Colorado | collected...
AGCCAGTCGAGCCCCACCCACAGCGCAGGCACGAGCCACAGGGCCGGCACGGCCGGCAGACCCAGCAGGATAGTCCGGGCGAACACGGCAAACACCACCATGTACACACTCATGTAGAGGGCCAGCAGCAACAGGGCCTGGAGCGAAACATACCAGGCGAGCCCCCCGTATTTGCCGAGGACGATGACAATCCAGTAAAGCAGCGGGAGAAAATGGGCAAGGCCGGCGACAAGGCCGGCAACCGTCGCACTCCCTGCGCTTTCGGACCGTACCGCCGCAAGCAGGGGGATGAGGGCGACGAAAAGCAGCGGCCATATTTCACCGCCGCCGGGAAAGGACAGCCAGAGCCCTGCACCGGTGACAACCGGCAGGACGAGGAAACGGAATCGGGAAAGCATCACTGATTTTTTTTGTCCTCGTCGATCCTGCTGACCCGCACCATCTTCAACTGTCTGCTGTCGGCGCTTTTGACCACGAAACGAAAGCCGTTGATGACGACTACATCGCCTGGCGCCGCCAGTCGGCCGAGGGCATGGATGACCAGGCCGCCAATCGATTCGAAGGGACCTTCGGGGAACTTCGTGTCGAAATACTCTTCGATCACCTCAACATCGACCCAGGCATGCACCTGAATCGTCGAATCGTCGATAACCTCGATCTCCTCCTCGTCGTCGTCGTATTCGTCGTCAATCTCGCCGACGATCTCTTCGAGGATATCCTCCATGGTGATCAGGCCGCGGACGGTGCCGAACTCGTCGGTAACCATGGCCATATGGATCTTGTTCTTCTGGAACTCGCGCAACAGGTCGACGATGGGCTTTTTTTCCGAAATGAAATAGACCGGGCGAAGATAATCTTCCAGATTGAACGGCTCCGTCTGCGGCCGGGCACAGACTTTCAGCAGATCCTTGGCGTGGATCGAGCCGATGACCCGATCGGGATTTTCCCGATAGACGGGGATCCTGGTGAAGCCGCTTTCGATAACGATATCGATCAGTTCCGACATCGGCGACGCCTCGTCAAACGAAACCACCTCCGCCGCCGGGGTCATGATTTCCGAGGCATAGGTTGTCCGGAATTCAAGGATCGAATTGATCATCTTCTCTTCGAGAGGAGAAATCAGACCATGTTCCTCGCCTTCTTCGAGAAGCTCCTGGATTTCATGGTCGAGGTCTTCCTTGGTTCCCGGTTTTTTGAAATTGAGCATGGAAGAAATAATTCGCTTCAGGGTGCTTTCCTGTTCAGGTTGGTGCTCGGGCTCCTGCTCAGGATGCGGGTCGGACTCCTTATCTGCTGTGTTCGAATCGCTGTTCATCGTGTTAATTGTCAATGATTAAGAGGACTGAGGACTGAGCGATGAGGACTGAGGGCAATTTTTGGGCGAAAAATTTTTCGCCCCTACTCAGTCCTCAGTCCTCCTTGGTTATAGATATGGTACCAGATAAATAATACCGGGTGCGAAAAAATCAATCTTCTTATGCCGATTCTTTCCGTCCCCTCATGCGGGACGGGTGCAGGCGGCCGCATTTGCTGTCAACCGGAAAAGAAATTGGTCGAACAAATAGCCGGTTATTCGGGGCAGAAGTCACCCCTTGTGCAACATTTTGCTTTTCTAATCCAAACCGTCTGACTATAGTAGCGTCGTTTTCATACCCTGTGATTTTTACCACCAAGACCAAAAGATGGATGGCCAGAGTAGGGGCGAAATTTTTTCGCCCTCTGATCGATTCGTCAAAAAATATTGTCCACACATAGAACGAGGAAAAGTTTGGAAGGAAAGGTTCTCATCGCCAATCGTGGCGAAATAGCCATTCGAATCATGAATGCCTGCAAGGATCTCGGTCTCGAGTATGTCGTCGTCTACACTGCAGCCGACAAGGATTCCGAGCATGTTCAGCGCAATATCTTAAACGGCCCCGGCCAGAACGCGTGGCGAATTACCAGCTACACTGAACCGAATGATCTCTTTGCGGTGGCCGATCATACCGGCTGCACCGCCATCCACCCTGGCTACGGTTTCTTCTCGGAAGATTACCGTTTTGCCAGAAGAGCCACCAGGCGCGAACGCCCCCTCACCTTCATCGGTCCCAACTGGGAAGTGATCAGGGATCTCGGCGACAAGATCAACACCAAGCGGGTGGCCAATCATCTCGGCATTCCCACCATTCCCGGCACCGATGCCCCGATCTACAATGAGATGGAAGCAGAGGAAATCGCCGCACAGCTCCTCCTGGACCAGAAGGAGAAGGGCGTGGAGCAACCGTCCATCCTGGTCAAGGCGGCCGCCGGCGGCGGCGGCATGGGTATCGAGGAAGTGACCGAGATCGAGCGGTTCCGCCGGATTTACCGGCAGCTGCAGAATTACGCCAAGCGGCAGTTCGGCGACGGCGGAGTGCTGATCGAGCAGTGTCTGCGCGACTACAACCATCTCGAGGTCCAGCTGGTCTGCAGCAAACACGGTGAGCGCCTTCATTTCAGCTCGCGGAACTGCACCATCCAGTCGACCGGCAGGCAAAAGCGGGTCGAAGCAGCGCCGGGATTCCACAAGTCCGCCTTCGACTACGACTTCGACGAAAAGAAGGTCCTCGACCAGATCGTCCAGTATTCGCTCAAGCTGGCCAACCATGTCAAATACGACAACGTCGGCACCTGGGAGTGGATCGTCACGAGAAGCGGCCAGCCCTATCTCCTGGAAGTAAATACCCGCATCCAGGTGGAAAATGACATTTCCGCCCGGATCAGTTATATTAACGGTGAACAGCCGAATCTGATCCGGGAGCAGATCCGCCTCGGCTTGGGCGACAAGATCGGCTACAAACAGAGCGCAGTCAAGTTCAAGGGCGCCGCCATCGAACTGCGCATCGTGGCGGAGGACACCCGCCGCGGTTTTGCGCCATGGATCGGCACGATTGCCGAGTTCAAATTCCCGACTCATCCGTGGTCGGTGGTTTATACCCATGTCCCCGTCGACCGCCCCTATCCCATCCCCAGCGACTTCGATCCCAATCTGGCGCTGGCCCTGGTCTGGGGAGACTCGATCGAGGATGCGAAGAAAAAAGCGGCCCAGTTCATCGACGAAACGGTCATTTCCGGCCATGACTCGAACCATAATCCGATAATTACCAACCTCGACTACCTCAAAAACAACCTGGATCGCCTCCTGGCTTTTTAATTTCTTATCGATTTGTTACGGAAAAAGAGAACGAAAGGCGCCTACCGACCGGGCTATTCCGGCACAATAACATAGTTTCGACAGATGAAAGAACTACAGAAGCAGCTTCTGAAAATCGAAGAGCGGATCAACTATCTGCTGCAGATCAAAGACTATTCAAACTGGGGCAATCTCGACGGTTTCAAGAAAAACGTCGAGCAGATCAAGCAGTCCATCTACGATCTCACCGAGGAAAAGCTTAACGCCGAGATCCGCAAGCTTGACGAGTCGATCAGTTTCCTGGAGGAGCGGGCCGAGGAACATCTCACGCCCATGGAGCGGGTGCGGATCGTGCGCAGCGTCCAGCGCTTCAGCCTGAAGGATATCCTCGAAAACGTCTACGAAGACTATACCGAGCTGGGCGGCGAGGGCGACGCCAACGTCGATCCGGCGATGATCTGCGCCAAGGCCACCATAACGAGACGGATCAAGAACAAGCCCTACACCGCCTCGGTCATGGTTATCGGCCAGGAAACCGGCCATGGCGAAGAGTTCCGCAACGGCGGCTCGTGCCGGCCCCAGGGCAACGAGAAGGCCCTCCGCTACATGAAGGTCGCCGAAACCGAAGGCATTCCCATCCACTTCTATGTCTTCACGCCGGGCTCCTATCCGGTCGAGGAGGGGTCGGGGGCAGCCCAGCAGATCGCCCGGAATATCTATGCCATGACCAAACTGCGGGTGCCGACGATCTCGATGATCTCCGAGGGCGGCTCGGGCGGGGCCGAGGCGATCGGGCTCACCGATTACCGGCTGATGACCTCGCACGGCTACTATTCGGTCATCTCGCCGGAAGGGGCGGCGGCCATCGAAGGGAAGATCCGAGAGGGCTCCAAGGTTCCGAAAGAACTGATCGAGGTCTGCGCCGACCGGCTCAAGCTCACCGCCAAGGACAACCTGGAAAAAGGCACCATCGACCGGATCATCTATGAGCCGCCGCTCGGCGCCCGGCGGGACGACTTCACCTTTTTCGCCAAACTCCGGGCGGAGATGCTCCGGGCAACCGACAAGGTGGTCCTCTCCACCAAAAGCTTTTCCGTTCTTCGCACCTATGAGATCAGGCGCAAGAAACACCAGCCGGCCACCGAGGAACTGCAGGTGGAATTGCCGTGGGATCTGAACAAGGATGAAATCCGGCGGCTCCTCGAACTGCGCTCGAAAAAATACCTGGCGATGGGCAAAAACGGCTTTGCCGGCCAGGCCGATGCCGAGGATGGGCTCTACAACCTTTTAAAAATAAAGACCGAAAAAGCCTACTATACCCTCCGCTACGATATCATGAAGAATCACAAGCGCCAGGTCCGCAAGGTGATAAACGATGTCACCGGCGAAAGCCACGTCATGATCCGGCGCATCACCGAGCCGATCAATTCCTTCATGGAACTGTGGGGCAAGAAACAGAAGAATGACAAGCCCCAGCGCCTCATTACCTACACCGGCAACGGACAACTGGACGCCCAGTCGCCGCGCGTCGATCCGCTGGAGTTGACCGACACCTACACCAGTCCGCTGGCCAACAAGGACCGCACCGTGACCTGCCCGAATGCCGACAAGCACGGCTGCAAGGATCTCTGGATTCCCGATCTGTACGGCGAATTCGCGGGGGTCTGCGAGACCTGCGGTCATCATTTCCCCCTGGAGCACCAGTGGTATCTGCAGAACATCTTCGATCCCGGCTCGATCAGCCAGTTCAACACCGAGATCTCCGCCGGCAATCCCCTCAACTACACCGGCTTCACCGAGCGGTTGCAGCGGTCAAAGGATAAGACGAAAAAGCGCTCGGGCAATATGACCTTTCATGCCCGGGTCAACGGCATCCATATCATCGTGACCATGCTCTATTCCGATTTCCGCAACGGCACGGTCGGCTCGGCCGAGGGCGAAAAGTTTGCCCAGGCCTGCGCCCTGGCGAAACGGAAAAAAAGGCCGCTCTTGGCCTACGTGCATACCACCGGCGGCATCCGCATCCAGGAAGGGACCCTCGGAGTCACCCAAATGCCCAAATGCACCATGGCGGTGCGGGAATATATCGACGCGGGCGGCCTCTATCTGGTGGTCTACGACAACAACTCGTATGCCGGGCCGGTGGCCTCCTTCCTCGGCTGTTCGCCGTATCAGTTCGCCATCCGGTCGAGCCGGGTCGGCTTTGCCGGCCCGCGGGTCATCCGGGAGACCACCGGGTCGGATATCCCGCCCGACTACCATTCGGCGCGAAACGCCCTGAAGCGCGGCCATATCCAGGGCATCTGGGACCGTCGCGACTTCCGGCGCAACCTGCACAAAGCCCTGTTAACCATGGGCAGCCCGAGCCTCTATTACCGCTGAGCATCAGGGGCTTTTCCTTCGTAGGGTGCGCTGTGCGCACCTATTTCCCGGTGCGCACAGCGCACCCTACGAAAAACCGTGCACCATCCTGATTCTATAGGGGCGAAAGATTTTTCGCCCCTACGAAAAACCCATTCCGCCTCGAACCCCCGGGTCAGTGGATCTGACGGTTGTCGGTCTCCCATAAGAGCGCCTGCCGAACCACCGACAGCAACTTATCCCGCGAGTAGGGCTTGGCGGCGATCCCGCAGAATCCGTATTCCGAGTAATTGGCCATCACCGGGTCCTCGGCATAGCCGCTGGAGACGATGACCTTGGCGTTGGCATCGAGTTCGAGGATCTTTTTGACCGCCTCCTTACCGCCCATCCCACCGGGGATGGTCAGATCCATGATGACCACGGCAAAGGGATTGCCCTCCTCCAGGGCCTGACGATAGCTTTCGATCGCCTCCTTGCCGTCCAGGACGGTGGTGACGATAAAGCCTGCCCCCGTAAGGAACCTGCTGGTGACCTTGCAGATCATCTCCTCGTCGTCCACCACCAGCACCCTGACTTTCCCCGCGCCGTCGACTTCCTCGCCCGTTATGGTCGTCCAGCTCTGCTGAAGATCCATCCTGGTAACCGGAAGATACAGGGTGAAGGTGCTGCCGACGGCAGGAGCCGATTCGACCGTAATGCACCCCCCGTGCTTTTTCATGATGGAATAGGTGGTCGCAAGACCCAGCCCCCTGCCCAGACGCTTGGTGGTGAAATAGGGATCGAAAATCAGGCTAAGAAATTTTTCTTCTATGCCTTCGCCCTCATCCCGGACGATCACCTTTACATAGTTGCCGGCCGCAAGATCGGCGATCTCGCCCTCCGCGACCATGGCATTCTTCATGGTGACGAACAGATGACCGCCATCGGCCATCGCCTGTTTGGCATTGATGGTCAGGTTGGAAAACACCTGCTGAATCTGCCCCTTATCCACCTCCACCAGCCACAGGTCATGATCGATATCGAAGACCGGCTTGACGCTGCTGCCGGAAAGATCGAAGCGCACCACCTCCTCCACCAGGGTCTCGATACTTACCCCTTCCCGTACCGGATTGCCGCCCTTGGCGAAAATCAACAGCTGCTGGGTGAGACGGGTCGCCCGGTTCATCGACTTCTGGGCGTCGATCAAATGCTCGACGGCCGGATGATCCGCCGGCAGTTCGTTTTTGACAAGCGTCAGATTGCCGAAGAGCCCCATGAGGATATTGTTGAAATCGTGGGCTATGCCACCCGCCAGGGTGCCGATGGACTCCAGCTTCTGGATTTTCAGCAGGTCTTCTTCCATCCGTTTGCGGGCGGTGACGTCTTCGACGGCCACAACGATGTTCTTGACCTTACCGCCGCTGTCCTTCAGCGGGTAAATCCGGGTGCTGAGCCATCGCCCTTCCCTGCGGCCGCCTGCAGAGGAGATCCGGTATTCGGGAACCAGCACCGTTTCGCCGGCATAGGCACGCTGCACATAGGGCAAAAGCCGCACCCTGTCCGCCTCGCCGTCCCTCAGGATATTGAAGCTGTTCACCATGGTGGCGGCGTCAACCCGCCACAATTCCTCATAGGCCCGGTTGACTCCGATCAGAAGGCCGTCCAGATCGTAGATCTCGATGGCCGCAGGCGACTGCTGCATGACCATTTTGAATCGAGCCTCGCTCTCCAAAAGCCTTTCTTCCGCCCATTTGCGCTCGGTGCTGTCATGGATGACCGCCAGTCCGCCGATTATTCCGTCGTTATGATCCCACAGCGGTGAATACCGTCCTTCGAAAAAGCCTTGGATGCCGCGTTCCCGATTGTAATACGGCTGGTTTTCGACGATGGCGCCGTCGCCGTTCAGGACCGAGAGAAGCACTTCCTTCTGGCCGTTTTCGACCAGGAACGGAAATAGCTCGAACAGCGATCGGTCAAGGCACATCTCCCGTCTCATCCCCCACATCCGCTCCATGGCCGGGTTCCAGATCTTGACCCGAAAACCGTTGTCGAAGGAGAGTATCCCGTCCATGCTGCAGTTGATGGTGCACTCGTTGAGGGCATTGGCCTCGGTCAGTTCGGTGTTCTTCAGGTGCAGTTCTTCATTGAGGGCAATCAGCTCCTCGTTGCTCGACTCCAGTTCCTCCTTGGCCGCCTCCAGTTCCTCGTTGACGCTCTGCAGCTCCTCGTTGGTCGACTGCACCTCCTCGTTGGCCGTCCACAGCTCCTGGTTGACCTCATCCTTTTCCTCGATGATGGTCTGCAGGTATTCCTTGGTGGACATCAGGTCGCGACGAAGTTCGAGCAGTTCCTTGTCCCGCTGGCTGTCGCCTTTTTTCTCATCGCCGTCCCCGGCCGCCACCGTTTTGGTCTCCTTTTCCTCCTCGAACAGCAGGAGAAAAAAGGTCTCGTTGTCCCCGTCGTTCTGCACCGGAAGAATAGAGATATCGAGGGCATTCTGCTCCCGGCCGACGCTGAAGGGGATGTTTCTTTTGCGCACGGTCTTCCGCTCCCTCTTCGCCTCTTCGATGGCCACATACAGATCGGGCATCAGGCTGTGGCCGGCCATCCGGGAGAGTTTGAGGCTCGCTTCCCCGGTCGTGGGATCGAGGTACCGGGAGGTGCGGCCATGAAACTGGCGAATCTGCATATTGGCGTCGACCAGGACCCCGGGCGGCGCGTACCGCGCAAGCAGCAGCTGCTCGATCTTTCTGGTCAGGTCGCCCGCCTCGGCGTGCTTCGCCCGGTCGACCGGCTCGATCTGATTCCTGATCCGCTGGTTGAAGACCGACGAGCTGACGGGAAACCGGTACGGTTGCTTGTGGGAAAGAACCCGCTTGGCAAAGATGTTATGGGTTTTGTCGACCTGGCTGAACAGCTGCGGGAAGCGCCCCAGAGTCTCGGAGGTCCCGAGCAGCAGGAAGCCGGACGGCTTGAGGGCAAAATGGAACAGCGGAATTACCGTATCCTGAAAGGATACATCGAAATAGATCAACAAGTTGCGGCAGCTGAGCAGATCAATGTTGGGGAACGGCGGATCCTGGGTGATATCCTGGGTGGCAAAGACGCACATCTCCCGGATACGTTTGATAACCCGATATCCCCAGCCGGTTTTGTCGAAAAACCGCTCCAACCGTTCCGGCGACACATGTTTGGCGATCTTCTCCGGATAAATGGCCGCACGGGCCGAAATGATATGCCCGGCGACCAGATCGGTGCCGAAGAACTGGGCGGATACTTCAAGTTTGTTCGCTTCAAGAAATTCGTACAGGCTGATGGCCAGCGAATAAACCTCCTCGCCGGTGGAACAGCCCGGCACCCAGACCCGGATGGGCGTCTTGACCGTGCGGTTCGCAACCAACAGAGGAAAAACCTCCGCTTTCAGCGTCTCGAAGATCTGGGGATCGCGAAAAAATTCGGTGAAGTAGAGCAACAGATCGCCATGCAGCAGGTCAAGCTCCCGGCGGTCCGTTTTCAGTTGATCGAGATACTCGGCAAAGCTGCTCTTTTTGCCGAGGGCCATCCGCCGGACGATCCGGCGAAGCACGGTCGATTGCCGGTAATGGCTGAAATCGACCCCCTCTTTGTCGTAGAGAACCTTCAGAATCTCTTCCAGGCACTCACCTTCCTCAGCGGCAAGGCGCATGAGGGTCTCGGCCGCACCCCGATCTTCCTGAGAATCGAAGTTGGCTGCATCCGTCGCCGAAACATCTGTGAATTTCTGATCGTTTTCCATTTCATTTCGCCTGTTACATAGTCCCCGAACATCGAACCGTCCGGGTGATACATTCCTGACAACCGGGAAGAAAATACAACTGATATGCCTGGGAGCTTAGGGCCGGGGCTGTGGCGGCAACTTATTCGGACATGATAATCATCCCCAATTTGCTGGACAATTCATGCTTGGTAAAGGGCTTCTGGATAAAATAGACACCCTTTTCGGCTACCATTTTGGTCACACCGGCAATTTCTTCGGTATACCCGGACATGAGCACCCGGCAGATGCCGGGATGCAGAACGGCAATCTTCTCGGCCAGTTGCCATCCGTCCATTTCCGGCATAACAATGTCGCTCAGCAGGATATCTATCGAGGCCGTGGCTTCGGCGGCCAGTGCCAGGGCTTTCTGCGGCGACTCGACCGCCATCACCTGAAACCCCAGCCGTTTCAGCATGGCTTCCGTCATGGTCAGAATGGCTGGTTCATCCTCGACGAGGAGCACGGTCATGTTCTTTTTCGGGGGCAGCCACGGTATGACCGTCTCTGCCGCCTGCCGGCCGATAGCCTCGCAGCGGGGCAGGTAGACACTGAATCTGCTGCCTCGCCCCGGCGAACTCTTCACCTCGACGAAGCCATGATTCTGCCTGACGATGCCGTATAAAGTGGCAAGACCGAGTCCGGTCCCCCGGCCGGTGGCTTTGGTGGTGAAAAAGGGTTCGAAAAGATTATCGAGCACCTCTTTTTCAATACCGCAGCCATTATCCGTGACCGTAAGCACCACAAACTGGCCCGGCGTCACCCCCTGGGCTCGGAATTCGTGATCCGGCGGCACCACAATATTGCCCAGGTTGATCATGATCCGGCCGGTACC
>Ga0209317_1003378_pt1 | contig 10105 bp, 9 predicted proteins | sample RifGroB2_FD_183994 | JGI IMG/M metagenome (GOLD analysis project Ga0209317, IMG submission 183994) | Soil microbial communities from Rifle, Colorado, USA - Groundwater B2 (SPAdes) (version 2) | ecosystem: Environmental > Terrestrial > Soil > Unclassified | place: Rifle, Colorado | collected...
TCATGGCCAAACCGATGGAGGCCGAGCCCGGCAGCGCGATGCACATTCACCAGAGCATTCTTGACACCGATGGCCGAAATATCTTCAGCCAGAGCGACGGCAGCGCCAGTCCAGCGCTTTTTCACTATATCGCCGGCCTGCAGAACTACGTGCCGCAGGTCATGCCGATGTTTGCGCCCTATGTCAACTCCTACCGGCGCCTCGCCCCCTTTTTATCAGCCCCGACCAACGTGCGCTGGGGTTACGACAATCGCACCTGCGGTATCCGCATCCCCCAGTCCAGCGCGGACAACCGCCGGGTAGAGAACCGGGTGCCGGGCGTCGATGTCAATCCCTATCTGGCCATTGCAGCCACCCTGGCCTGTGGCTACCAGGGCATGCTGGAAGCACGCCAACCCGACGAAGCCTTGGGCAGCAGCGCCTGGAATCTGCCGCATGAGTTGCCGCGCCATCTGGAGGATGCGATCGAGCTGCTGCGCGCCTGTACCTCCATGCGGGAGCTGCTGGATCCGCTGTTTGTAGATGCTTTTTGTGCCGTCAAGGAACTTGAATTTGGCACCTACAACCGCGTCATCAGTTCCTGGGAGCGCGAGCATTTGCTGCTGCTGGTCTGAGACTCACCATGCATGACGACTCTCACAGCCGCAGCGGCCTGAATTGGGCGCGCGCCCAAGCGCTGCTGCAACAAGAGCGCGCTTGTTTTATCGCGCGCAACCCACGCTCGCAGGCGCTCGCCCGACGTGCCGCGCAACACCTGTTGTTTGGCGTGCCCTTGCACTGGATGAGCGACTGGGGCACGCCGTTTGCACTGCAAGCGGTACAAGCCCAGGGTGCGGACGTGGTGGACGCCGACGGCCACACCCTGGTCGACTTTTGCCTGGGCGATACCGGCGCCATGTTCGGTCACTCGCCCGCGCCGGTGGCCCTGGCCGTGGCGCACCAAGCTGCGCGTGGCATCACGGCGATGCTGGCCAGTGAGGATGCAGCCGTGGTCGGTGAAATGCTGAGCGCGCGCTTTGGCTTGCCGTTCTGGCAGTTTGCGCTGACGGCCAGCGACGCGAACCGCTTTGTGCTGCGCTGGCTGCGTGCCGCCAGTGGGCGGCGCAAACTGATCGTCTTCAATGGCTGCTACCACGGTACCGTCGATGATGTGTTTGTTGACTTGAAGGGCGGCCGCGCGACCCAGCGCACCAGCCTGCTCGGCCAGGTGCACGATCTGACGGACCATACGGTGGTGGTGGAGTTCAACGATCTGGCCGCCCTGGAAGCGGCCCTGGCACTGGGCGACGTCGCCTGCGTGCTGGCCGAGCCGGCCATGACCAACATCGGCATGGTGCTGCCCGAGCCAGGCTACTGGCAGGCGGCCCAAGCCTTGATTCGCCGCCATGGCGCGGCGCTGGTGCTGGACGAAACTCACACCATCAGTTGCGGCCCCGGTGGCTACGCGCGTGCCCATGGCTTGCAGCCCGACGCCATGGTGCTTGGCAAGCCGGTGGGCGGCGGCGTGCCTTGCGCGGTGTATGGCTTCAGCGCCGAGTGGGCCGAGCGCGCCGTGCGGGCCAAACACAGCGCGCCGCCCGGTCACTCCGGTATTGGCACCACGCTCAGCGGCAACCTGCTGGCCATGGCGGCCATGCGCGCCACACTGAGCGAGTTGATGACGGGGGCGGTTTATGCCCCGATGCTGGCGCTGGCGACCACATTGGCCGATGGCTTGCGCGATTGCATTGCGCGGCACCATTTGGCCTGGTGTGTGACGCAACTGGGCGCGCGCACCGAGTTCCAGTTCCGTGCCACGGCGCCGCGTAACGGCAGCGAAGCCGGTGCCTCGCTGGATGCCGAGTTGGAGCACCTGATTCACCTTGCGCTGCTCAACCGCGAAGTCATGATCACGCCTTTTCACAACATGATGCTGGTCTGCCCGGCCACAACGCCAACCCATGTGCAGAAACTTATCAACGCTTTCGATGAGGTGCTGTCTGACATATGCACCGGTTAGGAAAACGGGCCACTTTGCTTGTCACTTCGGCGTTGATAGGCCTGGTGGGCAGCCTCAGCCAGTGGTCAAGTCAGCTTGGATACCGCTGCTGAAGACCTGGTCCGGTGCGCCCGGCGAGAGCGGGCTTGTGTGACGTGTGAGCTTGTGTTTACCATTCCTGTTCACAACAGGAGATTGCCATGAAGTGGATTACCCGCTCGCATGTACACGTTGACCGCGTGGCCTGTCCGTGGCTCATCAGCCGTTTCATTGACAGCACAGCGGAGTTTCTATTTGTGCCCAAGAACCAAATTGACAAAGTTGCCCAAGAGAGCGGCGCCATCCCGTTTGACGCGCCCGGCGTGGAACTCGGGCATCACGAGGGCCGATGTTCCTTTGAATCGATCATTTTGAAGTATGACTTGAAGGAGCCGGGTTTGTTGCGGCTGGCAAAAATCGTCCATGCGGCGGACGTTGGCGCGGACATCGACCAGGATCCGCTCGCGCGCGGACTGGAGGCAATTGCCAGCGGCTACAGCCTGCGCTTTCCGGATGATCTGGAAAACCTGCGGCACCAATTTGAGGTTTACGACGCGCTGTATGCGTGGTGCAGGCTGGATGTGGCAGGGAAATAACGCCAGATGGATTTGAAAATTCTCTTCACGACGCGTATCGTCCGCCTTTTTTGCTACGGCTTCCTGTCTCTCCTCTTGGCCCTTTATCTTGCGCAAGTCGGGCTGACGGACCCGCAAATCGGCTTGCTGTTCTCGCTGACGCTGGCGGGCGACGCCGCAGTTTCACTCTGGCTGACCACGTCCGCGGACCGGTTCGGCAGGCGGCGCACGTTGCAGATAGGCGCGCTGCTGATGCTGGGCGCGGGACTTGTGTTCATTCTGACGGATAACATTGTCCTGCTGATGGCCGCCGCCATCGTCGGTGTCATCAGCCCGAGCGGGAACGAGATCGGGCCATTTCTGCCGGTCGAACAGGCCGGGCTGAGCCAGATCGTCCCCAGCCAGAAGCGCACGCAGGTCTTCGCCTGGTACAACCTGGCGGGCTCCTTTGCGACCGCGACGGGTGCGCTCTGCGGGGGCTGGGTGGTGCAGATTTTGCAGGGCCGGGGCTGGCTGGCGCTGGACGCGTACAGAGTGGTGCTGGGCGCTTACGCCGCCGGTGGCCTGGTTTTGACGCTGCTTTTTCTGACCCTGTCGCCAGCCGTCGAAGTGCAGGAAAAAGCCCCGGTCGGGACCCGGCTTGTCTTGGGATTGCACGGCTCGCGCGCCGTGGTGCTGCGCTTGTCGGCCTTGTTCGCGCTCGATGCCTTCGCGGGCGGCCTGATCCTGCAAAGCATGATCGCCTATTGGTTCCACATCAAGTTTGGTGTGGACACAGGCCTGTTGGGAAGCCTCTTTTTTGGTGCCAATGTTCTGGCCGGAATCTCGGCTTTGCTGGCGGTGCCCCTGGCAAAGCGCTTTGGATTGATCAACACCATGGTCTTCACCCATGTTCCCTCCAACCTGTTGCTGATCCTGGTTCCCTTGATGCCGAACCTGCCCTTGGCCATCGGCCTGCTGCTGGCGCGTTTCAGCATTTCGCAGATGGATGTGCCGACCCGGCAGTCGTACACCATGGCCGTCGTTTCGGCCGATGAGCGCTCGGCGGCCGCGGGTGTGACGGGCATCGCGCGCTCGGTCGGCGCATCGCTTGCGCCAGTGTTGACAGGCATCTTCCTGGCCAATCCCGCTTTGTTCAGCCTGCCCTTCTTTCTTGGCGGCGGCCTCAAGCTCGTGTATGACCTGTCGCTTTATCGAAGTTTTAAGGCGGTCAAACCGCCGGAAGAAACTTTGTCCCAGTCGGCCTAAGGCCGGGCTACGACAGCGCCTGCGGCTTGCAGCGCCTGCGGTTCGCCAAAGCGCGCCAGCTTCTCCTTGAGCGCGGGCATGACCCGGGCCGCCGCCTTTTCACCCTCCAGCACTGCGATGTGGCGGGTCGTGAAATCAAGCACTTCCAGTTGCGCGATGTTGGGGCGGATCACCACGTCGGCCAGCGGCAACTCGTAGCGTGCGATGGTCTGGCCCATGATGGTGACCGATTGCATCAGGATGTCAAAGGTGCTGTTGAGTTTGCCATTGAGCGGCTTGTCAGAGATGTCAACCGCGATCACGAAGGTGGCGCCCATCTCGCGCGCAAAGCGCACCGGCACCGGGCTGGACAGGCCGCCATCGACATACTCGTGGCCGCGGATGCTGACCGGCTGAAAGACACCCGGCACGCTGCTTGACGCCCGCACCGCCGTGCCGGTGTTGCCAATGCGAAACACCACCGGCTCGCCGCTGCCCAGATCGGTGGCGACCACGCCGAATTTCCTGGGCAGCTTTTCCAGCGGGCGGTTGCCCACCGCTGTGTTGACGAACCGGGCCAGCGCCTCGCCCTTGATCATGCCGCGGTCAGGCAGCACCCAGTCGCTGACCTGAAACTCGTTGAGTGGGATGGCCAGCGCCTGCAGCTCGAAGCCGCTTTTGCCGGCGGCATAAAGTGCGCCGATCAGTGACCCGGCACTGGTGCCAATCACCAGATCGGGCTTGATGCCCTGCGCTTCGAGTGCCTTGATCACCCCAATGTGGGCAAATCCCTTGGCCGCGCCGCCGCCGAGCACCAGGCCGATGACCGGTTTTGCTTTGGCCGCCGGTGTTGCAACCGGCATCGGCGTCAGCGGCGAAAGTGGTGGCGCACTGCCGCAACCAGCGAGCAGCAACATCAGTCCCAGCCACGCAGCTGGCAAGGTTTGCCAGGGCTTGCCCGACGGGTTCAAGGTTCGATCTGATGCCATTTTGCTATTAAATATATAGCTTAATAGGTATATTGCACGGGGGCTAGAGGTCAATTTTATCTATGAAGTACCTTGGCCACGGGATTGTGGCGCAGCCGGAAGGCGTCGGGCATGCCGGACCCCAGCAGCGGGCGCAGGTACATGCGAAACGCATCGGTCACATCGGTGCCGCTGGCGGCGATGAATTCGTCTTCCATCACCCGTGTCTTGCCAGCCACCGCGTCAAGGGGCAGCAGCTCATAGTCGACCGAGTAAAAACCGGTGCGCTTGATCGCCACCGAGCCGTCGTGCCCGCCCCACATCGCAAACTGCACGGCCTTCTCGCCGACCTCACGGGCTTCGCGTTGATCGACATCCGACACGCAGCCGATGAACGATCGCTGCAGGTAGCCAAAGGTGTCGCCACGCACGCGTTTGATCTTGAGTTTGGCCTTGATCTCATCACACAGCAAGTCGGCCAGCGCGCCGTTGCCCGAGAGCTGCACGTTGCCGTGCGCGTCGTGCTCCATTTCCTTGGCCAACAGCGCGGCAATCGGCGTGCCTTGGGCGTCATGAATGCCTTCGGACACGGCGATGACGCAGCGACCATAGCGCTCGTAGGTGGTTTTTACATCGAGCAAAAATTGTTCCAGCACAAAGGTGCGCTCGGGCAGGTAGATCAGGTGCGGCCCGTCATCCGGGAACTTCTTGCCCAAGGCGGACGCCGCCGTCAAAAAACCGGCATGGCGCCCCATCACCACCCCCACGTAGACGCCGGGCAGTGCCGCATTGTCCAGGTTGGCCCCGGCAAAAGCTTGCGCCACAAAGCGTGCCGCCGACGGGAAGCCGGGCGTGTGGTCGTTGCCCACCAGGTCGTTGTCGATGGTCTTGGGGATGTGAATGCTGCGCAAGGGGTAACCGGCCTTTTGCGCCTCCTGGCTGACGATACGCACCGTGTCGCTGGAGTCGTTGCCGCCGATGTAGAAGAAGTGTTCGATCTGATGCGCCTGCAGCACCCTGAAAATCTCCTGGCAATAGGCGATATCAGGCTTGTCGCGGGTCGAACCCAGGGCGCTTGAGGGCGTGTTGGCGACCAGTTCCAGGTTGTGGCTGGTCTCCTGGGTGAGATCCACAAACTCTTCGTCAACGATGCCGCGCACACCATGGCGCGCGCCATAGATGTGCGCCACCTGGCTAAAGCGGCGCGCCTCCAGCGCCACGCCGACCAGCGACTGGTTGATCACTGCCGTGGGGCCGCCGCCTTGGGCGACAAGTATTTTTCCGGATGCCATGGGTGTCCTCAAAGTTTGGGTGAACGCTCGGATTCGATTGGGTGATTGTGCCTTTGAAACAGCAGCCAGCCGGTGACGGGCATTTGGCGCGGCGCCAATCCCGCAAGCGCTTGACTTGGCTCAAGCGTGCCAGTAAGGTGTTGTTGATAATAGGCGCCAGCCAAAAAATTTTGCAGACCAGCTTGCAGTTGTGCGGCCGCAAGCACTGCGCCCAACTGATTAAATAGGATGTCAACCATGAGCGCCTTCCCTGAACCCTTCAGCTTTGTTGCGCTGGATGCCTGCCACCAGCAAATGCAGATGCATTTGGCTGAGTTGGCAGCACTGGTGCGGCAGATGGAAACCTCTGGCGTGGATGCCAAAGCCCAGCGCCAGGCCGGGGCCATCGAAGCCTTTTTCTCCAGGACCGCGCGCCAGCACCATGCCGAGGAGGAGAAAAACGTGTTTCCAGCGCTGTTGACCAGCGGCAATGCTGAACTGGTGGCGGCTGTGCATGCCCTGCACCAGGACCATGGCTGGATCGAAGAAAACTGGATCGAGCTGGGGCCGCAGCTGCGCGCCATTGCCCTGGGCAACAACTGGTTTGACGCCGACGAGTTCAAGCACGGTGCCGAGGTGTTCCTGGCGCTGTGCCAGGACCATATCGCGCTGGAAGAATCCCTGGTCTACCCCGAAGCCAAGGCACGCCTGGCACAGGCCATGACCGGCCGAGCCAAGCGAGCCCCTTGATGGCCGACGGTGTTGGCCGTCAACGTGTCAACACTTGGCGAATGGTGGCGGCCAACTCTTCGGCGACAAACTTGGCCACGTAAGCGTCGGCGCCCACGCTCTTGACGTGCCCTTCGTTGGCGCTGCCGGTCAGGGACGAGTGAATCACGACCGGGATTGACCTGAAGCGCACATCCTGCTTGATGTTGCGCGTGAGCGTAAAGCCGTCCATCTCGGGCATCTCCAGGTCGGTCAGGACCAGGGCCACTTTGTCCTGCGCGGTCTTGCCCTCGGTCGCGGCCTGCACCGATAAGGCCTGCAATTGGTCCCACGCTTCCTGGCCCGTTTTGGCCATGATGTAAGGGACCTCCATGGCTTTGAGGCCCTGCTCGATCATCATGCGGGCGACCGCTGAATCATCGGCGGCCAAAATCACCGTGCCGGGCGGCAACTGCAATTTTGGCAGCATGGCGGCGTCGTTCAGTGCCTGAGGCGGTGGCGGAAACACGTCGCGCAGAATCTGCTCCACATCGAGCACCTGCGCCAGCCGGGTGTTCTCGGCGTTGCCGTCGAGCCGGGCGATGCTGGTCACCAGGCCACCCCCGTTGCCTTCGGCCGACAGCACGTGTTTCCACTCCAGCCGCACAATCTCATTGACTTCTTCCACCGCAAACGCCTGGGTGGTGCGGGCAAATTCGGTGACCAGCAAAATGCCCAAACCCTGGGTCGGATTGCAGCCGGTCACGGCTGGCAGGTTGATGACCGGAATCATCTGACCCCGAATATTGGCCACTCCCATGACCGCAGGCGGCGCATTGACCATGACGGTGATCTCGGGCATCACCATGATCTCGCGCACCTTGAACACGTTGATGCCAAACAACTCGCGCCGCTGCGAACCCGGGGCCTGACCCAAACGAAACAAAAGCAACTCAAACATGCTGTTGCCGGTCAGATTGGTTCGCTCGTCAATATCGCGCATGGGTTGGTTCATAAATTCACTCGTTTTGGGCAATGGGGCGAAAAAATCCGCGAACGTCGATGGTAACTTGCGGGGGGCCTACTTGGGCCACAGCACCCACAGGCGCAAGGGCTGCTTGAGACGACCGGCCAGTTCGGCGGCATCAGGGCCCCAGCCGGCAAAGTAGTCAGCGCGCACGCCGCCCACGATGGCGCTGCCAGTGTCTTGTGCCAGCACCAGCTTTTGCAGGTTGAGGCCAGGGCCACGGGAGGCCAGCCACACGGGCGTGCCATAAGGAATGCTGCCCGGGTCCACCGCAATCGAGCGGCCGGGTGTCAGCGGCACGCCCTGAGCCCCTTTGGGGCCCCAGGCCGCATCGAGTTCCGACATGGCCTCTTCGCGGAAGAACACGGTGCGTGGATTGCTCCACAACAATTCATTCACGCGGCCCGGGTTTTGTACCAGCCAAGCCTTGATGGCGGGCCACGAGGCGTCACGCACCGCCCCTTGATCGAGTAACCAGCGGCCCACGCTTTTATACGGTTGCCCATTGGAGCCCGCGTACGCCAGTCGCACCAGGGTTTGACTGCCGTCGGCTTGGTGGATGCGCACCCGCCCGGAGCCTTGTATCTGCAACACCAGGGCATCAATGGGGTTGCTTAGAAACACAATTTCACGGCCCTTGAGCGCCGCCTGCACCCGCGCCGAGCTGTCAATCTGCTCGCGTGTGTACCAAGGCAGGTTTTGCGCCAGACCCGGCGGCGGCTGGTACAAAGGCACGCTGAAGTCAGCGCTGGCGCTGCGTGAGGCGTCCAGCACCGGTTCGAAATAAGCGGTCAGCATGCCCTCTGCGTCACCCGCCAACGTGTCGACCCGGTACGGCTGCAGCCGGGCCTGCAGCCAGGCCCGGCGCTGTGGCTCGTCGCCGATGCTCAAGCGCCGCACCTCGCTGCACAAGGGCGCAAACACCGGGCCCGGTCGCTCGCAGCTTTTGATCCAGGCGTTCCAGGCTTCAAACAAGGTGTCGTCCTCGAACCCAGGTAATTCTGCCCAACGCACCGCTGTCCAGCGGCTTTTGGCGCGCACGATGGGCTCGGGCAGAAGCCCGGCATCGTCAGGCCGGGCGCTGACGGACGGTGCGGCCAATTCCGTGGGCGCAGCGGGTTGCTGAGGCGGTATCGGCACGCTGCCGCACGCGACGAGCATCCCTACAATGCAGATATTTAAGACCGTACTTCGGAGTCGATTCATGAGTTTGCTCTTGCTGGAGGCGCTGGGAGCCTTGCTGCTGCTGCTGCTGATTGTCTGGTGGACCATGTTTTCCGGGCGCCGCCGGGGTGAATTGCCAGCGGCGCCGGCCGCCCCCGATGACGCCGCCGCACCAAAGTCAACAGCGCCGGTCGAAAAGACCTGACGCCGCCTGGACACAAAGGGCAGCATAAGCCCAGGATCGTCAGCGCGGCGCGGCATTCGCGCCCCCGGTCTTGCGCTGCACTCGGTTGATTTGGGGATCGGCCCAACTGCCGTCAATGTGAAACTCCTGGGTGGCGGCCTCGGTCAGCGGCTTGCGCAAGAACAGCTGGGCCAAAAAAGAGCCGATTCCGATTGCCGGGTTGATGACCGTGGCAATCAGCGATGCCGTGCCGGCATTGATCTCCGGCACCACGACCACTTTGAGATCCTGGGTTTCCTTTCCAATGTCGGCGCGTCCCTCCATCAGTACCGCCGCATTGACGCCCTTCATCTGCAAATTGTTGGTTTTGGCGATCCCCTGTTCGATGGTGACATCACCCCGCACAAAGTCAAAAGAAAAACCTTCACTGAAGACGTCCCTGAAATCAAGCGTCAGGCGGCGCGGCAAAGCCTGCAGACTCAAGACGCCCAGCAACTTGGCCATGCCCGGGTCGGCTTTCAAGAACTGACCCGACTCCATGTTGACGGTGAACGCACCCGTCATGGACGGGTAGTCAAGGCTGATCGGCGAGCCCATCCAGGCCACTTGCCCTTCCATCTGGCCGCGGCCTTTTCGGACCACGCCCGGCATGCCGAATCGCGTCAACAATTCACCACCGTCAGCAACGGCCAGCTTGAAATTCATGACCGTGCGCCGACGCGCGTTCGCCTTCGGCGGGGTCGGCGCGCCCACGGCGGCCCAGTTGCCGCTGGCTGTGAGCACCGCTTCTGGTGCAATGATGTTGAATTTGTTCAGCCGCCATTCGCGTGCCAGAGTGCCTGGCGCCACCGCGCTGCTGCCCCGGTTGATTGCCTCCACCTCGACGCGTCCGAGCCGTTTGCCGCGCAACTCAAAGTCCTCCACCACAATATCAAGCGCCGGAATGCCTGCTGGTTGCTCTTCG
>Ga0209317_1003379_pt1 | contig 10104 bp, 9 predicted proteins | sample RifGroB2_FD_183994 | JGI IMG/M metagenome (GOLD analysis project Ga0209317, IMG submission 183994) | Soil microbial communities from Rifle, Colorado, USA - Groundwater B2 (SPAdes) (version 2) | ecosystem: Environmental > Terrestrial > Soil > Unclassified | place: Rifle, Colorado | collected...
AGGCAAGTTCAGAGGAATGACCCTCCCGCCGAAAAGCTCGAATACTTTGGGAGCGGCCTCGAATTCCCCGGCAGTAAGGGGTAGCCATACCACGTTTTTTGTGGTTTCAAGAGCTTCCTCAAGTGCCTTGGTTGTCTTGCCCGTCTTGCTCGGTCCAACATATAAGATAGATGGCCGGACACGGTAATCCAAAAGCAGGGGCTGACCGTTGTTTATACCGACAATGTAATTGCCGTTGCGGTCGCCGGTTGACCTTAAACACCTGGTGAATCCGTGCAAAGTCTGGTCAACTTCTACTGCTATGGAGTGACGATGCCATTCCTTTATTGGGGCACTTCCCGGTATGAAGGCGAGAAACGCCGTCCGAATGTCGCTTCCCATCCTAAGTTCCCACTTACCCAGCTTGGATAAAATCCTCGCCGTAGCTGAGAAATCAGGCACTTTTCCGTTCGTGTCCATTTCGACACGGAGTACTGCTGTGAAATGCATTATCCTTCCGACATTTTCTGCCCGGATCAGCAAATCACCGAGCTCCAAAGCTGAGGACACTTCCTCAGGTTTTTTAAAAACACCTGAAAAAAATGCAAAAGCCTTGTTTATGTGAGGGAGCTCGTAATAGCGGTCACGCCAAACGATGTTGAGTGATCCTGTAAAAGGATCTTCCGGTGTATCGGACATATCCATCGGTGCTCCGTCAATTACTGACCTTAAAACAGGTCCGAGCTGACAGTATCCGATTACTTTCCCGTGAAGAGCTGCGGTTTCTTCATGTGCTACGGGAACTACCTGCTCTTTAGGACCCCATATCAACATATCGTGGCCGGATAATTGCCGTAACTTACGAGGCAAAGCCCACTCCTGAATTTCTTCGAGAAATAAGGTGCGGTGCTCGTTTGATACGGATTTTTCCATCTCCAGATGCTTAATATAGGCCCGAGGACTCTCCCGAACCGTTCTTACGAGAAACGTAAAATCGTTGGTATGATCAAATACGCGGCGTAAGTTCAACAATGAATCATCATAAAAATTTGATGATCTGTGATACGCAACTGCCCTTTTGACCGTATCCCTAGTGTAACTTGTGATGGTAGCCGCCGAGTTTTCCCCGGGGCGTACCTTGATTCCCAGAAATTCTTGAGCCGTAAGTTTTTCCTGCTCAAGTGCTTCGTGGTCCTTGCGAGTATTGGCCGGCAGGAGCAACTGCTCTTTCGCCGGAGTTTTGGGTCGTTTCCAAAAAACCATGGGTTCTCCTTTCGTGTCTAGGTGTTAATCTGATTAGGTTTCATGCCCTTATTTGGCGTGAGCACCGGAAAGAGATTTCCGTTCAATCTCTTACCGGTACCCGCGCTTTAGCACGAACCTTAAATTGTCCTTATAAAACTTTCATGTTGTGTTTGTCAAAGTGCTTTTTCTGCAAAACTGCAGAAAAATCTGACTTACTCTCTTCCCTTTTCAAGCAGCCGTTTTAACAGCTGTTTAAAAAGAGCCACAACAAGAAAGAGAATTTCTCCCCTTCTAAGTTGTGGTATTGCTTAAAAGGGTGAGAGGATAGAGACGGGGGTTTTCCCTATCCTCTCGGTTTGGTTACTTTTTGTAATACGGACGGTCTGCGAGTGTAGTCTCTACAACGTGTTTTTCGTTCTTCCGTGTAGGTTTAACGAACTCTTCATGGTATTTGTGGTTACGCCAGATTTTCTTAGCGAGTTTAAATACCAAAAAGGCGGCTGTTAAAGCCAATACTTTGATTACGAAAAACGGTGCTTGTGTATACAGAACCGCGAGAAACATCAGCAGAACCAGTATCACACCCCATATGGGTTTGAAGGACAAACCCCAGAATCCAAACTGGGCGGAATTATCGAAAAGACGATATTTCCACTCATTTACGCTGTCGATTCCGGGCAGTTTGTTCAATACTCACCTCCCTTCTTTCCCGTGTCGGGCAGTAAATCTTCGTCGGATATTCCGGGAAAAAGTGATTCCGCGGCTTTATCGGCGATGGCCTTTACCTGCCTTGAGAGTACATCCTTTGGATCGGCATCGGGAGCAGAAAGTTCTTCAGCTAAACGGCCTGCAAACTTTACTGCCTTTCCTCCGAGTACCAATTTTGGTTGACCCGTTACTGTCCCCGCCACCGTAAGAATATCCGCTGCCTTGTTTATGGTTTCGGCGCGGTGCTCCCCACGTGTAGGACCGGGATTTTTTGTTGAATCGGGCAACAGGTCTTCCTCGTTTACTTTGCTTGGGTTCCTGACCGGCCGGCTGGGAGGTTCTTCGCTTTGTACGGGCTTCGTATATGTTTTTGTGTCATTTTCTACAAGCGGCACATAATCATATCCTTTGCCTTCGCTACCTCCTCCCAACTCAATCACATCCGGTGCAGAACCCCGCTCAACGTATTCTTCTGAAATACCGTCCGGCAAATATGTAACCGGTATTGGGCTTTCTGGACTTCCCGGACTCTGAGGAGATTCCGGACCATTAGGATCCCAGGTGTAATACGGGGGCATTTCATCACCTTCGTCACCGTCGGCAACCTCGCTATCCTCGTGCCGTTCGTAAGGAATGGGAATAGGGATAGGAGAGTTCAATATATCGTTCAGATCTATTTTCCATCTCCGTTTTTCTTCCTTTTCCTTAACTTCCTCAATTGAACGTGAGGGTGCCAGAGAAGCCGCTAACCAGGGCAAGCCTATGTAACAGGCTAACAACAAAAACAACGTTGCCCCTATATAGAATACGCTGGTCAAAACGGCAACCGACGACAAATTCCAGGTTGGGTAATATGTTCCTATTAATGAAACAAGCGTGTTGTACATTACAAGGAACAACCCCCAGCCGAGAACTTGAGCTACTACGAAAATTACTCCCTTAATCGTTTGCCCTGTAATAGACATTGTTATTGCAATAACAGCAGCAACCAACATAACTATTTCCCAGAACGCACTGATTAACGGAAGTACTAAAGTGAATGAGATGCCCCAAGCCACAGTGGCTAGTTCGATAGGGTTGGATGATAGTTCCCAGCGCAACGCACCAAAAACTTTATCCAAAGTTAAGTCCTGAGGAAAGACACTCTCACCAAAGCTTGTTGCTATTGGAATGTATACGAGTATCAGTCCTGCTGTTACGAGAAGCACCAACCCTGTTAGGTAGGAGCCTCCCCAAGGTGACTTCCTGTTCCGCATGTTTGTTATTACTCCCCAAAGTGCGATAACAGTAGCCATGGCTGTCAGAAGACCTAGCAACGGCCCCAACAGCTGCTCCACCGTGGAAGTCTCGATATTGAGGAAAAACTTGTCCCTCCAATCAAAAAGACCTTCCAAATTGGTGGGCACGTCGCATCCGGTTAGCAGCAGGCTGCTCACCAGTGCGATGAGCAAAGTTCCTGCACGCCTGGCGGTCATTTTACTGACCCAGCGGTTCGGTGAGTATCGTTCTAATCCAATTTCCGACAGTGGTGATCAACAGCTTGTCGCCCTTGAAGTCTGTCGAGGCCCAAATTACAATTGCAGCCGCCAACAGAACTCCTCCGATGGTTGTCAGCACTTTACCTGCCGTGTCGTGACCACGCAATACTCCCGTCACCATAAGCAGACCGAACACCACCAGAGCCGCAGAGAATGCGAAGGTGGCAATGAAAATTATGTTCCCTACAAACGTAGACATTTTATCCTCCGTTTTTTATGGATTGGTTACGCCGAATTGCCTTGCAAAGAGTTTTCTTCCTCCAATGTTTTTCTCCTTTCGTAATATTATTGTGTGCTCTGATTGAGCAGGCACATCCGGAAATTGTATTTCTAAAACTCCCAAAAGTGCCGCCCAAAAGAACACGTATCTCTTTCTTGTTGTGTTTTTAAAGTGCCTTCAAGTACAACCAACATAGCTATAATGAATAGACCTATAACTAACATATTAAATTGGTACTTTCTCCTCTAAAAATTGAATTTTTTGTTTACCGTGTATCGCTGCGGTTACCGAATGGCTTGGCTCAGTGCCGATGTTATAAGCATTATTCCCTTAACTGTAGTTCCCTCTCATCCCACCTATAAACTATGGGTCAATAATATGTGGACTCATATCCTATAATTGTGTTCATTTAACACCTCAGGAATTTTTTGTCAATAAATGGACGGTTTGTGTTTTGGGGTCTAAAGGGCGGGCTGCGTGTAACCCAGCTCCAGTGCCGGAACTATCGACGGAATGCTCAGGAATTGTGGCAAGACTCCGGTCAGAAAATTTACCAACAACACGATAAACAGGATTTTAAATAGAACCAAAGCTGCTATGCCCCAAATAGGTTTTCCGACTGTCAGTACCTTTGTTCCAAAAAACCTGTCGTGCCAGGTCAAATCCTCTTTTTTCCTAAAGGCCCAAAGGTAGCCGAGGCCCAAAAAACCGGATGAGATTGTGTAGCCGACCGTTATCCTCCAGAAAGCGGTTGCCTTGTCGATATATACACCGTTCTCATCAACTATTCTCAGACCGAAAAGCAGTTTTCCAACTGTCCCTCCAAATTTATGAGTGAAATACCAGGAATAGAAAAAGATAAATATCGGCATTAGAAACAACAAAACAATGGGCAGTACGAGCGATAAAGGATTTAGCTCCATAGGCGACTTAATATAGGTCGCGACAGCGGAAAATACCAGTACGAAAAAAGGCACGATACTAACGGACATATTTATAAATGTATCCAGTACTTGCGCGAAATATCTTCTAAAAAATCCTGCGGTTTTAAATCTGTCCATTTATTTCCTCCGATCCTTGTTCTGGCGCGGCCATGATTGGCTGTGTAACACCAGCGGGGAAAGACCCGCGGATAAATAAAAATAAGCGCGTCCAGGAAAAGTTCAGGATGTTGCTGATAAAAGGAGACGAAACTAAAAGTGTTATTCCTCCGACCAGTATTGCGAGTGCACCGACAATAAAGATGGTTGAAGATGAGACTTCCTGTTTTATTAAAAGAGAAATAATAGCGATCAGTAGACCCGTAGGTAAAAATAGAATAGCCGTGAAAACAGGAATTACAAATATTAAAGCCAGAACGAGCTTTAAACTTTTTCCCGGCCTCGTTTTATAATATTGCCAGCCGCGTCTAAAAGTTGCTTTTGTAGGAATGTTATCCGAGATAATAAGTCTCAGCGAGTATTGTTCTACAAAGTAAAGAAGGATATTGTAGATAAAAACCCAGATACCGGCCGAAACAGCCAAAATAACAAAAATGATCGACAAGGCGGAAAAACTTCTTTCGGAGCCAATTAAAATTGTGTAAATAAAAACAGCGCCGAAAAACGGAAGTACCGACAACAATCTTTTGTAAAAGAAATAAATTGCAAGTTTCAGGTACCTTTTCCAGTTTCTCTTTCCTTCGTTTCCCAGGTCTTTGAAATCGTAAGTTTCAGAATTACACGCTTTAATAAGTCCCGAGTATAAGGCACCTGTCCCCCAAACTTTTATTAAAAAGGAGATAACACTCCAGAACAAAAGTGACAAAAAAACTAATGGCACAGCAAAAAGCAGTGAGCGCAAAATAGCAGGAAAACTTATTGCAGGTCTTGCCCCGGCTGCCCCCAGAATCTTATCTTCCATTCCGCCGAAAACACTATTCTCAGGCGCAGCTGGAGATTTAACCTTCTGTTCAATTTCTTCGTCACTGACTTTTTCCGAATTATACTTTTCGTTAACCGGCGAATTTCTTACTTCAGCCGGAATCTGCCTGTCAATCGAGCTGGTTTTTATTTGAGACTTCTCTGATTCAGGATTTTTCTTCGCGAGGTCGCTTAACCTTGAGGGTGCGCTAAAACTAAATCCTCCCATCACGATCAGTGCCAGAATCCAAAGCATCTTGTGCTTCCACGCCAACTTAAATGACTCCCTAATATTAGAAAGTGTCGAGTACATAAACAAATTGTAGAACGTCTGCACGTAAGTACAATAGTTAAACGACTTCCTACCCCGCCCCGCCTATTGTAGAATAAACACAGTATGTCTAATAAAGGCAAAATAACACCTTCAATATTGTCCGGCTTTATGGAGCTCTTGCCCCCGGGTCAGCTGGCCTTCAACAGAATGCTGGATTCCATAAAGGAAAGCTTTGAACTATGCGGTTTCGTGCCGTTGGATACCCCTGTGATCGAAAAAGCCGAAATCCTCATGGCAAAAGGCGGGGAAGAGACCGAAAGACAGACCTACTCCTTTAAAAAGGGTGACAACGACCTGGCCTTAAGATTTGACCTTACAGTTCCCTTCGCCCGATACGTCAGTCAACGCATGAATGAACTAAACTTTCCGTTCAAAAGATACCAGATAGGAAAAGTGTTTCGCGGAGAAAAACCTCAAAAAGGAAGGTTCCGCGAATTTTACCAGTGCGATATAGATATAGTTGATAAGGACAATTTGAGTTTAGCCTACGATGCCGAAATACTTTCAACCACCTATACAACCTTTGAACGCCTGAACATCGGTGGTTTCCTTATAAAAATTAACAACCGCAAGTTATTGGCGGGGTTTATCGAAAGCCTCGGGCTGGAAGAAAAACTGAGCAAAATCCTTCGGGAAATAGATAAAAAAGATAAAACAGGCTACGAAAGCGTTAAAAAAGAGTTGGGTAATGTGGGTTGTTCTCCCGCGCAGGTAGAAAAATTAATAAAATTTATAAATACTAACGGAACACCCTCTGAAATTATAAAAAGCTTAACTGCCTTCAACATTGAAAATGAAACTTTTCAAACCGGTATTAAAGAAATGGAAGAAATAATTACATATTTGGGATACATGAATATTCCTGCTTCCTGCTGGAAAATCGACCTTTCTATTGCACGCGGTCTCGATTATTACACCGGAACCGTCTTTGAAACTATATTGAAGGATTACCCTGAGTTCGGGACGGTTTGCGGAGGCGGTAGATACGATAACCTTACTGAGTATTTTATCGATCAAAAATTACCCGGCGTCGGCGTATCAATCGGACTCACGCGTTTGTTCGATCAGCTCAGCGAAAAGGGGTTAATAAAAAGTGACGGGAGTGCAGTTTCAAGCGTTGCGGTTTTATCTTTGGGAGATTTTCTTGAATTAGCTTACAGACTTGTTGCCAACCTTAGAAAAAATAATATTTCTGCCGAGGTGCTACTTTCAGGAGATGGGATTAAGAAAAAATTAAGCTTGGTAAATAAACGCGGAATAAGATTTGCAGCGATTCTGGGTGAAAATGAAATAAAAAATAAAGTTATAACGATTAAAGATATGGAAAACGGAAAACAGGAAGAAGTTAGTATCGAGAATATCGTTGGTTATATTAAGAAAGCGTGACCAACAACAGGAAACACACTGTTAAAAGTGTTAGTATATATAAAATATGCGCATTTATATAGGTTATAAATACACGAACGTCGAAGATAAAAAAGCACTAATCCAAAAATTATTAGAGTTTGCAAAGTATCTGGAGCAGGCAGGGCATAAGACTTTTATATTGGGTAGAGACATCCAGAATTGGCAGGGATCTTTACCGCTATGGAAAACTTTTCCTGCAATCATCGGTAACATGGTAAAAAGTGACGCGTTTGTTGCCTACATAACCAGTCCGGTTTCCAGCAAGGGGCTGGAGCTAGAAAAGGCTTTATCCGGTGTTTTGGGGAAAAAGAAGGTTTTTGTGCTAGATATTGCTGCTGCAACTAAAAACGGCGATGTCGCGACCGATATAAATGCAGGGGCCACTATTGAAGACACGGCGAACGTAGTATTGGCGAGACTGAAATAATAATTTATTGTAACCACCCGATTATTCCAATATACTAGGCAGTTGTGTATAATGTTGTAGTTTTGGGGGCGTAGCTCAGTGGTAGAGCAGCGGCCTTTTAAGCCGCGTGTCGTGGGTTCGAACCCCACCGCCCTCACCAAAAACCGCATCGCATCCCGTTTCTTTTAACCCATCAATAAAAAACATTCAAGTTTTTACAAGGAAGTTTAGAAAGCCGACACAAAAACCACTAATTCTTATCCAAACCTTCCCTCAAGTCTTTTACCACAGAATCAGTGTCGTTTTCCAACGAACCCCTAAGACTGGTAATAAGTTCTGCGGTACCGGGCTGTTCGGATTTGTTTGCGTCTTCCCTGTGAACAATATTAATAGGTTTATTTTTGGCTTCCCTGGCAGCAATAGCGACAGCCATTTTTTCATTAGCCTTAGCTTGCTCTTCATCATGTACTTTCAACTCCTCAATAGTAGGTGCGTGACCTAGCCAACCTTCAGTTCCGTCAATTGCAGTGTACGTTTCTTCTAATGTTTCGATCATACAAATAATCGTATTTTGCGGTCGGTGTCTTGTCAACAAACGCAAACCCGGGAAGCTGTCTTTAGCCCAATTATTATGGGATATCTTTACCGCTAGTCAGATTTAATAAAATGCTGTTAAAATCAAAACATGTTCAGCATGTTTAACGTAATCAATAATCTCGTTAAACTTAAAGGAAATCTATACATCACCGATTTCTTTGATATCCTGATTATCGCACTTCTAATTTACTCTTTATTTCTATTTCTCCGAAACACCAGAACGCTTATGGTTTTTTTGGGTCTTACAATTACAGCAGGTCTGTACCTTTTCGCGAAGAGCTTTAATCTATACGTAACACTTTTAGCGTTAAGGTACTTTGTCGGAGTATCGGTGTTAATCTTCGTCATTATATTTCAAAACGAAATCAGAAAATACTTTGAGTTTTTAGGTCTTATAGGCTCAAGACAATTGAAGGTCTTGCCTTTAACCTCACGGTCGCCTGTTACCTCGGAAATTATTCAGGCTTGCGTAAGAATGGCTCAGGCAAAAATCGGAGTGTTGATAGTCATACAAGGTAAAGACAGTCTCGACCAGCATATCGACGGAGGCGTAGCTCTGGACGGTGTAATCTCTGAAGAGCTACTTTCAAGTATATTTGAACCCCACTCCTACGGTCATGATGGGGCGGTAATCATCAATAACAACAGAGTGTCAAAATTTGCGACACACCTGCCCCTCTCTACAAATTTTAAGGAAATAGGTAAGCACGGGACCCGCCACGGTGCTGCTGTCGGTATTACAGAAATAACAGATTCTTTCTGCATTGTAGTATCCGAAGAAACCGGAAAAATATCCGTAACAAAGGACGGTAAAATGAAAACCCTGCAGGAATTTACCGATTTGGAAAAGGAGTTCGAAAAGTACATTAAGTCAAAATTTCCGAAAAGTACCAAAGAAAACAAACTCAGTAGAATAATCAAACAGGATTTTTTGCTAAGGATCGGGTCTTTAGCCGTGGCCGGTATAATATGGTTTTTCGCAGCCTACCAAGCAGGGATTGTCGAAAAGACTTATAACGTTCCTCTGGATACCTTGAAACTACCAAAAAACGTTATCATAGAAGAATACAGTCCCAAAGACGTAAAAATTAGAGTATCTACAAGAGGAGAAAATTCTTTCAAAGAAATTTCGGCCAAGGATTTCAGGATCAACATGGATTTTTCAAACCTACAGAACGGCGTAAACAAACTTCCTGTCACGAAGAACATCGTCACCGGACCTGCAAATTTCTCGATAACTTCATTCGAGCCCAATCTAATACTGTTAACCGCCCAAAAATATTATCTGGTCGAGCTTCCTATTTCAGTAAAAACTACCGGAAAATTGAAGGGTAGGCTTACATTGACAGCGACAGAAGCAGAGCCTAAATCTCTCAAGGTGTGGGTTCCGGAAGGTGCCGAGCCCCCGACAGAAATACCGACTGAGCCTTTAGACCTCACCGACAAAAGCGAATCCACGGTGACACCCGTAAAATTGTTGTTACCCGAAGGACTACGTTTAGAAAACGACTCAATAAGTATAAGCGCCGCTCTTACGATAGAACCTGGAAAATAATAGTTAGGGGCGCCGAACTCTTGTCCTCGTAACCTTCTTTTTGCCTGAAGTAATTTTCCTGTAGTGCGTATATGCACCAAAAGTTAAAGATTTTTTCTCACGGTCGACAAAAGAAAGGTACTTTTCGAATAATGAGAGCCACTGAGAGAAAGTGAGTTCCTTTACACTTGCGGTAACGGAAAATTTTAATTCACTAGAGATCCTGTAAAATTGA
>Ga0209317_1003381_pt1 | contig 10103 bp, 10 predicted proteins | sample RifGroB2_FD_183994 | JGI IMG/M metagenome (GOLD analysis project Ga0209317, IMG submission 183994) | Soil microbial communities from Rifle, Colorado, USA - Groundwater B2 (SPAdes) (version 2) | ecosystem: Environmental > Terrestrial > Soil > Unclassified | place: Rifle, Colorado | collected...
CGGACCAGATATTAGCACATCGGCAAATAAAACTTAAGCGATTTTTGCACCATTTGACAACAAATTCAGCAAGTTATGTTTCCGGATGGAAACTAGCTATCCGCTCTATATTGAAGTTACAGGGACCGACGCGAGGAGGAAGCTTGCATCGAACGCCTTTCATTTCCTGCCGCGAGGCGCTCGACATGTACCCACCATCTAGGCGGGAGGAGGTGACAACCATGACGAAGTTCATCGATGCCCATCCCATGAAGCCGTTCACGGCGGAGGAGCTGAACAAGTTGCAGAAGGCGCCGCCGGACGAGTTCGGGGTCACGCACCACGACATCCTGTTCAGCGAGAATGACAACAAGATCTATTGCGTGCTGGACGGCCCGAACGCCGAAGCGATCGAAAAGCATCATACGAAGGCCGGCATCAAGTGTGACTGGATCCACGAAGTGAAGTCGACGCACGGGTGACGGAGGCCCTTGGCTTGCAGTAGCTTAAGGTATAGATATCGACATAAGAATCATCTTGGGCAGCTTCTTCGGGGGCTGCTTTTTTTATTGCCAAGTTGTGACAATTCGGTTCTGAAGAGCTTCGGATACCGCGTGATCCTTGCAGAAAACGGTGAGGAAGCCATTGGCAAGTTTGAAGCCAGTTGGCAGAAAATAGACTTGGCCATACTCGATGTGATCATGCCAAAGATGAATGGCAGGCAGGTCTGCGAGGCGCTCAGGCAGCGATCTCCTCAGCTTAAAGTGTTGTTCCTGACCGGATATACCGCAGATCTCATCCAGGACAGGGGAGTCCTGGTTGACGGGCTCGACCTCCTCCTGAAGCCGGCGCAGCCTGCCGAACTCGCGAAAAAATGCGAGAGATGCTGGATGCTGGACAACGGATAAGCGAGGCGAGTACTGCCCAAGCTCGCCGTACCCGCCGCGGTCATCATACTGCCTGCCAAATCAACCCTCAGTCTCTGCGCCAGTCTGACTAGCGCCGCTCATCTTCCCCTGCTCCGCTTGACACGATCGCAAATATGACTTAAAGTCATTTTTGACCAAGAGTCAGATTCAACAGGAGAACAGCGATGACGACCGGCGCCAAGCAGGAAAAGCCCCCGACCACCCGCAGCCAATCCGGCCGCAGGGCGAAGAGGAGCGAGGAAACCAGGGAAAGGATCTTCCGCGCCGCGCTGCAGCTCTTCGCGGAGCGGGGATTCAACGCCACCACCATAGAGGCGATCACCGCTGCAGCGGACGTCGGCAAAGGTACCTTCTTCAACTACTTCGAGAACAAGGAAAGCGTCCTCTTGGAATACCGGGAGCTGCAGATGGAGAGGGTGACGGCGTTCGTCACGGCCAACAAGGAATCGGACCGGCCGCTCGCCCCGCTGCTGCTGGAACTCGCGCTTACGCTGACCATGGAGCAGGGAAAGAACCCCGGCCTGATCCAGAGCCTGCTCACGGCGGTTTTCGGCAGCGAAACCGTCCAGAAACGCATGGCGGAAGCGATCGAGCGCAACGTGCAGCAACTCTCCGGCCTGTTCGCGCGGCGTCAGCAGTCCGCGGAGGTCCGGGACGACCTGGGGGCCTTGACCATCGCGCAGGCTTTCCAGCGCATGATCTTCGGCACCATGATTATCTGGTCTCTAGCCCCGGTCGATCCGGTCGAAGACAACCTGAAGAAGGGCATCGAAGTGTTCGTCAACGGAGTGCGGTCGAAGTGGCAACCGGCAACAAAGGACACGCCATGATTGCAAAGATCTTGAAACTGGTGGCTGTTTCACTGATGGTCGGGCTGGCCGGCCGCGAGGCGTATGCCGAGAGCCCCCCTCCCCTCGCGCTGTCCATGGATCAGGCTATCACCTGCGGGCTCGACAAGAACCTCAGCACCGTTTTGGCCAGGACAAGGGTGGACGAGGCCGAGGGCGCGCGCGAGCGGAGGCTCTCCAGCTACCTGCCGCACCTGCGCATCGAGACCCCGTTCGCCTGGCAGACCCGCAACCTCCGGGCCCAGGGGATCAGCCTCCCCAATTCCCCGGCAGTAGTCGGCCCCTTCACCAGCTACGACTTCCGGATCTACGGCGACCAGAGCATCCTCGACCTGCAGAGCTACCACGCCATCAAGGCAAGCGAGCAGGAGAAGAAGGCGCGGCAGCAGGATTACCAGGACGTGCGGGGCCAGGTGATCCGGCAGGTCACGGTGCTCTACATCAATGCCGCGTACGCCGAGGCCCGGGTCGCCACGGCGCAGAGCCGGGCGCAGACCTCGGAGGTCCTGGAAAAACTCGCTCGCGACCAGCGCGCCGCCGGCGTGGCCGACGGGCTCGACGTGCTGCGGGCTCAGGTGCAGCTCGCCAACGACCGGCAAAACCTCCTGGTGACCCGGAACAACGCCCAGCTCGCCCTGCTCGCCCTGGCGCGCAGCATCGGCGTCGACCTCGGCACCCCCATCATCCTCAGCGACAGGCTCGCCTTCAAGAAGCTGGAGGCGCCGCAGATCGAGCAGGCGGTCCAGGCCGCGCTGGAGAGCCGCTCGGACTACCGCTCCCTCTTTTCCCAGCGTGCCTCCCTGGAGGAGCAGGGGAAGGCCTCCCGCTCCCGCTACCTCCCGAAGATCGTCCTGAGCGGCAACTATGGCACCAGCGGCCAGAAGATGAGCAACCTCGACCCGACCGGGATGATCCAGGTGAACATGGTGCTGAACCTGTTTGACTACGACAGGAAGGGGGAGCGGCTGGAACTGGACAGCCGCCTCAAGCGCAACCGGGAGCAGATCGCAGACCTGAAGCTCGGGGTCGAGCAGGACATCCGCGAGGCGCTTTTGAACCTGAACTCGGCGACCGACCAGGTGGCGACGGCGCAGGAGGGGCTGCAGCTCGCCGAACGCGAACTGCAGTACGCCAGCGACCGCTTCCAAAACGGCATTGCCAACAATATCGAGGTGGTCACGGCGCAGGACGCGCTGGCCCGGGCGCGCGACAACGAGGTGAACGCCCTGGCGCAGCACGCCGAGGCCAAGATAGCGCTTGCCCGCGCCCTGGGAGACACGGAGAAGGTGTACCGGCTTTTCCTGGGAATCGAATAACTACGAGGTCATGCACGCCATGAAAAAGAAACTGATCCCCATAATCCTCCTCTTGGCCGTTGTTGCGGCCGCAAGCTACTTCTTCGCCCACCGCAACAAGGACAACGCGGAAGCCACCTCGGTGACCCTCTCCGGGAACATCGAGGCGCACGAGAGCGCGGTCGGCTTCAAGGTGCCCGGACGCCTGACGCAACTGCCGGTCGAGGAGGGGCAACTGGTCAAGGCGGGGGACATCCTGGCCCGGCTGGACCAAAGCGATTACCGGCAGCAGGTACAGATCGACGAGGCGGCCCTCGGCACCCGCGAGGCGGAGCTCGGGCTCGCCACGGCCGGTAGCCGCCCGCAGGAGAAGAAGGCGGCCCATCAGTCGGTGCTGGACGCCCAGGCGGACTACGAGCTGAAGAAGCACGACCTGCAGCGCTACCAGGCCCTCTACGAGAAGGACGAGGTCTCGGCGCAGGTGCGCGACACGGCTGCGGCCGCTCTGAAGCGGAGCCATGCGGCCCTGGAGCGGGCCAGGCAGAACTACGACCAGGTGCTGGAGGGGGTGCGCAGGGAGCAGATCGCCATCAACCGCGCCGGTGTGCAGTCGGCACGCCAGGCGCTGGAACTTTCCAGGATCAAGCTGGGCTATACCACGCTGCAGGCGCCCATCTCGGGGGTGGTGCTGGTGCGCCATGCCGAACTGGGCGAGGTGCTCTCAGCCGGAACCCCGGTGGTGACCATCGCCGACCTGGACCAGCTCTGGATGCGCGGCTACCTGAGCGAAACGGACCTCGGGCGGGTGAAACTCGGACAGGCAGCCACGGTAAAGACCGACACCTACCCCGGCAAGGCCTACCAGGGGAGGGTCTCCTTCATCTCCTCGCAGGCGGAGTTCACCCCCAAGAGCGTCGAGACCCACAAGGAGCGGGTCACCCTGGTGTACCGGATCAAGATCGACCTGGAGAACCCGGGCCACGAGCTGAAGCCGGGGATGCCGGCGGACACGACCCTCGACGTGGCACCGGCCAGGTGACATGAGCGAACAGGGAAACGCCATAGAGACCAACGGGCTCACCAAGTCCTTCCCCGGCGTGCGCGCCGTGGACCGCTTGAGCTTCGCGGTGCGGCGCGGCGAGATCTTCGGGCTGGTCGGCCCGGACGGCGCCGGCAAGACCACCACCATGCGCATGCTGGCCGGCGTGCTCGCCCCCGACGAGGGGAGCGCGACCGTGGCCGGCTTCGACATGGCGCGGGACGCCGAGAGCGCCAAGCACCGCATCAGCTACATGCCGCAGCGCTTCGGGCTCTACGACGAGCTGACCGTGGACGAGAACATCCGCTTCTACGCCGACCTCTTCGGCGTGCCGCGCCGCGAGCGGGAAGGCCGCTCGGCCGAGCTGTTGCAGGCGGCTGGCATGGCGGAATTCCGCTCGCGCCTGGCGGGAAAACTCTCCGGCGGCATGAAGCAGAAACTGGGCCTCGTCTGCGCCCTGATCCACACCCCGGAGGTGATCCTCCTGGACGAGCCGACCAACGGGGTGGACCCGGTCTCGCGCCGCGACTTCTGGCGCATCCTCTACACCCTTTTGGACCAGGGGGTCACCATCCTCACCACCACCGCCTATCTGGACGAGGCCGAGCGTTGCCACCGCGTGGCGCTTTTGCACGAAGGGCGCATGCTATTCTGCGACACGCCGGCCAACCTGAAGGCTAGCCTTCCCGGCGCGGTCCTCTCCATCGTCTGCGCGGACCCGCGCCCGATCCGGGAACTTCTGACCGGGCAGCCCGGGATCTCCACCATGATGATCGTGGGGGACGGCCTGCACCTTGTGGTCCACGACCCGCAGCGCATGGTCCCGGAACTCCGCTCCCGCATCGAGAGTGCCGGCCTTCCCGTCGACACCATCGAACAGGTGGCTCCCTCAATCGAGGACCTCTTCGTGGAGGCGGTGCAGGGAGACAGAGGGGGCAAGCCGTGAGCGAGGAATCCCCGGCAGTCGTGGTGCAGGACCTGGTGAAGCGCTTCGGCGACTTCGTGGCGGTAGATGGCATCTCCCTTCAGGCGAGCCGCGGCGAGATCTTCGGGTTCCTGGGTCCCAACGGCGCCGGCAAGTCCACCACCATCAGGATGCTCTGCGGCCTCCTGCGCCCGAGTTCAGGCAAGGCACTGGTAGCCGGGCTGGACGTGGCCCGGGAGCCGGAGCGGGTGCGGCAGAACATCGGCTACATGTCGCAGAAGTTCTCCCTGTACAACGACCTGAAGGTGATCGAGAACCTGCGCTTTTTTGCCGGGATGTACAGCGTGAGCGCGGCGAACCTGAAGGAGCGCATCGACTGGGCCATCGACATGGCGGGACTTACCGGCCGCGAGCAACTGCTGACCGGGACGCTCGCCGCGGGATGGAAGCAGCGCCTGGCCCTTGGGTGCGCCGTGCTGCACCGCCCCCCCATCGTGTTCCTGGACGAGCCGACCTCGGGGGTCGACCCCATCTCCCGGCGGCTCTTCTGGGAGCTGATCCACCGCATGGCCGACGACGGGGTGACCGTCTTCGTGACCACCCACTACATGGACGAGGCGGAGTACTGCAACCGCCTGGTGCTGATCGACCGCGGCAGGATCGTCGCCTATGGGTCGCCGCTGGAGCTGAAGCTGAAGAGCATGGAAGGGGACCTGCTGCTTCTCGAGTGCGACCAGGTGGGCAAGGCCCTGGAGGAGTTGCAACAGGCTCCGGAGGTGACGGATGCGGCCATCTTCGGCCACGCGCTGCACCTGGTGGTGCCGCAGGCCGACCGGGCCATACCGCAGGTGAAAGCGTTCCTCTCCGGGCGCGGCATCGGGGTTTCCCGCATCGAGCAGATCCGCCCCACCCTGGAGGACGTCTTCGTGTCGCTCACAAGCCTTAAGGGGAAGCGGGAGAAGGAACAGGTGCAACCATGAACTGGAACCGGCTCTGCGCCATGGCGCGCAAGGAAATGATCCAGATCCGGCGCGACGCCCGCAGCATCGGCATCGTCATCGCCATGCCCATCGTCATGATGTTCGCCTTCGGCTACGGCGTCAGCTTCGACACCAAGCACATCCCGGTCTACATCTACGACCAGGAGAAGAGCCAGCAGAGCCAGGACTTCCTGAAGCGCTTCCAGGCGTCGATCTACTTCAACGTGGTGAAGACGGTAGAGAGCTACCCCGAACTGGTGCAGGCGATGGACGCGGGGAAATGCCAGATCGGCATCGTGGTTCCGCCGGATTTCTCCAGGAAGCTCCGCTCGGGGCGGAAGGTGAGCGTGCAGGCGATCTTCGACGGCACGGACAGCAACAGCGCCACTCTCGGGATGAGCTACAGCGAGGCCGTGGCACAGGCGCATTCCCAGCAGCTCCAGCTCGACTGGCTCCGGGCTCGCGGGCAGGGGAAGGTGCAGCTGCCGCTTTCCGTCGACGCACGGACCTGGTTCAACGAGAACCTGGAGAGCATGGTCACCATCGTACCCGGCGTGGTGGCCATGGTGATGGCGGTGGTGGGGACCTTCCTCACCTCGCTCACCGTGGCGCGCGAGTGGGAGCGCGGCACCATGGAGCAGCTCATCTCGACCCCGGTGACGCCGCTGGAGATCATGCTGGGGAAACTCGCCCCCTACGTGGTGATCGGGCTCGCCGACACCAGCGTCTGCGCCGTCATGGGTGTGTGGTTCTTCGGGGTTCCCTTCCGCGGGCAGATCTGGGTGTTCCTGCTCAGCACCACCTTGTTCCTCACCGTGGTCCTCTCCCTGGGGTACTTCTTCTCCGTGGTCGCCAAGAGCCAGCTCGCGGCCAGCCAGATCTCGCTGATCGCCACCTTCCTGCCGGCGTTCCTGCTTTCCGGTTTCATCTACCCGATCGACCAGATGCCGGCCGTGGTGCAGGGGATCACCTACATCGTGCCGGCCCGCTACTACATGGCCATCCTGCGCAACGTCTTCCTGAAGGGATCCTCGGTCGCCACCATGTGGCAGGATTTCCTGGGGCTGGCGCTCTTCGCCGCCCTGCTCGGTCTCGCGGCGACGCGGGTATTCCGCAAGAAGCTCACCTGAGGGGGAACCATGCTGGGCCGCCTACGACAGATGCTGATCAAGGAATTCCTGCACGTCATCCGCGACAAGCGGGCCAGGTTCTTCCTGTTTGGCCCGCCGATCATCCAGACGCTGGTCTTCGGCTACGCAGCGACACTTGAGATCAAGCACGTCCCGATCGCCGTGGTCGACTACGACAACAGCCAGGTAAGCCGCGACCTCATCTCCCGCTTCCAGGCGAGCCACTACTTCGAGCTGCGCCAGCGCCTTTCCGACCGGCGCCGGATCCCGGATCTCATCGACCGCAATGAGGTCACCATGGCGCTGCAGATCAACTCCGGTTTCGCCCGCGACCTGCGCAAGGGGGAAACGGCGCACCTGCAGGTGATCGTCGACGCCAGCAACTCCAACACCGCGCTGGTGGGCTTAGGCTACGTGAACCAGGTGGCCCGGGCGTTCGCCCAGGAGTACCGGCTCGAGGCCCTGAACCGGCAGTCCCCGGCTGTCGCCGCCTCCCTCCCCGAGATCGTGCTGGAGCGCCGCCCCTGGTACAACCCCGACATGCGCAGCCAGTGGTTCTTCGTCCCCGGCGTGATCGGCAACCTGGTGCTGGTGATCGTGGTCACCCTGACCGCGTTCGCCGTGGTGCGCGAGCGCGAGATCGGCACCCTGGAGCAGATCATGGTGACGCCGATCCGGCGCACCGAATTCATCCTCGGCAAAACCATCCCGTTCTTCCTGATCGGGCTCCTAGACACCGCTCTCATCAGCCTTGCGGGGACGCTCTGGTTCCGGGTGCCTCTCACGGGGAGCCTACTGGTGCTGGCGACCGGGACCACCTGCTTCATCCTCTGCATGCTGGGGGTCGGCCTGTTCATCTCGACCGTCTCCGCAACGCAGCAGCAGGCGATGATGACCAGCTTCTTCTTCATCATGCCCGCCGTCATCTTCTCCGGCTTCGGCTCCCCCATCAGCAGCATGCCGGAGTTCCTGCAGCAGCTCACCTACCTGAACCCGCTGCGCTACTACGAGGTGGTGCTGAGAAGCGTCTACCTGAAAGGTGCCGGCTTCGACGTGCTCTGGCCCCAGATGGCGGCCATGGCGCTGATCGCCGCCATCATGCTCACGGTCAGCGTGCTCCGCTTCCAGAAGTCGCTGGAATAGTTCCTCATGCGCCAAGGCGCAGGCATGCCCCGCTCCGAGGCGCGCCCAGCTTCACTCTTCCTTTAATTCAAATATTGTGATATAAAATCCTCCCGCGGGACGTCAACTATGAAGAGCTGCGGCCGTTCATGCCGCTGCCACCACCATCGGGAGGCTGTGATGAAAAAGGAAGAGCAAACAGAATTGATCAGCAGGCGCGAGATGTTGAAAGGCTCGCTCTGCCTGGGGATCTGCCTGGCGGCTGGCGGCATCCTCAATGAGGCCGAGGCGGCCGTTGCCCCAAAGAGCGCGGCGGATCGCCCCGAGGCTGCCAGGAAGCACTTCCTGAAATGCATGAACTGCTCGCAGGCGATCCTGGAGAACTACGCACCGATCTACGGTATCAACGGCGAACTGGCCGGCAAGCTCGCCACCGGCTTTGCCGGCGGCATGACTACCGGGCACGAGTGCGGCGCAGTTACAGCCGCCTACATGGTGCTGGGGCTCGCCCACGGCCCGAAGGAGCGTAGCGTATTCCCGAAGGTCGAGGCGTTCAACAAGGAATTCAAGGCGCGCCACGGCGTGCTGGGGTGCTCGCAGCTTCTGGGCGTGAACATGGGGACCAGGAAGGGGATGAAGGAGGCCGAGAAGAAGGGGCTCTTAAAGACCCGCTGCCCCCGCTACGTCAAGAGCGCCGCGGAGATCCTGGAGAAGATGATCTAGGCTGAAGGCGTAGCTGACCGATCCCATCTAAATAATTGACGCAACGTAAACATCATGTATAGAATGCGGAGTCAGAATCGGTCCTGCCCGGACCTGGGGTTTGCCCCGGGCGCCTCACATTCAGCCGCTGTTTTCGTAAAAGCGCAGGAGATGGAGATCGATGGCGCAACTGAGGTATCACTCCAAGACCCGGGCTGAGCACCTGATCGCCACCGGGCGCGTCATTCTGGCAGGCTTCTTCCTCCTCGCTGTCTGGCTCGACCCGTCCGAGCCTTCTCGCTACGCCCATTTCACCTACGGCATCCTCTGGGTCTATCTCATCTATGCGGTCGTCATAGGCTCCCTGACCTGGCAAAGGGGTTTCGGCTCGAAACCGCTGCACCTCGTTACCCACAGCGTCGACCTGCTGGTCTTCGCCTGCCTGATGTTCCTCACCACCGGCCCCAACAGCCCGTTCTTCGTCTACTTCATCTTCATCCTGGTCTGCGCCACCTTCCGCTGGCAATGGCGCGGCACCCTTTGGACCGCCGCTGCGGCGATGTCGATCACCCTGCTTTTGGCCTGGTACCCGTCCAACCTGCTTTTGGACCAGAGCTTCGAGTTGAACCGCTTCATCATCCGCATCGCCTACCTCGCGGTAGTTGCAGGCCTCCTGGGATACCTGGGCGCCTACGAGGAATCGATGCGGGAGATCCTCTCCATGCTTTCGCAGTGGCCGCAGGAGACGCTTCCGGAGCAGCCGGGGGGGGATGGGCAGGGGATGCTGGGGCATGCCGCCGCCATCCTGCGCGCTCCGCGGGTGGTGCTTTTGTGGGAAGAGGAGGAGGAGCCCTGGCTGCATCTTCTTTGCTGGTCGGCGCAGGGATGCCGCTACGAGCGGCAGGAGCCGGGGGCGTTCGGCGACGTGGTGGCCGAGGGGCTTGAGGAGGCCAGTTTTTTCTGCCTGAAGGCCGAAGCCGCGCAGGCGCCGGTGGTCTGCAACACGGCTGCGGGACTGCTGCAGCGCCACTGCGCGCCGCTGCATCCCGAGTTCGTGCGGCGCTTCGGCGTCTCATCGGCCTGCGTCTCGGCGCTGGACGGCGAGAAGATCTCGGGCTACCTGGTCGCCCTGGACCGGGCGCGCCTGACCCCGG
>Ga0209317_1003382_pt1 | contig 10102 bp, 7 predicted proteins | sample RifGroB2_FD_183994 | JGI IMG/M metagenome (GOLD analysis project Ga0209317, IMG submission 183994) | Soil microbial communities from Rifle, Colorado, USA - Groundwater B2 (SPAdes) (version 2) | ecosystem: Environmental > Terrestrial > Soil > Unclassified | place: Rifle, Colorado | collected...
TGATGCGCTGTTCAAGCTGATGAACGAGGCCGGAGCCTCCGATTTGCACCTCTCCAGCGGCTCCCCCCCGATATTCCGGCTGCGCGGCGAGATGGAGAAGCAGAACTTCAAGACTCTGACGCACGATGAGCTGAAGGCGATCCTCTTCGAGATACTGACCCCCAAGCAGCGCGAGGCCTTCGAGGAGAAGCACGACCTCGACTTCGCCTACTCGGTCCCGGGCCTGGCCCGCTTCCGCGGCAACTACATGATGCAGCATCGAGGCATCGCCGCGGTGTTCCGCATCATCCCGAGCAAGATCCTCTCCGCCGACGACCTGGGGCTTCCCGAGGGGATCCGGAACATGACCAAGCTCAGGAAGGGGATGGTGCTGGTCACCGGGCCTACCGGCAGCGGCAAGTCGACCACGCTCGCCGCCATGATCGACCTGATCAACAGCACCCGGCGCGAGCACATACTCACCCTCGAGGATCCGCTGGAGTTCATCCACGAGAACAAGATGTCGCTCTTCAACCAGCGTCAGATCGGCGAGCACTCCGAGAGCTTCGCGAGCGCGCTCAGGGCGGCGCTCCGGGAGGACCCGGACGTCATCCTGGTGGGCGAGATGCGCGACCTGGAGACCATCGGCCTCGCCATGAGCGCCGCGGAGACCGGCCACCTGGTTTTCGGCACCCTGCACACGAGCTCCGCGGCGAAGACGGTGGACCGCATCATCGACGTCTTCCCCAAGGACGCCCAGGAGCAGGTGCGCGCCATCCTTTCCGAGTCCCTGAGGGGGGTGGTCTGCCAGCAGCTCCTGAAGACGGCGGACGGCAAGGGGCGCGCCGCGGCGCAGGAGATCATGGTATGGAACCCCGCCATCGGCAACCTGATCCGCGAGGGAAAGACCTTCCAGATCCCTTCCATCATGCAGACCGGCAGGAAAGACGGCATGCAGCTCATGGACCAGCACATCCTGGACCTGTTGAAGACCAAGAAGGTGTTGCCGGAGGAGGCGTACCGCTGCTGCCAGGACAAGCGGCAGTTCGAGCAGTACCTCACCGCCCCCCCCGCGGAGCACTAGGGGGGCGTCAAAAGCAAAAACCGAAAACCATTAGCAAGGAGAACGTCTGAGGACTTCTGAGAAAACCTTTGAGAGAAACAAGGCTTTTGGGGGTACCCAAAAAAAGTCTTTGTTTTGGCTTATCTCAGATTTACTCAGATGTTCTCCGTGCTAATGGTTTCAGGTTTCTCAGTTTTTTCGGGTTTTGCTGGTTTGCGGAGGAAGAGGATGAAGTTTCCTGTTTCGGAACTGATAGAGAGGGTTCATCCGCCGCCGATCTCCGAGGTGAAGGGATGGCTTGCCCAGGCGAACCCGAAGCTCGCGCTGATCGATCTTTGCCAGGCCATACCGGATTACCCGCCCCCTCCGGAGATGATCGACCACCTGGAACAGGTGATGCGCGACCCGCTCACCTCGCGCTACAGTATCGACGAGGGGCTCCCGGAGGTGCGCGAGGCGATCTGCCGCGGCTACCGCGAGCTCTACGACGCCTGCATCGATCCCGCCCAGATCTGCCTCACCATCGGCGCGAGCGAGGCGCTCTGGCTTGCCATGGTGACCCTTTGCCGTGCCGGCGACGAGGTGATCGTGCAGCTGCCGGCCTACTTCGACCACCCGATGGCGCTGGCCGTGCTCGGCATCCGCTGCGTCTTCGCCCCCTTCGACGAGGCGACCGGCGGCCTTCCCGACCTCTGCGCCATCTCGGCGCTCATCACCGACAAGACCCGCGCCATCCTCCTGGTCACCCCCAGCAACCCCACCGGCGCGGTGATCCCGCCGGAGACGGTAAAGGAGCTCTACGATCTGGCACGCAGGCGCAACGTCGCGCTGGTCCTGGACGAGACCTACAACAGCTTCATCACCGGCGGCGTGCGGCCGCACGAGCTGTTCCGGGACCCCGCCTGGGGCGATTACTTCGTCCATATCGCCTCCTTCGGCAAGACCTTCGCGCTTACCGGCTACCGGGCCGGCATGCTGGCCGCCTCGGAAGAGTTCATCCGGCACGCGCTCAAGGCCCAGGACACCATGGCCGTCTGCCAGCCGCGCGTGACCCAGCACGCGGTGCGGTACGGCTTCGAGCGCCTCTCGGAGTGGGTGGCGGGAAACCGGGTCATGATGGAGCGCCGCCACGAGGTCTTCCGCGCCGAGATGGCCAAGCCGGGCAACCCCTTCCGGCTGGTGGCGAGCGGCCCCTTCTTCGGCTGGGTGGGGCATCCCTGCAGCGGGAAGAGCGGGCGGGAAGTGGCGAAGCGGCTGGTCGAGGAGTCGGGGATGCTGCTGTTGCCGGGCGAGGTGTTCGGGCCGGGGCTGGAGGGGTATCTGAGGCTCGCCTTCGGGAACATCCGGGAGGAGACCATACCCGAGGCGGTGGAGAGGTTCAGGGAGTTCAAAACCTGAAAACCCCTGAAAACCAAAACCATTGGCCACGGAGAAAATCTGAGACAATCTGAGAGAAGCTAAAACAAAGACTTTTTGGTTACCCCAAAAGCCTCAGTTTTTTAAAAAGGTTTTCTCAGAAGTTCTCAGATTTTCTCCGTGGCCAATGGTTTGTTTTTCTAAGGTTTTACAGTGCTTCCTGCAGGAAGTCGATCAGCCCGTCGTTCACCTCTTCGGCGTGGGTCCAGTTCAGACCGTGCGGGGCCCCGGCCACGACGATGAGACGGCTTCCCTCCACCGCCTCGTGGGTGCGGCTTCCGGTGGCGGCGAAGGGGAGGATCCGGTCGTCGTCGCCGTGGATCACCAGGGTCGGGATCTTGATGCCCAGCAGGTCATCCCTGAAATCGGTGAGCCAGGACTGCACGCAGGAAAGCGTGGCGATCGGAGAGGCCTGCGCCGCGATGTTCCAGCTTAGCCGCAGCACCTCTTCGCTCACCGTTCTCCTGCCGAAGGCGTGTACGTTGTAGAAGTTGCTCAGAAAACTGGTCAGGAACGAGAGCCGGTCGCTCTTGATCCCCTGCCGGATCCCCTCGAAGACGTTGCCGTCCAGCCCCGCAGGGTTGTCAGGCGTCTTCAGCAGAAACGGCGTCACCGCCCCCATGAATACCGCCTTCTGGATCCGCTCGCTGCCGTAGCGGCCTAGGTAGCGCGCCACCTCTCCCCCTCCCATCGAAAACCCGACCAGTACCGCGTTGCGCAGGTCGAGCGTGTTCAAAAGCGTGTTGAGGTCCGACGCCAGGGTGTCGTAGTCGTAGCCGGTCGAGGGCCTGCCGGAGTGGCCGAAGCCGCGCCGGTCATAGGTGACGACCCGGTACCCCGCCTCCAGCAGGGCCGGTACCTGCCTCTCCCAGGACCTGCCGCTGAGAGGCCAGCCGTGGATCAGCACTACCGGCTGCCCTTCCCCCAAATCCTCGTAATAAAGATCGATGTTGCAGGAGTTCTCCTTCCCCACGGTGATGTAGTTCATCTGCATCTCCTTTTGCGTCCGGCAATCCCGGCCGGGTCGTCAATAGCTTTGTCTGGTGGCGAAGTATCGGCAAGTTGTTCAGATACAGCATTTTCCGGACAAGTCAAATCGGAGCTACACCCTGAACCACTCCACCATCCCCTTCAGGTCCCCCGCCAGGCGGGAGAGCCCGTCCGAGGATTCCCTGATGCCGCTGCAGGCGGTGCGCAGTTCGCGGGTGAGCCCGGAGATTTCGTCGACGTTGTGGGAGACCTCGCTGCTCGATGCCGACTGCTGTTCGGTCGCGACCGCGATGCGCCGCACCATCTCGTTTACCTGCTCGACGTAGCTTGCGATCCGGTCTATGGCCTCCTCGGTGCTGTGGACCCGGGAAAGTATGGTGTTCACCGAGGCCCGCTCCTCGCCCATCTTGGCCACCGAGCGGTTCACGCCCTCCTGCATCGCCTTCACCGTCTGGTTGATTTCGGCGGTGGCGACCGCCGTCCGCTCGGCCAATTGCCGCACGCTGTCGGCGACCACGGCGAAGCCTCTCCCCTGCTCGCCGGCCCGGGCCGCCTCAATGGCGGCGTTCAGGGCCAGGAGGTTGGTCTGGTCGGCTATGTCCCTGATCAGGATGCCGATCTCGCTGATCTGGGCGGATTGACCGCTTAGCCCCTCCACCATCCCGGCGGTCTCGGAGAAGGTCTCCGCGAAGCGCTGCAGTTCGTCCGCTGTGAGCTGCATCGACTGCTTCCCCTTTTGGGCGATCTCCTTCATGGTGTCAGCGGCGCTGGCGGTCTCGGCGGCGTTCCTGGCCATGTCCATGGTGGTAGTGGTCATCCGGGAAATGGTGGTGGCGGAGCTTTCGACGCGGTTGGCCTGGCGTGCCGCGCCCTCCTCCAGCACTTCCGCCGTGGCTGCCATCTCCTCGGAGCTGCTGGCGAGCGTGCAGGTGGCCTCCCCGATCCTCCCCACTACGTCGTGGATGCTCGCCAGCATGCGCGCCATGGCGCCCTGTACCCGGCCCACCTCGTCCTTGTTGGTCGCCGCGACGCTGACGGTGAGGTTCCCCTCGGCCGCCTGCTCCGCGGTGCCGATCAGCTGCTCGATGGGGCGTGAGATGCTGCGGAAGATCCACATCCCGACCAGGTTGCCGAGGAGCGCGGTGCCGACCGCGATCGCCAGGATCAGCGTCATGCTGAAGCGTATGGTCCGGTTCACCGTCCCGATCGCCTGCTCCTGCCCTTCCTGGGCGACCGATACGGTCCGGTTACCTTTTTCCGCCTGCTTGGCGACCACCTCGCGCAGCCTGGCTGCCCCTTTTTCAGCCTTCTCCTCGAGCTGCATCTTTTGGCGCAGCTTCGCCGATATCCCGTCTTGGGCGAATACCGTCTGGCGTATGCCGGCAAGCGAGCTGTTCACGCCGTTCAGGATGCCGAGTTCCCGCTCGGCCCCGGCGGCTCTCAAAAGCGTCGCCACCGACTTCTCGACCACGGTCAGCCTCGTGTACTGCTGGTCGAATTCCGCCGCGACCGCGTCCAGCTCCTTGGGGGTGTTGGCGAAAAAAAGCCGCCCGGAGAGCCCCTCTAGCGATTTCCCCAGCGAGACGAGTTCCGTGTTGCTGGAAAGGACGTTGACCGCCGCGTTGGCCCGGGAGAGGTAGCCGGGAAGTCTGCCCGACAGCTTGCCCACCTGCAGCTGCGACTTGTCCACCTCGTCTTCTATATCGTCGTCCACCTCGCTGAGCTCCTCCAGCGCTTCCTTTAGCTGCGCCTCGCCGTGATGCGGGTCGCCTCCCTCGGAAAGCGCCTTCACCAGTTGGTCGGCCTTCGCGTTGAAGATAGCGAACTGCCCGCCGATCTGCTTGTTGTGCCGGATGTTGCTGTTTTGCTGGATCTTCCTCAGCGTGCCGGCGTACTGGCTGTGCACCTGTTTCTTCTCGGGGGTCCGCTGCATGTCGTAGAGGAGGTACCTGAGCTCCTTCAGGGAGACTTTGAGCGTTTCGATGCTGGCGATGTTCTTCGAGGTCTTGTCGGCCTCGTCGTTGGCCCTGGAGTAGGCCAAGGAACTGGACTGCTGCAGCGCCCTGACCTTTCTCTCCAGCTCCTGCAGCCGGACGCTTGCCTCCTGGCTCTTCTGCAGGATCAGCGCATGCGCCCGGGTCGATTCCTTTTCCGAGGCAAGCCGCGCCGTCATGGTGGCGAACAGCTCCTCGGCGATGCTGTTGAACTCCGCGTATGCCTCCAGCTTCTCGCCGGAAACCCCCTCCAGCTTTTCCTGGGCATTGCGTACCTCGGCGAGCGACTTCCCGGCCTCACCCCTGGCCGCTTGGAACTCCGCCTCGTTGCGAGCTGCCGCCACCTTGACCAGGTCTGCTGTTGCACCCTGCAGGGAGCGCTGGAATTCGACGGTTCGGACTTGGTATGGGGTGCTTTTCTCGGTGAGGTAGGAGAGCTTGCCCTTGATCGCACTCATGCTGAGGAAGCTGGCGATGGAAACCGCAGCCACAGCGAAGAGCACAATGCTCGCGTTCAGCATCAACTTCAACTTGATGGTCATTTCAAGGCTCCTTCCTCATTGGGCAATGCTCGGCTGTCTGCGTGGTATTTCCGCGTAACCTGTACGGCTATTCGGCATGTTTTCCCGTTTCTTAAGGAGAAAGAGTTAAGGTGCTCATGAGAACTAATGGAGCGTGGTGCGGATTTCACCACGGAGAACGGGATTGTGATCGGGGGCGGCAGACAGATATGGTCTGTGAATGACTCGCAGGGAGGGCGGGCTTGTTCATGTGGAGATCCCTGTGCTAAGCTCTTATTAAGGGAGGGGATGGAGGTTTATTATGAAAACGATATTGTTTGCACTCTTTATGATCACAGCCGTCACCCTGACCATCTGGTTCTTGGTCATTCCTGCCGAAGTGCTGTTCGGTTCTTACAAGGCGCTGCGGCACGGAGAATGGCACGGCTGGAGGCGCAACGAACCTCATTGATCCCCCGCGGGGCCGCGGTCGGAGGATAGACGGGTAGGATAGACGATAGTCGGGCACGAAAAAGGCCCTTGGCAGCAGCCAAGGGCCTTTTCGCTGGGGAGTTGCGCCCTTACGGCGCGCTGCTGAAGTCGTTTCGATGGAAGTCCTCGGTCGTCCCGTAAGAGTAGGCGAAATTGATCTTCTTCACGCTTTCCTTCTGGACCAGGGGGATCTCGATGCTGAACGGTTCGCTCCCCGCGAAGCGCCCTTGGAAGGACTTGGTCCCCGTGCCCAGCACCTTGCCGTTTTCATCCAGCACTTTTGCCGTCAATTGAAGGGAGGTGTAAGGCAGATCCGGCCGCACGTTTTTCACCGTGCCATCGATGCGCACGCCTTTGTCACTGTTCTCAGTTTTCCAGGCGATGTCCAGTTCGTGATTGCTGAACTGGTGGTTACTGAACGCCGGGTTGGTGTCTTGCTTTACGTGCGATAGTGCACAGGCTGTGATGAGTGAGAGTATCCCGATTGCCAGCGCGAGCCCTTTAAGCATAAGTCACCTCCGATCTTTGATAGAGACAGTTTTGAGTGTAGCGCCATTATCAATCCGTGCAATGTTGGAATTTTTGCGTGGTCGCTTCCGCTTACTCACATGCCGAAGGAGGGAAAGGGGCGCTGCTGCAAAAACAGCGGGGCGTCGTGGACGCCCCGCTGCAGATACAGCTTCGGGATGTGTCGTAGGGGTTACTTCTTGTGGCCGGACTCGCGGATCATCGCGGCGGCGTCCGCCTTGATCTCCACCAGATCCTTCTGCATTTCGGCCAGGCCGTACCAGGTGACGTAGTCGGGGTTCATGTGGAACGCCCCCTGGAAGGCACGCATGCGGTGCTCCAGGAACATCACGTACAGGGTCTGCTCGATCGGCGTCCTGGTGTCGTAGAAGGTGAGGAGATCCGGGTAGGCCGGCTGCCCCTGCTGCGGCTTGATGATCCCCTTCTCGTACAGGTCGGCGACGATGGTGATCGCCTCGGCCATCAGCTTGTCGGCCACCTTGATCATCTGGTCGGCGTTGCCGAGCTGGGTCTTCGCGTAGGTCGCGCTGTGGCACTTGCTGCAGATCCCGACCATCTTGTCGCGGGACGCCTGCCACTCTTCCTTGGTGAGACGCGCCACTTTGCCCGCCTTGACCAGCTCAAGGCGTGCGGTCGGCTTGCCTGCCGGGTCGAGCACCCCCAGCCCCTTCAGGATGGTTACGCGGTACCCCATCCACTCGGCGTCTTCCTCGGGGAGGCGCAGCGCCAAAAAGCCCCAGGAGGTCATCACGTTGTGGTCGCCGTCGCCCATGTGGCAGGTCTGGCAGGTCGGCGCGCGGCCGGTGTCACCCTCCATCTGGTAGATGGAGCCGTGCTTGGAGTTGGACCACATCTCCCACTGCGGGTGGTCGAAGCCCATGTGGCAGGTGCGGCAGGCTTCCGGCTTCTTGGCCTCGGCCTTGCTGAACTTGTGGCGGGTATGGCAGGAGTTGCAGGGGGAGCCGTACTGCCCTTCGGCGCGGGACTTGTCGTCGCGGATACCGACCTTGTGGCAGCCGCCGCACCCCTTCATCCCCTGGATGTAGGCGTGGGGCTGGAGCTTGTTGGTCGGCATGGCGTCCATCGCCACCCAGGCCGCGGCGTGCTTGCCCGAGGCGTACTGGTCGTGCTGCTTGGTGTGGCACTCTTTGCAGGTCTTCTCGGTCGGCATGGCCACCTTGGCGACGTCCTTGGCGCTCTGGTGTGCGGTGCCGTGGCAGCTGGAGCAGTCCACGCTGCCGCTTTTGCCCATCTCGCCTGCCAGGAAATCCTTGACGATGTTCGGGGTCACCTTCTCATGGCAGGTGATGCAGTTGCTTTTCCCGGCGAAGGCCGCCCCGGCGAGCATGAGCACCAGCGCCAGCGCTCCTCCCAACTTCTTACAGCAATGCTTCATGAAATACCTCCTCTTCATATTGAAAAAAACAGGGTCCATGTAAACCACATGGTAGGGAGGTTTTCATTGATCTAGATCAAAAAACGGGTGAACGCGTCCGAGGGGGGGATTGGCAGGGTAAAAAATTGGCAGTGGTAAGCGGCGCTGTGACGGATCGTGGACGGAGCAGAGGTTTTTCTGGTATAGATGGTAGACCGAGGAAAACCTGGAACTTAAGTTGACGTTTTGCAGAGAGACGGAAGATGAAAGCTAGCCATACATTCTGGAGCGACGCCAGCGTGCCGATTGTCGAGATGAGGTGCACCAGTCGGAGCGCCGAGAGTTACAAGGCTCACAGTCACAAGGAGTTTTGTGTCGGCGCGGTTACAGAAGGGACCGCCGTGATCGCCATCCAGGGGAAAAGTTGTGCCGTATCTCCCGGTTTCCTGGTTCTCATACCTCCTGGATCGGTACACAGTTGCAACCCTGAAAAGGGGCGAGCCCGTTCCTACTTGATGGCGTACTTCCAGGTACAGTGGTGTTGGTCGCTCCAGGAAGCGCTTTTCGGGAGACAGCGGGAGTTTCTCCTCCCTCAAACCATCCTGCTGGAGAGCGATGCGCTCTACGCTTCCTTCATCGAGTTGGCGAGGCTTCTCCCCGGCGATGCCCTCAGCCTGGAAAAGAGCGACAGAGTCACTCAATTTGCCAGCGACCTCTTTGTCAGGACATGCGACCGTAAGGTCCCTATGCCTCGCGCGGAACACGATGGCATCGTTCAGGAGGTCAAAGAGTATCTGGAAAAGCGGGCGGACTTGAACATCACCCTCGGGGAGCTTTCAGCCATTTTCCGCTGCAACCCTTATCATCTGCTGCGCAGTTTCAAGAAGGTCGTCGGATTGCCGCCCCATGCCTTCATGCTGAACACCCGCGTCGAAAGGGCAAAACGGCTTCTGCTGGACGGCATGCCGCCGGCCATCGTCGCGGCAGAGACTGGCTTTGCCGATCAGAGCCATTTTCACAAGACCTTTCGTCGTATCCTCGCCGCAACCCCCCGCCAATACCAGCAAAGATCCGCAAACTAAGTCAATTTCGTACAATATTTTTGGCCTGCACCGCGGTACCCTGACTGAAAAAGCAGGTTGGGGGCAGCGTGGCAAAAAATCTTCTGGAATTCGGAACCCTCGCGATCGCACATTTCCTGGCACTGATCAGTCCGGGGCCTGATTTCTTCCTGATTGTCGGCACCTCTGTCAGAGAGGGAGCATCGAGAGCGGTGGCAGTATGCGTAGGCATAGCCGCAGCCAACGGCGTGTACATCCTCTTTGCGCTCACCGGCTTTGCGATGATCAAGGAGAACCCATTGATCTTTGCAGCCATCAAAACGGCCGGTGCGCTTTACCTGCTTTACCTGGGGATGATGTTGGTGAAGAGCTCGCAGCGCTCCATCTGCAGTGTCACGGAAGACGAAGGTGAAGGGAAGACAGTCAGCGCCTGGGGCAGGTTATTCGCCGCAGGTTTCCTCTCGGCTATCCTCAACCCGAAAAACGCCATCTTTTATCTCAGCCTCTTCACCGTGATAGTCAGCCGGCAAACGCCGCAGGGGATCCAGGCACTGTACGGCCTATGGATGTTCCTGGCAGTACTGTGCTGGGATTGGCTGGTAGCGAGGACGGCAGGAAACGAGGGGGTCAGGCGCCGCCTCAACCACTACACGCATTTGATTGAAAAGGGTTCGGGATGCGTCCTGTTCTTCCTGGGGGCACTG
>Ga0209317_1003384_pt1 | contig 10095 bp, 8 predicted proteins | sample RifGroB2_FD_183994 | JGI IMG/M metagenome (GOLD analysis project Ga0209317, IMG submission 183994) | Soil microbial communities from Rifle, Colorado, USA - Groundwater B2 (SPAdes) (version 2) | ecosystem: Environmental > Terrestrial > Soil > Unclassified | place: Rifle, Colorado | collected...
CCTCGTTGAAGGTCGATCAGTACCAATGCCTGACCATCTCGTTCGGACCGCTGGATGGTGGGGGAGGCTGCACAGCCTGAGAGGATAAGAACAGCGAGAAGCGTAATCAAAGTGAATCTGGTCATGGCTGCATCCTTTAGATTTTCACCGACAAAATAACTTCCGATCCTTTGACAGCGCAGGTTAGGAATATAAACTAACAGTATTAATGAGCAATACAAGGAGGCCTCAATGAAAACTCAAAGTAGCCTATCCATGGTGCTGGCCTTTGCCGCAACAACTCTGATGTTGGTAACGCTGGCCGCAGCGGCAACGGTGGAGGTCAAGGCGAAAGAAGGCATCGGGAATTATCTGGCCGATGAAAAGGGGATGACGTTGTATCTGTTCAAAAAAGACAGTCCCGGCAAGAGCGCCTGCGCTGGCCCGTGTGTTGAGAAATGGCCGCTCTTTTACGAGGACAATGTTACCGGCTCCAAAGGCCTGGTAGCTGACGATTTCGGAGTCATCACACGGGAAGACGGGAAAAAACAGACCACCTACAAGGGGCTGCCGCTGTACTACTTCTTCAAGGACGTCAATCCCGGTGATACTGCCGGTCAGGGAGTCAACAACGTCTGGTACGTCGTAACCCCTTAACTCACCGAAAGAAACTTCTTCTTAAAAAAGCCCCGTTCAAGCGGGGTTTTTTTTGCTGCTGAACCGGTTCAGGGGCACGCGTTGTCTGGACCTGCCCCCTCAACCGGCGGGCTAAACGGCGTCATCTGATCTGATTGACCAGGTCGGTCTTTCAGCCTTCGAGGATTGCCTTGATCTTTTCGACCACTTCCTCCATGACCGCTCTTGAAACATCTCCTTTTTTTTCAGCCTTCCGCACCTGCCAGTCGAGGCTTTTCACTTGGTCCGCTAGAATCACACCCTGCACCTTGGTATTCCCCTCAATGGCGACTTCAAAGGGATATCCCTTCACCTGGGTAGTGATAGGGCAACAGAGCATCAGGCCGGTACTCCGGTTGTATTTCGCTGGGGACAGAACAAAAGCTGGTCGGCGACCCGACTGCTCGTGCCCTGCCTGTGGGTCGAAATCAAGCCATACGACATCCGCTTTTTCCGGGACGTAAGTGGCCTTTTTCACCAGGACTCCTTTCCTGCCGGCTTGCCTGTACCAACCTCGGAATGAACGTTCTCCTCGGTAATCTCTGCAAGCAAGGAATCGAGACAGAATCTCTGCTTCTGCATCGGCCTGATGATGATGAGGTTGCCTTCGCGGACGATTTCGACGGGCGAGTCAGCCTCGATACCACACTCCTCCGCCACGTTTTTAGGTATGCGTACCGCCAGACTATTTCCCCATTTCTGCGCTTTCGCAAGCATTCTCATCCCTCCTCGTTGCTGCCGTGCTTGAACGTCAACCCGCTGCACCTGTCGCGACGTCCAGAGGATATCATAGTATATACAATGTATCCACCGCAAGTGGTGTTTTTTCTTGACTAGTTAGTCTTGGTTTCTGTGCACTGATTTGAAATATCCAATAAAGCGACAATGTATTGCATTCTTTACCCTTGGGCATCTCATTGGCCGATCTGGGAGCGTCGGCTTCTGACAGCAGGTGGGGACACAGGCAGGCAGAGATGAAAACGCCCCTTGGCAATGTCATGTGCCTGAGCGGGAAAAAAAGTCTGAGGACGTTCAGCGTTGCCAGTCGTGCGGAGATGGGTGAATTGATTATTAGGAGATATTGTGATGTAATGAGGAAAGAAGGTGAGTTCTGTTCACCTTCCAGGGAGGTGTAGATAATGAGACGTGAAAGTTCCAGCAGCCACGACAAGATCTGTGCGATAGATAGTGTCAAACTTCTAAGCAAACTCACTTCGGACGCCACCGTGAGCTGCAGCAAATGCGGTGCAAGGGCTCACGACCCGGCCAGTTTGTGCAGTCCGGTGCAGTTGAGCGGGTCCAACTAAACTTCGTCTGTCCGACCCGATCGAGCAGGCTGAGGTGGATTCATCCGGTATCGGATGGGGTGACGCCGTGGGGCCTGTACAAAAACCCGCTTCCCCTTCTTCAGGGCTAGCGGGTTTTCTGTTCTCTCCCCTTACACACAAGTGAAATGCAGCGCGATCCATATGGTGAACCGGTAAGAACGAGGACCATGGTGCATGCGCAGCCGTAGTAGATGGCGAAGCATTTGAGCGCGGACATGGCGAGGTTCGCCGTCCCGCCGCCGGCACCTATGACATATTAGACAAAGGCGCTGTCGGATCCTGTAGCAGGCCACCGGAGTCAGTGAGATGTCGAGGCCGCATCACTGAAGGGATCAATGGGCAGAAACAGGAGGCACCGCGGGATCCCGACGATATTTACCTCAAGTTACCGAATCCTGCTCCGAAGACAGTTAACGAGAAGCTTATATTACCTTGCCCATACTGCTTGCCCGGGACGCGGGTTCCCATCCAGAAACGAGGAGATAATAACGATGAAGACGGTCCTGGTAGTCGACGACAGCCTGGCAATGGCACGTCTGCTGGAAAAGATCATCAACGACTCAGGCGAATTCACCTGCGTCGGAATGGCAAGAAATGGCGCTGAAGCCATCAAGATGAAACTGTCGGAAAAACCGGACATCATCTGCATGGATATGAATATGCCCGGCATGGACGGACTGACTGCCCTGCGGAGCTTGGTGATGCTGGATAAGGATGTCAAGGTGGTTATGGTGACCTCGCTGGGGGGCGTGGGCGACAAATTCACAGAGGCCCTCAAACTCGGAGCAAAGAATGTCATTTCAAAGCCGTATGAGGCTGCCGACATTCTGCGCATTCTCCGGGAACTCTAAGGCTTTCAGCGACACTACACATACGACATAAGGGGACCTGTTATGGCCGTTAAGTTTTTCGGACAGTTTCTGGTGGAAAAAGGGATTGTGTCCCGTGAAGACGTTCTCGCGGCAATCGATCTGCAGGCGCAGAAAAATCTAAAGCTTGGGGAGATGGCGGTGGAAATGGGCTACGTCGCCCTGGATGATATCGACCGCGCGCATAACGCCCAGTTTTCCCAGGACATGAAACTGGGGGACATTCTGGTTGCCATGGGTTTTTTGAACGCCGATCAACTCCAGGAGATTATCACCCGTCAGAAGGAGACCCACCTCTACATCGGCGAGGCGCTGGTGCAACTCGGTTCCCTCACCTGCCAGCAGTTACAGCAGCAGTTGGATGAATTCAGTCGGGACCAGGCTCCTTATGTATCGGCAGGGGTCGAACTCCCAGCAGGGGTTGCCAACGGCAAAACATGGGAAATGGTCGTCGACCTCACCTATAAAATGATCACCCGCGTCCTTGGTCTGCAGTTCAGAGCGGGAAAATGCCGCATTGTCAGCACGCTCGGAAGCAACTTCATGATGGCCGCCCTGGATCTGGGTGGTGATGTGGAGGCGCGCTACATGTTGTCGGTTTCGGCGGGAGTACAAAAGATGGTCGCCAGGGCAATTCTGCGTGAAGAGTCGGTAGAGAATGAGACCGCAGAAGTGCTGGAAGACTGCGTGATGGAGTTTATCAACGTGGTCTGCGGCAACGCGGCCGCCAAGGCGTCACAGACGGGCGCGGTCATCGACATCAACCCTCCGGTAACGATCCGTCCTAAAGTCGATGGTCTTCCGGTACCGGCCGGGCATACCGCACTTAGCTTCCCGATCCACGTCGCTGAGGGTGAGAAGATGGAGTTGTTTTTGTTGATACGGGAATAGTTCGACATGATTCCATCATGGCACGCTCTCCGTCCACTCCGGCATCTCGACCCGAAACTGCGCGCCGTCTTCCACGTTGCATGCGCTCAGGGTGCCGTTCATGTTCTTCTCTATGATGGTCTTGCACATGAAAAGGCCGACGCCGGTCCCCTGCTCGGGTCCCTTGGTGGTGAAGTAAGGCTCGAATATCTTGTCGAGAATCTCTTCCCGGATGCCGCCGGCGTTATCGGTTATGGTAAGGACGGCCTTGCCGTCTTGCCGGTGCAGCCCGACCGTGACCAGCGGCTGCGGGGTCCCCCTGGAGAGGAAGGCATCCTTCGCGTTGATCAGGATATTGAGCAGAACCTGCGAGAACTCGTTCGGATAGCCGTAAATCGTCAGGTCATCGGGCTGCTCCATAAGGATCTTGATATTGACCGCTTCGAAGCTCCCCTGCAGCAGGGACATCGTCTTTTCTATAACATCAAGCACCCGGAAAGGCATTTTTTCCCTGGCCGGCCTGAAGAAGAACCTGAAGTCGTCGATGGTCTTGGACATGTAATTGATCAGTTCCATGGTCCTTTTCACGCTGGAATCGATGTAGTCGCTGCTGATCTTGCCCAGCCGGCACATGACCGGCAGCTCCTGGGCGAGGAGCCCCAGTGTGTTGAGCGGCTGCCGCCACTGGTGCGCGATGTTGCTGATCATCTCTCCCATGATGGCCTGCCTGCTCTGGACGATGAGCAGCCTGTTCTTCTGATTTAGCTCCTCCACGGCCTGTTTGACGCGCTGTTCCAGCGTGGCGCTCAACTGCCGGTATCTCTGTTCGCTCTCCCGCAGCGCCTTTTCTGCCGATTTTGCCGCAGTGACATCGCGCACCGTCGCGGTCACCAACAGCCCCGCCTCGGTTTGCAGGGGGCTGAGGCTGATGTCGACCTGAAACTCGTGACCGTCCTTGTGCAGCCCGAAGAGTTCCAGCCCCAGCCCCATGGGGCGCTCCTTTGGTTTTTGCAGGTAGGCCGTGCGGTGGCCGATATGCCGTTCACGGAAGCGCGGGGCCATGAGCATCTCGATACTTTGCCCGTAGAGTTCTCCCCGCTCGTAACCGAAAAGCCGCTCCGTCTGCGAGTTGACGATGACAATCTCTCCTTTTTCGTTGACGATGACCATGGCGTCCGGCGCCGTCTCCAGTAGGTCCCTGAATTTCTCCTCCGCGCGCCTGCGCTCCCTGTTTTCCTGCTGTACTGCGGTATAGAGCAGGGCGTTCTCCAGGGAGATCGCCATCTGGCCGGCGAGCACCTCGAGCACCGCGACCCGGTCCGGGGTGAAGGCGCCCCGCACCAAACCGTTCTCGAGGTACAAGAGCCCCACCAGGTCGGCCTGCCGCACGATGGGCAGGCAGAGCACGGATTGCGGCCGGTTTCGGGCCAGGTACTCATCCGCGGCAAAGGCTGCGCCGTTGGTGGCGCTCTCAATGATGACGGTTTCACGTGTGCGTCTCGCGTAGTTCGCCACCGACTCGGGGATCAGTTCGGCGAGCGGAGCCGGAACGGGACGACCGGTCCTGATTACATCCCTCTCCAGGACGGCTTGGATCTCCACGGTTAGCTCGTCGCCGCGTGCTAGGAGCAGGTACCCCTTTTGGGCGCCTGCGTTCTCTATGGCGATACGCATCAGGGTGTCGAGCAGCTTCTCCAGCACGATCTCGCTGGAGATCGCCTGTGACGCCTTCACCACGGCGATGGCGTCGATGCGGCCGATCTTGGTGCTGATGCCGCCGGCCCCCTCCGTCTCTTCCCGTTGCAGCCAGGGATGGTGCTCTTCAAGCTGCCTTACCTTGCCGTCGGCGCCCCAGCGGGCGTAGCAGGCGCGGGCGTCGTGCAGGTAGCTCCTGGCGAAGTGCTCGAAACCGCGGGCGCTGTGAAACTCCGCGGCGAGTTCAAGGGCAAGCGCTTCATTGAAGAGGAAGCCGTTACTGCGAGCCGAGCGGATGGCCTGTTCGAAGCAGCGTTCCGCTTCCAGCTCGCGCCCTTCGATGCGCGCGACTTCGGCGGCGACCAGGGCGTAGCGGTTTTCATGGTTTTCCGGGCAATGCTGCGCCCAGTGCTCGAGCTTTGCCAGAAGCGCCGCCAGGGTACGCGCCGTTCGATGCTGCTCCACACTGGTCTGCTGGGGATAGAGCGCCGCTAGGGTGAGCGCCTGGAAAAAGCAGAGTGTGCCGGCGACCGGCATCGCCATCATGAGGCGAAGCACGGGCTCCGCATGTAAAGCCGCCTGCTGCGCCTGGTCATGTCTGCGATAAATCACCGCGGCGATAAGCTTCATCACATGGAAGTAGGCGAGACCAGCCTGCCAGGAGGCCCGGGTGAAGCGCCCGATGCAGTCCGCCTCGCTGAAGACGCCGTCCTCGAAGCTCGCCTCCTCGCGCGTTGTTCCTTTAAGGCTCGCCACGAGTTGCAGGATCAGCCCGAGCGTGCAGTATATGGTCTCGTTGTGGATCTCTCTTGCAGTGCTCCGGTATCTTTCGGCGCATTGCACCACCTCATCCAGCGTCCCGCCCTTCTCGATGACCGCCCAGGCGGCCAGCAGCAAGCAATGGGTGGCATTCAGGAAATCGCCCGCGGTGAGGAGCACGGCAAGGCTTCGCTCCAACAATGGTAAAGAGGCGGCGATATGTCTGCGCCACGGGATCACCAGCCCGGCGTGACCGGCGAGGACGAGCCCCTGCATCCTTGGATCGGCAAATTTTTCCGCCAGCGTCAAAGCCATTTCCGAGAATTCGAAGGCGCTCTCGATATCGCCGGAGAGCGCGATCAGCACGATGGCGTACGAGTTGTAAGCGAGGCAGGAATCGACGCTGTTTCCGTAGCGAAGCGAGTGAGTGACGGCCTTTGCTGCGAGCACGGGGAAATAGGGGGGGGCTGCGGAGTAGGCGGAACCAAGCCCCTCCACCAGCAGGGAGATTGCCATGACGGCATCGGGATCGCTCGCTGGCGCTGCCTCTGCCAACCCTGGGACTGGGCGCCCGGAAAGCGCAGTGCGGATCCGGTTCGTATCGCCAACGAAGGCCTCGAGGAGCGCATCATCGGCATCCGGCAGGGTAATCCCGAACAGCAGCAGGGCATCGAGCGTCAGCGTCAACGCCTCCCGGAAGTGCCCAGTGACCTGGCAGAGCCTGCCGCGCAGGCGCAAGACGCCGGCGCGGTCGAGATCGGAGCGGGTATGGCCGGAGATCAGGGTGAAGAGGGCATCCGCCTCGGCAAAACGGCCGCTCAGGTACCGGCACTCGGCAAGCTCCAGGTAGAGTGAAAAGGTCTCCTGGTAGCGCAAACTCCAGGCATCCTCAGGCAGGAGCGCCGCCCCCCTCTCCAGGAACTCGGCCGCAGAGTCGTAGGCGACGGCGGCTTTGGCCCTTTTTCCTGCAAGCATGTTGAGCCGGCAGAGCGACTCCTTCTCCTGTGGGTCGCCGATGAGCGCCGCAGCGCGGTTAAGTTGGTTCACCACGTCGAAGACCCGCTCCTCAACCTCTTCAGGTGAGAGCTGCGTTACCAGCAGGCGTCCGATCCTGAGGTGCACGTCGACCCGCTGCTCCTGCGGCACCAGTGAATAGGCAGCCTCCTGGACCCGGTCGTGCAGAAAGGAGTAGTCGCCGTTCAGGCGCACCAGCAGCCCCTCATTCACCGATTCGGAAAGGGTGTTGCTGGTTTCTTCGCGCGACAGGCCGCTGATCATGGTGAGAGTCTGCAGGTCCACCCGGTTGCCCATGCAGGCGGCAAGCCTCATCCCCTCCAGCGCGGGACCGGAGAGCTTTTCCAGCTTCCCGACCATGAGATCGACCACATTGTCCGTATACCCCTTGTCGCGGATCCGGCCGACATCCCAGATCCAGAGCCGACGGCTGCGGTCGAATTCCAGCAGCCCTTCCTGATAGAGCGAAGTCATGAATTGGATCACGAAAAACGGGTTGCCGCCGGTTTTCTCAAAGACAAGTTCTGCCAGATGCCCACACTGTGCCGCCTGGCCCGAGCAGACAGCGTCAGCCACCAGATTGCCGAGGTCCGCCAGCGACAGGGGGGAAAGGGTAATTGCCCTTAGCGGCGCGCCGGCCTCGTGCAGCTGCTGCAGCGAGAACAGAAGCGGGTGGCTCGGGCCTACCTCGTTGTCCCGGTAGGCGCCGATCAGCAGCAGGTACCCGGCATCGAGATGGGTCATGATGTGTTCGATGAGCTTGAGGGTAGCGGGATCAACCCACTGCAGGTCGTCGAGGAACACCACCAGCGGGTGCTCCCTCTTGGCAAACACCGCGACAAACTGCAGGAAGGCCATGTGAAAGCGGTTCCGTGACTCCGACGGGGGAAGCTGCTGCACGGCCGGCTGGGGACCCAGGATCAGTTCCAACTGCGGAATGATGTCCACCAAGAGCTGGGCGTTGCAACCGAGCGCTTCCAGGAGCAGCTGTTTCCACTGCGCGATGCGCTCTTCGCTTTCGGTCAGTATCTGCCAGATCAGCCCGCGGAAGGCTTCGGCAGCCGTTGCGTAGGGGACGTGCCGGTTGAGCTGGTCGAACTTCCCGGCGAGGAAGAAGCCGCGCTCGCGCACCACCGGCTGGCACAATTCCCGGACCAGCGCGGTCTTGCCGATGCCGGCATAGCCTGAGACCATGAGCAGTTCCGCCGTGCCGCTCTGTAGCACGCGGCGGAAGGCGTCCATCAAGGCAGCCCGGTCCTGTTCCCGGCCGTAGAGCCGGTGGGGAATCAGCAGCCGCTCGGAGATGTCCTCCTCACCCAGGGGAAAAGGCGCGATCTCGCCTTTTCCCTGCCACTGCGCCAGGCAGCTTGCGAGGTCAGCCTTGAGACCCGCGGCGCTTTGGTAGCGATCTTCCGGGTCCTTAGCGAGGAGCCTCATGACGATTTCGGAGAGTAGTGCAGGGACCTGCGGGGCGAGGTCGCCCGGCGGGCGCGCCGAGTGGGCGATATGGCAGTGTACCCATTCCATCAGGTCGTCCGCCTGGAAGGGGAGCGAGCCGGTGAGCATCTGGTATAAGATCACGCCGAGGGAATACAGGTCGGTACGGTAATCGACGGCCCGGTTCATCCTTCCTGTTTGCTCGGGTGACATGTAAGGCGGCGCTACCTCGCTCTCCGGGACGTTGCTGACCGCCGGGTAGCCGTATGGAAGATGGGACTTGCCCGAGAGGCAGGTGAGCCTGACGGAACCGGAGAGTTCATCGACAAGGATACACTCGGGATTCAGATTGCCGTGGGTCAGGCCTTGCTGGTGCAGTTCGGCGAGTGCTTCGGTGATCTTTAGAGCGAGCGTCAGGAAGCGCCCCGTCTCCAGTGCTGCGCCGCGCAGGAGGGTCAGCGGACGTAAACCGAGGGGTTTCAGGTCGCTGTCGGGTCGCTGCTGCGAGGGCATACGAGAACGCTCCGGCTCTGCGTTTAGTTCATTCACGGCCGGCAACCGGCCGGGGGGGAAGCGCTAGAAATATTAGCACATAAAAATGAAACGGCTCGAACGGTCAAGAACGAGGGCGACGTCCATTGGGATCGGTCTGCGGGCCGTGAAGGGGCAGTTGGGTGAACTGTGCGAAAAGGTGACTGAGGAGATTACGCCGCTGGCGCAAAGCTACCGCAATACCGACGGGAATCCCCCCATCATCGAGGAGATCGTTCGCGTTGTCGACCGGCGCATCCGGAAGGCCCGCACTCTGGTCGCCTAAGCTGGAGGGTGATAAATGTTAGAAATGACAAGGATTGCAGTCACCTCAAATCTTCACCGTCTTGTAGAGAAAATTCTTGAACCTGAAGAACCGTTTCCGCTCTTCTTCGTCTTCCTGCGGGTCGCCGGTGATCGCCTTCAGGTGCTTGGCGATGTCGGGCATGCTTTTCCCGGCGGCAACCCGGCTCTTCTCTACTACCAGCCGCACCACATCTCTTGAAATCCGGTTCTGGGAGTACGGCTCGTAGACGGCTTCCCAAAAGTCCTTGCCGGCGTCGACCTCGGCCATGATGCCGCCGGCCACTTCTTCCGACAACCTCTCGGACGCGGGCGTTACCTGCTCTCTCGTGCCGTCCTTGATCGCCCTCCTGATGTCCTCGCCGGTCACCATCTTCCCGGTCCTGAAGAAGAGGGCGCGCAGCAGGATGCTCCGCAGTTCGCGGATGTTCCCCTTGTAGTTGTGACCGACCAGGGCCTCCTTGGCGTCCTTGGAGAGGCTCGGGGCGTCGTCGCGCGCCTCTTCTTCGCGGCTTCGATAGGTGCGGTACAGCTTGCCCAGGAAGTGGGTGGCGAGGTCGGGGATGTCCTCGCGCCGCTCGTTCAGGGACGGGACCACGACGGATAGCTCGGTCAGTCGGTGATAAAGGTCTTCG